>Ga0209697_10009915_pt1 | contig 10421 bp, 6 predicted proteins | sample AliMusrvi5mmetaG_FD_184115 | JGI IMG/M metagenome (GOLD analysis project Ga0209697, IMG submission 184115) | Freshwater lake bacterial and archeal communities from Alinen Mustajarvi, Finland, to study Microbial Dark Matter (Phase II) - Alinen... | ecosystem: Environmental > Aquatic > Freshwater... | reverse complement strand
TTGGAACCTCGCCGACGGTGATCTGTCCAGCCTAACGGAACGCTTCCAGACCCGCTTCCAACCGGTCCCCCTCCCGCAACCCGACAACGATGTTCTCGCGGGTTCTCCTATAGGTTCACCACCCGGCGCCGGGGCGCTCCTCCTGCGGGCGCTCCCATCACCCGCCGGATTGCGGAAGGGGCAAATGGCGACGCCGGGGCCGCGATGGCGGATTTGGAGATGTGGATGGGGTGAAAGCCGTTAGAAGAGCCGGTGGTCGGACCGGAGGGCGGAAAAATCAAAGGTCCGAGGTCCGAGGTCCGAGGCCAGAGGTCAGGCAGATCTGGCGCCGCCCGAATTGTTCCGCTTCTCTGCGGCTTTTTCACACGGGCGAGCCGCCCGTGTCCCTCTCATCTTTTTTCACACTTCCTCGGGGCACAACCAGCGGAACGACTTCACCACGAACCGCCGGCCCATGTCTGTGGGTTTGCCCGCCTTGTCAGAGTTGATTCCCGAAGCGTCCGGAGCGATCGGTTCGGGGCAGCGTTGCACGACGGCCTCGCACCACGCACGGGCCTTGACCGTGCCGCTGGCATCCGCGGCGTCACCATAGGCGCGAATGACGAAGGTGTCCGAGCGGGCGTTGAGCATGGGGCCGATGACTTGCAGCAGGTCGCCTTGTGTTAGATATCCGGGAATGCCCCAGGCCTTGCAATCGGGCTTGAGCGTTTGTTCCAGGCGGGTGGCATCCTTGATGTTGTCGGGGTGATGGTAGTCGGGCAGCGAGCGGGAGTTGTCGAGCGGATAGGCGGCCTTGAATTTGTCATTCAAATGGGCGGCTTCGATGGCGGTCTGGAGAGCGCCCATGCGCCCGGTCTCATCGTTGGCCAGGCGGCGGTTGACAAAATCGGCGAGCGAGAGGAACGGCCCGCGCTTGCGCACTTCCACCACGATGGCGCGGGCGAGACTGTCGGTTTCATCGTCACTGAGGGCGCGCTTGCCGGACCAGGCGGCTTGGGCATCCGCGGAATCGGTGGCCGTCCACTGGCCGTCGGGCGGAGACAGGATGCGGGAAAACACCGCGGTCTTGCCGTCGGCTGATAGGCGCCGGGTGGCACCCAGGACCGCTTTCCAGGCATCGACGCTGGTGGAGTTGACGTTGAACGCTCCGTCGACGCTCAGGCCGTAGGCGCAGCGGTGGAAATCCGCCAGATCATCGGCGGTGAGCGTCGCTCCGGTGATGGGTGCGAGGCGCATCCGGCCATTGGGCAGGGGCGGGTGCGTCGGGTCGGTTAGGAACTGGCGTTTGGCGTTGCTGCTGCCGGTGGACAGAAAGAACGGATCCCAGAGGGTTTGATTCAGCTCGAAGGATAGGTCATAAGCCAGGTTGTCGGTTAGCGGATAGTCCTGGAAAATCGCCCGCGCCTGGGTGGCCCACGAATCCTGGCCGGTGGAGCGCTGGACATCGCTGGACCAGCCGATGTCGGGAGAGTCGAAGCCGCCCATTTGGGTTTCGGAGGGGCTGGTGTAGCGGGGCGCGCTGCGGTCAAGGCCGGTGAGGCGGTCGGTGGCGAGGCGCGGATCGGCGAGGGATTGGCCGACGGCGTACGACGGATGCCAGATGAACTCGGAGAGTTTGGCGTGCTGGAATTGGCCGATGGACAGCACGCCGGTGCCTTCACGTGGTATGTCAAACAGCACGATGGATTTGCCGGCACCTTCCTGCGGCGGACCGAAGGGAAAGCCATGGTAGCGGCCGTCGCGCGGCACCGGCATTTGGTCGCTCCATGAAACGGCATCATCAAACAGGTCGCGGGTATAAGCGCCGAAAAACCACGGTCCGCCCAACGAGCCGGAAGACGGCATCGAGCCAGCGATGTTGTCGTACGGCGAGCGGGTGACGTAGGCGGCGCGCGGGTTCCAATTGGCCATCAGAGCATCCTCAAAATGGGGGGTTCCCGTCAGGCTGCCGGAGCCGTCCGTGTTGGACTGGGTCTCCTTGAACCAGCGCAGCCGGATGCCCGCGCGGGTGCGCTTATTGGGCAGCGACGTGAGAGGCTGGGCGGCCAGGTCGGAGGAGCCGGTTTCCTCCATGCTCATTTTTTCATACTCGCTCCAGGCGATGCGCGGCTCGCGGCCGGCACCGTATTGCAGCGAGGCGGAGAGCAGGCCGATTTGCGGCAGCGCGTCGAAATCCTTGAAACTGACATTAGTGGCCGTTCCCAGTTTTTTCAATATGACCCGGCAGTCATCGTCTTGGTTCTTAATCCCTTCGGCGGTCCACGCAGTGGTGGGAGCGAACCGGTAATTGGTTGGGATGAAGTCGAAACCGCCGAAGTTTGAATCGTCCGAATCATAATAACTGCGCGATGGATGTGGCGGTAGGAGGCAGGTGAGGGAGTTGGCCTCGAGCGCGCAGGAGTCGTCGCTGGTCCGCGGGCGGTTGTACCTGGCGGACTTGTCTGGCGAGAACACCAAGCATTCGCCAGGGCCGAAGGTGGTGCGGGGAATGGAGTAATACCAGCAACCCATGTATTGATCGTTGAATCCTGTGCTGTCCAAAACCGAGCCGTTTCCCGGCGAAACAAAGTTGGTGCTTCGCCCTCCCTGGAGAAAGATCCATTGAATAATCGTGTTCAAGCGACCGTTGTCAGTGGGGTAATAAACATCGGACCACATCTCCTGGCGCCCGGAGCCTTGGATCATGCCAAGGCAGCGGTCCAGGGTCAGGCTGATATTGTATGGGTTCCACAGCACGAAGCGCGGATAGGTATGAACCCGGACGTTATAGGGTTGCGCGGGCTGGCTCTGGCCTGCCAGGGGGAGGTTGCGGTACCAGCTGATGTTATAGAACATCGAGCCCTCAACGAGGACCGGAGTGATGCCAGGAGTGTCAGCAGAGGCGATCGACGCGGGTGACAGGTTGGCGAGGGCGAGGACGTTGGAAGCCGCAACGCGCGGGGCGGGTTCGAGCTTGGGCGGGACGGCGGCAAACTCGCGATTGGCGAAAGGCGCGGCGGTGGTGGCCCAGCGCCGCAGCAGACCGAATTTGGGCGCGGTGAACTGGTGGCGCGTGTCGGCCCAATTGATGTTGTCGCGGGCGGCTGTCGGGTCATGGTCATTGGCCGGGCCGACGAGATTGTCCGCGTCGCTGAGTCCGGGCAGGCCGTAGTGGTCGGGGACGGTGCCGTTGCTTTGGAAATACGCGGTGAGGTCGCGTTTCAAGCCGCCGTGGGCCATGTCCGCCAGCAAGCCCTCGGAGTGAGTGGTGAAATCGTGGAAATGCTTGTCGGTGGAGGCGGGTGCTTGCGGGGTGATGACTTTGGGAGTGGCGTCGGAGGCGAGGCGGCGCTTCTTGGATCCGTCCAAGCTTGCCGGGGCTGCGACGGCTGAGGCATCGGCTTCCTGCGAGGTCATCAGGCGAAACCAGCCGCCAGCGGCGGGATCGTTGGGATCGGCGGTCTTGTCCTCGAAGGCATCCGGGGTGGCGATGTTGGCTTTGATGCCGAGGTCACCGACCCACCAGGCGTAATGGCCGCGCTGTTCGGGGCCGGTGTTGATCTCCACCTGCGGGGCCGCCACTTCGTTCGGTAGGTTGGCAGCGCCGACGGTTCCCGGTCCGACGAGTTTGACCGGGTTGCCGCCAATCAGCTGACGTGGGCTGACGGCCGGGCCGGTTTCGGCACCGCTCACCAGCCAGCTGAGGGTCAGGCGCTCCCGATCTTCGCCGTTGTTGCGGGTATCACTCAGGCCGCCGGCTTTGTCGTCACGGGTGAATATCGGTCCTCCATCGGCGGCGCGAGTGCTCCAGACACCCGTCCAATGGGGGTGGGCAATGCCCTCGGTACCGAGGATCGAGGCCGCGGCGGTGGCCCGGGTGTCCGGTCCCGCCTGACGCTGCAAGTCCCCGAGGGCAAGCATCAGGGCGAGTCGGGCGTTGGTCTGGGCGCGCACCACGTAGGAGGTTTGCCCTGCACTGCGCAAGGCAATCGACGACAGACTGAGCAATCCGACCCCCAGAATCGTCAGCAGTATCATGCACGACAACACCACCACCAGCGCATAGCCGCGCGCTGGCCGACTGGGTGGGGTGATCGAGCGCTGGGTCATGGACACTGAGCGGTAATTACATCGTGATTGGCCGCGACGCGAAAGAATTTAGCGGTTTTCTGAGCCTTACCGGCCCGTTCAAACCAGTCTTTTCCAGGATCTTTTCATGCCCGGGTATCGGGAGCGGTTGCGCAGGCAGGAAACCATTGAGTTCCTGCGTGACGTGGAGCAAAGCATGCTCGCCGCAATTGACCGTGCGGAGAGGAACATCTCACGGTCGATCAGCCGCTTCGAGAAATCGTTGCAACGATGGGACGGTCTCTAGCCCCACTCCCTTCCAGGCGAGGGTGTTCCATGACACCTGGTTTGATGTCCGGGGCCACCTGCCGGAGCGGGACATGCTCATGCGTGCAATCTGCGACAATGCTCCCGCCTCGGACCCAGCCGGGTGGCGGCAGCGGGACGTCAGGATTCTCCGGGTCGCGCTGGCGTGCGGCCTTGAGACGCTCGACCGCCTGCTGGTCCTCAAAGAGGAAATCTCCGACGGGCAGCTTGAGTGGCTGGCCGAAACCCGGCGACGGGCCCGTGCGGCGGTCAAGCGGAGCCGCGCGCGAGGGGTGAGGCCGATGGGCTGGCTGGTCAGGCGCGAGTGACTGCCGCGGGCGGGCGGGGCTCTTCCGCAACGGGTCACGGATTGATCGGCGCGAAACCCTGTGGCGGATGCCCACCTTGCCATCGATCCGACGGCGTGCTCTCCGGCGCCTGGGTTACCACCACCGCCATCGTCGAGGCGGTTGGGAGATTTGGGTTCAGTGATGGTGTTGGATATTGTACTCCTTCTCAAAAGCGGCGGCGGCGGCTTTGCCGGCTGGGTCTTTGGTCGGCCAGTTGTGATAGATCTTGTGCAAGGTACCAACCGAGGCCACCGATGATGGCGACCAACAAAGACAAGACAACAAGTCGGTATTTCATGATGGATGGATATCTACCAGATTCGTTCGAGGATTTCGGCGCGCTGCCCGGGATCGGCGATTTTTTCCGCGAGGGCACGGGCGCTGTCACCGAAGCTGCGCGCATCACTGGCAAGAAAGGCACGAATGACGGCGTCGTCTCCGGACGCCTCGTAATAGTGAAGCACGATTGCGGATGCCTCGTCGAAGCTCATGCGGTTGCCATTGATGGCGTTGCCGAGAGCCGTGCCGGTCACCTTGTCGATGTCGGAGTGATTGGTGCCGGCCCATTCCCGCAGCGCCTCGACCTCATCCAGGGTGACGGCCCGATCATAGGCGATGCTGTTCATCTTGCTTTCGGCGACCGCCTCAACACATGCCTCCCGCTCTGCCGACGTGGCATCAATGCGGCCGAGATAGCCGGATACGTCGGCATAGTCCTTTGACAGTCGCGACGCATGATTGGAGAAGACCTCGATCCTCCGGCTTTCGGGCAGAATGTCGCGCGTCAGTGTGGCGAACGCCGCATCGTCCTGGTTCTGTCTGACTGCACATGCATAATCCCTGCTCAACACCCTGAATGCCCCATCTTCCGTCAGTTCGGCCAACCGGCGTCCGGCTGCGGCGGGATCCGAAGGCAAAAGCGCGCGGACCAACACTCCTTCAAGCTGGATGCGCATCGGGCCGTACCCGGCGAGGGTATTGCTGGCAAACACGCCGCTTGATATCTTCCGGTCCATCCAGGCATTCGCTTTGCCCAAATCCTTCCGCGCCCAGGTCTCGAGCGCGTTCGTCAGGATGCCGGTCACCGTCATGTCCGGGACGCGGCAATCTCCGGCTTTCACGAATCTGTTCAAAGCGGCTTCCGGATCCTTTGCCGCCAAGGTGCCAAGAAGCATTCCCGCCAATCGTTCCCGGGGCTCGGCGGGCAAATCGAGGCGGCCGATCTCATCGAGAGCCGCGTCAATCTCTCCGGCGGTCAGGCCTTCCAGCCGTTTACAAAGACGTGTCAGCTCGGCGTGCTCGCCCTGCCCGGATAGTTGCGAAACGATCTTCTTCCAGTCAATCTTCCCGTCTTCGGCATCCCCGGTTTCCGTTGGGATTTTCACCGCGGCACCCGGGCGGGCCGGTCCTTGGGGCCGCGCGGCCGCGATCTGCTTCTCCAGGGTTGCGGTTTCCGTTTCGACTGTTGATATGGACCGGCGCTGCATCAAGAGCCAGCAGCCGCCAACGATCGCCAACACCGCGGACATCATCAACGTTCCGCCTCTCAACACGCTGCCAATTGCTATTGCCACCCGTCCGAACAAACTGACATCCTGCTGGTTCCTGGAGCGGCGGATGGGGTTCATGGTTGTGAAGAAGGGGCTGATTTCCTCAAGCGCCAAGTTAGCCATTCGTTCCGCTTCGCCAAGACATTTCGTTGGAAACCCCGCTCGGCGGTTTCCGAGCGGGAAGTGTCTGCGATGCGAGTCTAACGGAACGCTTCCAGGCCCGCTTCCAACCGGTCCGCCTCCAGCCGCCGGACAACGAGTCCCTCTCGGGTTCTCACAAAGGTTCCTCACCCGGCGCCGGGGCGCTCCTCCCTCAGACTGCTCAATCACCCGCCGGATCGCGGAAGGGGCCAAGGGCGACGTCAGGGCCACGATGGCGGATTTGGAGATGTGGATGGGGTGAAAGCCGTTGAAAGAATCGGTGGCCGGGACGGAGGACGGGGGAAAGGGGGTTGCCGCGCCTGCGGGCGAGTGAACTGGAAGACGTGAAGACAGAAGACTTGGAGACAGAAGAGGAAGAGAGCCAGTGCGTCGTCGATTCCCCGGCTTTCCTTGGTCCTGATGCCGGAAGATGACGGGATTCGCGGCGGTGGAGTGAGTTCATAGGGAGCGAGGTGTAGTGGGCGAGAGGCTGCGGCGACTGCGATTCTTGTCGTCGGCCAATGGGATGGGAAAGGGAATGCGCTATCGGCGCAGGAATTTCGCGGTTCATTGGCTGGTGGGCGGGGGACTCCCACTCTCCTTGAGCGGAGGCCGCTATTTGGCTTTCATGATATAACAACCGAAGACGCCGCCAGCGATGCTGTTGCCCACGGGTTGGAACTTGACGGTGACTTTGGACTTGCCCTTGAGGAAATCGGCGGGGATCGGGTATTCGCGGTCGAAAAACTTCCCGGGTTGTTCGTTTTTGAGTTCTTCGGTGGCGATTTTTTGATCGTCGATGAGAATGTCGAACTTGCGGCCGTCGTCGGATCCCCAGTAACCACATGACAGCGATTGCGGCTGTCCGGCGAGCACCTTGAGGTCGTATTGGAACCAACCGCCCGGCTCGCAATGGCGCCAGCGCCGGCCGGCATGATCACCCGCCGTGGTTTTCCCGCCCTTGAAGTTATGATCGCGTTCGGCCTGATCATACATCTCCAAGCCGTCCACGCGGCGGGCGTCGATCAGCCCCTGGCGATCCTTTTTGGCTTTCATTTCGGCTTCCTTGGCGGCCCAGCGGGCATCATCATAGATTTCCCAGTAAACCGTGTAGGGTTTCCTGTATTCCTGATAGAAAGGCACCAGTGTCGTACAGCCATCCGTCTTGTCGAGGGAGGTGCGGAAAATGGTCGCGGGCGCGGTGCACGTGTTCGGCGCGGACTGGACCGGCTTGAGCGAGTTGAGCGCGGCGGCCTTGTCGCCGCAGACGATGGAGACGGGATTGTCCTTGGTGGTCAGCGCGCACATCACCAGCGGGCCGAACATGACCGCGGCCTTGTTGGCATCGTCACGGAACGCCTCGAAGCGCAGGCTGAACGGCATCGTCAGCGCGATCGTGTCGCCGTCCTTCCAGGTCCGCTCCAGTTTGACATAACTTCCGGGCTGGCTGGTGACGCTTTGTTTCGCGCCATTGACATTCAGGTCGATGCCGGCGGTTGCCCAATACGGGTATCTGATGCTGATGGCCATGGCCACGGGGTTGGCGGCGGCGATGGTCAGCCGGGTGCTGGGTTCTTCGGGAAATTTTGTCATCTGGGTCAACTTGATTCCCTTTTCCTTCCAAGTGAGTTCGCTGGCCATGAACAGGTTCACATAAAGATCCCGGTCGGTGTGGAAATAGACCGAATCTCCGTATTTCGAGTGGCTTTCCATGCCCGTGCCGGTGCAGCACCAGAATGAATCCGTGGGAGTGCCGAAGCGGCCTGGGCGTTCGGAGCCGGAGCGCAGCGGCATGTAATAGAGCACCATGCCGGTCTCGGGGTTCTGCTGCGGCAGCATGTGATTGAAGAGGGCGCGTTCGTAGTAATCGGCATATCCGGCCTTGGGATCCCACGCGATGAGGTGGCGCGTGAGCCTGAGCATGTTATAGGTGTTGCAGGTTTCGGTCGTGTTCGGGCCGAGATAGTGCGAAAGATGCTCCTTGGGTGAAAACACCTCACCGTCGCTGTTGCCGCCTATCACGTAGGAACGTTCCGCGGTCACCGTGTTCCAGAAAAACTCACAACCCTTGCGAAACGATTCGTCGCCGGTCAGTTCGTATTCGCGCGCCATGCCGATGAATTTGGGAAACTGCGTGTTGGCGTGCAAACCGTCGAGTTTGTCCTCGGCGTTGATCGCGGGATCGAGGATCGCGTGGTGGTTGAAACGGAGTGCCAGTTTGAGGTATTTGTCGTTGCCGGTCACGCCGTAGAGATTGGCGATCACCTCGTTCATGCCGCCGTGCTCGTTGCCGAGCATCGCCTGCATTTGCTGGTCCGTCAGTTGGCTCATGCGGAAATCCACCCAGCCGATGGCTTTTTCCAACACCACGAGCGCCCGAGTGTTGCCGCAGAGTTGATATTGGTCTAACAGACCGGCGTAAATCTTGTGCAGCGTGTACCATGGCGCCCACACCTGTTTGCATGCGACCACGCGGTCGATCAATTCCTCGGGATAGGCGCTGAGGTAGCCGCTGGGGAATTTTCCTTGGCACTCGGCCATGCCGGCAACCACTTTGGCCGCCTGCTCCTTGAGTTTGGGATTGCCGCCGCTTTGGTACGCCAACGCGCAACCGGACAGGTAATGGCCAATGGCATGGCCGCGCACCTCGCATTTGGGTTCCTCCCACCCGCCATAGGGCTGGGCGGAGGTCGGGATGCCGGCGGTCAGGCGGAACGTGTGGAGCAAGCGGTCGGGTTCGAGGCTCAGCAGGTAGTTCTCGTTCAACTCCTCCGCGTGCTTGAACGGGCCGTTCAGCAGTTTCACGTCTGCCAGGCCGAATGGTTTGACCTGGATGGGTGCCTTGTCGGGGACTTCGGTGGCGAATGCCGTGTTGGCTAACAGAATGGCGAGGACCGACAGGACTGGCGGCAGGATGGTTTGAGTTGGTTTCATGACGGCGGGCATTTCGTCTGAATGTTCAGCGGGTTGACGGAATTCGGCGGCAGGGTGATTTGGACTGCTAGGAAATTGCTTTCCCGGTGAGGGCCGTTGGAAGAGCCGGTGGCCGGACCGGAGGGCTGGGAGATAAGGTTGCGCACAATTAGGGTCTGATCTGTCAGGATCGGCGGACGCTATCGGATTTCAGGTCCGCCCGTCAGTTATACCTTGGTATATTCCAACCCCATGCCACGTTTCGGCGGCCGGTCATGTCCATCCCTGTGGCTGCTGTCGTCGCTGATGGCCGGCCGCCTCCTAATCCCCGGCCGGCTCGATCCCCCGCCGTTCAAGGAAGGCACGGATTCTCGCAATGGCGCGGTGGTGGGTGGACTTGGCCATGCCCGCCTCGCGCCGCGCCGCGTCCGGATTGAGCGCCAGGTGCAGGCGGTGGGCGGATAGGGTGTGGCCAGTCAGGCAGTACGCTTCCAGACCCGCTTCCAACCGGTCCACCTCCAGCCACCGGACAACGAGGCTCTCGCGGCATTCCTCGCCCGGCGCTGGGGCGCTCTGCCCGAACATTCTCCCATCACCATCACCCGCCGGATCACGGACGGGCCAGGGGCGACGCCGGGGCGGCGCTGGCGGATTTGGAGATGTGGATGGGGTGAAGGGAGTTAGAGGAGCCGTGGCCGGACCGGAGGGCGGGGAGAGGGTTGATCAGGGAGATTATGTGGTAGACGCATACCTCCCGCGATCATCGGGTCCGCCCCTTTCGGTCTTTGTGAAGATCAGCCGGAAGGGGCGGTCTTGCGCCTGGGATGCTCCAGGTTCGGCTTGGACGGGATCGGTAGAATTGAGGAACACGTCACCCGTCGAATATACCAAAGTACAGGTAGGCGACCACCTTTCCATCTGATAGGGTGACAGCATGAGATCACCCACAGAGCGCGTTGAGCCTATCGCACGGATCCACGAAATCCCCGACGCCGACCCTATCAGGCCCGCCGTACCCGTGGAAGGCAAGACCCCGGCAGGCGAGGGCGGCGCGTCCCCCACGGAAATCATTCGGAACGTTTTTGCCGAGATCTGCACGGGAAGGGTTTTCGAG
>Ga0209697_10009914_pt1 | contig 10425 bp, 9 predicted proteins | sample AliMusrvi5mmetaG_FD_184115 | JGI IMG/M metagenome (GOLD analysis project Ga0209697, IMG submission 184115) | Freshwater lake bacterial and archeal communities from Alinen Mustajarvi, Finland, to study Microbial Dark Matter (Phase II) - Alinen... | ecosystem: Environmental > Aquatic > Freshwater... | reverse complement strand
ATCCAATTGCTGCCGCCCGCCGGCTTCCCCCGCAGCTACAGCCATGTCCCCGCCGGCACTTGGTCCGACGATGGCTCACAAGCCCTCTGCCTCGCCGCCTCACTCCTAACCTACCCGGATTTTAATCTGACCGATTTTGCCAGCCGCCTCACCCACTGGCTCGCCGATGGCTACATGGCTGTTGACGGCGTCGTCTTCGACGTCGGTATTCAAACCGGCGCTGCCCTACGCCGCCTCACCCATGGCATCCCTCCCACCCAATCCGGCTTGGACGGCGAACGCAACAACGGCAACGGCTCGCTCATGCGCTCATTGCCTCTCGCCCTGCTCCACCGAGGCGACTTCGCCTCCCTGGTAACCATCGCCCACCTCCAAAGTGCCGTCACCCACGCCCATCCCCGCTCCCAAGCCTGCTGCGCCCTCTATTGCCTCTGGGCTCGCCATGAACTCGCACGCCATCCCTCACCCTGGGATGCCGCCGTCGACGCCCTACGCACCATCTATCCGCCAGGCTCGCCCCATCGAATCGAACTCGAGCAATCCGTCCTAACCCATTCGCAACCCTCCGGCTCCGGCTACGTTGTGGACTCATTGCACTCGGCTCGACTCGCCTGCCAAGCCACTTCTTACCCCGGCATCATTCAAGCAGCCATCGCCCTCGGCAACGACACTGACACCACCGCCTGCATTGCCGGTGGCATTGCCGGCATCCGCCACGGCAAAGCCGGCATTCCCGCCCATTGGCTAGACGGCCTGCGAGGGAAAGACATTCTAGCCCCCTTGCTAGAGTCCTTGAAAAGCCAAAGTGTCTTGTAGCGGCGTGTCTGTGACCGCCGTTGGCCAATGAGGTGACTTGTAGCGGCGTGTCTGTGGGGGCTTTTGGAGTCGGACCCTGAGTTCTGGATCGAGCGAGTCGCTGAATGGGCACTGGCCGCGAAGACGCATCAAAAACGGCCTGCGGCCGAAGCCGCAGGCCGTGGGCGAACACCCCTTGCTCGGCCGGGCCGGGCAAGGGGCTGGCATCTGACGGTTAGCCCAGTTTGAGGGGGGCCCAACCCTGGCGGTAGGTTTTATTGAGGTAACGATTGGCCTCGTCGTTGTTGGTGAATTTCATCTGGCTGGCATCGTACTCGAGTTTTTCGCCGAGTTTGCCGACACGCAAAGCGATGTTGCCCAACAGGATGGCCTCGGTGAACGGGGCGGCATAGGTGAAATTGGAACCCGGGTTTTTCCAGTCCTTTTCACCGACGCACGAGTGGCGCCAATCCGAGTATTGGCCGAAGTCGCCGCCGCCATCCGGGTTGCGCTCGAGGAGTTGGGGCGGTTTGCCGACAGGGGCTTCGCCGGCAGCGGTGACGATGCGCGGGTTGTCGCCATAATCGCCTTGGATGAGCAGATCGGCCTTGCTGCCGAAATAGACGTTGCCGCTTTCGGGCATTCTCTTGTTAGCCTCAAGTTTTTCCGGGCGGCGCACCCGTTCGAGTGCTGGCACTTCCTTGCCATCCTTGAGCAGTTTACCCTCATACCAATAGATCGTGAGCTCGGGACGGGGTTTGCCGTTAGGCAGCTTGCCGGCGGGGAAGACCCAGCGGAAAATTGCCCCGGATGGGAACATGTCGGCGCTGTGCTTGTAGATTTCGAGCACTTCGACGCTCTTGGGCGTGCCGGGATTCATCGACCAGAAGATACTGTCCATGGTGTGGCAGGCCATATCGGCCAATGCACCGCCGCCAAAGTCATAGAAGCCGCGCCATTTGAAGTCGTGATAAACGCCGTTCTTGTAGGGACGCACCGGGGCCGGCCCAAGCCACAAATCCCAGTTGACATTGGCAGGCACCGGGTCTTCACCCTCCGGTCGCGGTCCGCCTTGGGGCCAGATCGGGCGGTTGGTGACGCAATGAATCTCCGACACGTCGCCGAGCATGCCACCGTTGACGTACTCATAGATGATGCGGTTGCCCTCACCAGAGTGGCCTTGATTGCCCATTTGGGTGGCGACCTTGAATTTTTCCACGCCCAGTTTGAGTTGGCGGGCTTCCCAGACCGTGTGGACCAGCGGTTTTTGGGTGTAGCAATGCTTGCCTGCCGCCATCGCCAGCGCGGTGGGCTGGTAGTGGCTGTGGTCTGGAGTGGCCACCATGATCGCATCAAAGTTTTTGATTTCCTTGTCCAGCAGCACCCGGTAGTCCTGATAGAACTTGGAACCCGGCCAGGTGGCTGGCGCAATGCCCTGGCGGCCACTATCAACATCGCAGTGGGCCACGACGATATCGCCGGCCCGCTTAACGCAATTCAGATGTTCGCCGCCCTTGCCGCCGGTGCCGACGATGGCAAGGCGGAGTTTATCGCCCTTGTTCTGGGCATGGAGGATATTGAAGCCAAATTGACTTGAGAGGACGACACCGGTGCTGGTTTTTAGAAATGACCGTCGACTAATTTGAGGATTCATTGAGGTGGGGTTGGGATTGGTTTGTTGGCAAATTTCTGCAACAGACCGAATTAGACATTTCGCCCCCTGTCTGACAACACAATTCGTGGGTTCCGGCTGCAACCATTCCAATAGGTCAATCAGGATGCTGGGCACGAAGTTATTTCTTCAAACTTGGCAGGGCCTGCTGGATCGACCAGTCATATTGCTCCAGAGCGGCGGCGGCGGCGGGGCGCGGCGCGCCGGTTAGTTCCTGGACGATGCGGATGGCCCGCTCACGCAACTTGGCATTGGTGGGATAGACATCGACCATCAAATTTTCGACGACCTTGCCCAGTTGAACCATGGCAAGGGTGGTGAACATATTGAGCAGGAGCTTGGTTGCTGTGCCGGCTTTGAGGCGGGTTGAGCCGGTTAGAACCTCCGGCCCGATCGCCGGGGCAATCACCAGCGTTGGCTGACGCCCGCGACCAAAGACGAGATTGGGATTGAAACAGACGAGAACCGTGGGGGCACCGAGGTCAAACGCCGCTTGCAAGGCACCCCACACAAAAGGCGTGCGACCACTCGCAGCAATGCCGATGACCACGTCCTTGCTGGAAACTCCGCGTTGGCGCAACGCGTCGGCACCGCCGGCAAAGTCGTCTTCGGCATCCTCGCGGGCCCCGTGCATCGCCTGCTCGCCGCCCGCCACAATGGCTTGAACGGTTTCCGGGGCGACGCTGAACGTCGGCGGGCATTCATAAGCATCGAGTGCGGCTAAGCGCCCACTGGTGCCAGCGCCGACGTAGATGAGCCGGCCACCACCCCGCAAGGCGCTCACGATCAGTTCCACCGCCCGGGCAATTTTGCGTTGCTCCTTGAGCAGCGCCGCCGGCAAACTGGCATCTTCTCCGAGCATCAGGCGGATAGCCGCAGCAAGTGACATCCGATCCAACTTGCGGGACAACGGATGGCGCTGTTCGGTGGGCGAAAGTCCGTTAGAACGCGGAATCCACTCGTCAGCCGTTGCCACCCCTGGCACCGCTGCCACAGCGGCAGCGGTCGGTTGGGCTACATTCGGCATCGCGGGCTGGCGCCTCGCCAATTCCACCGCTCCCCAAGCGCCTTCCCGCTCCAGCAACTTCACATCCGCCGTCGGCCAGCCCGCCCGGATCTCCTGGCTGACCTGACGGGCAAACCCCGGCTGCTTTTGCAGGACACTGCCGGTGAGCATGAATTCGACGCGCTTGCCCTTGCGTGCCAGACGTTTGGCGCAGGCAAGGGAATGCCCGGCAACGAGAGCCGCAGCCTCGTTCAAAATCTCCCGTGCAATTGGATCGCGTGCCGCAGCCGCCGCAAACATCTCAACCGCAAGCGCGGCAATCGCTGGCTTGTCCGCACTGCCAACCCAAGCCACCAGAGCGGCCGGCGCATCCAATTCGAGCTTGCGCAATAGCCGCTGGCCTAAATTCGGCCATTTCCCAGTTAGATCCAACGCCCGAAACACCGCCTGCATCCCCCGCATCGCAATATCGTAGCCACTGCCGCCATCACCTAGTAAGTGCCCCCAACCACCGGTAAGCACCTCCCCGCCATCGGCCCGTTGACCGTAGCAGGAGGCACCGGTGCCGCAGATGACGATGATGCGTATGGGGCTTGGAGAATGGGTCGCATCCCCCGCAGCGGCTAAGGCCGTCGCCAAGTCATGCCCAGCCCAACACGGGACGCCGGGCCAGATGCTGGCAGCGGCCTGGCGGATGCGCTCACGATCCCCTTCGTTCAAGGCACCGGCCATGCCAATGCCCACGGCAGCCGGGCGTGGCACTTGCCTTGCAATCCGATCTAACAGGCCACGCAATTGCACATCGCTGAGCAAGCGGAGGTTGCCGGGCTCAGCCAGTTCAAGGCGGCTCAGGCAATGCTTGAAGGACTCGGCGAGGATGGCCACGCACTTGGTGGCACCCGCCTCAATGCCGAGATATACCGGAGGTGGACTGGGGATTTCGGTTAGCTTCATGGGGCAGGTAAAAATGGCTAGGCGTGGCGTCAGGAAGTCCTTGTGGAGGGACTCGGGCGGGACATTAATCTCAACCGCAAACCATAGCTCCAACCGAGGTCCTCGACGAAGAGGTCGGCAAAGCGGAAGAACTGGAGGTGCTTCCTGGCGGAACGTGGATCGAGCTTGGCGGTCATGGGAAAAGGGCAAGGGTTTCAGCGAGTGAGAGCGTGTCATCCGGGCAGGCTTTGCGGAGACGGCCATCTTCGGTGACGAGTTTTTGGTTGAAGCTGCGGGCTAGGGCGATGAAACGGGCATCGTAGGCGGAGATGTTTCGCTCACAGGCGATGCGGAGAGATGCCTCGAACTCGATGGCATGGGTATTGGCTGGAGGAAATAGAGTGATGGCGCGGTTCTGGGCGGCGAGCGCTTCGGCGATTTCAAGCTGTCCGGCACGGTGATAATTGCGCAAGGCGTTGCTCAGCTCAATTTGCCACCAATCGGGCAGATGCCAGTCAGCGTCATTGGCAAGCAGGACGCGGGCGTCCTCGTGGAGTGGATGGGTGACGACAAGGGCAATGACCAGATTGGTATCGACGACGAGCATGGAAGGGAGGGGTTAGTAGCCCCTGAGTTCAATGTCCTCGTCGATGAACCTCTCCGTTTCTTCAGTGGTGAGCTGCGGCCCCTTCAAACGGATGGGTGCGGGCAGATTGATGGGGCGTGGCTGCGGCGCTGAGCGAAGCCCCGCCTCGATCGTGGCGATGGTTTCCTGAGTCACGGAGCGGCGATGTTTCACAGCGGCTGCCTTGAGGCGGGCGTGGAGACCGGCTGGGAGGTTGCGGATGAGAAGGTCGGGCATAGCGATATGATATCGTTTAAATATCGTAATGCAATCAATTTTTCAGCCCCATCGAGCAAAGGATGCGCGGATCTTTGGCAGGAGCGTCGTGGAGATTGTGGCTGCGGCACGCACTGAAGCTCGGGTCCTGCCAAAGACCCGACCCCAGCAGCAAACCCCGAACTCGTTAAATATGGGGGCGAGCATTATCCCGTTGCCGGGCCGCCGACAAGCGCCATTCGTTAGCAATTTGAAGAAACGCGAATAATTACACGGGTTCCTACCTGCCGTAGCTCACGCGATTCCTTAGGGCGTGGAGAGCCTTCACTGCGACTCCGCGATGACCAGCACATCGGAGAACGGGAGGTCGGCAAACATGCCAAAGGCCGGGTGGCGAGTGAGCCGCGCCCGGGTACACGCCGGGCTGGACAGACCGCAGAGGAAACGTGCGAGTTGGCGCGGGGTGGCCAACGCGGCGTGTTGTTCGGCGGCGAGGGACGGCAGAAGGCCCCACTCGTCATCGCGAGGGCGGCGCGAGGGCGAGCGCTTCAGGGGGAGTGGTGGCAAGCCGCGGCAGCGATCGCAGTGGCCGCAAGGATTGGCTAGGGTTTCGCCGAAATGTTTGGTGAGATAGGCCGTGAGACAGCCGCGGTGGGTGGCCAGACCGAGGACTTGGCGCAAGCGGTCTAAATCGGCCTGCTCGCGGGAGGCAAAGACGGCTGACAATTTTCCGGTGAGGGCGCGCAAATCCTCGGGCGGGTGTTTCATGCGGTAGCCCAGACGCACACCGGAAGACTCCAGCAGCAGATCCCCAGCGGCTGCCAATGCTCCCAGAGCCGCCACAATTTTTTGTCTGGGCACACACCAGTCATCCGCCAACTGGGCGGGTTCAAAGACCAACCAACCGCGTCCGGGCCGCCCTGCTTCGAGCAATTTTTGCAAGAACCGCCGCTCCCCCGCCGAGCGCCCTGCGAGCACCTCGTCGATGCGGCGCCTCAACTTCGCCCGATACGTCGCATAAAAACTCCCCGTCGCCTCAATGATGTCGTCAATTTCCAGATAGGTCAGAACCGTCGCAATCACCCCCGGCCGGATGTCGCAAGTGACGGATAGATCGTAGGCCGACACATCGAAAGTATCTCCTCGGCGCAACACACGGTCGAGCAGGTTGCCCAGCGCGCCGGGCGTGGGAGTATCCCCGTAAATGAAATTTTCCAAAACTGTGAGGTCGGAGGCGCAGGCGAGCAACTCGCACACCGCTGGTCGGCCGTCGCGCCCGGCTCGGCCAATCTCCTGAGTGTGGTTTTCCAGACTCTTGGGCAGGTTGTAGTGGATCACGCCGCGAATATCCGCCTTGTCGATCCCCATCCCGAAGGCAATCGTGGCCACCATGATGCGCGTATCTCCGGCCATGAACGCATGCTGAGCCTCGGCACGGAAGTCATCCCGCAAGCCCGCATGATAGGCTTGGGCCGAGTGGCCGTGACGAGCCAGCAAGGTGGCCACTTCCTCTGCTGTTTCCTGGCGCGTCACGTAAACGACCACCGACCCCTCAATCGCGGCGATTCTTTCCAACAAGAGTCCCTGGCGCTGCGCGGCGCTGCACGGGGTGATGCGCAATTCCAAGTTGGGCCGGTGAAAACTGAGCTGCACGTGATCCGCGGCCGCAATCCGGAAGTGACGGCAAATCTCTCGAGCCACCCTCGGTGTGGCGGTGGCGGTGAGGGCCAGGACGCGGGGGATTTTGAGGTTTCGGCAAAATTTGGCGAGTTTGAGGTATTCCGGGCGGAAGTTGTGGCCCCACTCTGAGATGCAATGCGCCTCGTCAATGGCCACCAATTGGATCGGCAGGCGTTTCAATCGTTGGCGAAACTCGTCGTTGGCAAGCCGCTCCGGTGCCACATACAGCAACTTCAGCTCACCGCCTGCCAACCGCGCATACACCCGCTCCAGAGCATCGGCCTCGAGCGTGGAATCGATCCGGGCGGCGGCAATTCCCTTGGCCGTAAGCGCATCCACCTGATCCTTCATCAAGGCGATTAACGGCGAAATGACCAGCGTTAGGCCGTCCAGCAGCAACGCCGGAAGCTGGTAGCAAAGGGACTTGCCGCCGCCAGTGGGAAAAACCGCCAATGCAGAGCGGCCCGCGAGCAGAGCCCGGATCACCGGCTCCTGGCCGGCACGCAGATCGTTGAAGCCAAAGCGATCGTGGAGGGTTTGGAGCACTGGCGAAGTTGGGCCGTGGCACCACAGTTGACAAGCCGGAAGCCGCTGCGCCCCCCTCAAACCTGCCTGGATTGCGCAACAGCATCCGCAGAAAGCGCCGCCATGCGAAGCCTCCCGCGTTCACGATGTCTGAATTTGATCCCAGCTTTGAACCGAGATCAAGAAGGCCTACGCCTTCGTGAGCAACTTTTCCACCTTGGCCTTGGTCACCGCCGTGTGCTTGCCATCCACTAATTTTGCGGAGTCGAGGAGCGTCCTCAGCGCGAGCAGCGCGGCTTCGGCGGCGGCAAAGGATTTTGCATCATCGCCGTATTTCTTGTCTGAAAAATACTTGGTGAAGGTCGCGCCTTTGCGGCTGATGGATAGACGCCATCCTTGGAAAGCAGCGGTTTCGTAGGTGAAGCGGGTGAGGTTCTTGATGGATTCCATGGGAGTTGATTTGGGGGTTAGGTGCTGGTGTCGATGATCGGATCATTTGTCCGCACCCCTCTCTAGCTGATATCAGACGGTGTGCCAAGCACTTTTGTCAGTGATCTTGGCGTGAGGGGGATCGGCCCAATCCTTGAACAGCTCTTAAATGGCTTCAATGGCGGTCCGATTGTCCTTGATGCATCCCCCAATACGGCTCTTGGACGTAACGCAACCGCAGAATCGAGAAGTTGCACGGATCCTCCCATCCCCCTACTTCGTCGCAGGCAGCATTTTGATTTTGAATCCCTTGAACTGAATCGTCATGTCGAAGCCGCCGTGCATCTGCAGGGCGATGACTCCGTCTTTGCGTGCATTCGGGCTGTTATCGGTCATGTCGGTGGTGACTTCGCCGTTGATTTTGTAGATGATCCGGTTGCCGTCGGCAATGACCACACAGTCGTTCCATTCGCCTTGAGGCTTGATGGCCTTTTTGATATCATCGCTGCTCTTTTCGAGCTTGGTGCTGGTGCGCTTGTTATTTTCGTCCCACAGCGTCTTCTCCCCGCGATTGCTCATGATGCCACGACCACCAGCGACGCCGCCCTCGCAGTAAATGATCCCGGTGTAACTATTCTGCGCATCAATATCGGCCTGATAGCCACCAACGTGTTTCATTTCTGGATTATCAATGAGGCTCCGAATTTGCACGCCGGAATTGCCGTCGGGAGAAACAATCTTCCAACTGTAGTGCATCTCGAAATTTGCAAACTTCTCGGGATGCTCCTTCGACGCCACCAAGATCAGGTCGCTCTGCTTGGAGGTCGGTTTGGTTTCCTGACACTGAATTGCGCCGTCAACGACGGACCAATATCCGTCCAGGCCGTCCCAGCCCGTGAGATCCTTGCCGTTGAAGAGGGGGATCCATCCGTCGGCCTGGGGTGTCGGCAATTCGGCGATGGCATTGAGGGAAAGCGCGGTGATGACAGCAAGAGCGAGTCGAAGTTTCATAATTTACTGGGGTTATGGATGTTGAAATGGCTGGCGACCCAATGCTGGGAAAGGGTAAATTTCGTCAAAATCATGGGAACCGCCTCAAGCGAAGAAAATAGCGATCTGAGCCGCCTTGCCAAGGGATTTGTTGAGATTTTGTTGATTCGTGGTGATGGCGAGTATCTGCGCTGAGCACCAACTTGGATGGATCAAACAAAATAGAGGCCAGATCCTGCGGAGATTCGAACTTCAGACAACCTGACCCGCCCCCCCTAGAATCAAGGTGTTTCGGCGGGCCTGATGAAAAGCAATGAGGCGGACTCACTTGCCGCCGCCGCTGTGGGTGGTAGGCTCCGCGCGTGCCTCAGATCCAACTGCCCTTGTTCCCGGCCACCAGCACCGCCATCACCAGTGAGCTGGCTTTTGAACAGCGCGACGGGCAGGTCTCTTATTTCAACGGCCACCTGCCCGTCTTCACCCACGCGGTCGATGACACCGCCTCGTTCCGCTTCTTCACCAGCCAACTCATCGCCAACGGCAAAGCCTCCCAGACGCAGGATGTCTGAGATTGGCGGTGCCAGACCGGCCTGGCGCACGGCCTGCTGCAAGAGCGCGGCGACCGCTGCGATGGAGTCGTTGCAGGGGATGACGCGTGCGAAGGGTTCGTCTTTGAGAGAGAGGAAGATTTGGCGGCAGCGCTCAAGGGCCTCGCGTTGTTCAAATTCGTTAGTGGCATCGCCACGGGCACCGATGCGCTGGTGTGCGGCGCTCACCTCCAAATCGAGGATGAGCAGCAGATCGGGCAGCGGCGCAAACTCCTCGTTGAGTCGGCGGATTTCCGTCGGGTCGAACCCCCGAGCTCCCTGATAGGCCATGGTTGAGAAATAGTAGCGATCGAGGATGACCACCTTGCCGGCAGCCAGCGCCGGGGCGATGAGTTCTTCCACATGTTGGCGGCGGTCCTTGAGAAAATACTCCAACTCCTCGGTTGGTGCCAGACGCCCGCTGGCTGCGGAATCCCGCAATTTTTTCCCCCAGGGTCCGTCGGTCGGCTCGCGGCTGGCGATTCCCTCACGGCCCTGGGCGGCGAACCACTCGGCAAGGAGCCGGACCTGTGTGGACTTGCCGGTGCCGTCGATACCTTCTATAACGATGAATATTCCTTGAGACATGGGGGGAAGGCCCCAAGACTACAAGACCCAAGTCCCAAGACAAGGGCAGAGAGAGTAGCCCTGGCTTATCTCCCTCTTTTCCTGAGTAACTTAAATGAACATGTTCATTTTCAAAGAGTTAAAAAAGCAGCTATTTTCCAATCCCCCCCCTGCCGTGCCCAGCCTCCGTGTGAAGGAGTCAAGTTTTCCAGAACCGGATTGATTTCCGATTGTTGATTGTTGATTTTGGACCTCGGCGTGAGCTCAGTCGAACGATTTTTGAAGTGAGCTTGGTTTATGCTGAATCTCGTGTCCAAGCTCACATCAGAAATCAACGTTCATCAATCGGCAATCATCCATCGTTCGACTGAGCTCACGCCGAAGTCGTTCGACTGAGCTC
>Ga0209697_10009908_pt1 | contig 10431 bp, 9 predicted proteins | sample AliMusrvi5mmetaG_FD_184115 | JGI IMG/M metagenome (GOLD analysis project Ga0209697, IMG submission 184115) | Freshwater lake bacterial and archeal communities from Alinen Mustajarvi, Finland, to study Microbial Dark Matter (Phase II) - Alinen... | ecosystem: Environmental > Aquatic > Freshwater... | reverse complement strand
TATGCCGGGTTCCGTGCGCCTCGTCGCTCCGCACCTCGCCGCTGGAGCCGTGAGAACGCGGGAGGAGAAGACAACCGAACCCAACGGGATGAATTTCCTGTTGGGAAGAATTTCCTTCCCAACAGGCGGCGCAACTGCCATCTCTCATCCCGTTGCCAGTCCTTCGGGCTTCTAGCAGGTTAGGGAGATTTGAACGTCCGCCCCCGTCACTATCAAGATCCTACAAGCCTTATTTTCTGAAAAAATAAGACAGGCACGCAAACCATAAAACTAACAAAAGTGAAAACGGTTGTAGTTGAATCAGAAGTACACGCCGCCAAATACTCAGTCGCGGGTGCCGAAAACGCCGATGTCGGCGCTGAGCCGCCTTCCCTCTGGCCAAAGCGGTGGCTGTCCGCGTGGGTGGTTGTTCCTTTCCTCGTTGCGGCGGTTCTTATCTCGAGGGTGCCCGCGATCCACTGTAATGAAGAGACCAATGTGGACGAGAGTGTGTTCATGGCGCAGGTCATGCGACTCGCGATCGATCCGGTTCCTTGGCGTGGCATGGACGGAACAACCAGCGGCCCGGTTAATACTTGGGCGCTGGCGTTGATTCACCAACTGGGCGTGCCGATGGAATACGCGTATGTTCACGCCTATGCCGCGGTCATTCTTGGTCTTATTAGCGTCCTGATCTACGCAACTTTTCGCCAGATCATGTCCCGACTACTTGCGTTTGGCGGAGCGGCGGTCGGCGCTGCAATAATCGTGCTTCGGGAAGAGTACGACTTCATCCACTACAGCAGTGAGCTCGTGCCATGCCTGCTGATGGCTGGCAGCCTCTTATGCATTGCCTTGCGTTTCCAGACCGGGCGCAGAAGGCTTGTACCCGACTTCTGCGCTGGCCTGTTGCTCGGGATGATGCCGTGGGCGAAGTTGCAGTCGATTCTTGGCGCCGGAGCCGTGATCGTCTGGCTCGGTTGGCAAATTCTCAGCGAGCCATGCTCGGACGATGGAAGCCGTCTGAAGCGGTTGCATCGGTTGTTGATATTCATTCTCGCAGCGGCAGTGCCGACGATCATCATCCTCGGCATCGTGATCCGTGCCGGTGCCTTCGATGATTTCTGGATGTCGTATCTGAAGGCAAACCTCGCATACGGGAAGGAATCGGGTTTCGCTCCATTCGCAAGGCGGGCTATCCTCCTTTGCTTTGAGGCACCGAATAGCGGGATGATCCAGGGAACGGCGATTTTTGGATTGGCGTGGCTTTGGAAAGGCCGTCCCGGATGGAAATCGGCCAGCGTTCCAGTAAGAAAGGTTGTTTGGGTCACGGTTTGTCTGGCCGTCGCCAATGGTCTGGGGGTACTGAAGCCGTGTTTCACTTTTCCTCATTACCAAATCTTTCTGATCGAACCGTGCGTTCTGTTGGCGGGTTGCATGCTGGCGATTTGGGCTGGAGATCGTTCATCCCCTCCGAGTCGCACATTAGGCGTTGTCCTCTTCGCGTCTTGCATGGCGGGTTTTCAAATCACGAACGTATATCCTGCGCTTCGTAACGCAGCGGTCACCTTGTTGCGGCCGCCTGCTTCCAAAGGAGTCAATGCCCGCCGGATGGTCCAAGAGATTCGGTCGGTGGCACCGGGCGCGAAGAGTATGGTGGTTTGGGGTTGGATGCCGTCTCTCTATGTGGAGTCGGGAATTCCGCCCGCCACCCGTCACACGATCTGTCTCTTCCTGATTGAGCCGGGGCCGGCCCGGTCGCATCTTCGGGCCGGCTTTCTTGCCGATATCCGCCGGGAAAAGCCGGACGTGATCGTGGATGCGATGGCTGGAGGATGTTTCCTGTGGAGGGACGGTTGGGATACAAAACGACTTTCCTACGTACCCGAACTCGATGATTACGTTCGGCAGAATTACGAGATCGTCTCAGAGAAATGGTACGGCCTGGCGAATCCCGAACCGGTGCGTTTCTATGTCTCGAGGGAGTATCTTGTGGCGCACCGCCAGTGAGCCGCTCTCAGGAACCTGCGAAAGGCCGTCGGATGAAGTCGTGCTTCACAAGGATGCGCCACGACTTGAACACCTGGTAGGCGGGATTCAGCGCGAAAATACTGATAACAGCCACGGCCACCACCAGAAGCAGAAACCGCAAAACGGGATGGATGTTTGCCCAGCGGTCCCAGACGGCGTGAATGAAATTGGAGATCATGAGAATGCTAGTGCGGGTGTCGGGTTCATTTGCCTGCCACGGTTCTCACCACGGTGGTGCGTGGCAGCGCGGAAAGTTTACCTGAGAGCGAGAAAAAAACAATCCGCTAAGGACGAATGCCAGCAAGCCCAGTGAATCGTGTGCCCGGGCGAACGCCGATTCCCCGAAATCGAAGCGGATGCGTGCCAAGGCATACGTCCGCACCATGTTTACCAGAAACGCCATCCCGCACGCGCAACCCAGCAGGGTGAACGTCCGATTCACCCGCAGCCGCTGGAGTTCGGCAAAAAACCATGTCGCCATCACAAAACTCTGGAATGAGCGGATCCCGCTGCATCCGTCGGTCACTTCAACCGTCAAATCGTGCAGGCGCAAACGATCACCCAAGACTTCTACCGGCTTGCCCAGAATCCGGAACACCTCCGCCACGGCCATCACCACACCTTGGGTCAGGTGATGAACGATCGAGGATTCCACAACGGTCGGCCATGGGATTGCCGACAGCCATAACAGGGTGATCCATGTGAATTGTACCGAGGCATGTCTGTCACGGGTCGCCGCGATCAACGCGTGGCTGCCAAGCGCGGCGGTCAACCCTAACAGCCCCATCGGCAGTCGCCATGAGGGATCGGCGTACCCCAGCACGCGCAGGACCAGGATCCACGGCAACAGCACGCCCGCCCATGCCAGTAGCACCTGTGGCCGTGGCAAGGATACCGGTCCTGTGAGATCGCGCCAGCGGCGGACTATCAGCCACAAGGCGGCCGGCGGCACGAACCAGCCATAATCATAGTACTGTCCATAGCTCCATTCATGGGATGCCGCGATCATGGCCGGCACCCACAATGCCGCCATTCCTGCCAGTGGCAACCATGATGCTTGGAGGGTGGGTTTCATGGGGTGATGAGAATGTTAGAGACCAGCGGCTGGTAGGGCGTGGCGGCCTCGTCGTGCCTTGGAAATCCGGTAGGGACAAGCGGCCTCGCTAGTCCCACTGGTACCCGTGAGGGTGAGATGTCATGGGCGGTTCATGTGCCGCGCTTGAGCAGCCGCCCATGCGGGCGGACAAGTGGGTCGGTCGAGGCCGTCCGACCCTACCGTTTCACTCTTCCACCAGTCCGATGCGCCAGCGGTAGATTTTCAAATCATGTTGATCGGCGAGTTGGTTGAGTTGTTCGAGCAATTCCTTGCTTGGGGAGTTGATGGCCAGGATGATGCTTTTGAGGCCATGTTCGCGGACCAGTCTGGGCACGATGGACAGTCCGCCAAGAATCCGGAAGGATCGCAGTTGCCGCCCGTGCAGGACCTGTGATTCATCGAGGAATCCTAACAACCTCATGCCGGGATATTCATCGTGGCCGATGGATTTCAGATGATTGAGCAACAGCGACCCCAAATCGCCCGCACCCACCACCACCACGGGCCCGTATGCGCCTTTGGCCAGGCGTTTCGGATTCCGGTGCCTTGCGTCCATGCCGAATTCCCGGAACAAGTCGAGTGCCGCCCGTGGCAAACACAGGCCGCCGCAGGCGAACACATAGCTGATGAGCATCAGCCGCAGGGCGCTCCATTCCAATTCGTCATACACCAAAGTGAAAAACGTGAAGGTTGCCATGGAGGTTACCAGCAGCCAGAATTGCAACGAGATGATATCGCGTATGGTTGCCCGCACCCACAGCCGGTGGTGTACCCGCAGTCCCAACAGGGTAAGGCTGCCCAACACGAGGAAAACCATCGCGAAACGCACCATGTGGTGCAAATCATCTCCCCGGGTCATGCGATTGGTCTCGATGATCAAGGCGGCCGCACCCGATCCCGCCAGCACGAACAAGTCATAGACGAACATCGCCGCCGCCGCCCGCCGACGGTGGCCAGGGAGCTTGATGGCCATGTGAACGACACTGCCGGTTTGTTCGATTTCCACCCGTGCCAGATTTTTCACTCCAACGAAGATCACGATCAGGAAACCCACCAGCGACAGCGTGTACATCCGCCCGCCGAATATCATGGGCAAGAACGCCAGCGTCGCCAACAGGATGGAGATGCCTTGCAGGATCATCGCCACCTTGCGCTGTGATCCGCCTTCATCCAACAGCCGATGGTGGAGGTGATCCTTGTCGGCGGCGAAGATGCTACCTTCGACATTCTCGCCGCGCATTTGGTGGATGAGACGCCGGGCACTGCGCCGCCAGATGGCGAGCAACACATCGAGCAACGGCACCCCCGCCACCGCGATGGGTAGCAGCAGCATCCCCACCATCGCCTTGCGTCCTACCGCCTCCGTGGCCGCCGTCGCAAGGAAAAACCCGATCAGCATCGATCCCGCATCACCCAGAAAGATCCGCGCCGGATTGAAATTGAATTTCAGGAATCCGAGAATGGCCGCCCCCATGACCAGCAGCAACATTGCCGCATCCATGCGCCCATTGACCAAGGCCAGCGCCGCCAAGGCGACCGTCGAAACGGTCGCCAAGCCACCACACAGGCCGTCAAGTCCGTCAATCAGGTTGAAGGCATTGATCAGCACCACCGTCCAGATGACGAACACCACAAAATCGCACGCCCATGGCCAGCCCGCCGGAAAAAGACCGATGCTGAATGGCAATAACGCAAAATAGACGGTGGGTGCCAGAATGTGGGCGGCCAGTTTCAGCCACGGCGACAATCCGGCGCGATCATCGAAAAATCCGGCCACCATCAACACTGCGGAACCCGCCGCAAATGCCCTCAACCACAACCATGAAACATGGCCGTCTTGATGCAGGCAGCCCGCAGCGATGCCACCGCCTATCACCAGCAGGAAACTCAGCCAAATGGCGATTCCGCCGGCTCGCGGGATGGCTTCCGCATGGATCCGCCGTTCGCCGGGTTGGTCCATCAAGCCCAGGCGCGGAGCCACGACCAGCATCAGCCGGTTCAATCCGAGGGAAAGAACCAGCGAAAGCAACATCGCTAATGTGAATTCGAGGATCATTGCTGCGTGATGCACTGAGATAAAATACACCCGCCCGAATGTTAAAAGAAAATTCGCTCGGGATACCATTACCACCGTTAGGGCGTGGCGGCCTCGTCGCGCCATGGAAAATCGGTAGGGACAAGCGGCCTCGCTTGTCCCACTTCCCCCCCGAGGGCGAGGTGTCAGGCGCGGCTTATGAACTTCGCATTAGCGCCGCCCATGCGGGCGGACAAGTGGGTCGGCCGAGGCCGTCCGACCCTACCATCGAAGGGTAGGGCGTGGCAGCCTCGCCGCGCCATGGAAAATCGGTAGGGACAAGCGGCCTCGCTTGTCCCACTTCCCCCCCGAGGGCGAGGTGTTATGGCGTGCTCATGAACCGCGCTTTAGCGCCGCCCATGCGGGCGGACAAGTGGGTCGGCCGAGGCCGTCCGACCCTACCATCGAAATGGTAGGGCGTGGCGGCCTCGTCGCGCCATGGAAAATCGGTAGGGACAAGCGGCCTCGCTTGTCCCACTTCCCCCCCGAGGGCGAGGTGTCATGGCGTGCTCATGAACCGCGCTTCAGCACCGCCCATGCGGGCGGACAAGTGGGTCGGCCGGGGCCGTCCGACCCTACCATCGAAATGGTAGGGCGTGGTGGCCCCGCCGCGCCATGGAAAATCGGTAGGGACAAGCGGCCTCGCTTGTCCCACTTCCCCCCCGAGGGCGAGATGTCATGTTCGGTTCATGCGCCGCGCATCAGCGCCGCCCATGCGGGCGGACAAGTGGGTGCGGCCGAGGCCGTCCGACCCTACCATCGAAGGGTAGGGCGTGGCAGCCTCGCCGCGCCATGGAAAATCGGTAGGGACAAGCGGCCTCGCTTGTCCCACTTCCCCCCCGAGGGCGAGGTGTCAGGCGCGGCTTATGAACTTCGCATTAGCACCGCCCATGCGGGCGGACCAGTGGGTCGGCCGAGACCGACCGACCCTACCATCGAAATGGTAGGGCGTGGCGGCCCCGCCGCGCCATGGAAAATCGGTAGGGACAAGCGGCCCCGCTTGTCCCACTTCCCCCCCGAGGGCGAGATGTCATGTTCGGTTCATGCGCCGCGCATCAGCGCCGCCCATGCGGGCGGACAAGTGGGTCGGCCGAGGCCGTCCGACCCTACCATCGAAATGGTAGGGCGTGGCGGCCTCGCCGCGCCCACTTTCCCCCCGAGGGCGAGATGCTATGGCTTGATCATGAACCGCGCCTTGGCAGCCGCCCATGCGGGCGGATGAGTGGGCGGACCGGGCCGGATCCGCCCTACCGAATCTCCATGAAGAAGGGCGCGTCTTGCGACGCGCCCTGAAATCCATGAAAGCTATTCTTCAGATCACCTGCCATTACCTGCGGCGGCGACTCCGCAGGAACGTCCCGGATCCAACCAAACATCCCAGCGCCAGCAAACTGCCGGACTCGGGTATCGGAGTGTAGCCACTTAGTACCATATTGCCAAGAAGAAGTGACCCTGCCCCACTAATATACTTCACTTCGAAAGAAACCGAACCGGTATTTCCAAGGAATAACGGTACTTTATTGGAAAGTTGCATAAGATAGTCGTAATCCGTGTAATCCACAGGCACAGTCGCGGTAGTTATCTTTGCCGGAGTGAAATTTGAACCTGTTTTACTATAATCGCCGTTCGCATCAATTTCATAATTGTTCAAATCCGCGTAGTCTGTCATCCAATCGAACTTATATCGCACTGACCCAACAATAGGTTTTGTTCCACTGAATGCCGCATCAAACATAAGGCTTTCCAACGTATAGGCATGACCCGACATATTAGTTACAGTGAATACTAATGTATCGTTAAGCCTAAGTCTTGCTTCACCGGAAGGGCCGGTAGGAGTGGAAAACGAAGCCGGCGAACCCGCTGGAATATCAGGGGGACTACCGGGGTTAAGGAATCCAGTGTCTTGACCTCCATAAGTTGTATCTGTGGTACCGCCTGTATGACCGACTACCACATGGTTACCAGACGCAGTCGTGGACAACGTCGCTGTAACTCCCGCGGGATGGGAAGTGTCAATTAAAGGCTGGTCGGACGAATTAAAGCCATACCAGCCCGCCAACAACAGCGATGCTGAGGCGATCTGCGGAGTGGCGAGCAGGGCGGAACATACTATGATTGAGCGATATTTTGCTTTCATGCTTTTAGGGGAGATGGATCGTGTGATGCGATGTTTTTTGGAAGACGCGGTGAGATTGGTTGGAATTTTCCAGGTTGTCAACAATGATTTTTCAGAATTTAATGTTTTTTTGGACGGTTGATGGACGAGATTGGCAGAGGCAATGGTTGTGAAGGGCGGTGCTTTGGACAAGCACTGGGCGGATATTGGAGGGATTTCTGGCGCTTGGCAATACTTTTTTTTCGATACCTTGGTATAATCGCGCCCCCCATCCGATGGTCACCCCGATACTTTCTGTTTTAGGTTGCAAGACATTGACATGAAACTGGTTAAATAAAATCTTGAAATCCCTGTCGCGCGTCGCAATCGGCGAATTTCATGTGCCGTCAGGGTTTTTTCGGATTTTCAAGGAGATCCTTACCCGGGACATGGGGTGCCGGCAGGGCGGGCAGGACATCGGTCGCGCGTAGTTTCTCGGAGCGCTCAATCGCCCTGCGCCAGGCTGGAACCTGGTTGGGATCGACATCCTGTTTCTGAACTTCCAACTCCGGCAGCGGGAGATCGGCGATTTTGAGTTTGACGAGCAAATCGCGGAAGACGGTGCGCTCCTGACGCATGAAGTAACGCCAGTTCACATTGAGCAGCAACGCTTTGCCAGCATCCGTTTCGCCATTGAGAACGCGGGCGGACCCTTCGAGTGCGGTTATCATCAGTGGTGCCACGCGGCGGCTTTCACGGAGTTTGGGAAGGTGGGCCAGCGCATCGGCCGGGCGACCGTCCATCATTTCGGCCAACATCAGGGTGGAATAGTATTCCGGGTTGTCCGGATGATCCGCGATCAGTTCCGCCATGACCTTGGAGACGTGACCGGGGAGTGTGATGCCGTGCAGCAGGGCCAGATAACTGACATTGTTGCGCAGATCGGGATTGAGCGGTTCGAAGCGCACCAGGGTCTGACACATTGCCAGGATGTCGTCCGAGCGGCCCAGGGACGCGAGTGAGCCGAAGACCTTCTGCAGGTCATTGTAAAACGGCAATTGCCCCCAACCCGAACGGACGGCGGCCACCCAAGCGTCGGTGGCCGCCCCGGTCGCACCAAAGCCCTCCGCGGCATTGGCAATTTCGATGAAACGGTTGCGGTTGGAATCAAACGACGCCTCGTTGAGGGCCTGAGTCCAGGCGGCGTCCGCAAGGGTGCGGTCGCCACGCTGCGTGGCCAAGGCTGCCCGCACGATTTGCATTTCGACCAGATCGACTGACCCTGGCGGTGCGGCGAGCGCGGTCCCGATTTCGTCCTCGTGGCGCAAGCGCATCAAGGCATGAAGGCGGGCGATGTAGGCGTCCTGGCGGGTCCTCGCCGGCGCTTCGAGGATCTTGGCAGCCATTTCGGCCTTTCCGTGGCGCACCAACCAGGTGCCCAGCACTCCCGGTTCGGTGGTGAGAAAGCGGTTGACAGCCGATTCATAGAGGCGATCTGCGGCTTCGGGCTGGGCGTCGAGCAGCGAGTTCATCCCGACCAGGTGGTGGAGTGCTGTCGCTTTCGGCTCCTCCTTGAGCCATTTCTGCAAATCGGGCAGGGGATCGCCCGGGATGAGACCACCAGGGGTTTCGCCGAGGATCAACAGGGCGTTCAAAGCTTCATCGTCGGCGTTGCGGGCAATCAGTTGTGCGAAAATCCCGCGTGCTTCCGTCACGCGGGCGGGTTCCGGGCGGCAACACAGGATGCGTAGCAGTTCAAATTGGACATTGGCATCATCGGTTGGCTGCATGACTTGACGCAGCCCTTTTTCGGCGATGTCGGTTTCCCCGCGTTTCACTAGCAATGGGGTGATGGCGGCGCGGAAGGATGCTTGGTTCTGTTTTTCTTTCGCCAGACTGGCATAGGCGCTGAGCGTGATGGCCTGGGGTGCCTGGATGGCCATGACTTGGAGCGTCTCGATCTGATCCTCACGGGTGGCGCGGGGGTCCGTGAAAAGTTGGGCGGCAGCCATGTAGGCGCGGGGTTCGCCCATCTTGCCCAAAGCCCGGGTCCAGATCCGGAATGCCTCGAAATCCCCCTGCCTGACTAGCAGGACGCTGCGGGCCTTGTCGCGGGCCACCCCCCAGTCCTGCAGGCGTGCCGCAGTCATCGCCGCTTGCAGATTCTGGTTGATCATGTAGCTGCGAAATGCCCGGTAGCAGGGCTTAGCGGAAATACCGATGATCGCCACGGCTGACAGAATGAGGGCGGCGATTTTGATTCGGCGGCGCTTCAGGTCTTTCTGCAGCACCGGATTGGTGCTGAAACCTTCGATATGCTGGTGGGTGGTTTGTGTATTCCAGACGGGCATGGGTGTGGTGGTCGGTGGTCAGTAATCAGTAATCAGTAATCAGTAATCAGTAATCAGTAATCAGTAATCAGTAATCAGTAATCAGTAATCAGTAATCAGTAATCAGTAATCAGTAATCAGTAGTCGGAGGTCGGAGGTCGGAGCGGCGGGTCTATGACCGCCACACAATGAAGCGACAATGAGCGGGCGGTTCGGGAAAGTCCATCTCATTCACAGGGTGGCATTTCATGCGGAAATTGCTTCCGACCCATGGATTTTCCTATCATGGGAAATTGATGGGATTTGGTGGCAGGTAGGGACAAGCGGCCCGGTAGGGTGCGCCGCGCCATGGCAACCGCCCATGCGGGCGGACAAGTGGGTCGGCCGGGCCGTCCGACCCTACCATCGAAGGGTAGGGCGTGGCGGCCCCGCCGCGCCATGGAAAATCGGTAGGGACAAGCGGGTCCGCTTGTCCCACTTCACCCCCGAGGGCGAGGTGTCAGGCGCGGCTTATGAACTTCGCATTAGCACCGCCCATGCGGGCGGACAAGTGGGTCGGCCGGGGCCGTCCGACCCTACCATCGAAGGGTAGGGCGTGGCGGCCCCGCCGCGCCATGGAAAATCGGTAGGGACAAGCGGCCCCGCTTGTCCCACTTCCCCCCCGAGGGCGAGGTGTCAGGCGCGGCTTATGAACTTCGCTTTAGCACCGCCCATGCGGGCGGACAAGTGGGTCGGCCGGGGCCGTCCGACCCTACCATCGAAGGGTAGGGCGTGGCGGCCCCGCCGCGCCATGGAAAATCGGTAGGGACAAGCGGCCCCGCTTGTC
>Ga0209697_10009902_pt1 | contig 10437 bp, 10 predicted proteins | sample AliMusrvi5mmetaG_FD_184115 | JGI IMG/M metagenome (GOLD analysis project Ga0209697, IMG submission 184115) | Freshwater lake bacterial and archeal communities from Alinen Mustajarvi, Finland, to study Microbial Dark Matter (Phase II) - Alinen... | ecosystem: Environmental > Aquatic > Freshwater... | reverse complement strand
GGTGGTGTATTACCGAAACGGTTCCCTTTTGCGTTGTCTGCCTACGCGTGTGAGAGCGATAACGCTTATGGGTGACACAATCACCTTGGTGTCCCGGCGAAGGATGCTTATTTTAACGGCATTGGGCGAGACGCCGGCGGTCCGACCACGGCACAATGATTCCTTTGCGCAAATGCGACTCCGTCTTCGTGATCTAGCAGCTTGTGTGTATTGGGGTCAACTGCATACCCAGGATGCCGAATTTACCCCACCGGCTGCCCGCACACTTCGCGCCATGCCGCCAGGACCGTCTCGATGCTCTCCCACGGCGTGCTGGCGAAGATTGCTTCGGCGGGGCTCAGCGCGAGGCCGTCGGGACCGAGGAGGCGCACGGCGTCGCGCACTTCACGGACAATGTCGTCGTGGGTGCCAAATTCGAGGGTGTCAGGCTCGTTCAAGCCACCGATAATGGCGACTTTGCCGTGGAAGACGGCTTTCACCGCCGCCAGATCGATGCGTGTGCCGTTCGGGATGGGATCGAGCAGGAAATGGGCGTCGTAACCGGTAGCCGCCAGGTCTTCCAGCAGCGGCAGCACCCCCACGCTCATCGTGTAGGCCAGCAGACGGTCACCCTGGTGAACCAAGGTGGCGAGATCGGCGATATGCGGGGCGAAATAGCGACGGAACAGCGCCGGCGACCAGAAAGAGGTGCCTTCGTAAAACCCGCGCCGCATCACCAGATCCACCGGGGAATCGAGCAGCAGCTCGGTGTTGCGCCGGTCCCACGCGTGGATGATCTCCAGCAAGGCGGCGAAAAGCCCCGGGCGGTCGAGCGCCATTTCGAGCAGGGGGGTAACACCGCAGAGCCACACCGCGGCATCCGTCCCGCTGGAGCCATGCCCGACATGCAGCACGCCCAGTTCGCGTGCCTGTTTTGCGCGGTGGGCAAGGGCAGCGCGCGTCTCGGTGGTGGCATCATCGGGAAGCCGGTACAGCAGGTATTTCAGTTTCTCCAGGTCCGCCTCGCTCTCGATGGGACAGTGGCGATAACGGGGCACGTTATAATCGTCGAAGAGTTCGAGGCGCGGGTTGCCGTCATGATGCAGCGGCCAGTCCGGCGTATCCCAGTCGTCAGTGCGATAGACTTCCTGCCGCAGCACACCGGCGGGGGTGTCATACTCCGCCACCAGCACCGGCGCCTCCGCGCCCGCGGGTCGCTCTTCCCATTGCCGCACGCGCACGTCCGGGTGAAAGCGCATCGGCAGCAGGCTCCACAACCAGGGATCCGTGCCCAGCGACAGCCAGCGCTCCGCTTCCTCGACATCGTTCGCCCACCGCAACGCTTCCGGCGGTTGAAAGCCAAACGCCTTAAAGTGCAGCGGGATATGGTCGGGTTGTTGATACCGAATCGCTGCCAGCATACGCTCACGGGAAGAAATAGCGCTCATTTTTCCCACCTTGCTTACTTACGAATAATACTGTTGAAATAGGGCTTTTGTCGAGTAGGTAGAGAGTCCGCAGCCAATAATCGTAAGTAGATAATTATAGTAAGTTTAATTTTATAGCATTAAGCGGTAGGTAGCCCACATCCACCACGGCGGACGCGGACTACCAATGCTCAATAACGGTATGCAAGGTTCAGCATGAGGAGCCGGTACCTATCGTCTATGCTTGAATAAAGTGCTCCACCCGCCAGATCGCCTGCCCCAGGTCGGTCAGTTCGTAAATGCCGGCTTCACGGCGCATCAATTTCTCCATGATGAGCATCCGGCGCGTGGTCGAATAGTCGTGGCAGGCACGGGCGATGTAGCGGGTCAGTTCGCGCTCCGGATAGGGGCGGATGGCCGGCAGCATGCTGATCGCGGCGTGCACTGAGATAAAGGTATCCGGGCATGCGTCATCGCCGATCAGCCGCTCGCGCACCTGCTGATGCAATTGCTGCAACGCCACCTCCGGTTTCGGGCGGGACTGAAAATGTGGGCTGGTGTGGAGCACCTTCGCGCTGGTGCGCGCCAATGCTTTGTCCGTTGACAGCTTCGCCCGCAGCAAGGCTTCCCGTGCCGCATCCCCGCCGATATCGCCCAATGCGGTGGCGGCCACCTGGCGCACCCGGGTATCCGGATCGGCGAGTAAATCAGCGAGTAGCGGGAGGGTCGCGGCCGCGCCCATGCGTCCCAATGCCTCAATCGCCGCCACCCGTGCAGACACTTCCGACCCGCGAACCGCTACGGTGGACAGGGTCGGAATGGAATCCGGCAAGCCCATCTCCGCCAGCGCATGTAACGCGGCCAACCGGATCGCCGGGTCATCGTGCAGCGCGAGTGTTTCCAAGCGTTCACGATACTCCGCACGCTTCAACAATCCCAGCACGCGGATGGCGCGCGCGCGGATTTTAACGTGCGGATCATCCAGCAGCGCCGCCATTTGCGTGGCAGCCTGCTCGATCACGGCGGCATCCACCTCTTCCGGCGGGATCGGTCCCCATTTGCCCAGGCTGCGCCGCGCAATGCGCGTGGTCTGCTGCTGCCGGGTCGCCAGCGCACGGGCGAACGCTTCCAGGCCGTTGAGCGCGATGAGTTGCTGTGCGGTATTATCCTGGGCGAAGGTGGCCAGTATTGCCGCGACGAAGCGCGTGCCTAACCGCGATAGCGCCGCCATCACCGGCACACTGACGGCTTGTCCCGGCATCTCCGCGGCTTGCCGGAAGCGTGCCAGCAACGCCGGCAGCGCCGCTTCGGGATCACACAGCAGGATATCGGTGAGCAACTGCGTCGTTGCACTATAGACACCGGCCTCGATCAAGTCGGCCAATACCTCGGCTTTGCTGGCGGGGGAGGCCGTTGAGCGGATAATGCCATCCGCAAGCAAGTAGGCTTCTTCCGGCGAGACGCCGATCCAATCCGGGGCGAAACCGGCCTGGCGTTTCGACGTGACACGCGGGGCGATAAAGTAACGCAGCAGGCGCAGGGCCTGTTCACGCACCGGCTTTTCTTCGGTCACTGCGCTATTCACCACCAGCTCGATGCCCGGTCGTCCCAGCCGGTGCAGCAACAGACTCAGCTTCTGCAGCGTATCGTCATCATCGGTGGTGGCAATCACCTGCGCCAGGCGTTTCGGCGCATGAATCAGCAAGACGGACAGTCGCTCCGCCGCAGTGGGATCCTCGCGAAAGATCGCCAGCAGCACGCGGATTTCCGCCTCGATTTCCTGAGTAAAGTTCTCATCCGGCATCATCGGTATCTCCTCATCAGTAGTGTCTTCGACCACCTGCTTCAGTTCTTTGCGCCCGCGATGCAGCCGGCTCATCACCGTGCCGATCGGCACATCCAGGAAGGTGGCGATGTCGTGATAGGACAGCCCTTCCAGGTAATGCAGCACCAGCGTCACCCGCAACGGCGGCGAAAGGTGCATCAGCCCATGCGAGATGCGCGCGAACAGCGGATCGTCCTCTTCCGGCGGACGGGCGGGAATCGCTTCCGTCAACTCCTCCGTGTCGAGCAGGCGCCCGCGCAGCCACATTCGGCACAGGTTGAGCGTCAAGGTCCGCAGCCACGCGCCGAAAGCATCCGGGTCCTGAAGCGTCGGGAGTTTCAGGAACGCCTCCACGAAGGTTTCATGCGCCAGGTCCTCCGCATCTTCGGCGTGGCCGGTCATCCGGTAACAGATGCCATACACCATCTGCCGGTATGCCGTCACCAACGCGGTAAATGCCGCGTGCTCCCCCGCCTGTGCTCGTTGAACGCATTGTCGATCTGCCATCGTTGTCTTCATTACTATAGATGCAGGAATGCTTTCCAATATTCCCTGCTCCGAGGGGAATTTCCCGCAATCGCGAAAAATACTACCGCCGTGAGCGTAGCGGGTGTGGATGGCGACGGGAAGATTGGCAGCAAGCAGGTAGTGTCTTTCCGAAACGGCTAAATGGTATAATAGCTGCCACGAACATGGGTAAAGTAACCGGCAGGAACGTGCAGACGGCCACCACACCGGTTTTGCTTGCTAACGCCTGTGCCGGGAAAGGAGCCTACCATGTCAACGACGCTGCTGGTCGGCACGGCCGAAATGGACATCACTCCCCCCGCAGGCACGAAGATGGCGGGAAATTTATATCCGCGCGCGTCGCAAGGCACGGACGATCCGCTGATGGCGAAGGCCATCGTGCTGGAGGCGGACGGCGTGCAAGTGGCGTATGTCACGTTCGATCTGGTCGCGCTGGACCGGACGCTGGGGGAACAGATGGCGGCGCTGGTGAGCGCGCGGACGGGTATCCCCATCGAGGCAATCGCCTGGAGCTGCAGTCATACCCATAGCGGGCCCTACCCGCTGCCGGGGGTCACCCCCTCAACGATCGAGGACCCGGTGCCATATGCGTGGCGCAACGCCTTGCCGGAACGCGTGGCCGATTGCGTCGCGATGGCCAAGGCGCGCCAGGCGCCCGCGCGCGTGTATCGCACGCGCGATTACCGCTATGATCTGGGCCATAACCGCCGTCTGCGCTACAAGGACGGTCGCCAGCTCAACACCTGGTTGCTGCACAACGGCGAAGCGCAAGTGCAGGCAATCGGCGCAGCGGGACCCATCGATCCGGAAGTTGGCATACTCGGTTTCGTCGGGCTGGATGGCACCATGCTGGCGGTGCTCTATCAATATGCGCTGCACGCCAATGCCCACTTCGGCATCCGCTTCAGTGGCGATTACCCGGCGGTCGTGGCGGCGCGGTTGCGCGAGCATTACGGCGCGCAGGTGTGCGCGCTCTTCATGCCCGGCGCGTGCGGCGATCAGAACCCCGTGCGCACGTACCGCGAAATCGGCAACTCGCTGGCAGACGCCATCATCGCCCAATTGACCACCCAGGCGACGCCGCTCACCGAGATCACCCTGGGCGCCTGCCGCCGCGTCATCGAAGTGCCGACTCGCGACGCATTCGCCGACCAGGAGGCGCGACTGCAGGCGACGCAATGGGGAGCGGACCCGCAGCAATTCTTTCGCGATTCACAACGCGACCTGCAGGCGCATCCCGGCACCACCATCGAGACGGCGCTGCACGCGTGGCACGTCGGCGAGGTGGCCTTCGCCAGTTTCCCGGGCGAGTTGTTTGTCGAGCACGGTCTGCACGTGAAAGCGGACAGCCCGTTCCCGTGGACATATCCGGTCGAACTCAGCCAGGATGCGCTCGGTTACCTGATCACCCGCTCCGCCTGGGAAGCCGGGGGATACGAAAGCCTGGTCGCCAGCATGGGCCGAATCACTCCGGAAGGCGTCGAACAGATGGTGGAAACGAGCCTGGCGATGTTGCGCGAATTACACGTTGCTTTTGCCATACCATGAAGGACGTGGCAAACTGGGACACGCACGCTGAAGCGCGCTACCAACGCTGATAATGGCGGGGACGCATAGTGACGACGCATTACAGCATCAATAAAAAGCGGTGAGAGTTGCTATTACGGAGTCAAAACAATGAAAGAAAGCGCTCTTTATGTCAATATTGTTGAATGGTCGGAAAAAGACCAGTGCTTTGTCGGTAGTTGCCCCGGTTTGTTCTCTGGTGGTTGCCATGACGTAAATGAGGTAGAAGTCTTCATCGAACTCTGCGAGTTAGTCGATCAAGTGCTGGCGCTGTATCACCGCGACAGCAAACCGTTGCCGCCGGCGACTGCGGGTCACGATTATGCGAATAAAATGCAGAATGTGGCTTAAGGGAGCCGCTAATGTTACCGGGTTTGATCTCCACTTTTTTCCCCGACCGCGGGCGTAAATATGGCATCGAGTGTAAGAATGTGATGTCGGCTGCTCACAAGTTTGTTGGCGAGACGGTTATCCGCGGTCAACAACGGCATCTGTAAGCGGTCGGCCAACGCCACGTAGCACGCATCATAGCTGGTAATCGCGTGAAGCATGGCGATCTCAAGCGCCTGCGGCAATAGCGTGCCAGTTGACACCCAGTGCACTTCATTCAGCGACAACAAGTCGGCTAGGTCGCGTTGCGCCTGCGCCGGGGCGTACCCGGTGCGCTGAACCTGTTTCCAGAGGATATTACTACATTCAATCGGCAGCAGGTCAGGCGCATGTAGTTCGACATCATCGCCGGCGCGGAGAAAATACGCCTGCACTTCGGCCATATAGTCTTCAATCAGGAAGAGCTTGATGGCGACGCTGGCATCGACCACACAGGCGGCAGGCAACGCCGTCATCGGTTGCGATCCTCACGCAGCAATGTCAGGCTGTCGATGGGCAGGGGGTGCTTCTGCTTCGTGCGCTCGATGATGCTCTCCATGGCTTTCCGGTGTTGCTCGTGCGCCTCTTCGCGATCGAAAAGCTGTTCCAACAGATGCACATTTTCTGCCGGGATCGAGCGGCGGTCGCGCTTTGCCCGTTCTTTTAGCTTCTCGTATACGGATTGCGGCATATTGCGAATGAGTATATCTGCCATATACGTGCCTCCACGCAGTATTATACCGCGAATCGCAGGAAAGGTCTACATAATGTTATCAAATGATTACAAAACTTGCGAGATGATACGGACTGCGTGATCGGATGTGATCTGCTTGGGGGGCGTTGGTCGCACATTGCCACCCTCGACGACGATGACGAACCACGCGCCACGGCGGGCGCGGACTACCGAACGCTTACATCGTCCGGCATTCACTGACCTGCTTGCGAAGGATGACCACGGTGGTTTCGTCCTCATTCTGGATCGGATCAGCAATAACCGTATAGCCTTGCCTATTCCAGAAATACCTCGCCGGCTCGTTATTGATCTGCACGGCTGTCTTGATGCCTTTTACTGCCGGATCGGCAAGGATCAGTGATTCGATGCACTGCAAAACCCGGTATCCAATCCCCTTCCTTCGATGCTCCCGCGCGATCATCAGCAGGTTGATGAATGCATAGGCTTCAGCCGGCATCATGGGAATCCAATCGACCACTCCGATTAACCGGTCGTTCAGGTAGATGCCGCAAAAGTTACCATGCTCTGCTGCCGAATGCTGCAAGTCCGAAAGCACCATGTCGAGGGAAGCTTCAGCGATTGGTCCCAGCGCCAGGAAGTCTTCGCACTGCTGGTAAAGATCAAGCAATACGACAGCATCGCTTGCAGAGACAGAGCGAATCAGTATGTCAGCAGATACCTCGCTCATTATCATGACTGCTCCTTCCATTTCAACGCCCGCGTGGCAAGATACTGGCTGGTATACCGATCTAACGGCCCTCGCCCGTTTTCGCGGTTGATATCCTCGAAGAAGCCGGTGAGGAGAAAACCGGCGTCGAGTTGACCACCGAGTTGATCTTCCAGCGGGTGACCGAATTCGAGTGGCCAGCCTTGTTCCCGTCGGCGACGCTGTTCATCCGCGGAGAGGAAGTCGGCGTCGGAATACGGCAGCGGGTGGCGGATGATCATCTCTCCGCGCGCGTATGCCTCCTGATCGAGCATGTGCGAGATCGGGTTGTCGAATGCTGCCAGCAGCACCCCGCCGGATTTTAGCACGCGGTAGGCCTCCCGCCATACCGGACGCACCGCGGGGACGAAGGTGTTGGAGACCGGGTGCACGATGAGATCGAAGGCGCCGTCGGGAAAGATCGACAGATCGGCCATATCACCCAGCACGGTGCGAATACCAAGGTGATGGCGCAAGGAGACTTGCTCATCCTGCGCCAGTTGGCGAGGTGAATTATCGAAGACCGTCACCCTGGCACCGGCCGCCGCCAAAATCGGTCCCTGCTGTCCGCCACCCGAGGCCAGACACAACACCTTAGCGCCCGAAAGCGGGGGAAACCACGCCGCCGGTACCGGTTTTGTCGGCGTCAGGAAGAGACGCCATTCCCCACACCGCGCCGCCGCGATCTCCGCATCGCTCACCGGGACGGTCCACTCGTTGCCATACTCCACCTGGGCATCCCAGGCGAGGCGGTTATGCTGCTGAATGTTCATCATAACCTACTCCGTTACGAGCATTGTTTGCTCCTGATAATGGAAGGCTCTGCTTGATATATTTTTGGGTCCACGGGCAGACGGCGATGCAGAGACCGCAGACGGTATAGTCGGCACCGATTCTTTGCTGAGCGATTTCACGGGCGGCACGCCGGCAGGCAAAGACATCAAAGAAGGCGTCACGGTGCTTGTCGCGTTGCCAGTTATCTCCGGTCGCTGCCTTGCCGGGACAGGAATCGACGCAGACGTTGCAGTCGCCGCAACGTGATGCCACGATGGGATTGGCGGTGGGGAGCGGTGCATCGGTGAGCACGCGGTTCAGCCGGATGGCCGAACCGAACTGCTCATTTACCAGCAAGGCGCACTTGCCGATCCAGCCGAATCCGGCCAGTGTGCCAATCGTCTTCTGCGGTAGCTCCGTGGCGAGGGTTGCCGGATCGACACCTGCATGGGTGGCGGCAGCACTGATGGCAGTGAAACCGCGCCCGCGGAGAAAATCCGCGGTCAACCGACTGAGTTCATCAAGAAGAGCGTTCACCCGCTGATATTCGGCGTGGTATTCTCGTGTGGGCCCCTGCGCGATGCCCGCGATGATTTCCGGGGTCAAGGCAACGGCAAATCCGACGGCGCGCGGTAAGTTGTGTCGCGCAGACGCGTCCAGCACACTGAGGTCGGCAAAGCCGACCAGGCTTGCGCCGTTTGATTTCAGGTAATCGATAATGTCGGTGGCAAGTGTCATACCTTTCTCCGCTAATAACAAGGCGCCCGCTTATGCCTCACTGCACGGGAGCGAGTGCTCGCGTCAAGTCAGGGATAAGCAGGCGCCGGAAGGGCTGGGTGGCGTTTCCCTGCATTGGGGTTATGGTTTTATCTGCGGCCAGCCAATAGCAGTATGGAACAGGATTAACGTTCTGTCAATTCACTTTCCGTGAGCGCTTGATCGGAAAATTCACCCAACCCGACCATTGGCAAGCAGACGCTCGATTGGTATGATGAACAGACCGTTATTTTCAGGAGATGGGCATGATGCGGCCTAATATTTTGTATATCCACTCGCATGATACCGGCCGCTACGTGCAACCGTATGGCTATGCGGTGCCGACGCCGCGTATCCAACAACTGGCGGAAGAGGGCGTGCTTTTTCGGCAGGCGTTTTGCGCCGCGCCCACCTGCTCACCCAGCCGGGCGGCGCTGCTCACCGGCACCGCACCGCATACGAACGGCATGTTGGGATTGGCACATCGCGGGTCGCGATTGCATGATAATACCTGGCATCTGGCGCATGTGCTGCGGGAAGGCGGGTATGCGACCGCGCTGGCCGGCGCCCAGCATGAAGCGCCCGAGGCACAGCGCGCAGCGTTGGGGTACGATCAGTTGCTGGATGCCGACCCTGTTGCGGCCGCGCCGGATTGGCAGGAAGACATCGCGCGACGAAGCGCGGCATTCCTGGCGCGACCGCACGACCGGCCATTTTTTCTCTCCTGCGGCTTTTTGGTGACACACCGCACCGGTTGGGGACGGCAATGGTTCAATGATCAAGCATCGCCGGTGGGCGATCCCCGGTATTGCCGCCCGCCCGTGCCGCTGCCCGACCTGCCGGAAACTCGCCAGGATTTCGCCGATTTTTGTATCTCGGCAGCACGATTGGATCGCTATATGGGCATCGTGTTCGATGCGCTGGAAACGAGCGGTTTGGCGGAACAGACGCTGGTTATCTGCACGACCGACCACGGGGTGGCGTTCCCGTTGATGAAGTGCAACTTGACCGATCACGGCACCGGCGTCATGCTCATCCTGCGTGGCCCGAACGGCTTCAGCGGCGGGACGGTGGTGGAGGCGCTGGTCAGTCATCTCGATGTGTTTCCGACCGTCTGCGAACTGGCGGAGATCCCCGTGCCGTCGCACGTGCAAGGCCGTTCACTCGTTCCGCTGGTCACCGGGGACGCTGCCGCGATTCATGACGCCATCTTTTCCGAGGTGAACTACCATGCCACGGTTGAGCCGATGCGAACGGTCCGTACCGCGCGCTACCGCTATATTCGCCGCTTCTCCCCGCAACCGGGTCCGATCCTGTCAAATTGCGATGACAGCATCAGTAAAGAGGTGCTGCTCGCTCACGGCTGGGCAGCCCACCCATGGCCGGAGGAAGCGCTCTACGATCTGTATTTCGATCCGCACGAGGCCTGTAACCTTGCCGGTGACCCCGCGCACGCCGCAATCCTCAGCGACTTACGCGGTCGCCTCGATAGGTGGATGCAAGAAACGGGTGATCCGCTCTGCCAGGGTCGCCTCGATCCCTGGCCGGAGATGACCGTCAATCCCATCGATGATCCCTCGCCGCAAAGCCCGATGGTGCCGGCGGAACCATTTCTGGTGAACTAATGGTCGGTGAGGGGAAGACGTGCCGGCGAGACGCCCAATGCAATTAAAATAAGCTTGTTACGTCTTACCAGCCTACCCCCCGATCAATCGGGGGTCTGGGGCCGACCGGGTAAACCCGGTCACTCTCACATTAGCCAACATATCGCGAC
>Ga0209697_10009900_pt1 | contig 10437 bp, 8 predicted proteins | sample AliMusrvi5mmetaG_FD_184115 | JGI IMG/M metagenome (GOLD analysis project Ga0209697, IMG submission 184115) | Freshwater lake bacterial and archeal communities from Alinen Mustajarvi, Finland, to study Microbial Dark Matter (Phase II) - Alinen... | ecosystem: Environmental > Aquatic > Freshwater... | reverse complement strand
CACGGGGATGGGTGGGCACGGGCGCTACACGCATAACGGCGACTTTCACACCCAGCAATTGTGGGAAACGGAAGTGAATTACGGGCGCTGGGACTTCTTCAACCGCTTCTTCGACGAGACGAAGATCCCGCGTGACGATCCGCGCGCCTATGCGCTGGACAACCATATGCTGAGCAAAATGACGCTGCGGCAATACATTTTCCACAATCACAAGGGGCTCGGGCGGCTGTATATGTTCGCGCCAGGCGAGCAGCCATTCAATATCAATATGTTAACTCCGCTCTTCTACCAAGCGCTGGACAAAAGCAACGGCGCGTTGACGCCGGAAGTGCGCGCGACCCTTCCGCCGATGTATCGCGGGCTGGCGTGGTTGAAGGGGCAGATGAGTAGCACACAAATACTTTCGGCGCCGCGGCAACTGCGCGTGGACGAACTCGTCGAGTACCTGCCGCGGTTGCAATACGCCGGCGACGGCACGCCGAAGCACCCAAACCAGTGGAATCGTGACTGGTTCACCTTCATGCCATACCAGGCAGCGGCGAACCGTTTTGTGATCCCATATTACGTGATGACAGTGGACTCCTACAAAATCTGGCAGCCAGAGAAGGACCCATTTGATTCGGTGCGCTACGATATGCCGGAGCAGGAGTTCGACGTGACCATCGGCAACCTGACAGGAACGGGTGCCACGGTGAGCGGTTACGACCTGATGACGAACGTCGCAGTGCCGGTGCGGATTGTGCGCACGACGAAAGAGACGCTGACTGTGCGCCTGCGCGCCGTCGATTACCCACGCGTGCTGCTGGTGAGCGAGGTGAAGGTGGGACCACAAATTCTCGTTCCCGCGGTGAAAGCGGAGAAGAACGGCAATGTGACCGTTTCCTGGGCGTTGAACATGCCGGCGCACTCGATGACGGTGAGTTGGGGGCGCGGCTGGCAAAACCGCGGTGCGAATAAGATCGATGTCACACCGAATGGCGAGAAAGCTGTGGTGACCATCCCCACCGGCGGACAGGGGCTCATCGCCGTGCGCCTCACCGCCACCATGAATGGGCTTACCGACGTGTGGCCGCGCTGGGACGAAGACCCGCAGGGGCAGGTAGTGATTCCGGGCACAAAGACGACGCCGGGCGGCGCGTCGACCACGACGAATCCGGGCACGCAACTGCTAACCGGACCAGCCGTGCCGCTGACGTCGCCGTCGGGCATGGAACTTCCGGTCAAGGTGGCGGACGCGCAGGGGCGTTTCGCGCTGGCGCTGCCGAAAGGCGCCGCATTGAGCGGTCCGGCGGATGACCGCGAGGGTAGTCTTGCTGTCGGTGGAAAGAGCGCGACACTGCGTGTGCGCTACCTTACCGACGGCGCAAAGAACGCAAGCGACGCACTACCCTTCTTCGCTACCGGGGATGTGGTGAGCCGCCGGCTGGTGATCGTAAACGGCGCGACCGGTACGCTGGTACGCGTACAGTTCCTCGCCGCCTTACATCCGGGAATGACCAACCTGGCGCAGCAATACTTGCTGCTGCCGACGGGCGCGCATGGCACTGATCTATTGTTGATCAGCGCCGGCGGCGACACGGCGACAATGGACAAACTGGGAACGACGGTTCTGGGCATTTTTGCCTCGCTACATACCACGATAAAGGTGTACAAATGAAGACACAGCTGTTTCTCACGCTGTTGCTGCTGGTGGCAGCAAGCGTCGGCTTCTGCGCCGATCCCATTGAGTTGACGCTGCCGAAAGGCGCGAAGTTCATCAACGGCACCGGACAAATCCCCATTATCGGGGCGGATTTCCCGGCGCCGGGTTTCACCTCACAGGGGTACATCGAGGTGAGCGAGTCGGCGGGGCCGCATGTCTACTTCATTGGTCTGAACGCCTCAGAGGCGACGCTGACCATCCGCAACAGCTACAAGACCGCGTACAACACGCCGCTGGTGCGCATCACCTACGCGACGCGCAACAAGGCGCTGGGGCTAACCTGCAAGATGGAGGAAACCGAAGTGAAGCCGTGGCAGTACTACGTTTCCGATGCGATGCCGCTGACTGTGAAGGGCGGCGATATGCTCTACCTGCGCACCTTCATCCCGCTGAAGGAGAAGACAAACATCGGCTGTGGCATCATCTCCGGCAGCAATCAACGTCCGGACAACCGCTGGCCGTACGGCAACATTACCGGCTCCGAGGACCGCACTCTGGATCAGGAGATGGAGGCCGAATTCAAGCCGACCTCCGACTTGCTCTGTGTTCCGTTCCTGATGGCTGGTGACGGCGTGCGCGCGGACGCACCCTTCGTGGTCGTCATCGGCGACAGCCTCACCTTCCAGTTATCGCGCGACCTGGACAACGGCTGGTTCACCCGCGGTTTCCATGAATTGCCACATGCGAACCTGGCCATCGGCGGCGACGCGCTGAGCAACATGCTGGATGCGGAGGGAAATATTCGCGACCGCACGAATCAGGCACGCTTCGCTGTGCTACGTTATGCCACCGATGTCATTAACTTCTATGGTCACAACGATCTCGGCAACGGCTGTACGCTGGACGCCATGCTGAATCTGGAGAAGAAGCTCTGCGCGCGCCCCGAGATCGCGAAGGCGCGCAAGTGGCGGCTGACGCTGACCCCTTTTATACACAACACAAAGGGGGTGGATATGAACAAACTGACAGAGGCCGACCAGACGCCGGACAAATACTCGCCGGTCATCGTGCAATTCAACAAGGAGATGCGCGCGAACTACAAGCTGTACGGCTACAACGGCGTCATCGACATGGGCGCCGGGGCTGCCACCGGGGTAGATTCCATGTTTTGGAAGTCCGGACTGACGCAGGATGGCACGCACTTCGAACGCGTGGCGGGCTTCAATGCCGTGTGGCCGGAAATACAAAAGGTGCTGCCGATTATCTCGCACGTACCGGTGGCGAAATAACAAGAGGTATTGCCCCAGCAGTGGTAAGGTTGCATTGGCAAGTTCCGTTGTGAGAAACGCTGAATACAACCATTCCTACGCCGGAGTAATAATTGAAAACATGACTGGAGTGTCTCGTGTTGAGAGTCTGTGCGCTATCATCCCGAGTCTCACTTCACCTTCGGTATGTTTTCGGCTGGCGTGACGACCGGTTTTCTTGTTGCATTCGGGTCCGCCACCGTAAATTTTCGCGTCAACGTCCAGTGGCTCACGCATGGGACATTGGGGTCGTCCGGCGGTTTAACGGCCATCACACGCCAGAAATAAACGCCGCCGGGAGCGAGAGCGGGCGCCGTGACACTGGTGGCGGTCAAATCCGTGAGGAGCACGACATCAGTCGTAAAATTATCCACCGGTGAAATTTGCACGACATACCCGGCGGCGCTGGTCACCACGCCCCAGGCTAGACGCACCGGCACGGCGACGTTCACGGCATTCTGCGTGGGGGCAGTGACCGTCGGCGTCGGCAACTGGGAGATAAGGCGACCCATGGTGAACTTCGTCCATGGCGACCACAGGCTGCCCAGTCCATTTTGGGCATCCAGCATTTTTACGGCCATCACGCGCCAATAAAACACCCCCGCGTCCAGCACATCGAGAAATTCACATTCGTTCACGGCAATCCGGTCTTTGCCCCACATCTGATTCCCGATGTCCGGAACCCGGGAAATCTGCAAGGTGTAGCAGGAGGCGCCTTTCACCGGAGCCCAGGCGAATTGCACTTTGCGGATGATATCGAGTTCCCCATTTTTCGGGGAGAGCGGTTCTGGAGTCGGCAGATCCGCCTTCGCCATCGTAAAGGTGGCGGTAGGCGACCAATTGCTCATCAGAAAACTTTTCTCCGCAACGTTCAACACCTGCGCTGTGCGGACACGCCAATAGTAGGTGGTATCCAGGGGAAGATTCAGCGGAGCGTCGAAGTGGGTATCGGCGATGTTGGGGGACATCATCACCGCGGTGGTGAACCCTTTCGATGTCGAGAACTGCACCTGATAATACGCGGCGTCCGGGACAGCCTGCCAGACCAGCGCGAGCGGACGCACGACGCCGGTGGCGCCGTCTGCCGGTTGCTGCAACACCGGCGCCGAGGGCTGGTCGGCGCGTGCGAGCGAAGAGCACAGGCCCGCGCACAGTAACAGCAGTACCGTATATACGGACACAGTAGGATAACGAGTGACACACGCGAGCATCGAGGAACCCTCCTGGCAGTGACGATGCACTCATAATAATCCGGTTGCTCTCGCAATACAAGAGTTATCGCGGTCGCCGGGCGCGCGGGTGGGCATCGACGTACACCTCGCGCAGAAAATCGGCGGAGACATGGGTGTAAATCTGGGTGGTGGTGATGCTGCTGTGTCCCAACATCTCCTGGATGGCGCGCAGGTCGGCGCCGCGTTCCAGCAGGTGGGTCGCGAAGGAGTGGCGCAGGGTATGCGGGGAAATATCCTTCATAATGCCCGCCTTCTTCGCCAGCCGTTTGATGAGGCCCCAGAACGCCGCGCGGGTGAGTGCCGACTGTTTCAGGCCGGGGAAGAGGCACGGCAAACTATCGCCGCGGCTGTCCAGATAATGCTGTACCCAGCCAATGGCGATTTTGCCCAGCGGCACGATGCGCTCTTTATTCCCCTTGCCCACACAGCGCACGAACCCCATGCGCAGGTTGACATCCCCGCGCTGGAGGTTCACCAATTCGCTGACCCGCAACCCAGTCGCGTACAACACCTCCAGCATGGTGCGGTCGCGCAAGCCGCGCAGGGTACTTGCGTCCGGGGCGGCCAGCAGGCGCTCCACTTCCTCCAGGGTTAAGGTGGACGGGAGCTTTTTCACCACGCGCGGCACCTGTACGTTGGCCGAAGGGTCAGCAATGCGCAGGCGTTCCGCCACCAGGTACCGATAGAAGTGGTGAGCTTGCGGCTGATGGAGGCGGTCGCCGCCTTGCGGTGGTGCAGCGCGGTCAGGTAGCGGATCAGGTCGCTTTCCGTCGCCGTCACCGGGTCGACGCTGCCCGTACTCAGGAAGGCCAGATGCTCCTCCAGGTCGCGGCGATAGGCCGCCAGGCTGTTGGCCGCCAACCCGCGTTCCAGGGCCAGGTAATCCAGGAACTGTTCGACCAGTGGGTGCATCATAAGCGGACTATACCGTACTGGGAAAGTGTTGGCAAGAGCGCGGTTTGCCGAAGCTGTATTCGCTTCGTGAGGAAAGAGGCGCATAGGCGAACACGCGGCTAACAAAAGCGTCTCGTGTGGGGTTGGCAGCGAGGCGCGAAGTGGGTACAATACGGCGACATGCTTCGCACGGTTCTAACATTCTTCCTTGCTTGCCTGCTGTGCGTCCCGGTATGGGCGCAGACCAGTGTAGTCGCCGACACGCCGCTGGTGTCGGCTCAAGCCTCCATTCTACTTGACCGGCAGACCGGTCTGGTACTCTGGGAGCATAATGCCGATCAGCCTTTGCCCATGGCGAGCACCACAAAAATCATGACCGCCATGGTCATTCTGGATCATGGCGGCGACCGTCTGAATGATGTCATCACCGTCAGCCAGCACGCTGCGAGTACCGGCGGCAGCTCGATTCTGGCGGCGGGCGATGCGTTGACCCTGGAAAGCGACCTGAAAGCCGCGCTAATCTGCTCCTCTAACGAGGCGACTGTCGCCGCCGCGGAATTCCTTACCGGTGGGCATCCCGAGCAATTCGTGCAGTGGATGAATGATAAAGCACGCGACCTGGGTCTAACCCGCACGCATTTTGTGAACCCGCATGGCCTGTTTGACCATGCGCAGGGACAGGAGCACTATACCACCGCGCGCGAATTGGCGCTGATTGCCCGCTATGCGCTCACCTATTATCCGGAGATCCGGAAGATCATTCAACTCGGGGTGCGGAAACCGGAAGTCATCAACGTCTTGCCGCGCGGGCATATTGTGTTGTGGGGACGCGACCGCATCCTTGGATTGGCGGTGCCCGGCGTGCCGGGATCGGTGGTCGATGGGGTAAAGACCGGGTATGTGAATCAGTCCGGCAAATGCCTGGTTTCATCCGCATCGCGCAATGGGTGGCAACTTATCGCGGTGGTGCTCAACAGTCCGGAATGTTTCAAGGAAAATTTGGCGCTGCTCAATTTGGGGTTCACGCGGTATCACTGGGTGACGTATGCCGACCCGGGTCACGGCCTGGAAGTGCCCATTCGGTATGGCGCGTGCAAGACGCTGGCGATCGGCGCGCAGCAACCACTCGGTGCGCCGGTGCCGGATGACGCCGTGGCGACCATGGTGCAGGATAGCGTCGTATTTCGCGAAGGAACGGCGCGAGCGCCGGTGGCGCAGAACGGCGTGGTCGGCTCATTGGATTTACTGCGCGATGGTCAGGTTATCGCCTCTGCACCGGCCATCGCCCTCACACCGGTTGCGCTGGTGTGGTGGCGGCGCGGCGGACTGTGGACGGTGCTGTGTATCGGGGTGCTGTTGCTGGTTTCGGGAATGGGGTTACTCTATGGAACGCGTGCAAAAAATGCTCGCCGCCGCCGGCGTCTGCTCGCGCAGGCGCGCTGAAACGTTCATTTTAGAAGGACGCGTGACGGTCAACGGACAGGTCGTGACGCTCCTCGGGACCCAGGTTGACCCCGCGCACGACGTGGTGATGGTGGATGGCGCGCTGGTCTCGCTCACGACCCGCCGCACCTTTTTGCTCAACAAACCGGCCGGCTATATCACCACTTGTGAGGACCCGCACGCCCGCGACACCGTGATGCGCCTGGCGCCGCGGATACCCGGCCTGCACCCCATCGGCCGTCTGGATAAAGACACCACCGGTCTGCTGCTGCTGACCAATGACGGCGATCTGACCTTCGCTCTCACCCACCCGAAGCATCATGTAGAGAAAACTTATCTCGCCCGCGTGACCGGCGTGCCGGTGGAGAACTCCCTGGACGCGTTGCGCCAGGGTGTGGTGTTGGGCGACGGCATGACCTCACCCGCCGATGTGCGGCTGGCCGGCGCCAATGCCGGGGAAGGTCTGGTGGAGATCACGATCCACGAAGGTCGCAAACGCCAGGTGCGGCGCATGCTCTCCCTCGTGGGGCATCCGGTTGTCACGCTGACCCGTCTCCGCGTCGGCCCTCTGGCGCTGGGTGATCTCCCGGAAGGGGTGTGGCGCGAACTCACCGCCGAGGAAATTGGCACGCTGTATCAAGCCGCGGGGGTGGCGCAAGGGGAATAAATGAACCTGGGTAGGCAGTTGAGCCAGGTTGGCTTTCAGGATGTCCTTCAGGGCATGCCCCGATCTAGCATCAAGACTCCGCTACCAACCCTTCCCGGTCCACAATTTCTACCACTCGGCCTTTCACGCGAATGAACCCATCGGCTTGCAGGCCACTGAGGGTGCGCGAGATGACGTCGCGTACGGAACCCAGGCGCGCGGCCAGTTCTTCATTCGTGGAGTGCAGCGGAAAGCGCTCCTGTCCGGCGGATTCCTCCACCAGCCAGCGTGCCACGCGTTGGCGCACGCCGCGCAACGACAGGTCCTCCACCAGATTCACCAGCTTGCGCAGGCGCTGGGCCAGCACGCGCATTACCGCCAGGGTCAGTTCCGGATGCCTGGTTAATAGCGCTTGGAATCCGGCTTTCGGCAGGAAGAGCACCACCGCGTCCTCCAGTGCCGCCGCGCTGGCCGGATAGGGGCCGTCGTCGAATACGGGGAGTTCCGCCACCGAGTCGCCCGGGTGCTGAATGGTCAGAATTTGTTCGCGACCACTTTCGGCAAGTTTGAAGATTTTCACCGTGCCGGACTGGACGAAGAAGAAGCCTTTGCACGGTTCGCCTTCGTGAAAAAGCGTTTCCCCCTTCGCGTAGTGGCGCGATGACGCGATGGCGACCAACGCGTCATAGATCGGCGTGGGCAACCCGGAGAAGAACGGGAACGCCCGAACGAGATCTAATGGGGTTTTCACTCCGGTCGGCATGCCCCCAAGTATACTGCCCACTCCGGCAGGCGTCAAAAAGGATGCAGGACGGCACTGCAGGCGGGCTAAAAGACCAGCGTGTGCCACGTTCCCTCGGCGGGGTCATGCCACCAGACGCGCACAGCCTGCGCCGGGATGTCGCCCGCGACGTGCTGCTCTGCGGTGTTGAAGGCGACCTGCTGCGTCGTCGCGCTCTCATTCAGCACGCCAATATACCACCCACCCGTGTCGCCCTGGCGCGCCAGGAAGCGGTGCGCGAAGGGTAGGGGGCCGGTGTCGGGAACGCCGCGGACATCGGCGACGGGCACGGTCAGTCGTTGTGCGGCGGTCAAGGCAGGAGCGACGGCGTCCCAATACTCGCGCCACTCCGCGCCGCCGGCGTAGGTGATCGCGGAGAGGATGGCTGCTTTCTCCGCGTCCGGCAGGTTTTTGTCGCGACCTTCCTGATAAAAAATACTCTGGCGATCGACAAAAATTTCGTCGCCATACGGTTGCGCGATCACCCCACTGACCAGCGAACGGCGGATGAAACGGCGAAGCGTGGCCAGGAACCCTTGCGAGGTGTCGGCATCGCCGATGATTTGAAAGAGCCGGCCATCGACAAAATCGCCGAACAACACGGGAAAATGCCGCTTATTCACGACGCCGTGCGGGTGCAGCAACCAGGGCAAACTGTAATCGTGCAGGTCGTCCCCGCCTTCTAATAAGGTAAAATCGCTGTAGCGCACCCCCGCCCATTGCGTGGTATTGTTGAGTCCGACGGCAAGGTGCGGATTCAGCCGGCGCTGCCACACCATGCGCTGGCGATTGAGCTCGATCAGGCCCAGGCGCAATGACGGCGCCAGCGCCAGTCGTTCGCTGCGACCGACGCGCGCCGGATTGTAGTTGATTCCCATGAAATCCAGGCGGTCGACGAAGACGGCATCCAGGGCATAATGCCGGGCAAATTCCGCTTCCGCACAGGCATAACGCTCCGCGGCATCGGCATGCCCGGGGTCCGTCACCCAGTTCTTCGGCTCCCAGTCATGGATGCGCCGCCCCCAGGCGTCCAGGAAATAATCATCATCCTGCACAACGCAATGTGATTCCGGTTGGGTGGCATGCGTGCCATAAAAGCCCACGCGACACCCCGCCTGTTTCAAATTTCCAATGAGGGCCTTCAACTTCGCTTCAGAGTAGTGGAACCCTTCATACGTCCGCCATTCCCCATACAGATTGGCGGTAGACGAAATGTGGTCATAGTGATAGTTCAACAGCACCAGGCCGGGGCGGAGCGCTGTGATCTCCGCCATTTGATACGGCACGCGGGAGACGTTCGCGAAGAGGATTGGTCCCTGCGGCGCCCCCAGCGGCGTGAAACCGAGTGGGTTCAAATGGTTGAAGAATCCCTCGGCGCGCGTGGCCGCCAACAACAGTTGCTGTGGCGCGTCGGTTTGCTGCCGCCAGAGGACGAACGACCATTCCGCGTGCCCACCCGGGCGCAGAAAGAGGGTGGTGAAATGGCGCAACCGGTCGGTGCCTATCAGCGTGGCAGCGCCATAATCCGCCTCGCCGGCCAGCCCCCACCACCGCTGCCCATCGTTGCTGGCCGCCACAAACGGCGCACCCGCATGGATCGGGTCCGTCGGACGACCGGGGTCGCTGGTCTCCGCAACGCCGGGGCGCGGTGCATACCCCCCGAACAGTTCTGCCTCCAGGTAATACCACGCACGGGGAAGCGCGGGGTCATCCAGTCGGTAATTGAGTTGGCGGCAGTCGGTGTAAAGTTCCGCCGTCCCATAGAGCTGCGCCTGCGCGTGCAGCGGCAGTTCGATGCCCACCGGCAGGCGGATGATGTGCTGCGGAGACAGCTGCGCGGGGTCGCGCAGATCATGAAGGCGGATGGTGATGGCAAGCCCGGCGCCGAAGGGAGAGGCGACCGGACGGGTGATCACCTCGCCGGCAAAAGACATCGGCGCCGTCGGCAGCAAGTCGCCGGCATAGGGCCACAAATCAAATGCCGTCGGCCAGTAGTGCGGAAAGACCACCTGCGGGGGGCGTCCCGCGGCGTGCAGACCACCATACGGTGCGCGCCAGGTGGCGTGCAGGGAGGACGTGCCGTTGCCCGCCACTGATTCCAACCCCTCCGCCAGCGGACGCCACGCATCGTCGTACCGAAGCAGCCGGAAGGAGGGTGAGCGCAGCGACGAAGGTTCCGGAGTCGCGGCAACGACCCCCAAGGCGTCGCTCCATTGGGTAATGGCCAGTTGGTCGTCCACTGTAATGGTGAGAGGCATCGATATCTCCGTAATCCCTTTTCTCCGGCCCTCACCACCTATTTTTGTCAGTATTCCGGCGCCGGAATGATCTTCTTGATGAGCGAAATCGTCTCTTCGGCCATGTGTGTCAATGACACCTCATGATAGCCCGCCACGCCAGTCAGCAGGGTGTCGTTGAGTGGGGCGATCCACTTAGCCGGGAGTTGGCGGGCGCCCAGCAGCACGCCGAGGACGCTGCCGGCGGTGGCGCCG
>Ga0209697_10009899_pt1 | contig 10438 bp, 7 predicted proteins | sample AliMusrvi5mmetaG_FD_184115 | JGI IMG/M metagenome (GOLD analysis project Ga0209697, IMG submission 184115) | Freshwater lake bacterial and archeal communities from Alinen Mustajarvi, Finland, to study Microbial Dark Matter (Phase II) - Alinen... | ecosystem: Environmental > Aquatic > Freshwater... | reverse complement strand
TGTGTGCAGGCTGAAAATCCCCTCTAACTCCCCTTTGCAAAAGGGGAGGACATTTTGCTCCCCCTTTTGCAAAGGGGGATTAAGGGGGATTTTAACCGGCCCCTTATTTATGTGGGGCTGTACTAAGTAAGGCGGATAAGTTTTCAAAAGACTTTGGTTTGCGTGATCAGATACGCAGAGCTGCTGTGTCTATTTTGAGCAACATTGCCGAAGGATATGAGCGTGGAGGAAACCACGAGTTTATTCAGTTTTTATCCATTGCAAAAGGATCATGCGGCGAAGTCCGCTGCCAGTTATATCTCGCCTGCGATCAGGGCTACATCTCAAAAACAGATTGCGACGAAATAACAGATTTTTGCAAAAAACTCTCCATTATGATTCATAATTTTATCGAGTATCTCAAGCAGAGTCCGTATAAAGGCAATAAATTTAAAAAAACCGTTTGAACGGTTCAAACGGTTCAAACGGTTTAAATAATGTCAGATTTCATCCCCGAACCACCCGCAGCATACACCTACGAGCTCCCCGGCGGGTGGATCGTGCTTGCGGGCAAGACCGATGAAGACAATGACCGCCTGAGCATAAAGTTTTCGGACCCGCGGGACTGGTGGTTTCATGTGCGGGGCATGCCCGGCAGCCATGTGCTTTTGAAAGCAAAGGAAACGGGCGAAGAGCCCGATGCCGTTACGCTTAAAGCCGCGGCAGCTATTGCGGCATGGCACAGCAAAGCCCGAGCCGGCGGCATTGTACCTGTTTCCTGCACCCTGGCCCGCCATGTAACAAAACCCCGGGGCGCAAAGCCCGGCACGGTTGCAATCCGCAAAGAACAGGTTCTGAAAGTTCGGCCGGCAATACCTCAGGAATAACCGCTTAAGCGGCTTGCGGTGGTTGTTTTTGGCGAAGAAAAATTCGCCCTTAAAAGCGCCAGGTAACGATACGATCCATAAAGAAAGCGGGCAACTGGCCCGTGAAGGCTGCTGCCCGCTAAAGTTGAAAGAATTTTTTTGCCGGCGGGACGCCGTTTGAAACCCGCGCCCTGCCTCAGTCAGGCCCCGTTTCCGAGGTCATTCAGAAGGTAAAAAATTCATCCGTTTCATAACGCCGGCGAAACAGTGCCTGCGCTGCAGGTCGTTATTTGCGTGATCAGTGAAATAATTTGCGTGAACAAACCTACCGGGTCACTCAAGCTGGTCTGCAGCCCGCTCAAAAAACCAATAACTGCTTTCAAAATACACAGTGTGCTGCTGAGATCACCGTTGGCCTGAATGACCTGCATATTGCCGGCTCCGTTGCCCTGAAATATCATGTCATTGCCATTTACCTGCACCAGCAGAGTGCGGCCAAGGCCCGGCGCAATGGTGATTGCAGGAATATTTTTTCCGGTGAACGAAAGCCCGACCAGAAAACCATCCGTGCGGTCAAGCGGTACCAGCTTAAAGGTTATGCCGCTGTTTTTCAGCAGCGCGTTTAAAGTTGGCTTTTTTGCCGCGGCCTGGGCCGTCGCACTGAACGCGAAAAGAACAACCATGGATACAATGACAAAGCCCGCTGTCTGTTGTAATGTACGTTTACTCATAATGTCTCCCTGTATAATCTATTTTATTAGTTCATTGGTTGATGCAACTACGGTATCAATATATATTTAAAATTGCTCTTATAAATACATGGTAAGCAATTGCCATTAAGAGAATTTAAGTATGCGCACATAACCCTGTATTCATGCAACGCAGGCATGAACCATTCTCGCACCGGGCTTGCACATCCCGGCCTACTGCCGGAATCCTTATCGATAAAGAAACTACGTCTAGACACTTATTGAAACAGTTTCACTATGGGGTTTGTTTCACAATAATATCGATTATTTTAAAAACATTTCATGTGCCTGCCGACAGGGTTGATACTGCCGGTGGAGAAAAGCGGACATTTCAAAGACCCGGGGGTTGCAAACATAGTGTCATGATAGTAACGCTTCCCGTTCCTGTCGCCCTTTGATGGTATTTTAATTGACTCATATGCGTTAGTTGTCTATGCTTCTCGTATCAGTCGAGTATTCTGCCGACGGAGTATTTCTCACAACAATGGCTCGTATGGGATGTAAAATTTTTTTTACCACGTTCATTGAAAGATTCAAAAATCTGCAGGGCGACCCCCATTATATAGCACTGGGGATGGCCATTGGCGTTCTTATCGGCGTGACGCCGACATTTCCTTTCCATACAACGCTGGCGCTGGCGCTGGCAACCCTGTTGCGCGGAAGCAGGCGAGCGGCCCTTCTGGGTGTATGGTTCGGGAACCCGGTAACCATGCCGGTGTTTTATATCGCCAGCTACAAGGCGGGAATACTGCTGCTTGGCAAGTCATTGCCGCCCTTATCAATGCAGCAGCAGTCATTGCCGGAGCTTTTACACATAGGGCTTGATGTTGCCTGCGCCATGGTCGCAGGCGGCTTTGCCCTGGGCATACTTCCCGGCTTTGCTGCTTATTTCATCACACGCAGAATGGTTTCAGCGGTTCATGCATATAAAAAACAGTAAGATATAATGCGCGTACACTCTACAACCCGGTCGCGGGTGAACAGCTAACCCTCATAAAGAAACTGGTGCATTGCTTATGACTCTATTGCAGGCGGTTGTGCTTGGCTTATTTCAGGGGCTGGGTGAATTTTTACCCATATCAAGCTCCGCGCATTTGGTGCTCATCCCGTGGCTATTCGGCTGGCCGGACCCTGGCCTCACCTTTGATATTGCCCTGCATTGGGGCACGCTTATTTCGGTTATTGTATTTTTTTGGCGCGACTGGATAAAGCTGCTGCAGGGTGGCCTGAAGGGGCTCTCGACTGTTGAGGGGAAACTGTTCTGGTTTATTGTGGCTGCATCTATACCCGGCGCCGGCATTGGATTTCTTTTGGAGCACAAGGCGGAAACCGTATTTCGCTCTCCCGCCCTCATTGCCGGTATGCTTATGTTTATGGGTCTGATTTTATTGCTGGCGGATAGAAAAGGCGTAAAAAAAACAGACCTTGCGCACATGAATTTTTCAACAAGTCTCCTGATTGGTTTTTCCCAGGCCCTGGCTATTATCCCCGGTGTTTCAAGGTCAGGGGTAACCATGACGGCAGGCCTGTTTGCGGGATTACAGCGGGAAACCGCGGCGCGATTTTCTTTCCTTCTCAGCGCCCCGATTATTCTTGGCGCCGGGGTCCTGAAAATACCAAAACTATTGGCCCAGCCCGGCGCAATTAATACCCCGTTTGTTGCCGGCATAATAGTTTCCGCTGTTTCCGGTTTTTTCAGCATTAAGGTGCTTCTTAACTACATACAGACCCATGATTTCACGCCTTTTGTGTGGTACCGGTTTGCCGTGGGGGCTTTGGTTATGGCGCTTGTTTGTTTCCGGTGAGCGCATCCCCCCTGAGCTCTGCTATGCGCTGCCAGTCGAGTGCTGCGAGAAAAGTTGGACCGCGGCCTGCCTGCGAGGCGGTGTGCATGTCGTAGTAGAAGATCAGGCTTGTGTATTGTTTCAGTGCCACCTCTGTCTGCCTGATCCCGTGGAAAAACAATAGTTTTTTACAAACAATTGGTTTTGAGAAATTATTGTTAAAACGAAAATAATTCGTTGCATAAAACAAAAAAGAGGGTCATATTCTATATATAAACGAACCGAAAAAGGCACACTGACCCGTAAAGGTCAGGGCGCAAAGTTACCGGTCTTGGTGCAAAGTTGGGACAGCGGGGCTGCCGGTTGAAAAAGTTGTTGGCTCAAGGCAGGCCTGCCCGTACCTCAAGGACAGGCCTTTTATTTTTTCGCGCAGCAACATGGACTGTTCGCCCTTAAACAGTCCTCTGTACACACTATCGATGACGGGTTTCTATGCAGTCCGGAAAATCGATTTCTGAGTATAAATACTCATAAAAAAAATGAGTACTTGTACTCATATCTATTTTATCAACAACATGTTAATATTAATTTAAGAACACAGGCATGATACTCTCGTAAAAAGTCTCCTCGCTTGTCATTGCGAGGAGCGGAGCGACGCGGCAATCTCGGCTTTTCGAGCACTTACACACGCAGAGATTGCTTCACTTCGTTCGCAATGACCACTTTTTTGACTTTTTACGGGACGATCAGGCATAACTTAAAAATCTTATTAAACAGGGGGTCCTATGAATTTCAGAAAATCGATAATCCTGCTGTCAATGATCGCGAGTCTCTTTCTGTGCTCATCCGCTTTTGCTCTGCAATCGGATAATTTTATGTATACGACCGACAATACCACGGTCACCATTACCGGCTATACCGGCATCGGCGGAGCTGTTCAAATTCCATCCATGCTAGCAGGCCTGCCGGTGAAAAGCATTGGTGATCAGGCTTTTCAATATCATTCAAGCATTACTGGCATAACTATTCCGAACAACATTACGAGCATAGGGAGGTATGCGTTTGATAATTGCACCGGTTTGACCAGTGTGATCATTCCCGACAATGTTACGAGCATTGGGGATTTTGCTTTTTATCGTTGCACCGGTTTGACCAGTATACATGTTAACACAGGTAATCCTAACTATAGCAGCTTGGATGGCGTCCTTTATAATTATGATAAGACTCTTCTAATCCAATATCCTTGCGGAAGATTCGGTGGGTTTACAATTCCCGGCAGCGTCACGAGCATTTTGTGGCGTGCGTTTTATGGCTGCACGGGTTTGACCAGTGTGAGCATCCCCGACAGTGTTACGGGCATTGGGTTGGAGGCGTTTGTACATTGCACCGGTTTGACCAGCGTGACCATTCCCGACAGTGTTACAAGCATTGGGGTGCAGGCGTTTGCTTATTGCACCGGTTTGACCAGCGTGACCATTCCCGACAGCGTTACGAGCCTTGGGTCGGCGGCGTTTGGTCTTTGCACCGGCTTGACCAGCCTGACCATTGGCAGCGGCGTTACGGCCATGGGGAATAATGTGTTCGATCGTTGCACCGGTTTGACCGACGTGACCATAAAGAACGGCGTTACGAACATTGGGTATTCTGTTTTTTCTGGGTGCACCGGCTTGACCAGCATAAGCATTCCAGCAAGCGTGACAGACATTGATGATTATGCGTTTCAGGGCTGCACGAGCTTGACCAGCGCATATTTTTACGGCAATGCGCCGACGATTTGGTCGGATGTGTTTTATAACTGCGCAAGTGGTTTTACCGTGTACTATCTTGCCGGAGCCACAGGGTTTGCTTCCCCCTCGTGGTGTGTTGCTGACAATTACTGCTATCACACGGCGGTGTTTGTCTCTCCTACGACAACAACAATAAGCGACAACTCGACCACGACGACAACCGCAAGCGATAACTCGACCAGAACGACAACAATAAGGGCTAACTCCACAACAACTGTAGCGGGAACAACTACCACCATAGCACCGGTTACAACCACCATAGCGGCTGCCACCACTACGGTAAGCCCCACAACCACCACGGCACCACCATTGGCATGGGGAGATTTTGAGTATACGGTATCAGCAACCGATAATGTGACAATCACCAAATACACCGGCGCAGGCGGAGCGGTTGTCATACCGGATACCATAGGCGGCATGCCGGTGGTAAGCATTGGCCATGAAGCCTTTTATGCGATATCAAATATTACCAGCGTAACCATACCGCCGAGTGTTACCTCTATCGAATATTGGGCTTTTAGGGGCTGCGCCAGTTTAACAGCCGCATATTTCCAAGGCAATGCGCCAACTATGGGAAGTTATGTTTTTTACGGCGGCGCAAGCGGGTTTACCGTATACTATCCTGCCGGAAGTAGCGGGTTTGCTACCCCACGTTGGTGTGCTGCTAACAACCCCTGCTATTTTGCAGCGGTGTTTGGCCCGGCTACGACAACGACAACAATAAGCGACAATTCAACCACCACTACAATACCGGGCGACAACTCGACGACAACCGTACCGATAACTACGACAATACGGCTGACGACCACGACAACGATTCTGCCGTTGTCGTCGACCACGACCACGATTCTGCGGTCGACGACCACGACAACGATTCTGCCGCTGTCGTCGAGCACGACAACCACAACCGTAATTCCCTGGGGTGATTTTACGTATTCGTATTCCACAGACAACAACACGGCCACCATTACCGGCTATACCGGCCCCGGCGGAGCTGTCGTAATACCGGATACCATAAACGGCATACCGGTAGCCACAATCGGGAATCAGGCTTTTTATAACCAAATTCACATTACTGGTATAACGATACCGGACAACGTAACGATCATAGGGGCCAGTGCGTTTTGGGACTGCACGGGCTTGACCAGCGTGAGCATGGGTAGCGGCGTTACCAGCATTGGGGATCTTGCGTTTGCCTATTGCGCGGGCTTGACCAGTATAACGATTCCGAATAGCGTAACGACCATTGGAGGTTATGCATTTAGGGGTTGCACGGGCTTGACCAGCATAACGATTCCGGACAGTGTAAGGAGCATAGGAGCCGGTGCGTTTTATTACTGCACCAAATTGATTGCCGTATATTTTTACGGAAATGCACCAACTATGGGTGGTAGTGTTATTTATGGCTGCGCAAGCGGCTTTACCTTTTACTATACGGCCGGAGCCACCGGGTTTACGAATCCGTGGCAGGGTTACCCTGCGGTTATCTTTACCCCAGGAGCTGATTTTGCCTATACGGTATCAAATGGCATGGTCACAATCGCCAGGTATTTTGGTTCTGGCGGAGCTGTTGAAATCCCGACGACCATAGCCGGTATGCCGGTAGTTGGTATTGGCAGCAATGCTTTTTATAATAAAACAAGCATTACTGGTGTAACTATTCCACCCAGCGTACTAAGCATTGGGTATAATGCGTTTCTAGGTTGCACGGGCTTGACCAGCATAACGATTCCGAATAGCATCACGAGCATTGGGGATTATGCATTTGATGGCTGCACGGGCTTGACCAGCATAACGATTCCGAATAGCGTTACGACCATTGGGAGTAGTGCGTTTGAAGGCTGCACGGGCTTGACCAGTATAACGATTCCGAATAGCGTAACCAGCATTGGTACTTATGCGTTTTATTCTTGCACGGGCTTGACCAGTATAACGATTCCAAATAGCATAACCAGCATTGGTTCTTATGTATTTACTTATTGCTCCGGCTTGACCAGCGTGACTATACCCGGCAGCGTAACCAGCATTGGTACTTATGCGTTTTATGGCTGCACGGGCTTGACCAGTATAACGATTCCAAATAGCATAACCAGCATTGGTTCTTTTGTATTTGCTTATTGCTCCGGCTTGACCAGCGTGACTATACCGAATAGCGTAACGACCATCAGTTCTTGTGCGTTTTATTATTGCACGGGCTTGACCAGTATAACGATTCCGAATAGCGTAACCAGCATTGGTTCTAATGCGTTTCAATATTGCCCCGGCCTGACCAGCATAACTATACCGAATAGCGTAACCTGGATTGGTTCTAGTGTATTTGCTTATTGCACGGGCTTGACCAGCATAACGATTCCGAATAGCGTTACGAGCATAGGATCCGTGGCATTTTATGGCTGCACCAAATTGATTGCTGCATATTTTTACGGAAACGCGCCAACTATGGATGGTAGTGTTTTTAATGCCTGCGCAAGCGGGTTTACTGTGTACTATCTTGCCGGAGCAACAGGTTTCACAAGTCCTACGTGGTATGGCTATCCCACGGCGGTGTTTGATCCCAATGGGGTGACCACGACCACGACGATGCTGCCGGGTTCGTCGAGCACGACGACGATTCAGCCGGTTTCGTCGACCACGACAACGACTCTGCAGGTGTCGTCGAGCACGACGACGATCAGAGTGTCGAGCTCCAGCACAACCACGACCAGCGTGTCGAGTTCAAGCACAACCACGACCAGCGTGTCGAGTTCGACCACGACGACGACTACGAGCAGTACACAACGCAAACTGACGGTTATAAAAGCCGGCACAGGCAATGGCACAGTGGCCACCGACAACGGCACGAACTGCCCGGACAACTGCACGGGCTTCACGGTCCGCTTCAATAGCCCAGGCAAACTGGTAAAGCTTACTGAAACGCCAGACAGTACCGCGACCTTCACGGGTTGGAGCGGCGCCTGCAACGGCACGAGCACGACGTGCAACATGACCATGACAGACAACAAAACGGTCACGGCTACATTTACCCTTAAAACTTACACTACCACTACGACGCTGCCGCTGGTAACGACCACGACAATTTCACCGGTGTCATCGACTACGACAACCTCAACACCCGGGTGCACGTGCACGACGATTCAGCCGCTGTGGTCGACCACGACGACCACGGCAGCGCCTGTTGGTGTATTTAAGGATGATTTCAACGGCGACACCAATTCCGATATTCTGTTGAAAAATTCAGCCGGATCGCTCTATGTGCTGGCGGGCAAAGATGATGGCGCGGCCTACGGTCTTCCTGCCCGCATCTACAAGGAATCGACTCCTGCAACCTATTCGGTAGTGGGAACCGGTGATTTCAATGGCGACCAGAATGTCGATATCCTGCTGAAAAACGCAGCCGGTTCGCTGTATGTGCTGGCAGGCAAAGATGATGGCGTGTCCTATGCCACCATTCCTGCCCGCATCTACAAGGAATCGACTCCCGCCACCTATTCGGTAGTGGGGACCGGCGATTTCAATAACGACACTCATTGCGATATCCTGCTGAAAAACGCAGCCGGATCGCTGTATGTGTTGTTTGGAAAAGCTGATGGCGTGTCCTATGCCACCGCTCCTACCCGCATCTACAAGGAAACGTCACCTGCAACCTATACGGTAGCGGGAACAGGTGATTTCAATGGCGACAGCAATTGCGATATTCTGCTGAAAAATGCAGCCGGATCGCTGTATGTGCTGTTTGGAAAAGATGACGGCGTGGCCTATGCCACCACTGCTACCCGCATCTACAAGGAATCGACTCCTGCAACCTATTCGGTAGTGGGAACCGGCGATTTCAATGGCGACGGCAATACCGATGTTCTGCTGAAAAATGCAGCTGGTTCGCTGTATGTGCTGTTTGGAAAAGATGACGGCGTGTCCTATGCCACCACTGCTACCCGCATCTACAAGGAATCGGTTCCAGCCACCTATTCGGTAGTGGGAACCGGCGACTACAATGGCGACGGCAATACCGATGTTCTGCTGAAAAATGCAGCCGGATCGCTGTATGTGCTGGCGGGAAAAGATGATGGCGTGTCCTATGGCCTTCCAGCTCGCATCTACAAGGAATCGTCACCCGCCACCTATTCGGTAGTAGGGTATTAACCGATTCATGGATACGCTCCGGTAGTCTGAACAAAAGCCCGGCTATGGCAACATGGCCGGGCTTTTTCTTATGTACCGTTCCATTGCTGCCTGCGAGACGGTGTGCACGCCGCAATATCGGGTTAGAGCATTTTTCAAAATACTGTAGCCATACAGACACAGGTGAGCTTTTGGTGAAGGCAGCCCGGGCGGTTCGAGCCTTTGGCATTCCACCATCGCCCGGCTTCTTTTGCGAGAATCATAGCACGGGCTAACGAAGCAAAAGCTTGCCTGTGCAAACGGCTACGAAAAAAAGAAAAATGCTCTAGCTGGTTAATTCTTCGAGGAATAAAAAGACTGACCGCTGAATATAGCGGTCAGTCTTTTTTCTTGAATGTTCTTGTTGAGTAGTATAAGCAAGATTGGCAGCCAGCGCAAATTCCTCTCATGTGGCGCTGCGGTATATAGCATTGTCCGATGCGTCACTGTCATGTTATACAAAGCCAAACCGGCTGAAACAGTTTAAACAACTTAAGCGGTTTAGAGTAGGTAACTTTATTCTGTAGCCGTTTGCACTGGGGAGTTATTGGTTCATTCGCCCGTGCTATATTCTCGCAAGATAGGCCAAGAGGGGAAATACGCTAATGGCTCGAACCGCACGGGCTGCTTCGCCAAAAACTCCCCGGTGAACATATGGCTACAGCATTTCGTTAAATGCTCTAGTTGACCTGAACACTGGTTTATTACAGGAGAATGAAATGACCGGCATCTCACGGCAGGCATGGATGACCCAAGAGCTTGAGGCGGAGCTGAAGCTGATCGCGCAAGACGGATGCCTGAGCTGCGAGCAGATTCAGTCCTTTGCGGCAAAACACGATATTGAAATCACCAAAATGAAGCCGTTCGTGGACTGCATCGGCCTTCAGGTTTCAAACTGCCGCGGCCTGTGCGCGTAGCTGCTAAACCCTTCACGTAGAATATGCGAGATACAGCCATGCGCACGCACTATGGCATCATAATTCTTGCTCTCATTGTCTGTTCTGTGTTCGGCTCCCTGGGGCTGGCGCGCTTTGGCTATACCTCGATCCTGCCCGCCATGCAGGAAAGCCTGCACCTGTCGAATACGCAGACCGGTGCGCTGCAAACTTTGAACC
>Ga0209697_10009888_pt1 | contig 10448 bp, 10 predicted proteins | sample AliMusrvi5mmetaG_FD_184115 | JGI IMG/M metagenome (GOLD analysis project Ga0209697, IMG submission 184115) | Freshwater lake bacterial and archeal communities from Alinen Mustajarvi, Finland, to study Microbial Dark Matter (Phase II) - Alinen... | ecosystem: Environmental > Aquatic > Freshwater... | reverse complement strand
CAACACCCATCGCCATCACCCCCAACAAAACCCAAATCCCGTGCCGGACCAACATCGCACTGGCCCCGATCAGAAATCGCGTCGGCCAAGGCAGGGCCTGCGGTGAATGGACAAACAGCCCCGCAATTTTGGGCATGAAATACGTCAATAGCACTACAACACTGACGATGCCCAGAAACAGGACTAACCCCGGATAGGCCAGCGCTGCCTGGACTTTTCCTCTAACCTCATCTTCATCTTCCTGGGCTTGAGCAAGCCGGCGCAAAATTTCGTCAACTGCACCCCCTGCTTCCCCGGCCCGGATCATGCCAACAAAAAGTGGAGGGAAAATGCGGGGGAACGCAGCCAGGGCATCCGACAGCATCACCCCATTCCGCACCCGATCCTCCAATTCCGACACCATTCGAATCATCCGGCGGTCGTTCGTCTGCTCGCGGAGCGTCCGGAGAGCACGTAGAATGGGAACCCCGGTCCTGAGCAACCCCGCCAACTGCCGGGTGAAGGTCAACAAATCTTGACGGGAAATTCGCAGGGAAGCCGATCCACTGCCGATCGCCGATCCGTCAGCCGGGCGAACCCAGACGGGAGTGAATCCTTGCGCCTCCAGACGACTGATCGCCATCGCCGGACTCTCCGCCTGGATTTCACCGTCCAGCGTTCGGTCCGGTCCCACTTTGACCCGATATCTAAAAATGGCCATGGAGCATGTCCGATCAATCGGGAAGCTGGGTCACTCGCAGAACTTCCTCTGCCGTGGTTATTCCTGCAGCCACTTTTTCCCACCCGTCATCGGCGAGGGTAACCATCCCTTGGGCGATGGCCTGGTCCCGGACCTGAGCCGCCGAGGCCTTGCGCAGAATCAATTCTTGAATCGACCGGGAGACCATCATGAATTCATAGATCGCCACCCGTCCAAAAAAACCTGTATGATTGCAGTTTGGGCAACCGCGCGCCCGGTAAAATATTCGGCCGTTTACATCGGCGGGCGCGGGTTCTTTGCACGCTGGACAGAGTACGCGCACCAGACGCTGGGCGATAAAAGCGCGAACGGTCGAGGCGACGAGATAGGGATCGATGCCCATGTCGATCAGCCGGACGGCGGCAGCGGCGGCGTCGTTGGTGTGCAGCGTGCTAAAGACGAGATGCCCCGTCAACGCAGTTTGAATGGTGATTTCCGCGGTCTCGCGGTCCCGAACCTCCCCGACCATCATGATGTCCGGATCGTGCCGAAGCATGCCCCGCAAAGCGCGGGCAAAGGTCAGATCAATGCGGGGCTGGACCGGGGTTTGAGTAACCCCTTTCAATTCATATTCGACGGGATCTTCAATAGTTACGATTTTGCGCTCGGAAGTATTGAGCCGGTTGAGACAGGCATAGAGGGTGGTACTCTTGCCGCTGCCCGTGGGGCCGGTCACGAAAATGATGCCATGGGGCTGTCGTAGGAGGGTTTCTAACAGGTCGCGGTGGCGGGGACCGAGTCCGAGCTCCTCAAACCGGATCATCAGATGAGTGGGCAAAATGCGCACGACCACGTTTTCGCCGTGCAAGGTCGGCATAACGGATATGCGAAGGTCGTAATCCTTCGCACCAATCCGCACTCGGGCGCGGCCATCTTGAGGCAAACGTCGTTCGACAATATTCAGCCCCCCCATCAGCTTGATGCGGGCGATGATGGCCGGGTAGAGCTGTCCGAGCGCCGTCGGAACGGGATTGTCGTGCAGGAGGCCATCCACCCGCCGTCGAACCCGGACTTCATCGCGATAACGTTCAAAGTGCAGATCGGTGGCCCGCTCGGCGATGGCTTGTTGGAGCATCTGGTTGACGAGATTGACGACGGAGGCGTCACTGAGAGCCTTTTCGAGGTCGTGAGATTCTTCGAGCGGTACTGCCTCGACGGGCCCCGCTGAATCCTCCAAAATTCGATCCACCGTATCGGCGCCAACCCCGTAGTGGCTGCGGATGGCCTCCTGGATTTCCCCCGCGCAAGCGACCACTCGCTCCACACGGTACCCCTGTAGGGTGCCGATATCTTCGACCGCCCCCAGTTCGAAAGGATTCGATACAGCCAACGTCAGGGTTGTCCCCGCTAGACTCAGGGGCATCACCTGGTAATGGGCGGCCTGCCGGGCTGTTAATGCCTTCAGCGCTGCGGGTTCGGGCTCGCATTCGCGCAGGCGAACGAAGGGCAGATGATGTAGCCCAGCCAACAATCGCAATAGCGGCTCCTCCGGCACCCGACCTTCGCGCAGGAGTATCCGGATTAGCGGCTCGTTTTGCGCCCGGGCGGAAGCCAGCGCCTCCGCCAGCCCCGCGCTGGTCAATAGTCCTTTTTCGATCAGGATTTCGCCGATGCGCTGGGACATGGGAAAGGGGTCCTTAAACCAGTTTACCGATCATATAGAAATCTCGCTCGTCGCGGCCATCCACCTGACCTTCAATGATCGCCACCGCCCCGGCAATAGTCTCCGCCGACGTAACATATTGCCCCTTGCGCCCCGTGTAAGCTTCGGCGACAAAACAGGGCTGGGTGAAGTAATTCTGAAGTTTACGCGCTCGTTCATAAATCGTCCGGTCGGCCCGCGACAGTTCGTCGATCCCGATCACGGCCACGATCCGGCGCAGTTCGTCATACTTGGTCAGGATCCGGACGGCCTCTTGTGCGGTATCAAAATGTTTCTGGCCGACAATCAAGGGGTCCAGGTTTGAACAGGAAGAGGCCAAAGGATCGATGGCTGGATAGAGTCCGAGTTGAGCCCGATCGCGGGAGAGCACCAGCACGGCATCAAGGTAGCTGAAGATCGCCACGACCGCTGGATCCGTCAGATCGTCCGCAGGCACATAGACCGCCTCGAAGGCCGATATGGAGCCCTTGCCGGTGCTCTTAATGCGCTCGTGCAATTCGCCGACCTCCGAACTCAAAGTCGGCTGATAACCGGTTTCGGATGGCACCCGTCCCATCAAAGTCGAGATTTTCGGCACCGCTTGGACAAAGCGAAAAACGTTGTCCATGAACAAGAGCACATCCTTGTCCTGATCCAACAACCACTCGGCCAGTGTCAGACCGGTTTTGACGATCTCGAACCGCGCCCCGGGCGGCTCATCCATCTGGCCGAAGGCCATCATAACCTTGTCGAGAATCCCTTGATGCTCGAACTCGTAATACAATTCGTTACCCTCGCGGATACGCTCGCCGATACCGGTGAAAACACTGGCCCCATTGTGTTCCTGGGCCACGTTATGAATCAGTTCCTGAATCACAACGCTCTTGCCGCATCCCGCGCCACCGAGAATCCCGGTCTTACTGCCTTTGACCACGGGGAACAGCAGGTCGATCATCTTGATCCCCGTCTCCATCACCTCGGGCTTGCTCTCAGAGAGGGTGCCCATGTTCATGCGTAGTTTGGCCACATCGCGGTGAATGGGCCGGTATTCCTTGGCGTTGATGGGCCCCTTGCCGTCGATCGGTTCGCCGCGAACATTGATAATGCGGCCAAACAGCTCAGCGCCAACCGGGATCCGGAGCACATCCCCGGTACAAGTGGCGGTCGAGTTACGCTGGAGGTTCAAGGTTGACGAAAGTGCAATGCACCGGGCCATGTTGCCTTCCAAGTGCTCGGAGACTTCCAGCATCAGCTCACGCTTGTCGAAGGTGCGGGTCAAAATAATCTCGTGAAGGCCGGGAATTTCGGCCGTACTGTTGAACTTGATGTCAACGACGGGGCCCTGGACACAAACTACTTTGCCTTTTTTGAGTGCAGGGGCTTCGGACGGGTTTTCTGTGCTCATGTCAAGATCCTCTCTCGCCAGACCGCCATCGGTCAGGCGGCGGGTTTTTTCTTCTTTTTGCGCGAAGAGAAAGACTCGCGCATACCTTTGTCCACCATCTCGTGCGACGCCCGAAAACAGCGGTGGCGCAACTGCTTCAAATCCTTCTCCAACTTCTGGACACTACCTTCAAGGTGCATGGCCCGGGCGGCGTATTCCGATAATTTGCTGTCCTCAAACACTTCGTAGAGTCGGGACGCCACCCAGACTTCGGCCAGATAGCGCACCATGTCGTCGAAAGAGGATTCGACGAGCACCTCGCGCGCTGCCCGGAGTAGAGGATTGGCCGCCATCGGTTCGGGAAGCCGGTCCGCCTCTGCCGGCTCGCTCCGGTCGAACAGATCGGCACAAGGCAGGATCCGAATCGTCTCGATGGTTTGCTGAGTGAACGAAACGGGATGAGGATAGACCAACGAGACTCGTCCAATCCGTCGGGCGACCACCTCCCCGACAATGTAATCACGGATCTCAAGCGCCTGCTCATACCGGGTGTCCTGGCTGATCCCCTTAAAAAACTTGAATGCCAGGTTGTGGTCCAAAAAGGTCGCCGATCCTTTGTCCCCGATCACAATCCAGCGCACCCGCTCCTCCGGCAGGTCGCCCCGCTCCCGACGCGCAGCCTCAATCACCCCCGCATTCAATCCGCCCATGAATCCTGAATCCGACGTCACCACCACGATCCCCAACACGTCACTTCCCCCTGCCACCAGGGGATTCGCCACTCCCACCAGGTTTACCACCCGAAAAAAATCAACGAAGGCCAGCATGAAAGCATCGAAGCGTTCCTTCTCCTTTTCAAGGAGATGGTACTGTGACGCCGCGATATTTTTGAGCGTCTGGATGAGCTGGAGGAACTCGATGTTGAATCGCAGCTCCTTCTTCAATTCATTCAGTTGCGCCATGCTCGCTTCCCCCGCCGTCAGGCCGATACACCCCGTTGCTTGCGGGCTTCTTCGATCGCCTCGCCCATCCGGTTACGGAGAGTGCCGTCGATTTCGAGACTGCCCAGCTTGATCTTGATGCCGGCGATCAATTCGGGATCAACTTTCTCCCGGATCGCGGTTTCGACGTGGAATTTGCGTTGTAAGAGATCGCGCGCTTTTTCGCGCAAATCGTCGGCCAAGGCGTGGCTGGCCGTCAGTTCGACCGATTCGGCATCCACCGAAATACTGTCCCCGTCAACCTCTTCGAGGGCCGCCAGCAATTCCTCGACAAAGCCCCGGTTAAGATCCGCGCTGATCCGATCACTGAAGACCATCGCAAACATCTGGACCGCGTAGTCCACGGACTGCTTGTCGGCCTCGCGCAATAATTCCTGACGCAGACGGTCTTTGTGTTTCTCGGCTTCGGCGATAATTCGATCGCGTTCCTTCTTCGATTCCTCGATCAACGCAGCCCGGGTCTTGGCCAGTTCCTTTTCGGCCGTCTCACGCGCCTTGCGCGACTCTTCCTGGGCCTCCAGGTTTTTGCGTTGGAATTTTCCTCGAGGCGCCGCCGCATCGCCTCCTCCTTGTGCCCCACCTCGGCCTCCACCTGGCGCAATTGCGCCACCGCCTTCAGGGTGTCGCTCAACACCAGCCGCTTGAGGACGAACGCCAGGACGGCAAACACCACCACCTGGACGATTACCAACACTCCGATCGGGACCATCATCTGTCACCTTCCCTTTTCCGGCGCCGTTGCTTTCCCGGACGGTCCGCGCCGCGACCGTCCCGTCGCCTCATCATCGCCCAAACAACTGAAAAAGAATCAGCAGGGCGATCACGGCAATCGACTCGGCAAACACCAGGGCAATGATCATCGCCTGCAAAATTTTATTGGCCGCCGATGGATTCCGCCCCAAAGCCCGAATGCTGGCAAACCCGATCGAAGCGATGACCGCCGACGGTCCCACGACCGTCAGGAAAATGACGATGAAAATAACGGTATTTTTCATGACGGTTTCGTCGCCGGTTCGCCCGGACCCCGACGCTCCTCCTCCACCAACACCATGCACTCGTTGTGGTAATACTTCACCATGCCGCGGATGATCGGAATGTGCACCGTCCAATCGATCACCACTTCGCCGGCCTTAAGCAAACTGACAATCGGAGCATGATAAGGCATAATCTCGAACTCTGCAAGATCCCCGGGAAGAAAGACACTTCGGGCCTCGCCTTCAAAAATGACGTGCTTCGGATTCAACACCTTGACCCTCAGAGTATTCACAGCCATACGATTGACATCGACCCGGGAGGCTTAACCGCCCGGAGCCGCTGCTCCAAAATAGTCATCCATGATCCGCCGCAGGCGCGCCTCGCGCTCGGGAGTCATTGTCCCGGTTTCGTCGAATTCCCGCATCAGCGCCTCATCGCGTTCGGCGGCGAAAGCGCAGATCGTGTCTTTGAACCGGTTCCGCTCATCGGGCGAGAGATCGGTCAGCCGCCCTTCGCGCAAGGCGTACAACAGGAGCACCTGCTCCCCAACGGGCGCGGGCCGGTTTTGCGTCTGTTGCAGGACAGAGAGGATCGCCGCCCCTTTCTTGAGAACCCTTTCGGCCTCGCGCGAGACGCCGCTTTGCAGTTTGCTGAGCCGAACCAATTCGGAATACTGGAGAAATTCCACCCGCATGGTGCTCGACAATTCGCGCAGAACCGGCAGCTGGGCCTTGCCTCCCAGAATCGACATCGAGAGCCCGAAGTCGATCGCTGGACGATGGCCCTCGCTGAACAGCGCCGTGCTCAGGCAGATTTGCCCGTCGCACATGGAAATCAAGTTCGAAGGAATGTAACCGGTCAAATCGCCTTGGAGAGTGTCCGCCACCCCCAGGAAGGTCATGGAGCCACCGCTATTGGCTGCGTTCAGCCGACCTGCGCGTTCCATCAACTGGGTGTGGATGTAAAAAATATCGCCGGGATAGGCCTCGCGGCCGGGGGGCCGTTCCAATAACAGGGAGAGTTGCCGATAGGCCCAGGCGTGTTTCGTCAAATCGTCGAACACCACCAGCACGTCACGCCCGTGCCGCATGAAATATTCGCCAATCGTCGCCGCGACAAAGGGGGCGATGTATTGTTCCCCCACCGAAGCGTTGTCGGTCGCCGCCACCACAACGGTTTGCGTCAGCACTCCTTTTTCCGCCAGAGTGCCGACCACTTTTTCGAGAGCCGATACGGATTTCCCGACGCAGCAATAAATGCAGATTACGTTCCGCCCCTGCTGATTCAAAAGCGCGTCCGTCGCGATCACCGTTTTGCCCGTCATCCGGTCGCCGAGAATCAACAGGCGTTGGCCCTTTCCCACGGCCACCAGCGCGTCCACAACCTTGGTCCCCATCAGCAAAGGCTGGTCCACCGGCGCACGCTCCGTGATCAGGGGCGAGGGACTGAATACCTGAAGTTGTTCATGGGTCTCGATCGGCGGGCCATCGTCACACCGGTGGCCCAGCCCGTCCACCATACGTCCCAGGAGGGCATCTCCCACGGGGATTGTGAACGGTTCGCTGGTCCCCGACGCCGTCTGGCCCATGCGGATCTTGGACTCATCGCCCAGGATCAAGGCCAGCACATCCTGCTCGTTGAACCCCATCACAATCCCGCGATTTTGATCCCCCAGATCGATGATCTGTCCGTTGAGACAGGAAGGCAATCCATCGATCCGCACGATGATCTTCTTGATATCTTTGATGATGCCCTTTTCGGTGAACCGCATCTTAAAGGGCGCCACCACCATATGCGGCGAGTTGCGCATTGAGCGCCTCCTTGATTTCTGGGGTCAACTTTTTCTGCGTTTCCAGATCGCGGATCAAATCCGGTCGTTCACGCCGGATGAAAACGGCCAGTCCTTTCTGCCAGGCGGACACCTGCGCGGGTTCCAGATGGTCCATCGCCCCCGCCGTCAGAGCATAGAGAATGAGCACCTGGTCGATGATCGGTACGGGATCGGTATTCCCCTGTTTTAAGATTTCCGCGACGACCCGTCCCTTCTTCAACCGGCGCTCGACGGCCTGCGACACGCCCGCCTTGATCCGTGTCAGTTTCTCCAACTCCTTGTACTGGATGTATTCCAGCCGCAGGATCCCCGCCAAACTCCTCATCGCCGGCCATTGAACCTTGTTTCCGATACGCGACACCGACAGTCCGATATCGATAGCCGGCTTGAAGCCTTCGCTGAACAGCGGGGTACTCACGTACAACTGACCGTCGGTCATCGAAATAATGTTGGTCGGGATATATCCCGTTACGTCTCCCTGCACGGTCTCGACGATCGGCAGGAACGTCATCGACCCCCCCCCGCGCGCGGCACCCAGCCGGCAGGCGCGCTCCACGAGCTGGGAATGCAGGTAAAAAATGTCGCCGGGATAGGCATCACGCCCCGGGGAACGGCCCAGGAGGAGAGACATCTGCCGGTATACCCAGGCATGCTTTGTCAGGTCGTCGAATACCACCAGGATATTCCGCCGCTTCTCATTCATGAAATATTCACCAATACTCGCCGCCACGTAAGGCGCCAGGTATTGCTGGCCCACCGGGTCCGAAGCCGTTGCCGCCACAATGGTCGTATATTCCATCACCCCGCGTTCGGCGAATAGGTCCGCAACCTTTGCCAGAGACGTCTCGGCTTTGCCAATGCAGCAATAGATGCACAACACATCTTTCCCGCGTTGATTAAGTATCGCATCCAGAGCGATCGCCGTCTTGCCCGTCGAACGATCGCCCAGGATCAACTGACGCTGACCCTTGCCGACCGGATTCATCATGTCCACAATTTTAACGCCGGTCTCGAGCGCCTCGCTCAACGGCTCGCGTTCCAAGACTCCCGGTGCCGAACCAAAAATCGGATACAGAGCGTCGGCAGGGATCGGATTGCGCCCGTCCACCGGCTGGGCTAGTCCATTGACCGTTCGGCCGATGAAACCGGATCCAACCGGAATGGTAAAACTATCAATCGTCGAATAGACCCGATCGCCCGGCCGGGTTTTTTCTCCGTGATGTTGAATGATCAACGCCAGGACATAGTCGCTTTCATAGCCCACGACCACGCCGCGGGTTCCGTTCTCGCCCACCGCAATCGCCTGCCCGTTGATGCAGTTGGCCAAACCGCTGATGTGGGCGATATCCTGCTTGATTTCGACCACTTCGCCGTACTCTTTCAGGCGCAACGCATTGATTTTTACAGGTAATGCCATTCGTTCATTCCCCGGTCATCATCCGCTCAAGTTGGCGGAGTTCCGCCGGTGGCCGGCGGCTCCCCTCCGGACCGACCCGTTTCGGCCCGTGATTTGCCATACCAGCGAAGGAAAAAGAGCAGGCTGAAAATTCCCAGAAAACCCAAGATGATATAGATGATGATCCAAGTGGTTCGGGTGCTGGGACGCGGCACGTCGAGCATTGAGGCCTCGGGGAGTTTGCGTTGAATTTCCTGCGGACGGAACAACTCCTCAAGTCGCAGGATTTTAGATTCGACGGTCTGCATCCGGCGCTCCCGTTCCCGGGCCTGCGCCACGTATTCAGCATTGACCATAGTCGGCGTCCCCCCGGTCCGGAGAGCCTCCAACTCCGCAACCATTCCTTGTGCCAAACTCGTGATCGAGTTGTATTCTTTGAAGGTTTGGGCAATCGACAACAGATTGGTTGCGCGTCCCGTCAAACGGTCCAAACGATTCGGATCCTGCCGCCAACGATCCCGAATGCGCACCTCAAAAACCCGCTCCTGACGCGGGCCCAATTCAATTCCGACGGCATACACAAAAGTTACCTGACGGTTGGCGTCAAAGCCTGCCTCCAGCCCTCCAGCATCCAGGACATCTGCCGGCCCGATTTCCGGCGGCAACTCCTGGCGGATCGGCAAGGTTAGAGGCCGATCGGTGGGATTGGTCATCCGGATCTTTAAGGTCAATTCGTTTGTGACCTGACCGGCAGTGAATTCAACGGGACCGCCCTCGGGTTGAGCGCGGGCAGAGCCCTCCAGCGCGCCCGGATCTTTACCGGCTCCAAAAACCAGGTTTTCCATCACCCCCAGATCCTTGCGCACGTGCTGCAAAATTTCGCGATTCGTTTCCCACGCGCGCAGATGATCCACGACCCGCCCTTCGGGTAGTTTCGCGGCGTTTTGCCGCTCACGCATCGCCCCGATCTGCCGCAACACCAGCTCCGACAGATCCTCGGCGGTGGCCTTCTGGCGGGTGTCCTTGAGCAAATCGCGCAGCCGGGCGACATGGGTTTCGAGTGCGGCTAGATCCTCCTCTGAAATCACCCAGAGATCGCGGAGTTCAAGCCGGAAAGTGCGCACTTCGCGGGGCGCCAGTTCCACCGTCTGCCGGATGGCGTAATATCCATTATGAACGTCATAGCTGATGTCAAACCCCCCGGCGTCCATCACATCCGACGGCTGGGCGGGCTTGGGCAGAACCGAAGAAACCGTCACCGTCTGGGAAGTGGTCGTCGAAGGATTGACCGCTCGTAACCGCAAAACCACAGTTTGGGCGACGGCAGGCCATGCCAACAGCAGGGCGGCAGTCATCACCAGTGCCCGCCGTCCGAGAGTCCAAAATAGATCGGGTATTGTTTTCATTGTTAAACCCTCATAGGCTACCTAAATTTTCGCAAGGCCGCCATATGAAAATTCAAGACGGTTAACCGCATCGG
>Ga0209697_10009886_pt1 | contig 10449 bp, 12 predicted proteins | sample AliMusrvi5mmetaG_FD_184115 | JGI IMG/M metagenome (GOLD analysis project Ga0209697, IMG submission 184115) | Freshwater lake bacterial and archeal communities from Alinen Mustajarvi, Finland, to study Microbial Dark Matter (Phase II) - Alinen... | ecosystem: Environmental > Aquatic > Freshwater... | reverse complement strand
GCTGGTCAAGGTGTTTACCGATGTCGGCGCCGTGGTGGCGCAAACCGCGCAGCCGGCGTAATCGCCGGCCGCAACGATCAGCTCGGCCGGATCAGGCCGCAGTTGCGGCCGGCGCCTTGGGCGCGGTGACGGCGATATCAATGATGGTCTCCTTCACGGCCGGGATGGCGCGGAGGCAAAGGTCCACCTCGCGTTTCAGCTGAAGCGGGACCTTCGGGTCGCTGGTGGTGAGGGCGAGGGAGACCTTCGCCGTGTCGCCGACGAGGGCCGCGCTGCGGACCAGCCCGAAGGAGACGATGTCCCGGCTGAAGCCGGGATACTTCACTTGCTTGAGGTGCTCTTTGAGTTCGTCGGGCGTCACGGCGGGATAAAGTTGGCGGAGGAAGGGAAATAAAGTTGTTATGCGCGGTCCGGGTGTAAATAGAAATGGCCAGTCGCGCCCAACTTTAAGCTGCACTTTCTCCCATGCAAAAATTTCTGCGCCTATTCGCCGTCCTGAGCCTCACGGCCGCGTCCGCCCTGGCGGTCACCATCCGTGACATCGGCGAGGTCACGGTCACCGCCGAGAACAAGACCATCCCCGTCCGCGTCTCCGCCAACACCCCCGAGCTCAACAGCCTCGCGCTGCGCGCGTTCGGCGCGCATGGCCGGTACCGGGTCACGTCCAGCGGGTATGCCTACGACATCCGGTTCTCGCTCGTGACGGGCACGCAGGTGCGCGTGGATATCTCGAAGGGCTCCGCCGGCGCGGCGTTCTCCTCCGACCTCGCCACCGGCCGCGACGCGAACGAGGCGCTGCTGCGGGCGGCGGACATCGCGGTGGTGAAGACCAACGGCCTCGGCCTGAAGGGCTTTTTCGCGGCGAAAATCGCGTTCATCGGCGGCGGCGGCGGCCGGCGGGAGGTCTACACCGGCGACCTGTTCTTCAGCCGCGTGACCCAGGTCACGCATGACCACACGCTCGCCCTGTTTCCCCGGTGGTCGCCGGACGGCACCAAGCTGCTCTACACGAGCTTCTACAAGTCGGGCTTCCCCGATATCTTTCAGATCGACCTGACCACCTATCAGCGCACCACGTTTGTGAGCTTCAAGGGCACCAACAGCAGCGCGCGCTTCAGCCCGACCGGCGGCCAGGTCGCCATGGTGCTCAGCGGCGAGGGCACGCCGGAGATCTACATTTCGAACGCGCAGGGCCGGGGCGTCTCGCGCCGCACGCACTCGGATGCGGTCAAGTCCTCGCCCTGCTTCTCGCCGGACGGCTCGCGGCTTGTGTTCACCATGCAGCCCGGTCCGCAGCTCTACATCATGTCCGCCGGCGGCGGCTCCCAGCAGCGGCTCGTGACGGGCTATTCCTACGTGGCGGAGCCGGACTGGAGCCGCACCAACCCGAACAAGATTGTCTGCACGGTGAAAAACGGCTCCTACCAGATTGCCGTGTATGATTTTTCCAAGGGCGGCGCCGAGATTGTTTCCCAGGCGAAGTTTGACGGCATCGAGCCCAGCTGGCTCGCGGATGGACGTCATGTCGTCTACACCGCGCGCGACCGGAGCACGAGCGTGCTCTGCATCCTTGATACCGAGACCGGCAAGAGCACGCCGATCAGCCCGCGCAGTTTTGGCCCGGCGATGCAGGCGAGCGTGTTCAATCCCTAAGCCGGAGCCAATTTCACGCCGCCACCGGATTGCCCATGTAGGGCGGGGTCGCTGACCCCGCCCTACAACCGGGCACAAAAAAGCCGCGCGGTGAGGCGCGGCTGAATTGGAAGAAGCGGCGGGATTATTTCGTCGCGGCGAGGTAGTTGGCCTCGGCGGCGTCCCAGTTCACGACGTTCCAGAAGGCCGCGATGTAGTCGGGGCGGCGGTTCTGGTAGTTGAGGTAGTAGGCGTGCTCCCAGACATCGAGGCCAAGGACCGGCTGGCCCTCGATCCCGGCGACGGCCTTGCCCATCAGCGGGCTGTCCTGATTGGCGGTGGAGCCGACGGCGAGCTTCTTGTCCGCGCCGACGACGAGCCAGGCCCAGCCGGAGCCGAAGCGCGTGGCGCCCGCCTTGGCGAAGTCCTCCTTGAACTTGTCGAAGCCGCCGAACGTGGCGGTGATCGCCTCGCCCAGCTTGCCCTTCGGCGCGCCGCCCTTGCCGGGCCCGAGGATCGTCCAGAAGAACGAGTGGTTGGCATGGCCGCCCGCGTTGTTGCGGACGCCGCCGCGGATCGCCTCCGGCACCTGGCCGAGGTTGGCGATCAGCGCGTGGACATCGAGGGCGGCGAGGGCCGCGTGGTCCTTGAGGAGATTGTTGGCGTTCGTGATGTAGGCCTGGTGATGCTTGCCGTGATGGATTTCCATCGTCTTGGCGTCGATGTGCGGCGCGAGGGCGTCGAAGGCGTAGGGCAGGGGAGGAAGCGTGTAAGCCATGGTATGGGAAGGTTCGGGTTGGAAAGGAAAGTGATGCACCGGTCTGACGGAGCGTCAACTGCCGAGGGCAGTTCGATTTTCGATTTACGACTTACGATTTACGATTTGGACCGATGGAGCTGATTTGGCGTTTGGGATCTGGCGTTTGAATTTACTACTCCGCCTCCAGTCGCTTCAGCCGGAAAAACGCCTGCAGCAGCTCGCGGCACTCGGACTCCAGCACGCCGCCGGCGGTGACTTCCAGGTGGTGGTTGACGCGCGGGAGCTCGTTGAGGTTCGTGGCGCCCCCGAGGCAGCCCATTTTCGGGTCGGGCACGGCGTAGCAGACGCGCTTGAGGCGCGACATGAGCGTGGCGCCGGAGCACATCGGGCAGGGCTCCTTGGTGACGTACAGCGTGGCGCCCTCGAGGCGCCAGTTGCCCACACGCGCGGCGGCCTGCGTGATCGCGAGGATCTCGGCGTGGGCGGTGGGGTCGTGGGCGCCCTCGACGGTGTTGTGCGCGACGCCGATGAGCTCGCCGCCGAGCTCGATCACGGCGCCGATCGGGACCTCGTCCTGCCGCCACGCGTCGATGGCCTGGTTGTAGGCGAGGCTCATGTAGAACGCGTCGTCGCGCTGCAGCTGCGACGGGAAGCGTTTTTCAAACGGGCAGGGGGGAGGCGTGGGCGTGTCGGCCATGAGCGGCGGGTTTCCCGCGGCGGTCCCGAGGGAAAGCCTTGCTTACGGGGGCGGTTTTCGTCTTACAAGGGGCTTTTATACCTCCGCACGCACCTATGACCCATTTTCCGTCCTTCCACCATGGCTGACAGCAACGCGATTGAAGTGGAGGGCAAGGTCGTCACCGTGCTGCCGGGCACGATGTTCAAGGTGCAGCTGGCGAACGGGCACGTGGTCCTCGCCCATATCTCGGGCAAACTCCGCAAGAACTTCATCAAGATCGCCGCGGGCGACACGGTGAAGATGGAGATGAGCCCCTACGACCTGGAGAAGGCCCGCATCACCTTCCGGGTGAAGGAACAGAACTCCACCTACCGTCCGCCGCCGCCGCGCCGCCGCTTCTGAGCGCCGCCGCGAGCCGAGCCGGTTTCGCCTTTTTTCGCGCCATGCGGGTTGATCACAGTCAGGCCGCCCCGGCGTTCGCCCGGGACACCGAGGCCTTCCTCGCGTACCTCGGGCTCGAGCGCGCGCTGTCCGCCAACACGCTTTCGGCCTACCGCAGCGACTTGGACCAGGCCGCATCCTTCCTGGGCCGGCAGGGTGTCGCCGACTGGCGCGCCGTCACGCGGGCGCAGGCCGCGGAGTGGGTGCACTCGCTGAACCGCCGGGTCTGCGCGCCGGCCAGCCTCGCGCGCAAGCTCACCGCGCTGCGCGGCCTCGCGCGCTTCCTCGTCCGGGAGAAGTGCCGCGACGACGACTTCACCGAGCTGCTCGCGAGCCCGAAGCTGCCGCGCCGCATCCCCGGCACGCTGACCCCCGAGGAGATCGCCCGCCTGCTGGCCGCGCCGGGCGGCGGCGACGCGCGCGCGCTGCGCGACCGCGCCCTGCTCGAGTTGTTTTATTCCAGCGGCCTGCGCGTCTCGGAGCTCGCCGGGATCACGCTGCAGCAGATCAACCTGGAGGAGGGCTTCCTCCGCGTCTTCGGCAAGGGCTCGAAGGAGCGCGTGGTGCCGGTCGGCGCGAAGGCCGCCGCGGCCATGGCCAAGTACCTGGAGGCGGGCCGGCCGCAGCTGGTCAAGCCCAAGACCGGCAGCCAGGTCTTCCTCAACCCGCGCGGCACCGCGCTCTCCCGCGTCGCGCTCTGGATGATCGTCAAGAAGCACGCCGAGCGCGCGGGGCTCATGAAGAGCGTCAAGCCCCACGGGCTCCGCCACTCCTTTGCCACGCACCTGCTGAGCGGCGGCGCCGACCTGCGCGCGATCCAGGAGATGCTGGGCCACTCGAGCATCTCCACCACGCAGATCTACACCGCGGTGGAGTCGCGCCGGCTGCTCGACCAGCACGCGAAGTTCCACCCGCGGAACCACGGAGCGGCGGGGAGCTGATCCCTTTATCACCGCGAAGGTCGCGAAGATCGCGAAGGCCAGGCCAGGTCTGCCGGCGGCTTCGTGCGCTTCGTGACCTTTGTGGTAAACCCGCTGGGTTGTTGCTCCACCCGGAAGCACACGAAGCGCACGAAGATTGGCCGCACCGGCTCCGGCTCGGCCTTCGCGGGCTTCGCGACCTAGGCGGTGAAAATCCGACTCAGCGTTACTTTACCTGCCGCAGCGCCTGCGCGAAGCGGCCGACGCCGTAGAGCGCGAGGAGTGCGCCGACCGGCACGAGCGCGACGCCCAGGCCGGGGTCGCCGTCGTGGATCCCGAACCCGCCGAGGAGGAAGCCGACGGGCAGCAGCAGCGAGCCCCAGCGCAGCGCCAGCGAAGTGTCGCGCGTCAGCTCGAGCCCCTTCACGCCGCGGAGCGTCAGCCCGGCGGCGATGTTCACGAGGCCGAAGAGCGCGCCGTGGGCGTGCGCCAGGGTGAACATCAGGCGCCGCATCTCGACGTCCACGTTGAGGTACCAGGCGAGCTTGAAGCCGTGCAGGGTCTCGAGCACGAGCCCGAGCGCGAGGAAGGCGAAGAGGGACCACCAGCCAAAGCGGAGATGTTGGTCGGACGTGTTCATGGGGGAAGGGCGGGTTACTCGGCGAGGAAGATGGACCGCCGGCTGCGCTGGTCGAGCAGGCGGTCGAAGGTGGCCTGGCGGAAGAGCCCGTTGGGCTCGAGCACGGTCTGCGGGCGGTAGTCGCCGGCGGGCTTGCGGACCTCCTGCCACCAGTACTGGTAGGCGAGGGTGAGCGCCTCCTTCTGGCGGGCGTCGTCCTGGCGGTAGTCGAACTCGTAGCCCGTGAAGCCCGGCAGCGACTGCAGCGCCTTCCATGCGCCGAAGCGGACGGCGGCGTACGGGTCGTTCAGCTCGAAGATCAGGAAGGGATACAGCCAGTCGCGGCCGGACGCCTGCTGCGCCGGCGCCCAGCCCATGCTCCAGGCGATGAGCATGCGCTGGCCGGCGTCACCCTGCAGGAGGTAGAGCACGGCCGCGGAGAGCTCGCGCTGGTCGTCGTTGAGCGCGGGCACGGGCTGGCCGTACCACTCGTGGAGCTTGGCGGCGGTCCAGGCGAGCGACTGGTCGAGGTGGCAGAGGTTGCACGCGTTCGGCCGGCCGGTCGCGAGGTCCACGCGCACCGCGGGTGACGTGACCTGGTGGCTGCGGATCGAGCGGAGGAGTCCGTACGTGGTGTGCGGCAGGTGACAATCGTAGCAGTTGTTGCCGGGCGAGCCGGCGGCGTGGTGGGTGTGGGCGGCGAGCTTGGCCTGGATCGGCTGGTGGCACTGCACGCAGGCCCGGTTCGAGTCCATGCCCGGCGCCATCTGCTTCGTGGTCCGCCATTCCTCCAGCGCGGCCGGCGAGGTGTCCGCCGGATGCAGCTCGTGGCAGGACAGGCAGGAGAACTTGCCGCCCTGGAAGCAGGGCGAGGCCGAGACCGCGTTGTACTCGCGGCCGGTGGTGCGCACCATGCCGTCGGGCCAGAAGCGGTCGCCCATGAAGTTGGGCGCCTGCTCGTGGAGTTCCGCGCGCGCCACCGCGTGGTCCGTGCCGTTGGGCTGCACGACCCAGCGCAGGTCGAGGTCGCGCGCGCCGGGCCGGTACTTGCCGCCGTGCTGGTCCCACGTGATGTTGGCCGCCGCGTTGGTGAAGGCCCAGATGCTGTGACACTGGCCGCAGGCGAGCGCCGAGGCCGGGCCGTCCATGCGCGCGGGGTTCGCGATCGTGGGGTCCGCGCGACCGGAGAGGTGAAAGGCGAAGCGCCGGAGCGGATTGCGGTTCGCCGCGATATGCTCGCGCCCGCCGCTGTGGCACGCCTCGCAGGAGATGCCGAACTCGCTCACCTGCGAGTCGAACCGGCCGTTCACGAAGCGGCCGCGGCCCTGCGTGACGTGGCAGTTGATGCAGCCGTTGTTCCAGTCGCCCTTCGAGTAGACCGAGGTCGGCCCGGGCGGCACGAGGAAGGTCTGCACCATCGGCGTCCATTTCTTCTCCGCCACCATGTAGGCGAAGGGAAACTGCCCGAGCGTGCGGCCCTCGCGCGGGTCGCCGGTCTCCGTCCAGAACAGCTGCAGGTTGTGCGAGCCGGTGAGCAGCACGATCTCCTGCGCCCGGCCGTAGGCCGTGGCGGGAGCGCCGGCGGACTTGGACCGGACGAAGTAGGCGTCGCCCCGTCGCTCGACGCGGTAGTCCACGCCGGCCTGGGTCAGCTCGAGTCCGTCCATCTCGGCCGCGAAGTTTTCGCGCTTTGCCACCTGCGTCATCGTGCGGTGGAACGACACGTGCCAACTCGCGTAATTGCCCGGATGGCACGCACGGCAGGAGTCCGACGTCACGTAGTCGTCCGCCGGCACCTGGATCGGCCGGTTCGCCGGCGGTATTCCGCTGCCGCCCGGGCCGAGCAGCGCGATGCCAATCACCGCGACGCCCCAGAGCGCGCCCAGCGCGCAAATGCGCCCCACCCAGGTCGCCGGCAGCCAGGGGGCGCGCGGCGGTTCGTTGGTTGGCGGGGGTGAAGCCACAGGCGCGAACTAACGGGCCCGGTCGGCGCCTGAAAAGACTTTTCGCCGGGGAAGCCTTGGCGGCAGGCCATGGGTAAAATTTCACCAGGACCGGTGCGGTAGCAGAACATCGTTAAGCGCTTGGGCATTTTTCACCGCCGGCCGGGCATTAGCCCCATGCGATTTTGCATATTAGCTGCGTTTCCTGCTTCACTCGCCGGGCTAATCCTGCTTCCTTCCCGCGCACCCCGCTCCGACATGCCACGCCTTGTTCATTTACGCAGGATAATTGGTTTTCTTTTGCTGGGTGGGTCGCTGGCGCTGAATTCCGCGCGCGGACAGACGGTGTACAACGGTACAACTGTACCGGGCGATTTGGTAATTGCTCCCAGTGCGACGGTGACTTTCACGGGCGGAGCATCATTTACCGGTGCAAATGCCTCGCTGGGAAATTACTCGACCTATTATTGGAACCAGAACGGCACACTGGCGAGCAAGGCAATCACCTTTGGCTCTTGTGCTAACTACCAGATCATAGACACGAGCTAACGGGCTAATTGGGTAACACTCCAATGAAACAAGGAGTGTTACCATGGACGAGAAAGAGTCAGTCGAAAAGACCGTGAAACGCGGGGGCCGAACCGGCCCCCGCCGCAAGCGCTACACCTACGAGGAGAAGCTGCGAGCGGTGAAACTCCACCTTGAAGAGGGCTTCAAGGTGGAGCTGGTGAGTGAGGAAACGGGTGTCAGCTCGAGCTCGCTGGGGGCGTGGCTGAGGGATTACCGCCAGCACGGGGAACTGGGGCTCAAGCGGGAGTCGTCGCCCCGGCCGGGGCGACGACTCCCGGGCGCGGTCAAACAGAAGATCGTGGAACTGAAGCGAGGGAACCCCTTCTTTGGGGTGAAACGGATCGCCGACGGCTTGCGCCGGTGGTTTTTCCTCGAGGCGAGCCCGGAGACCGTCCGTAAGACGCTCCACGAGGCGGACCTCATGAACGGTCGGGTGAAAGCCCGCCGCAACCTGGTGCGCCCTCGGCATTTTGAGCGGGCGACGCCGAACCAGATGTGGCAGTCGGACATCTTCACGTTCCGGCTGGGCGGCAAGTACGCCTACGCCGTCGCGTTCCTGGACGACTACTCGCGCTACGTGGTGAACCTGGACCTGTACCGCAGCCCGACGGCGGAGGCGGTGATCGAGACCTACCGCGTCGCGGTCGGGGAATACCATCCCCCGAAGGAAATGCTGACGGACCGGGGGCGGCAGTACACGAACTGGCGCGGGAAGAGCCGCTTCGCTCTCGAACTCACGAAGGACCGGGTGGCGCATCTCGTGTCCCGGCCCCAGCACCCGATGACGCTCGGCAAGGTGGAGCGTTTTTGGGCGAGCATGTGGCAGGAGTTTTTGGTGCGGGCCCAGTTTGACTCGTTCGAGTCAGCCCGCGACCGCCTGAAACTCTGGGTCAAATACTACAACCACCGCCGGCCTCACCAGGGAATCGGCGGCCTGTGCCCGGCGGACCGCTTCTTTGAAATCCAAGGGGAAGTCAAAAAGACGATCCAGGCGGGGATCCAGGAGAACCTCCTGGAGATGGCACTGCGGGGGCAGCCCAAGGCCCCCTTTTATCTGATCGGACGGATGGAGGGCCAGTCGGTGGTCCTCAAGGCGGAGAAGGGAAAACTAAAACTTAGCGTGGATGACAAGGAGATGACCTATGACCTCGAAAAAGGAACAACCGGAAACGGAAAAGACGAAACGCCGGCGCTCGGCGCCAGCCTCCGCGGCGACGGCCGCGGAGAAGGCCCAGGCGGTGCTGGCGATCTGGACGGAGCGGGTGAAGACGGCGGAGGTGATGAAGACGATGGGGGTGACGTACCTGACGCTCCAGCAGTGGCAGGAACGGGCGATGGAGGGGATGCTGCAGGCCCTGGAGCCGCGGGTGAACCTGGCGAACGGGGCGGCGTTGTCGCCCCGGATCCGGGCGCTCATGGACAAGCGCCAGCAGCAGATCGGGAAAGAGAAACTGACCCGGCGTCTGGCGGAGCTGCAGGAGGTTGCCCCGGAGGGGAAACCCCCGTCAGATCCGTGAACCATGAACACGAAGGCGACAGCGCTCGCCCGGACCGAAATGATCGTGAAGGTGCGGGCGGGACTCATGACGGCGACAGCGGCGGCGGAGGCGCTCGGGGTCTCCCGGAAAACCTACTACAAGTGGGAGAAGAAGGGGCTGCAGGCGATGCTGGCAGCCGGGGAGGACGAGACGGCGGGCCGGCCGGAGACGGGCCCGGCGCCGGAGGTCACGGCCCTGAAAACGCGGGTGGCGGAGCTGGAGGCGAAGCTGGACCGAATGGCCCAGACGGCCGAGCTGCGGTACATGCTGCGGCTCCTGGAGAGACGGGACGCTAAAAAAAAGCCGCAGCGATCCCCACGATCATCGCCATGATCAACGACCTGCAGTCACAGAGCCAGACGAGCACCCGCGAGGTCAGTCGCGCCGTGGGGCTCGGCTACCGGACTGTGCTGCGCTGGAAGAAACGGGTGAGCGGGGGGCAGCCCCCGCTCACCTCCCCGGGGCCGAAGAAAACGGGACCCTTGCCGCTCGACGAAGTCCGCCGGGAAATAGCCGCGTTGCGGCACGGCCGCAACCGCAGCCGGGGCGTGTGCGCCCTGCAGGTGCGGTACCAGTCCGTCCTCTCCCGGCGCAGCGTCGCAGAACTGGCCGCTGAGGAACGCGCCAAGCGCAACCTCGCCCGCCGGCAGGTCTGCAAGCACGTGACGTGGAAGGAGCCGAACCTGGCGTGGGCGATCGATGCGACGGAACGAGGGAAAGATGAACAGGGCCAGCGGCTCTACGTCCATGCGGTCCAGGACCTCTGTACGCGGTACCGCTTTGCGCCGCTCGTGGCCATCGACAGCAAGGGTGAAGCGGTCGCCGCGCATCTGGAGGGACTCTTCCAGCAGCACGGCGCACCGCTCTTCCTGAAACGCGACAACGGCAGTCCGCTCAACCATGCGGCCGTCGACCGCGTGCTGGCCGAGCACGGGGTCATCCCGCTCAACAGCCCGGCCTACTATCCGAAATACAACGGCGCTGTGGAAAAGGGTATCCGCGAAATGAAGGCAGCCCTCGGGGAATGCCTGCCGCAGGCCATCCGCTGGCAGCCGAAGCAGATCCGGCCTTACCTCCTCGCCGTGCATCACGCCCTCAACTGTCGGCCTCGCCGGAGCCTGCATGGGCACACCGCCTGCGAGGCTTACCAACACCAGCCGAGGCACCGGTACAACCGGCGCCTCCGGCTGGCCACTTTTGGGTGGATACGCATCCAAGCCAAGGACAGGATCCAACAACTGGAGAAGATCGATCACCGCAGCTTAAACGCCGCCTGGCGCCACGCCGCGGAAACCTGGCTTCGCTGCCAGGGCCTGATCACCGTCTCCATCAACAAAAAAGTGTTAC
>Ga0209697_10009881_pt1 | contig 10452 bp, 9 predicted proteins | sample AliMusrvi5mmetaG_FD_184115 | JGI IMG/M metagenome (GOLD analysis project Ga0209697, IMG submission 184115) | Freshwater lake bacterial and archeal communities from Alinen Mustajarvi, Finland, to study Microbial Dark Matter (Phase II) - Alinen... | ecosystem: Environmental > Aquatic > Freshwater... | reverse complement strand
AAGCGAGGTTGTCCATATTCCATAGTATCATATCTCCTCCCCCCTTGAATTTCTGAAGTTATGGACTTTCCTTTTCGAGGTGGCAAGAAAAAATAAATATTTGTTCCCAAAACGGATACGCAACCGGATTCACTTTTGACAGCCATTTTATAGGCAGCCTGGGTTGTTGGAGCGGCAATATGACTGTTAACCGCCACCTGCTGACTCAGACCGAGAATAATGGAAAGCAAGCGAAGCAAAGAGGTGAATATGAGCTTTGAATGGGAGTTATTTTAATTCTCTTGTAATATTTCGTCCGTTCCGCGTAATACGGATTAGAGGACAATGACCAGTGAACGAAAACGAACTCGACCAACTTGTTGAACGGGTCCAAAACGGGGACCGGGATGCTTTTGGTGAGGTGGTTTTTGCCATCCGGAAAGAATTGCGTATTTTCCTCTCCGCCCACGCCTGTTCCATCGATATGGTCGAAGAAGTGCTCCAGCAAACGCTGGTGGTTTGTTACGAGAATATCACAAAATATGAACGGCGAGGCACGTTTCTCTCCTGGACCAAGGGCATCGCCCGCAATCTTATGCTGAAGGAATTAAAGGCCCGTTCCCGCTTTGTGGCACCTGGCGAGGATGAACTTGATCGGATTGTTCTCGCCGCCGCCATGAATTCGGTGGAGGCGGAGGATCGCGAAGAGGCTTATGTAGAACATCTCCGCCATTGCCTCACCAAACTGCCGGAAGAATCCCGCCAACTCATCCAGCAGCGTTATTTCAACCAATTGTCTATCCGGGAGCTTGCGAGCCTGAATCACCGGACGGAAACCTGGGTCGCCGTCGCCTTGTTCCGTGTAAGAGACATCCTGAGAGACTGCATGATGAGAGAGGTGGCCTCATGAACGAGCAGGAATTTATGCTTCTGATGGAAGAATACCTTGAGGGCAGCATCACCCCCCAGGACCGAACGGCCTTGAAGGCCGAAGTTTTGAAAAATCCCGTCCGCCAACAGCTTTTTGAAAATCAGGCCCGCCAGCATGTTCGCCTCCATGCCCAATCCAGCCGGATCGATTTCTCAGAAACCCAGCGGATCGCCATCATGGTCATGGATATCGTGGAAAAACAAAAGGAACCCAACGCCTTCATGGAACTGATCCGGAAGAAAACACTCCGCGAGCGGATTTCCCTGATGATCAAAGGCCTACGGGCAGCACCTGATACCGTTACATACCGAAACGCAAAAGCTGAGTTGATCCAACTCCTGGGCCCCGTCACCCTTTCTGTGGCCGTCAATGTCGCCGCCCTGCTCCTTCTTCTATTCTGGGTTCCCTACGTCCTGCCACCTACCTCCACACAGGAGGATTACCCCACCACTGAGGGCGTCACCATCACCCTCGGTAATCCCACCTCTATCGAACCTTTGATCCCTCCCGTCGAACCGTTTCCTGACAATAAAACACCGGATGGCTCACCATCCTCAACCGCACAAAACGGCCTGACAACCATAACGCCCCACACAGAAACTTTGGAGCCTGCCAATGGCTTCATCACCGCCACGCTGACGGGGCCTGAGACAAAGCCCATCAATGGCGAACCTCTGTCCCAACCCACTACACTTCGGAACCTTCCCAGTGGTATCTCACTCAGTCCACCAGGAAATCGCGGCCCCCGAGAACGGTCCATCACGCTGACATCGCAGAAAGCGCAAAAGACGGAACTCGCAGTCCTCAAAGCGCTTCAATGGCTCAAGGCGCACCAGATGGCAGATGGCAGATGGCCGGGTCAGGATACGACCGCCATGACCGGCCTGGCGTTGCTCGCCTATCTCGCCCATGGCGAAACAACCGCATCGGCGGAATTCGGCGACACCATCACGCGCGGGCTGCGCAGTCTGCTCAAATGCCAGGATAATACGGGTACCTTCTCAAAGAACGTCTATGCCCACGCCATCGCCACCTATGCCGTTGCCGAAGCCTATACCATGACCCGCATCATGGAGCTTAAAACCCCGCTTGAGAAAGCAGATCACATCATCCTCAATGGCCAGCAGAGCAATGGCGGATTCGACTATAATTACCAGAAGGAACAACGCTTCGACACCTCCGTCACCGGCTGGCAGATTCAGGCACTCAAGGCCTCCAAAACGGCCATCCCGGAGACGGAAGGACTGGAGGAAGCCCTCACCCGCTCCACCCGCTTCCTGCTCTTCGATGCCGTCGCACGGGATGGTAGCGGCTTCGTCTACGAGGGGAAAGCTGGCATAGCGCCCCTTGGCGGCGGGAAACTCAGCATGACCGGCGTGGGGACACTCTGTCTGCAAATGCTGGGCAAAAATTCTTCCGTACCGGTCAAATCCGGCCTCAAGCTTTTACAAAACGCTGAAATCGAATGGCCCGTCGCCGGTAAAGCCAATGTCTATGCGAGCTATTATGTGACGCAGGCCAAGTTCCAAAGCGGGAACCAGGCCGACTGGATGCGCTGGAACCTTCACATGCAAAAAGTTCTTCTGGCGAAGCAGAACACTGACGGTCATTGGGAACAGGGCGATTACGACAATGGCTCCCATGTATACACCACGACCCTGTGCACATTGATGCTGGAGGTCTATTACCGCTATCTCCCCTCCTATGCCCATCGCCCCGACACAACGCCAACTAAAAAAGTCGCATCAGGCGATGTCTCCATCGACGTCCTGTAGAGAGAAGATCAACCCGCTTCGCTCGAGACACTACCTCAGGCCAATTGCCTTAACCACTCCTGGCCCGAACTTGTCAATTACTGGAAGTCCAGCAATGCTGGACAAGCCTGCTTTCATGGTGAATAGGGGGAGCCAGGATGTACTGCTGTTGTTTCTGGGCCGTTGCCGCACATTCGATGTGGCAACTGTGAGCCGAGCCGGACTGTGCGGGTTCTGATACCTGCAAAGCCTGACTCCACCTCTACCGAGCCCGTATGGTTGTGTGGCTGGAAAACCCGCCATTGGAAATTAAGCTGGCAACCCTTGATCAAAGCCTTGAATGCCCAAGAGAATAAAATCTTCTGGGGCGGGACGTTTTGCTCTTGTCAACCGTCGGGCTTAATGGTGGTGTAATTACGTACGCATCGACTGTATTATTCGGCTCCGATCCTCTCGTTTCTTGATTCATAATGATTAATTACTACTATTTCCGCATCAAAGGGTTAGATGTAGCACTTGAGGATGAATTGACTAGAGGTTATAAATATTTTCAGATTTCAGTGACAAAATTCCACAGTGGTGACGATATATAGACAGAGGGCTGTAAACAATGACCATTGAAATTAAAGGAATGATTTAGTGGATTGGGCCTCGATACTTGATACCTGGGGCGACAAACTCTTCCTGTATGCAAAGCAATGGGCCCAGGCCGACGCTGAAGCTGCCGATATCGTTCAAGAAGCATTTGTCCAACTATGGCATCAAGATACCAGACGTCCCATTCCAAGTGACGAAATTGCGTCCTATTGTTTCACCGCAGTCAGGCATACCGCCCTTGACCACCTGCGCAGTTCACAACGTCGAAGTGTGAGGGAGGCAAAAGCCGGAGCATGGCTTTACGAGGTAGGACCTATGTTCGAACACAGTGTAGAACAAAGTGAGGAGCAGGTAGCCATGGAAAAAGCTCTTACGATGCTGCCATCAGATCAGCGAGAAATTCTTACACTTAAAATTTGGGGGAACTTTACTTTCAAGGAGATTTCCACAACCGTCGGAATCTCTCAAAATACTGCTGCGTCACGATATCGGCTAGCCTTGACCTCTTTACGCAATATTCTTTCTGAAGGAGAGAAACAATGAATACCGACAACGAATCTCTTGAGAGTTACCTCCTAACCCTGAAACCCAGTAAACTACCGACAGCATCCAAGCACACTCTCTTGTGCAAACTGGATACTTTGAAACAAGAAACATACCGCCCGCCCGCTACTTACTCGTATTGGGCGTCCATTTGGGCTGTTGCCGCATCGTTGCTGCTCCTTTTGACAGGGCTCAGATTGCTCTCGGGATTTTACGCCAACAACAAAATGAGTACCACCATCGGATGCGGAAATGGCCTCTCTCTTGCACTCGTTTCCTGCAATACCAATCTTGAGATGGCGTTCTATGCCGGCCTGAATCACTCGATGCACAACAATGTCGCCATCATCGACTTCCCCCATTTTTCCACCAACAGCACAGTCCAAATGCTATAAAGTTGCCCCCCTTACCCTCTCAACGAAAGACCCTTATGAAAAACAAAACGACCGCAATACCAGCCTCCAAAGAGTGGGAAGAACCCTCTCACGATCTACGCCATTTTTTCAAGCCGGAGGACTGGATCGCCGCCTTGGTTACCACCCTGATATCAGGCCTTACTTTTTATTATTACATGGCCCCAGAGGTTACCCTACAAGACTCCGGTGAACTTGTAACCGGGGCTTTTACCTTCGGGGTCCCGCATCCTCCCGGATATCCACTTTGGGCGCTTTTGGGTTATCTCTGGAGCCATTTTATCATCCCATTTGGTAATCCCGCCTGGCGCATGGGGTTACTGTCGGTGTTCACCGGGGCACTGACCGTCGGACTCATGACCATCATCATGACCCGGAGTCTACGGCTTCTTCTACATTCCCTACCATGGGGTGACAAAATTGACGAAGGCCTCCAGCACTGGATCGCCCTTTTTACTGGCACGGCATGCGCCCTGTTATTCGGGTTCAACCGGGGCGTTTGGCTTTGGGCCTGTGTATCCGAAATGCGCGTACTGAACGTGTTCTCCTTTATCCTCACCAGTTGCGTCTTTTTCGCCTGGATGATCCAACCCCACCGTCGCGGTTTCCTGTATGCCATGCTCCTGATCTTCGGGCTAAGTTTGTCCAACCATCAGACCATCGCCGTCATGGCCGCCCCTTTTGCAGTTGGGGTATTCCTGATCGGACTCGATCAGTTTTTCGACACTTTGCGAAATAACCCTAAAGTTTCAGACAAATTCGGGCTTTTCATGAAATCCCAGTCGAATTTCGCAGAGCTGGGAATCGCCGGCCTTATAAGCCTTATGATCGGACTCATCATCTGGGCCTGGCTGACCACATCCACCCCAAAGGCCATGCTAAGCAGCACAACTTTTTGGCAAGGTATCACCGCAGGGGTAACGGGTGTTATTGGCATGATCACTGCAACGCGGAAAAGTTGGTGGGAATGGCGCCGGGCACTTGTTGCCGCCGGCATGTTCGTTGCCGGCGTTTCGGTATATATTTACATGCCCCTGGCCGCCTGGACCAACCCTCCGATGAACTGGGGGTATGCCGCCACGAAAGAGGGCTTTGTTCATGCCGTGACGCGCGCACAATACGAAAAAATCAACACGGCCAGTTTTTTCAGCCAGGAGTTTTTCCTCAAGATAAAACTGTTTATTGAGGCAATGATCAACCAGTACTCCCTACCGCTCACGCTACTGGGGCTGGTCACGCCTATCGTCATTATCTATTGCTGGTTCCAATGCAAACCGCGCGGACGTTCATGGATGGTGTTCGTCTGGGCCGCCTTCCTGATCACCAGCTTGGGACTGTTAACGATCATCAACCCTAAACTTGATCGGCAGGATCAAGAAATCAACATCAAGTTCTTTGCACCTGCACACGGTTTCTACGCCATGCTCATCGGTTACGGCATCGCGGTACTATTCAGCCTTCTGGCCTTGAAAAGCAAAGCTGTCGGCAGCTGGCTCATACGCCTGGCCTGTATTGCCATGCTCGCCACCCCGCTGGTCACCTACAAACAGAATCTCGAACTTTGCAACCTGCGCGGACATGATTTCGGCTACCTCTTCGGTTACCTGATGTTCAACCCCGGCAATGGATACCCCGAGATGGAAAAAAACGCCGTCCTCTATGGCGGCACCGACCCTGGGCGTTTTGTCCCCACCTATATGATCTTCTGTGAAAGCCGCGTAGCACCTCAGGATCGGTTTCGCGACAAGAATTTCGACCGGTCGGACGTTTACATCATTACACAGAATGCGCTGGCCGATAACACTTATATGAATTACATCCGTGACCACTATGATTACTCGCGTCCCAAAAATAACGGTCCGTTCCAAGCACTCCTCCATCGCGATCACACTTACCCAGTTCAACCGATCTATATTCCCAGCGCCGAGGACAATAACCGGGCATTTCAAGAATTTGTAAACGATGTTCAGACTGGGAAAATCCAAGCAGGCGGCGACATCAAGATCGAAAATGGGCGGGTCAGCGTTCAGGGTGTCGGGGCCGTCATGAACATCAATGGCACATTAGCGCGATGGATTTTCGACAAAAACAAAGATAAACATGCCTTTTATGTCGAGGAAAGCTATGTCATCCCCTGGATGTACGGTTTCATGACCCCTTTCGGCGTCATCATGAAAATTGAAAAAGACCCGGTCCCATCACCTCAGGAGAATCCGAAATACTGGGAAGATATTGTGGCGCGTGACCGCCAGTACTGGGACAAATTGAGCAAGGAGTTTTTGGCCCGTGAGGAATTCCAGCGGAATTCTGATGCCAAGAAATCCTTCTCCAAGATGCGATCTGCAATTGCCGGGCTTTACGCCGCACGTGGTCTGATCGCTGAGGCAGAATATGCATTCAAGCAATCCCGTGAACTCTGCCCGGAGAGTCCGGAAGCCTGCTTCCGCCTCGCCGAATTATTCATGCGCCAGCAACGTTATGACGATGCGGCCAAAGTGATGACAGAATACCTTGTGATGGATCCTTACAACCGAAATGCGGCGAATTTCCTCGATGCCATCCGGGGAACCGACAAAGAAAACATCCATCGCAAGGAACTGGAAACAGAACTGGGCAAGGGCAAACTGGCCTTTGGACAAGCCGTGGAACTGGCAGGATTCTACCTTAAATTCGGCATGGAAGCCCAATTCCAAGGATTAACCCGGAGCCTAATCGACAGCCCCACCCTGCCCTCGAAAGCTTTTTCCGTTCTCTCACGTTTTCTTGAAACCAATAAGCGTTGGGACATGAACGCTTATGCCTTACAGAAATACCTCACCCTCAACCCCACCGCATTCAAAAGCTGGATCGATCTCGCCTACACGCAACTGATACTCAATAAATCACAAGAAGGCCTTGCCTCCCTGAACAAAGCCGTTACAGTCGGGGGAGAAGTCGCGCGTGGCCTGCTTCGCGAGGATCCTCGGTTTGCACCGTTGCGCGACGTCCCTGCGTTCAAAACACTTGCCCCACCATCCAATAACTCAACTGAGGGTAAATTTCCCTCATTTTGACCTTTGCTAAACTCATTGCGAAACACACAAAACATTAGTCAATATTGGTTTCGGTGTTTTGCTGATCGGCCATGACGATGACCTACCGCCAGCGGTATAAACCTTATATTGGCGGGCTTTCGCCACTCGAAACACCCTGTTTTTGCAGGGTTAGCGTCCTGATATACCGCTGGCGGCTCATCCTGTATAAGTGTCCGACGAGACCGGAATCAGTGTCCGGCCAAAATCGGAATGGGTGGCCGATTTGACCGGAATACGCAATGCGACAGGCCTAATATGATAAATGGGCTGGAAATCCAGTCTATTTTGTCGCACTATAAAACCATGAATACTGTATTGGATATCGGCAGGTTGTCACACATGGATAAGCTTCGCGCAATGGAAGAGCTGTGGGATGATTTGAGTCGGTCTCAGGACGAGTATCCATCGCCCGCGTGGCATGGTGATGTGCTGCGGGCTCGTGAGAAAGCTCTTAGATTAGGTCAGGATGAGTTTGTGCCGTGGGAAGAGGCAAAGGTGATTCTCCGGAGCGCAAAATGAGAATCATCATCCTCCGCTCCGCCATTGAAGATCTGGTGCGGGGGCGAGAGTTCTACGAGAAACAAGGCGAAGGTCTGGGCGCTTATTTTGAGGACACATTGGCCTCAGATATTGAATCCCTCCATCTTTTTGCAGGCATCCATAGCATGGTGCTCGGTTACCATCGTCTGCTTTCCAATAAATTCCCTTATGCTATTTACTATGAAATTGTTGAAGAGCAGATTCGGGTGCGAGCCATCTTAGATTGTCGGCGTGATCCCCAATAGATACATGCCCGACTCCATGATTAAAATGCCAAGCCGGCGGACCGTACGCGCTAAAGCGCGTCGGTCACCGGCGGCGTTCGGCGACAAGAATAGGCGATGAGAAACTTTGATAAAAAAGAACTATTGGCGGAGATCAGGCGGGTCTGGAGGTTTCTTGGTCGACGTCCCACTTATGGCGATTTCCGCTCCCACGGGAATATCTCCATAAAGGCATATGAACGGACAATGGGATGGGCGAGCGCCGTGCAATTGGTGGCGGAAGAACCGGAGTTCCTCATCCAAGGAACGAAATTCCCCCGCGCGGACAGAAAATCGCTCCTGTCGGAACTCCGGGAGATCAAGAAGAAACTTCAGGGAAGGATTCTGATGTACAGGGACTACAGGAAGCTCGGCGGGACATATTCTATCGGCACATTTCAACGCTATTTTGGGAGTTGGAAGAATGCCACGGAAGCCGTTGATCTAATAAATGGCCACTCTTCACGGCCAAGGCCCGAACTCCGTCACTACACGGACGCTGACTACTTCACGGAATTGGACCGTGTCTGGCGGATAGTTGGAAGGCAACCCTTTTCCACCGAAATGCGCCGTCTGGGACGAATCTCACCACAGGCATTCTATACCAGGTTTGGTGGGTGGCCGAAGGCGGTTCAAGCTTTCAAGAACCGCCGCTGTAGCGGCCAGATAACACTTGTCCTACCGAATGAGGTCGCTGCCGGACCGACATATGCGGAGGGAAGCATTCAACAAATCTTGGTTAATCGCTATGAACGTGACCCTGAAGCGCGGCAGAGGTGTATCGAACATTATGGAACCAGATGTGTTCTATGCGGGTTCGACTTCGGCGCAAAGTATGGAGCGAACATGGCCGGTTTCATACACGTTCACCACCTGAAGCCACTGGCACAGGCTGGCGAAGAATACCAGATTGAACCCGTGAGAGATCTGAGGCCGGTTTGCCCCAATTGTCACGCAGTCCTTCACTGGCAGACAACGCGTTCACTGGACGAAGTCCGTGAACTGATTCAAGATACACGAGGGCGCCGAACCAGCAAACGCACCGTACCGTGAACCCGCGCCGGGTTCACGTCCGGTGGTTTGCGACGTTCGATGAATGGCTGAAATGAGTCGATAGGCACGGAATCATCGGTGCCAACTTCAGATTGTAGGACGACTCTCCGCTCCCCAAGTGGCTTGTCCTTCCACCCGGAATGTCGCACGATCAGGTGAAGGTTGAAATCGTGCAATACGAGACGACGTTCACTCCAAAATGCAAAGTTCGATGCGTGGTCTCCGACAAACAGGGGCGCATCTTTCAAGAACAGATCGGGTATATGTCCTGGCACCCAGCATCGCTCCGCGAAAAGACTCCGGCAGGAACGTATCCCAATTGGACCGTGGTTGAAGTCAAGGGAACGAAAGAAGTGTACGAGCAATCCGAAGCCAATGATTTGCTCGGAATTGTGAACAAGCCATTGGAATAGGCACCGAACAGCCGTCGGGGTCACCCATCCTTAAAACGCGTTCATTGTTGTAATTGCCATAAATGTGAAACATGGCTATGGTTTCATCAACAATTGAAATCAATTACCGATATCACGGTTCGGCGGAAAAGCAGACTATGGATTTAAGCGTCCCGGGATTTGATGACTGGTTTGAACCGCAGATCAAGAGGAACAAGCTATTATGATGAAGGATTTTAAAGGATATCTGGGAGGCATGGTTGGCCTGCTCACCGTATGGACATGCGCGGGAGTCGCAGAATCCGAAACGGGCGCTTTGGACAAGGATTTCGATCAGAGTCTGGAGAAAATTTTAGAGTTGGAAAACACGGGGGATTTCAACGGCGGTATCCAGTTGTGTAACGACCTGTTGCCCAAGTTGGCTTCCCACCCGGATCTTGGCAAAGCCCGCGAAATAATGCAGAGATTGAATCAGGAAAAACGTGCGGCCGGACAGTTGTCCTTTGCCATTGAGATCTTGGGTTCAGATCGGAGCGAGGAGCGGCAAATCGCCCGGAAGAAACTGATTGAGGCTGGTGATGTGGGCGCCATTCTTTTGCGCAAGATTGTGCGGACCGGATCCGCCAAGGAAGTGGTGGCCGCAATTGACGCTCTACAGGAGATGGAGGATCCGAAAGCTTCGCTGGTGTTTGTGGAACGACTGAAAAGGGAAAGCCCCGGCCCGCTGATGCAGGGACTCTGTCAGGCACTTGAGGCCAGACTGAGTGTTTCCGATCAGGAACGATGCGCCTTGGTTGAGCCCCTTAGAGCCCTCCTTGAAATCGTCAAAACCGATGATTCCCTGGCGAGGGGCGATGTGGCCAATGTACTCCTGCGATGCTCTGCAGAATGTTTCGAGAGCCAGCCGCAACCT
>Ga0209697_10009877_pt1 | contig 10454 bp, 11 predicted proteins | sample AliMusrvi5mmetaG_FD_184115 | JGI IMG/M metagenome (GOLD analysis project Ga0209697, IMG submission 184115) | Freshwater lake bacterial and archeal communities from Alinen Mustajarvi, Finland, to study Microbial Dark Matter (Phase II) - Alinen... | ecosystem: Environmental > Aquatic > Freshwater... | reverse complement strand
TGTATGCTGAAACGGTTTCGGATACTGAGTGACCGGTACAGGAACAGAAGGCGTCGATTCGGATTGCGGTTCAATCTGATTGCTGGGATATACAATTATGAGCTGTGTGACTTTTGAAAGAGGTCTATTGTTTAGAAATCGTATAAAAATAGCCGTCACCCGTTTCCGCATAAAGTGCGTGAATCGTGGCGACGGCATTCGTTCCGGTCTGTTCAGGGTATGTGAGTGAGGAGACGCTTCGTGTGTCCGCACAGGGTTTCGAATATCCGGATGCATCCGCAGGCGATCTCTCCGAGGGTCCACACGACCGAATCCGGAATCGGCGTCGGTGAGAGCTCCCATGTTTGGTACTCGTCATGATGGAACCGCATGACGGATGCGGACCCCATTCCTCCCGTCGCATGGACGATGTACATGTCGCACCGCCCGTCTTTCGGCCGAGGCTGGAAAAATCCGTTGGCGAATCTCCTATCCTTTCGGTAACGGTACGGACGGAGACTGACGTTTTCTTCGGACGCATCCCCGAATCCGGCCCGATGCAAGGATTCCAGAAATGCCGCAAGCGCGAGTTTCCTTTGATGTATTGCCTGATGCATGCAAACCTCCCTTTGTTGTTTTAGGGTTTACGATCAATCGAGGAGATCGTTATCGCCGCGCCAACAATCGGTTGTCGGTTCGACTAAGAAAACTAATTTGTTAGGCCGTGAAAGCACGGGAGCTTCCATGACTTGTTTCGATGCGGAGACGGTCGGTGTATGGGGTTCCTGCTCCGGTGAGCCGGTTACTGTATCGTCTTCCAGATGGTAAGGCTCGTGTTTTGCTCTTAACATGATTCATTCCTCCCGGTAATGTGTTAATGAAACGATGACTGCCACTATCAGGCGTATGATGAAAGAAAAGCCTTGCGATGTCAAGGTCGTCGAGTGCTTTCCATTCGGTCCCGGCCATGCTATACAGGAGAGGCAGGCATAACCTATGGAAATCCGCAACGTAACATTCCTGAAAGGGGTCACCGGATCCGAAGGACTACCGACGCCGGAACGGCCGACAGTGGCGTTTTTCGGCCGTTCGAACGTGGGAAAATCGAGCGTTATCAACGCGCTTGTCCGGCGCAAGGGCATGGCGCGGTCGAGTTCTCGGCCCGGTCGGACGACCGAGGCGAACTATTTTCTCGTGGATGAAAGCTGGCACCTGGCGGATACGCCGGGGTACGGGTATGCGCGACTCGCGAAGTTGCAGATGGAAAAGATCGCGAAACACCTTTCATGGTTCGCCGGCGCGCCGGAAGTGCGGCTCGACCTTGCCACGGTGGTCATCGATGCCGAGGTAGGGCTGCAGGACTCGGATCGCGAAACGATCGCGGTCCTTCGCGATGCCGGACGGAACATCCTTCTGCTTGCCAACAAGGCCGACAAGGGCCGTCGGAACGACATCGCGAATCATGTCCGCGAGGCGACGCGGGAATTCCCGGACTGTACGGTCATCCGGTATTCCTCGAAGACCGGGGAAGGAAGATCGGAGCTACTCGAGGTCCTGTCCGGAATCGTCTCATGATAAAGAAAGCAGCCTCATAAATAATAGGCTGCTTTTTTCAAACTCGGATATCCTATGAAAGACAGGCGCATGTCTCACAGCGCCCTCCGCATAGACAGTCCGGTTTTCCGCATTCGGTCGGAGGATTATCGACGGGGACTTCGGTGCCCTTTTGAGCATCCCTTTTTTGTTTTTGGGCATTGAAATACTCGTCGAACCGTGACGAACAGATGCATCGGCCTGATCTGTTCCCGTTGCCGGAAACCTGTGAAGTGTGGCCTTTGTCATTGCCAGGACAATACCTTTTGGTACACATGATTCCTCCGCGGAAAAATGAACAAGACTTCGGTTAAACAACATTGCCACGATTATAGCTGAATTCTATAGAATTGTCAATTGTTGCCGTTTTCGGCTCATGGTATCATACAGGGCCGAAACAAGTAATCCATGACGCTATGATTGAAGACTCGAAGGAAGTGATCGCGAAGCTCCGGGAGAAGGTGGCTCCTATCGCAGAGGTAGCGGTCGGACGGGTGAAGCGATCGGCGGGGTCGGCTCGCGCCTACGTCGTCTCGGTCGTCGGTCGGATGACCATGAAGGAACGTCTGCTCGTGCTGTTCGCGGTCGGACTCGTACTGGGGTTCGGCGTGAAGACCGCGGCGAACGGATCCGTCACGATCGGATATCAGGACTACACCCTGAAGGGAAAAGGCGGTACGTACGACCTGAACGAGGTGGCCCGGAGGGTCGCCGAGAAAAATGCGGCCATCGCGACAGGGGCGGAAAATCCGACGGCCACGCCTTCGGGCGGGTCGTGCCAGTAAGCGTCTTGCAAAATTGACCATACCGGAGGGAGGAGGGGATAAGTAACGAATGGAATGCTATGAACGAGAATGAGATTGGGGTGAAAGAATCCGTCACCGAGGCGGAGGAGGCTGTTTCCGGGACGGACGAGAAGGAGACGAGGATCAAGAACCTGTCCGCGATCCTGATTTTGGTCGTCGGGCTGTTCGTCGGAAGCCTGTTCGTGGATATCGCGCAGCTCGTGACGCGGGAAGGATTCTCCCCTCGGGCGGTGCGCGAGAGCAATATCCTCGAGGCGGCCGGCAAGACCTGGGTCGCGTATACCGATCCCAAGGTCGGTGTGAAAGTGCTTACCGATAACGCGTGTGCGAAGTGTTCGCCCGACGAGGCGCTCGTGTGGTTCCGGCGCATTCTGCCGACCATGGAGGCGACCCCGATCGAGGCGTCTTCCGACGATGGAAAGGCGCTCGTGTCCGAGTTCGGTGTGAAGACGCTCCCGGCGTTCATTTTTGCCGACAAGATCGCAAGTACCGATTTCTATAACGCGGCGGCCGAGATCTTCACCCAAAAGGACGGTTCCTACGTGCTCGACACGGCCCGCCTCGGGTTGGCACCGGGCAAGTATCTCACCGTGCCGGAAATCGGCGACGGCGCCATCGTGGCCGGGTCGGCGGACGCGAAAGTCAAAGTCATCGAATATTCGGATTTCCAGTGCCCGTACAGCAAGGCCTTCTATCCGTCCGTGAAGAAGATGCTCTCGGAATACGGCGACAAGGTCCAGTTCGTTTACAAGCAGCTCCCGCTTGCGTTCCATCCTCAGGCCGAGAACGCCTCGCTCGCGAGCGAGTGCGCGAACGAACAAGGAAAGTTCTCCGCGTACGAGGATATTCTTTTCGCGAAACAGTCCGAGTGGGGCGCCACGACCGGGACGCAGCGGTTCAAGGATTATGCCCGCCAGCTCGGACTCAAGGCCGCCGATTTCAACGCCTGTCTCGACGGGAAGAAGTTCGCCGACAAGATAGCGGCGGATTCCGCCGAGGCTGCATCGTTCGGAGTCTCAGGAACGCCGGGTATTTTCGTCAACGACCAGTTCTATGCCGGAGCCATCCAGTACTCGGACCTGAAGACCGCGATCGATGCCACGCTTGCGGAATAAGTACGTGAAACGCATCGATACGGCGGGAAAACGCCTCCTAGTGGGGGCGTTTTTCATCGGATATTGACTTTCCAGTCAATGAATACTATATTTACCGCACTGAAGACTTAACAAAGAAAAACGATTTGCCAACCGGTTCGGCAGTATGTCGGACACATCACAAGGAGCGGAAAATGGGGAAAAACATCGTTGAACTTCCTGAAATCGAGTCCGTGATCAACCGAGCCGTCGCCCGGGAAATCGGAAATCCGAGTCTGCCGGAACAGGCCGTGCAGAAGCTGCTGGAAAAATCGAAGGGTCGGGTAGCCGGTTTTCATGTGACGGATCGGAAATATCGGTCACAGCTCATCGACGAAGCGACTGCGACCTTGAAAGAACGTTGGTCGAAATACGAGTCGACCGCCGCTTCCATGCGGAGAGAACTGGAACGTCGTGAAGTGAATCCGATTGCCATTCTTCCCCGAAGGGCATGGGAGAAACTGTATACGTCGGCCGGCCTGTACGACATGGGCATCGGCACGGACGGCAAGGTCTGCATAACCTTGAAAGGTTTGACGGACATCGTGGCGGATAGAAGGAATCGGATCGGAAACGCCATATTCAACTCGAATCTTGTCGCGTGTGCCGCGGTGATGATCTATACGGGCATCTCGACGTATCACCTGAAAATGTTCCTTCCAAGCTTTTCCTACGCCGGGCCGGTCTTTCTCGGCTTCGTTGCCGGTGTGGTGTATTTCATGGCTTCGTTATTTATGCTGTTGAATACCGATTCCGGTGAAATCCGAGGGGTGGGTCTGATCGAGAAAGGGATAACGAAACGGCTTCTCAGGAAGCTGTCGTGGAACGATGCGTTGAAGCTCGTAATGCCGGAGCAGAAATCACTTGACGGTACCGCAGCCGACTTCGTTTCTGTGATCCTTCCCGATCTGTCGATGCTTGATAATGCGGAGGAGATCGAATCTATTCTTTCGAAAGTGAAAGATATTCCTCTCCGAACTATCGTTGATCCGGCACTGTTCCGTTTCGAAGGAGGTCTTGAGGGAGTCCTTGGCAAGAAACTTGCGGACATACGGGCGGAAGAGCGTCTCAGATGGACGCAACGCGATCCCATCATCGCCTGGTACAAAGACGATGTCGTAGCCGTCATCGCGCAATGGGGCGATTCGCCATTTGAACGGCGCGTCGTTGATCAGGTCGCGAGTCAGCATGATCTGATGTAGTCGCAGCGCAACATTCGGTAGGCACAACATCCAATGGTTGTGCCTTTTTATTATGCTGTGTCGGGCATCCGACGGAATGCATGAGGCAAATGACAGGACTTAACCTTAATCGATAAATACGGCTCAGTGGAGGGAAAAATTACGTTAGTATTGACAATATTTAAAAAAATGCTATACTCATCGCACAAAACGAAATGAATGAACACCGTATCGGCATATGCCGGACGCGGATCATTCCTGATCCGTACCGGTCGCGGACCGAACGCGAAAGATATCGATCCTTAAAACAGTACAACGAAGTATCCCATCAACCCGTTCGGAGAAGTTCCGGACATGTCAGGAGAAAGAAGATGACAACAACAAGACCAGAGACCGTCGAGCTTCCATTCGTGGAAGAGGCGATGAAGCAAGCCGTAGCGAGGGAAATTGCCAATCCGACTCTGTCGGAAGCCGCATTACGGTCCCTGATGGCGAAGACGAAGTTGGTTATTGCCGGATTCGACGTCGATGATGTTACAAGGAGAGCAGATTTGATCGACGAAGTGCTTAAGAAAAAGTGGGCACATTACGGTACCGTGCGAGAGAAAGTGATAGCGGAGCTGAATCGTCGCGGTATTGAGCCGATCGCTGTGCTCTCGAAAACGGCATGGGAACGCCTATACCGGGCCTCAGGCATGTACGAACTTCGTACGGACAACGCAGGCTGTATATTCGTCTCTTCTGACGGCTTGTTGAACGAGGCTATGAAACGCAGGAGAAAATACATGAGAATAGCCTTTGCGGGTTGTCTCATATTGTGCGCCCTATGTGCGCATTTCACCATACTGCATGTGTTCGGAAATGCGGTGTACCAGAAAATGGGGCCGACGTTTCTTGTTTTTGATTTCCTTGTGACGGTATTATATGGAATGATTGTGTCGCTGATGGATATGTCATTCAGTATCGCCGATTCGCTCTCCAATGCGTTTGAAAAAATGTTCCTCAGGAAAATCGCCAAACGGACGACATGGAGCGATGCCCTGAAGTCCATGATGCCAGGGTGGGTATCGCAGGATTCGGGGACTGCCGTGAAAGTGATCTTGCCGGAGCCTCCAGCCGAAGTCGTGTCCATACTGCTCAAAGCCAAGGACCTGCCTCTCAAGAGTGTCGTCGATCCGGATTTGTTCGGGTTCGTAGGCGGTGTCGAAGGTGTCCTGTTGAACAAGCAGCAGGATGTCGCAGATGAAAGGCGCCGTATGAAGGAGCTGCAAAGGGATCCTATCGTCGTGTGGGAGGATGAAGGCGTTGTCGCGATCATCGCGCAGTTCGGCGAATCGCCGATCGAGAAACGGGTGGTCGAACTGATAATGGGTCAGAACGACCTTATCTGAGACGACCGGTCAGGAAAAAGCAAAGGCACAACGATTGAATGTTGTGCCTTTTTATTTTGTTCAATCTGGTATTCGTGGAGCCGATGGTCGGATTTGTCAGCCAGAGGCTGATCCGCCTTCAGCGGAAACCGACGATCGTTTGTCGCCGATAGTCGTGATGGAGAAAAGAAATATACTAGAGCCGATGGTCGGATTTGAACCGACGACCTACGCGTTACGAGTGCGTTGCTCTACCAACTGAGCTACATCGGCATATTCCCTGCAACCGGCTACAAACCAGGGTAGCGGAATATCCGGAAATTGGCAACTGGCTGTTTTTTGACGATTCCTCTCACGTTGACGTCTTGGGGAGGAATGCATAGACTGGTCAGAGGCTTATCGGGACACTGTGAACCCTTATGGAATATGGGCATCTGGGAATATATGATTATCGCCTTCCTTCGGAGCTGATACGGGAACGGGGAATCGAACCGCGGGATGCGGCGCGGCTGTTCGTGTACGATACCGCGCGCGATGCGGTATTTCACGATACCTTCGCGAATATCGCGAAGTACCTTCCGAAAGGTGCGGTGATGGTACTCAATGAGACGCGCGTCGTGCCGGCCCGACTCATGCTGAAGAAGGAGACTGGCGGAAAGATCGAGGTGTTCGTGCTGGCGAACGAAATTGTTGATGAAACGGGGAATATCCCCGTCTTGGCGGATCGGAAATGTGTTCCCGGGATGAGACTGTCCTTTCCGGACGGAAGTTCTTTTATGGTCGTTTCACAGGACGAAAATCGGTTTTTTGTCCGGCTGGTTTCGGACCGTTCCTTGTCCGAACTGCTCGACTCGTACGGCGAGACGCCCGTCCCGCACTATCTGGAAGACAAGGAGTCGGAACCAGACGAACAGGCATTGCGGGAACGCTACCAGACCGTGTTCGCCCGGTCCGGCGCATCGGTCGCGGCGCCGACCGCATCGCTTCACTTCACCGACTGCGTATTCGCATCGCTTGCGGACAAAGGGATTGAGATCGTGAAGATCAGACTCGATGTGGGACGGGGCACCTTCGCACCGCTTCGTGAGGAGCACTTTTTGACCGGGAAACTGCACCGTGAGCGTATCACCGTTTCGGAAGAGGCTACGGGCCGGCTCAATCGGGCGAAGTCCGAAGGTCGTCTTGTCGCCACCATCGGCACCACCGCGCTCCGGACGCTCGAATCGGTCGTGAATCGCTCGGAGGACACGGGCGTCGGACCGTTCCGTCCATATTCCGGTGAGACCGACATATTCATCTTCCCGCCGCACCGGTTCCGTTCGGCGGACATCCTGGTCACCAATTTTCATCTGCCCAAAAGCTCGCTCATGCTCCTTGTCGACGCCTTCCTTCAGTACAAGTATTCCAAGCGCAGTCTCATCTCCCTCTACGAGGAAGCCATCCGTGAACGCTATGCCTTCTACTCCTTCGGCGACTCGATGCTTATTCTGTGACCTGTTTCCGACTTTTTCTTGACGGTCCATCGAAAGACCGGTACGTTTCGTCCTGGAGAGATAAGAGTACGTTAATATCAATTTCAAGAAGGGACACCTATGTCGGGAATAAAGATCGTGAAGTTTTTCCGTTTGAAACGCTATCGGGCGCCGTGTTGACCGATATTTTTTTGTCCGTTCGCGCGTGATATACTGTGAACGCGAAGTTCATGATGCATCCGACTATGAACACCGTCGTCATCCTCGGGGCGAGCGACAAGGCCGAACGATACTCGAATCGCGCGCAGAAGCTCCTTATGGAGCAGGGTTTTTCGGTGGTGCCCGTGCATCCGACGCTTGAAACGGTCGAGGGCGTGCCGATTGTTCATATATTGGCCGATGTTCCCAGACATCCGGACGTCCTGACGGTCTATGTGAATCCCGAGCACAGTGCGGCACTCGTGGACGATATCCGGGCAGTGGCGCCGAAGACGGTCATCTTCAATCCGGGTACGGAACATCCGGGACTCGAATCGGACCTGACCGCTTCCGGAATCCGGGTCATCCGCGCTTGTACGGTGACCCTGCTCGTAACCGGTCAATTCAAGTCGATTATCATTTCCTGATACGGCTCTGACATGTCGCATTCAACATTCAAGACGCTCTCCTTTTTTGCCGCGGTGCTGGCCGGGCTCATCCCGGCGTATTTTCTCGTCTTCGGAACGAAACAGCTCTCCGATTCGCGGCAGCGGTCCGGGGCGGTGCATGCGTCCGCGGTCGAGAACGGTCCCATAAGCCCATCCGATCCGTTCGTCATCGGGTTCTCGGAGCCGGTCGATGCCGGCACCCTCGACGGGAACATATCGATTTCGCCGGACGTGCCATTCAAGACCGTGTGGAACGGCGACCGGACGAGTGCCTCGGTCATGCCAGAAGGGCGGTGGACTCCCGACGGACAATACCGTGTCCTGATTGCGGAAGGGAAAATCGGCATGATGAAGTCCGTTCCGGCGTCCGCATTCTCTTTTCGGGTTTCCGGATATCCCGGGATCGTGTCCGTCTCCCCGTCAGGCGGCACGAAAGATGTCGCGCTTGATATCGAGGATCCGATTGTCGTCACGTTCGACCGAGCCGTGAAGGATTTCTACGTCGATTTCCGCCTGTCGCCTGGAATCGAGGTTTCGTATGAGAATGATCCGGAGAAGACCGAATTTCGTATCCTGCCGAAAGGGATGATCAGGCCGGAGACTTCCTATGCCCTGTCCGTGTTCGTCAAATGGCGCGATGAACCGGACAGTGCCTATCATAAGCTCGGTGAGACCTCGTTTACGACGATTGCCGAACGACCGGTCACGTGGGAAAAGGATATCGCCTTACGCGTCGCCCAGGCGAAGAAATATGCCCATGCGCTCAAACCGCAGGGAAAGTATATCGATATCGATCTCCCGATTCAGATCATGACGATCTTCGAGAACGGCGTCGCACTCGATGCCTATCCCGTCTCTTCTGGCAAGCTGGGCATGGAAACGCCGAAGGGGGAATATGCCATACGGAACAAGACTCCCCGCGCCTGGTCGGCGGCGTACGGATTGTATATGCCTTTCTGGATGGCGCTTGTACCGGACGGGAAGTTCGGCATCCACGAGCTCCCGGAATGGCCCGGCGGGTACAAGGAAGGGGCGAATCATCTCGGGGTCCCGGTTTCGCACGGCTGTGTCCGGCTCGGGGTCGGCCCCGCCAAACGCGTCTATGATTGGGCGGATATCGGCACGCCGGTCGTGGTACATTGATTTCCCGCACGAGAGCCTTTCCTCCGGGGCCTGGAAAGGGACAAGAAGATATGGTATAGTCGCCACAGAATGCCGTGGCATGGAGAGCCGGCTTTTTTGTGGGATTTTTCAAATCGCGGGACCGCATATAATCAGGAAGGCTATTTCGAGTATCTATGAACCAGGTCATCATCATGGCGGGCGGGAAGGGGACGAGGATGAATATGACGAACATTCCGAAAACGATGATTCCCGTTGCAGGGAAGCCAATCGTCGAACATATCGTCGAGGCCGCCGAGCGGGCCCTGCCGGAAACGAAGCCGGTCATCATCATCGGTTTTCACGGGGAAAAGATTGCGGAGCATTTCGATTCGCGGGTGACCTGCGTCGAACAGAAGGAACAGCTCGGGACGGGGCATGCCGTCGCCTGCGCGGCACCGCTGTTTCGGGACCGGACAGACATATCGCATGTGGTCGTGATCGCCGGAGACCAACCGCTCATCTCCTCGGAAACGATCCGGACCATACTCGCGCATCACGAGAGGCGCGGAGAGACGATCACCTTGGGGACCGTCGTCGTTCCGGATTTTTCCGATATCCACGAACACCTGCTTCATTACGGCCGCATCGTCCGCAAGCCGGACGGGTCCGTGGAACGCATCGTCGAATACAAGGACGCGACCGATGCCGAACGTTCCATCCGCGAGGTGAACACGAGCGTCTATTGTTTCGAGTCATCGTGGCTGTGGGAGCATATCGACCGGCTCGGAAGCGAGAACGCCTCCAAGGAATTCTATATCACCGATCTGATCGGTATGGCCATGGAAGAGGGTAGGAATATCTGTGCCATCCCGCTTCCTGATCCGCTGGAGGGGCTCAACGTGAATACACCCGAGCACCTGGTCGCGATCGAGGGCATCTTTTCCGAGAGGGGAGTATTCTCTTGTCAACATATGAGCCCCAAATGAATTGGCCGGCTGAAATCTATTTTGTAAAGGATTGGAACAATTTCGACTTTTCTTTTTGCATGAAAGTGGCATACTCGTTGTCACTTTTTTCCATGGCGATCTCATTCAGCCGTGCAACCGTCATCCCTTCCTTGAGATACTGACTCGGATCATCGAGTGAGAGGAGTTTCTCGCATGGAGTGA
>Ga0209697_10009871_pt1 | contig 10458 bp, 12 predicted proteins | sample AliMusrvi5mmetaG_FD_184115 | JGI IMG/M metagenome (GOLD analysis project Ga0209697, IMG submission 184115) | Freshwater lake bacterial and archeal communities from Alinen Mustajarvi, Finland, to study Microbial Dark Matter (Phase II) - Alinen... | ecosystem: Environmental > Aquatic > Freshwater... | reverse complement strand
CGATTGCCCTCTGGTGACCAGAGCGTGGTGGAACCACCCGGTCCCATTCCGAACCCGGAAGTGAAACGCCGCAGCGCCGATGGTAGTGAGACGATAGGTCTTGTGAGAGTAGGTCGTCGCCAGGTATTTGCCCGGCCCCGAGCAATCGGGGCCGGGCTCTTTTTTTGTGGGGGAGGACAGGCAACCTGCCTGTCATGGACGACGGGCTTCCAGCCTGTCGTTTCAATGGCGGACAAAGCCGGATACCCTGTCTGCCCTCACAGGCAGGAAGCCAGCTTGCCTAACAAAGATCGCTGAACCGAAAGGATTGGGCGGATGGCCGCCTGGGGGACCATCCCGAAAGGCCCAAATTGCAGGCCGGGGTCACGAATTTGAGCCACGGATTACACGGATTGAATGAATACAAACGAGGATTGACCGCAAAGACGCAACGAGCGCAAAGGTTCAAGACCTCATGATCAGTCTCATTTTCCTGCCCTTAATCTTTCTGCCTAGATCTTCTCTTCCTTCATTTCCTAGCGTCTTTGCGGTCATCCCTCTTCATCTCTCTTGTCCCGCTTCATTGGCGCACACGGGCAGGCCGCCCGTGCCCCTCTTGCAGGGGCGGGAGGCTGGCGGCGGCGACGGCCTGGCCGAGACGTTTGGTTTTTTCATCGGGGACCACCAGTTTGATCTGGAGTTCCGGGAACTCGTGGGCGAGCACGGTTTCCGCTTCATTGATGATGAAATGGCCGCCCTCGCCGGACGTGACCCGACCCAGGATGAGCAAATTGGCGATGTCATAGTAATCGGCATAATGGGCGATGGCATAACCCAAATAACAGCCGATGGTCTCGTAAATCGCGGCCGCCCGGGGATCGTCGGTCTTTTGAGCTTGCTGCACTTTGACGAGTTGCTCGGGGAAGGGCATGTTGCCAAACTCAAACCCAGCGAGGGGTGCCAGGCGCGCGACCGCTTGTTGCGAGAAATACAGCGCGCCGCAGCCACCGTCCTGAGACCATTCGTCGATTGGTGCGTCATCGCGGAAATCGACGGGAGCAAAGGCGAGTTCATTGAGCCAGGGCGTGATGTGGCCGTTGGCATCGACATAGCCGGCAGCCTGGGAAGTGCCCAACGCCACCCCAAGCACTTGGTTGGCAGCCAGACCCATCGAGCCCGCCAACGCGGTGACCTCGCCATCATTGACCACCTCAAACGGAATGTTGTGCCAGCGCTGCTTGAGGGTGAGGAACACGCGGCGGATTGATGTTTCGAAGTCCTCCGGGCTCACCCCGCGAAACAACGAGGCGGCGCGCACCTCGTTATTGATATACACACCGGCGGAACTGCCGCCGATCGCATCCACGCGTGGCAGGTGTGCGGCGGCGCGTTTGAGCGAATCGTCGATGCCTTCGATGTGATAGTTCGGATCGCTCTGAAAATACGGGTCCCACACGACCTCCTCGGAAAACACAACCTTGCCATCAATGACCGCAGCACATTTGCGATCCGAGCCACCCAGGTCAAAGCCGATGCGGCAGCCATTCAGATTGCGGCCGAGAGTCATGGTGCTCTCGTTGGCGGCCGGCAGCTCGGATGGCTCGACCGCCGCGACCGTGATGGCAGCGCCGAAAATCTTGCGGCCGATGAAGTCCCAATCAAAGGAACGGGCGCCGGTTGCCGAGTAGATCTTGCCCAAGGCGGCCGCGACGTCCGGGGCGCCTGCCAACAGCAGCCGGTTGCCGCCCTTCTGCCAGAGCAGGAACTTGAAGAGGCGCTCGACATATTTAAGAGTGAGCCTGTCGCTCTCCGCGCCGGGCGACAGGATGGCGTCGGAGAAACGAAACACCGTGCCGTCGTCGCGACAAAGCGCCAAATCCAGGGGGCGGCTGGCGCGGTCGGCTTTGACTCTGGTGCGATACGCACGATTCCAAAGCACGGCAGGAACGAAGCCCGGATCGAGCACGGGACGAAATTCTGGGGAAATGGGGAATGTCATAACAAGCAACGAATGGAACGACCCAAGATTAAGCCGTTCGCCAGAAAAACCAAGGCAAGATCCGAAAATCTTAGGCCTCGTCCAGCAACTCCGCGAAACCGCTGAACAGCTTGGACGCAAGCGGCGGACGACTGGGAAGTGGCGCGTCTGTGGCCAGGTGCGCCTCGCAGATCGACCAGAAATCAGCCGGTGCCCGAACGCGACGAATCGCATGCTCAAACTCCGGATCGAGACCGTGACTGATGTATCCGAGCGTGCGCTTCATCCGTTGCACATGCCCCAGCGGCTCGAAACACGGTGCCTCACGGGCGATCTCGGCCGAGAGGTCCTGAACGTACTCGAAGAGATTCCGGTAGGTCGGTATGATTGCTAATCCGTTTTCGTAGGCCGCCCGCACCTGAGCGAAGATCCATGGATTGCGGATGGCGCCGCGACCGATCATGAGCCCGGCGGCGGCGGTTTTGCGCTGGTAGGCGAGGGCGCTTGGGACATCGACGATGTTGCCATTGGCGATGACCGGGCAATCTAGGGCGGCGACCGCGTCGCGCACGCAAGCGGTATGGACCGGGCCCAGGTAGCGTTCGTTCACGGTTCGTGCATGGATCGTCAGGCCGTCAATCGCATGGCGGCGGAAAATTTCCAGCAGATAGGAAAACTCATCGCTGTCAGCGTAGCCGACGCGCGTTTTCACGGTGAAAAGCCCGCCAATGGACTCTCGGAGGCCGCCGAGTAGGCGGTTGACCGCTTCCGGGTTGCGCAGCAAGCCGCCGCCGGCGTCCTTGCGGCACACGATGGGGGCCGGGCAACCGAGGTTCAGATCGATTCCGGCGATTGGATAGGCCGCCAGCGCGGCGGCGCTGCGCACCAGGCTGGGCAAATCGGAGCCGATCATCTGTGCGAATACCGGCCGACCGGTTGTGTTTTCGGTGATGGCGCGCAGGAGCTGCCGATTGAGGGAAGAGGCGGGATGGACGCGGAAGTACTCGGAGACAAACCAATCGGGAGTGCTGCGGCGTGCCAGCACGCGCATGAAGGGCAGGTCGGTGACGGCCTGCATGGGAGCGAGCACGAGGGCTGGGCGGTGGAGCGGGAGGAGGTCGCGCATGGGCAGGTCGGGTGGGAAGTTGAGGAATAGCGGGAAAGTGCTTGACATACAAGTGGCGGCGGCCAAGCTCCGCGCAACACGAACACCAAGGAGGCCCAGTGGACAGCGACTTATTGCATACGGAAAAAATTCTCGCCGATCGGAAGACCTTCTATCTCGATCTGAAGCAGAACCAGCGCGGCATGGTGGTGAAGATCACCGAGGACGTCGGAGGCAATCGCGACACCATCATGGTGCCGGCGGAAATCCTCGGGGATTTCATTGCGGCATTGTCTGACATCAAGGCGACGGCGGACGAGCACGCATGAATGCGCCCAACGGAGCTGAGTCGAGCAAGCACGGGCATGGGGCAAACCGTGGCTTGGGCATGCGCCTGGCGGAGGACTGGCGCCACTGGGGTACGCGACGGTTCTTCTCGTCCACGCCGTCGGTCAATGTGGCGCGGCTCTGCTATTTGCTAGTCTGCGAGGCGGCCGGAGTGGCGATTGCGCTGAGCACCAAGGGCACGGGCGTTGAGGTGTCGGTGGGCATGGGATTGCTCGGAGGGATTGCAGTGGCGGGTTTTTTCATTTTCATGGAGTCGCTGATGAAGGGCTTCACGTTACGGGGGTTTTCCACTGCCACCTTCGGGCTGGGGGTCGGCCTGCTGTGTGCTTGGCTGTTGACGCGGGTGAACATTGCGAATCTGTTGGACCTGGCGTTCCGGGAACGCATTCTCGCTGAGGAGAGCATGGGCGAGGCGCGGGCGGACCTGCTGCTCAACGCGTTGCGGCTGGCGTTTGATGTGACGTTGTTTGCCAGCCTTGGGTTCATTGGGGCGGTGTTGGCGCTGCGCAGCAATCGCGATGACTTTGCCTTCATCATTCCCTACGTGCGCTTCCGCCAGGACGCGGCGTCGGGCCAGCCGGTGGTGTTGGACGCGGAGGCGGTGATCGACGGGCGCATTCCTGCGATCTTCCGTGCGGGCTTCTTGCATGGGCGGCTGATCGTGCCGAGCTTTGTGTTGGAGGAACTGCAGGCGATGGCCGGTTCGGCGTCCAACCTCACCCGCCAGCGCGGCCAACGCGGGTTCGAGTGTTTGCAAAAGATGCAGGACGCGCCTGACATCCAGATTTCCATTCATGACAGCCGCAGCATCATGCCGGAGGAAACCATCGCGCAACGGGTCATGGAAACCGCCCGCCTGCTGGGGGCGCGGATCATGACGGCCAACGACAATCTAACAAAGATGGCGAAGCTGCAGGGCTTGGATGTGCTCAACATCTTTGAACTCGATGAAGCGCTCAAGCCCGCCGTGGTGGTCGGCGACCGCGTGCGCATCACCCTGGTGCGTGGCGGCAAGGATGAGCATCAGGCGGTGGGCTATCTGCCCGATGGCACCATGATCGTGGTCAACCACGGTGCCGCCGCCATCGGCAAGACGGTGGAAGTGACGGTCATCAGCACGCTCCAGACCAACGCCGGCACCATGGTGTTCGCCGAGTTCAACTGAGCGGAGGATCGTGGATCGTAGATCGAGGATCGTGGATGAATGAGCGCTCTCTTCATCTGCAATCTACAATCCGCTATCCACTATCGCCGTATGGCGTGGACGGCGATTCTTCGAATTGAGGAGTGCATGGTGGTTGCGTTGGCTCCTGAGCTGGACATTGCCAGTCAGGGACTGACACCCGCCGAAGCCCTTGCCAATTTGAAAGAGGCGGTCAGCGAGATCTTCATCCGCGGATTGCCATACGCCCTCAGCGCATCCTTGAGCTGCCCATGGGAGAGCAGCTCGGAGGCGGATGGAAATGAGAACGGAGGCTTGATCGGCACGGCTAAGTATCCTTAAACGATACTTTCGCGCGTTGCAAGCAAGATTTCTGTCTTCAGGTACAAGAAGGGCACGGGCGGCCAGCTTGATACAAAGGGTCAGAGAAACAACCTAGCACATGATCGTGGTCAACCACGGTGCCGCAGCCATCGGCAAGACGGTGGAGGTGAAGGTCATCAGCATGCTCAAGACCACCGCCGGCACCAGGGTGTTCGCCGAGTTCAACTGAGTGGGGCAGTGCGAATTAAGAGGTATGACCGCGATGAAGCAGCAAGTATCCAAGCACACCGTCCGGTACTACGGGATCTATTCCAACAAAATGGGAGGCCAAGCCTCCCTCACCCCCACCGCCCTCTCCTAGCGCCAAAGACCGGGGTTCCTGCCGCTCCCGCTGAAACTCCACCATCCGCTGAAATCCACCTGACCTCACAGGCGTCCCCTCACAAAAGCGCCGCAAGAAGCTTTCAGCAAAATTCCTGCAAAGATTTCACTTGCCATGGCGTCGATCATTGATATACCAGCCCAATGAATTCGCTCACTCCCCTTGTTGTTAGTCTATTCATCTTCACTTGCCCCGCATTGTCCCAAGAGTTGCTTCCCCAACTGGTTTGAAAATGTGTCGGCTGAGGATAACTCCGTGCAACGCTGCTTGGTCTTCCGAACGGTGCCGGGCGTGCAATACACCATCGAATCCTCCGACTCTCTCGGCGTATGGACCGAGCAGTATTCCATTTACGGCCTCGGGCATGAATTCGTCGTACCGATGGTCCAGGTGTCCAGCCCGCCCGCGCCGCCGCCGGGAGACTCTCCGCCATCGGGACCGGTGGATGTAACGGCACTCGTTTCGCTGCGAATGGAACCTTCCAGCGGCGAAGCGGGCGGCACGGTTGTGTCCTGGCCCTCGATGGATGACGGCAGCGCGGTGATTGTTAGAATCCCGGAGATCCTGGATCCAGGATGGTACAATGTGCCGTTGTTCGCGGAACGATACGGAGCGTACTATTTCTTCATTTCCCATCCGCCGTGGGCGGTACCGCCCCCGATGGAGAATCCGGAGTTGGGCATCCGGGATGCCGCCATGTTGGCTACCCTTCAGGAAAATTTCACGCTTATGAACCAAAGTGTGGCGGACTCCGTCGCCCGCTCCCGCAACAGCCCGCCGCCCGCACCTAGCGATCCAAACTCCCGGAGATTCTGGCGCATCAAGGCGGATTGGGGGCTGGATTCCGATAACGACGGTTCACCCGACTGGCTTGAATTCGCTTCGGCTGCTGCCAACCCTGCGGGTCCCGGCGGTCTGCGCGCGGATGCCTTTGATGCCGACACGAACCGCGATGGCGTGGCTGATGGCAGTCAGCTCGACTCGGACGGCGACGGCCTCGCGGACAAGTTCGATCCTGCTCCGCAAGATCCGGCCATCGCCACCTCGGCGGCAGCGCCGCGCTGGCGCTATGCGGTGTTTCCGATTCCGGCGGCTGCCGACTCGAACGGGCAGGAATTCGCACCACACATGATCAACTCCCAAGGCAAGGTTTTGTTTCCTTTGTCGGTATGGCACCGGGGCGCGTTCAAGGATTTGAAAATGGAGCGTGACGGTGAGATCCGGGCCATCTTCGCGCTGGGCATGAACGACAGCGGACAGATTCTGGGCGTTGGGATGGCGCAGCGCTTCGAGCAATCCAGTGGCGGGAGTGGCCAAATCGCCACCCCACCTATGGTCAACGCCTGGTGGGATGGTGAGGATGCCGAGCCGGTCATCGTCGAGGCCAATGGCAAATTCGCCAGACCTGCGGTTCCCAGTATCCCGATTGACAATTTTGCCCGACCCCCGTATCCGTTTGATTCGCTGCTGGCCGACGACACCCGTTTTCTGGCCGACCATGTCGAAACCAAGATCGTGGGCGGCAACACCATCCTGGTGGACGTCCGCGCTGTGTGGCGGAAGACTGCGGGGGGATTCAGTTTCACGGACGATGAGCGATTCAGCGAGGACGATTACGACATGGTCTTCGCGGGCGGCACCGATTACGTCTGGGGCTGGAATGAGGCTGGCAGCCGCCTCCTGACCAGCGGCGCCAAACGTGATTTTTCATATCCTGTGTTGAGGATTCCGCCGATGCCTGCCCAGCCAGGACACGCGGCCATTCCCGTGGCCTTTGGCGCGGACCGGGTGCCGGATGGCTTGAGCCCGGCCTCGCAAACCGGAAGCACCTGGCAGCCGCAGAAGAACCTGACAGGAGGGCGTGACGTTTCCGCCAATGGCGTGCGCTTGGTGGGCAACTTCCGAATGGCGCAGGATATCAGGGAGAGTGAGTTCAGATGGTGGGCGGCTGAGGTTCCGGCGGAACTTGAAACGCCGCGTTTCATGAACGCCTCGGACAACGGCTGGGTCTTGGCCAAGGATTCGTTGTCCTCAAAGTCCCTGGCCGCCATGCCCGTGCTCTTCGAGGACGATGCGGAGGCCACCGGAGCGGATTCCTTCTCGCTGGGCGGCACTGCTTTACCCTTGCAACAGGGTGCCCAGATGAAATCCTGGGTCATGGTGCCACTGGGAGGAGATGCCTCCATCTTCAAACTTCGTTCTCTGGCCAGCGGCGCCAACGTCCTGACGCTCAATGCGGGAGACCTGCTCTTCAGCAACGGCACGGGGACCACCGAGGTCAATGAACCGTTCGCTGAGCTGAGTCTCCGGGCCGCTCCGCCCGCGGATCCCAACACGCCCCCCAGTGTCACCTCCGGGGCGACGGTCAACCTTGGCCTCAAGCTAGGTGCGGCGGAATGCGCCAGCCACCCCCTGGCCGGCTATGTGATGAAGGCGCGCACCGTCAAGGTCAATGTTTACAAGGTTGTCAAACAAACACCCGGGAAGCCGGACAACCCCCCGGACCTGATGGACACGCCGGTGGGCGAGCCGAACTTCGCGACGCAGCTTGCCACCTATCTTACCGCCATCTTCAAGCCCCAGATTAACGCCAGCTTCCAGGTCAATGTCGTCGCCGCGCCCCTCACGCTCAATTGGGACACGAACGGTGATGAATCCCTCAATCTGAACGCGGACCCGGATAAACAAAGCGGCGAGCAGAGCCTGATCATCAATGCAGCAAAGCTCGTCTCAGCACCTATCAGCAACATTGACGTGTTCATTCTCGGCACCACCATGCCGATCGGCGGTGATGCTTGGGGTGCCACGACAGTTCCCGAGCGCACTTGCTGGCTGGTGGGTGACGCCGTCATCAGCACGCGCACCCAAGCAAAGTTGAATGCGGACATCGCCCATGAGATCGGCCATGTGATGGTGGGGCCGGGTCATCCAGACCAGCGTGGCGGCAATGCCCCGCTGCCCGGCACGGACCACGCTCGCCGCCTGATGTGCAGCGGCGGCAAGCAAGGCTCCAATCCCGGCCACCTTCTCGTCAAGGCTGAATGGGAAGTGGCGGAGGCGTGGATGTTGATTGAAGAAGAAAGCAATAGAATGCCCCAATGAGAACTGCCACACTATTTTTGCTGGCGTGCTTGGTATCTCCTGCTCAAGAAGAGAACTGGCATCAGCGATGGGATCGGTCTGGAAAGACTTGGCATGAAAAATGGTCCAATACGCTCAACTCCCTTGCTGGGCGGCCACTTGATGAACGGATCGAAATATTGGGAAGGGGCGCCGCTCTTGGCGACGACAGGGGGATAGACAACGATAAAGAGAAGTATGATATTTTCATTCGAGCTCAGGCATCCCTCCTCGCCATCCCCGGCCATGCTGAATACTACCGTGACCAGATTCTCAAGGCGCGGGAGGAGTATGAGGGCGACCCGTTGGTGGGCAAAGGGCCGGCGCTGGCGGCATTGACTACTGAACAAACCTATGCCTTCCGGACCCTATCGCAGCTTCCCAGTGTGGAGACCGTGCGGGTGCTGGGGGAGTTCCTAGCCGATGATCGCGGCAAAATCGGCGAACCGGGGCCGCCGCCAGTCATGACGGAGGGTCGCTCGATGGAGTCTCCCAACTGCTCTCTAGCCCTGGACGCACTGCACGGCCTCCCGCTGGTCAACAAGCCGGTGGCGGCTGAACATGCCAATGATGACAAGGACCTGGAAGCTTACCGGCTCTGGTACGCGCAGATCAAGTCCGGCAACCGCACCTTCCGTTTCGTAGGCGATCCCACGGAGTACGACCTTGACGGACCCGCCGGGCCGGCGAAACTCAAGCGAATCAACGAGGCCCGAGAGCGGGACAGCCAACGGGCGGCAGGACACCCAGCCGGAAGTGGCGCAACAGGTACTGGCGCAGGGACAGTGTCGCCGTCGTCCTCCGCGAGCTCGTCGGCTTCGCTGACTGGAATTCTGCTAGCAGCGGGTGCCCTGTGTCTTGTGGCGGTCTGGTATTTCCAACGCAGGATCACGGTTGCGCGGCATCAATGAATTCATTCGTGTTGTCGCCCCCGGCGATGAATTTCCTGATAGCGGAATCCGAGAAACGACGCGGCCTTGGTGAGTTTCGCCTTTCCGGCCTCATTGACGTTGAGTGAAGGAAGCATTGCGGATACCCATGATACGCTCGTGAATCTCAGCGACTTCATGGTTCATGGACGTCTCAATCTCCTTGTGATCGTGGATCTGCTTGCGCAGTGCATCCAACGCCTGTTGTCTCTCGCTCTTGAGGTCTTCCTTGCGCTGCTCTGCCTCACGATATTGCTCATAGAGCGCGGTGCGCCGGTAATAGTCCTGTTGCTTGTGCACGGCCACATGAAGACCGGTGCGCAGTTCCTTGAGCGTGCCCTTGCGGTCCACATGGGCCACCAGGGCTGAGTGTTCGGTGGATAGAGAGCGAATTTCTACCGCTCTCTGCCCGGCCAGCAATTCAATCACGGCGACGGAGAAGCCGGAGTTTACAGGCTGTGTTCAAGGCTCGCGACGCTGCGCCGGCCCGCGCACATAGTGGGTGGCATAGGCGGCTTCGAGGGGGGCTGCCGCTGATTTGGAGAAGCGCAGTTGTTTCCCGCCGGTCTTGCCCCACGAGCGGTAGGCGGTCCAGCTCGGCTTGAGCTTGCCATGCAAGCAGTTGCGGCGCAACGTGGTCATGATGAAATTGATGCGGGCGAGGCTGCCTCGAATGACCGACTCAAGGTGGGGAACCCGGCAAAAGCGCCAGGCTTCGAGATCCTTCGGATCCAAACATCCAAGCCGGAGGAACACATCCACCGGACTGATGAAGCCTTTTTCGCGCAGGAGCTCGGAGGTCACTGTGCTGAGCTTGGATTGAATCTCAGTGCGGTTCAAGGCCAAGGCTGGAGAGGAGCGTTTCGAGGTTCATGACGTGGCTGGTGGCAAGCGGCGATGCGTTATTAATGTTGTCGCAAGCTACCAGACTCGACGGCGGCGGCGGCTTTTTTTCCGTTAATTTGCTAGAAAAAAGTAGTGCTGGTTGATCTGACGGTGTACCCACACCGTCTGTTTTGAACAAACGTTTAAACCAACCAACACTATGAAGAGAAATAAAGGCATTAAGGCCCCGGTGCAAGCCGGGATTGAGGATTTCAAGGGGATTTTTAAGGATCGGCTCCGCACGAT
>Ga0209697_10009869_pt1 | contig 10458 bp, 9 predicted proteins | sample AliMusrvi5mmetaG_FD_184115 | JGI IMG/M metagenome (GOLD analysis project Ga0209697, IMG submission 184115) | Freshwater lake bacterial and archeal communities from Alinen Mustajarvi, Finland, to study Microbial Dark Matter (Phase II) - Alinen... | ecosystem: Environmental > Aquatic > Freshwater... | reverse complement strand
GGCGTTGCAGTTGAATCAGTTGCGCTCGATTTTGCCCTTGCGGAATGGCCCGATGCACCCGACATGCTTTACAGCGATCATGCGATGGAAGAAATGGCTTTGGCCAATAATCCCCCTTCAGGTGTAGTTTATGATCCGGAACGCGACGGCACAAGACTTGCAAGCCTGGGAATTACCGAACACTGGAATAATCCGAAGGATAAAAAATACAGCAGAAATCTTGGTAAAAATACGGGTATCGACCTTGTTCCTTTGGAAGTAAAATGACCTTCGAAACTGGTGGCTTAATGAAAGGAATATTTTTTCAAGTCTTTTTTTTCTATTTCTGTCCGGCTTATTAATTCCAGATTTTGGTCATCACCCTATGATCTTTCCCTTTGTGGCAATCAGTGCAAGCTACAAAATGGATATTATTCGGACTTTTTGAATCTGCATAACTGGTATTCATTTTGGTCACATCTATTTTACAATTTGAAATTGCAGGATGACAGGATGCACAACTATTCCCTGAATTGTTGCTGTGGGGCAGATGACAGGCAGTACAACTTAATCCTTCATGCACACCCCGTGGAGTTTTGTCGTCTCCTGTACCTGCCTGGTGTTGTGCATTCGGAGCATGACACTGAATGCAGTTTCGCATGATGGGGTCATCCGAAACTTTAACTTTCCTTTCACCTTCCCATAGGTTTAACCTGGGTAAATCTGCAACCGGATATCCTGTTTTTTCGTGCCGGTCGTAAAAGTAAACTCTGGACACAGCGCTTCCCCTATGATAAAAGGTTGTTTTCGGATTGGAATAATCAGGTCTGGTTTGGGGAGTTCCATCCTGATGAATCTGATGACACACCATACAGGGAATTGCAGGTATATTAGCCATCTTTCCATCTATCAATTTCCATGGTCCTTTGATATTTAGTGGTTCAACCAAATCATTGACACCCCCTTCATAAAACATCCCATGACAGCGTAGACAATCGAAATTGATTTGTTCAGAAGAATTATGCTTTTTGTTTAAAAATAGGTGCTGATAATCAACAGAATGACCTCCTGAAGTCCACATGGCATACTCTACAGAGTGGCAACGTCTGCAGTTGTTAAGTACTTCCAGTAATTGTTCCTCACTCATCTTTAAATTTTCTGATTTTTTGTTTTTGAGGTGATTTACTACCATCATCCCTTTCTCTTTCATACTGTGCAACCCGTTACTCAATGCCGTACCATGGCACTCTTTGCATTTTAAATTGCGATGTACAGATTTTAATTGGGAGTTTACCGATTTTCCTATCTCATGACACGAAGAACAGGTTCTGTCGGGTGAAGCGGTGTCCCAAAAGGTATAAAATGAGCTAAAAGCAACTGTGCCGACTATCAGAACGGAGGAAATAGTTAAAAATACAAATTTAGTTAATATACTCATAATCAATGATTTGTGATTACTTAAAGCGGTTTCCTTTTAACCATTCACTGGCTATATATCCTCCGATGCGGAAGCCCAAAGCCATAATGGTCAATACAGGATTAAAACCTCCATTGCTGACATTCAGACTTCCATCTGCCACGAAGAGGTTAGGTACAGCGTGAATTCTGCCATATTTATCAGTTACAGAAGTCTTTGGATCGTTGCCCATCCGGCATGTGCCCGCCTGATGCTGACCACCGCTAATTCCTTTACCGCCACCAACTGATTGCCATGTATGAACAGCGCCGGCTTCTTGCAGCCATAATTCTGCCTTTTCAGACATAAAACGGCATCCTTCGACGTCTTTCTCGTGCCGGGAACCTGATAACCGGACTACCGGAATTCCCCAGAAATCTTTTATTGTGGGGTCGACTTCAACCCTTGACTCAAATTTAGGGATCTCCTGATAAGGTCCAACCGCCTGGGCAACCCTCTTGAAATTAAGCCGTTGAAATGTTTTATGTTCTTTGCCCCATCTGGCTGCCCCCGGAGGACGAACACCCGTAAACAGGTATGGCATCCTGATAAATTCATTACAAAGCACGCCTCCTCCCATTATCCCAGGGTTATGGTGGCTGAAATCACTGATAGCCACCGATGCGCCCGGACCCAGATCGTCATAAACCTCTTCTTCAAAGATCCCATATGCGCCTGTATAGGCATGCCCCTGAAGGTTCCGTCCCACCCAATCGTTTTCGTTTCCGATTCCTTTCGGAAAGAATTTGGATTTGGAATTAAGGAGCAGTCTGGCTGTTTCTGTTGCCGAGGCTGAGATTACAACAAGGTCTGCAGTTTGGGTTTTTTTCTCATTTTTTTCATCAAAATAGGTGATACCGGTGATTTTACCCTGCTCATTTACAAGAATTTCACTGACTACCGAATTGATGCGTAACTCACAATTACCACTTTCAATTGCAATTGGAATCACCGTATTATGGGTTCCGCACTTGGCATTTACGGGACAGGCAAAACCACAGCAGGTTCGCATCCGGATGCAGGCCGGGCGACCATGAAAAGGAACTGAATTACGCAACATTGGAATAGGGAAAGGATGGTATCCTAATCGTTTGGCAGCATCAACCATCAATTTCGCCTCCTTATTGTGGGAAAACGGAGGCATTGGATAGGGTTTTTTACGTGGAGCGCCAAATGGATTCTGAGTAGCATCTCCTGCCACACCGATTTCCCATTCAGCTTTTTCATAGCAAGACTCGAGATCTTCATAGGTGAAAGGCCAATCCTCCAGAGTCGAGCCCTCAATTGATCCATAAGTGGTTTTCAGCTTAAAATCTTCCTGCATAAATCGCCAGGCCATAGCTCCATAACTTACCGTTCCGGAACCAACACAAGCTGCAATATTGTTATAGCCACCTTCACTTGGCCGCACAATAGTTGTACTTCCGTCACTGTTTTCAATTACCCGTTTATAGCGCAGATCATCAGGTCCATATCCGTTACCCAAAACAGTCGTCCGTTGCGATCTCAACTCGTCATCATCGGTGTTATCATAGGTCGCCCAGCCACCCCTCTCAAAAAGAACCACAGTGAGCCCGGCCACACTCAACTCTTTGGCAACGATTCCGCCTCCGGCACCGGCACCTACCACAATGGCATTTACATGTTTATTTCCCATCAGATTTCAGATTGTATCGGTTTTGACCGATGATTACCGGATAATCGAGCTTCATCATTTTATAGCTAATGTTGTTATTGTTGCCTCCATGACGTGGACTGCCATAAAACCCCTGCATAGAGTAATCGCGAATCAGGCGAAAGAAGTAACGGTCGAACCCATCTTCCCATTGCAGGCCTTCCATTTTTCCCCCTTCCATGATTTTAAGGAACTGGGTCTGCTCCTCAAAAGAGAATTCCTCAAATCTTTTATGAAACTTGGCAGTGCAGGTTTCCTGAATTGCCTGTAAACCTTTCCGGTAGGTTGTTTGGAATCGGCTATATACTCCTGCTAATTGCTTGTCGATAAAATTAGTAACACCCGCATCTCGACCTCCGGGCCATTCATCGGTAGGAATGATCTGTTCCACTAGGGCATCAAGTAAATTAGATTCCCCGACAGTAATATATCGCCAGGGTGAAAGTGCCGGATTCGCGCACCTGCTTAGAAGACAGGTCCCGCCTGCTGATAGTACAGAAAGAGCAATAAAGCGGCGTCGCGATAGTTTGGTTGGTTTGTCCATCAGATTTATATCCTTAGTGTTTAATCATGTTCCTGCTAATCATTTCCAAACCGGATGATCGCCTCCTCCATGATAGCAGCTGTTGCGGTCGCTCCGCAACGTGCGCATCCGGCTTCTTTTACAGCAATCAATTGGTCAAGCGTGCGAACTCCACCGGCAGCTTTAACTTTTACATTAGGTCCGGAATATTGCCGCATCAACGCCAGGTTAGCAATTGTTGCTCCGGTATAATCGTATTTTCCATCTGCACCCTTTACAAAACCAAAACCAGATGAGGTCTTGACATAGTCGGCACCGACTTTGGTACAGATTTCACAAAGTTTTATAATATCCTTATTATTTGTGATATAGTCCGTTTCGAAAATTACTTTTACAATTGCTCCATGACGATGAGTGGCATCTGTTACAGCCTTGATCTCTTCATCGATATAATCCCATTTGCCCTGAAGTGCTTTGCCAATATTGATTACCATATCAATTTCGACGGCACCGTCATTGCAGGCGGTTTCGGTTTCGAAGACTTTTACTCCAATTGTCGAATTTCCGGCAGGAAAGCCAATTACACAACCCACATAAACATCTGATTCTCTGAGCAATTCTTTGGCTTGTTTTACCATATATGGCTTTACACAAACCGATGCCACCTTGTACTTTATCGCAATGGCACACTCTCTGGTTAAATCTTCATCAGTCATTGTAGGATGAAGGATTGAGTGGTCAATCATTTTCGCGAGTTCCTTTACTTTTGTCATTTTTAATAAGTTGATTATTTGGTTATTACAAATCCTGATCTAAAGATGGTAACTGTTTCCAATTGGATAATTTTCGGTATTACAATATAATTCGCTGTATATAAAGAAATTATTATTGCTTGTGTGAAACTTTACGGATATGTGGAGAATCGGGGAACCATGGGGGATTTTAAGAATAGTGGCAATATTCTTTGTGGCATTTTCAGCACGAAGTTCGTGTTCTGATCCGGTAATCTCAATATGATAATGCTGACTCAGTGTTTTAAAGAATGATCCTTCTGTAAAATCAATACCGGGAAATCCTTCAAGGTTGGTATTCGCCAGCCAGTTGTATTCGATCATAACCGGAACTTCACCGACACATCTCAGACGGGCAAAATGGATGCATGATTCTTTGAGTTCAGTCTCACTTACAGTAAAATGGATATCCGGATCCCATAAAGCCAGTTCAGGAGGCTGAAGGAAAACAGTTGATACGTCTTTACCAACGACTTCAGAAAATCCTTTCACATTTAAAAGGCCCAACGATTTACGGCGTTCAATGACAATGCTTCCCTTGCCATGTTTCCGGTCAATAAACCCCTCTTTTGAAAGTTCTTCCAGGGCCTTTCTGGCGGTAGTTCTTGTAATACCGAACGTTGAACAAAGTTCATTCTCTGACGGGAGGTAACTTCCAACGGCACAGTGCCCTTTCTGAATCTCAAGTTTAAGAAAATTCTGAACGTGTCTGTACCTTCTTTCTTCCATGGCTGAAAGTTTTTTACAAAAATACTATTTTTACTTGTACGTACAAGTATGAGTAATATTATTTTAAGTATTAAATCCTGACTGGAAATTTTATAGAATAATCGGCAATCCCCAAAATGGACTGACCTTTAATAAATAGATGATCCATAAATATCTCTTATATTGTGATTTACTGGTGCGTACCTATTCACTGTTCAAGTTGATTAATCAGCTGTAATGCCGATTAAGACTTAATCTATTGTTTCAATGCCGCTTTGGTAAAGAGGTAATCAGGAATATTTTCGTTGAATTTCAGGGACGACATTTTGAATTCCGTTCCATTACCATCTTTGAGTACATCTTTATACAGGATAACCGTAGGAAACCAGCGACCCTGAATTTTTTGCACTTCTTTAAACGCCACCCGTTTTAACAACTGACCACTTTTGGCGAAAAGCTCCTCTCTGAGCGGAATATATCGTTCCTGGTCCACCCAGACTTTTTGAGAAAAGTAAGCTACATCTTCAACTTTAGCAGTAAGTTCTACAATGAAGGTATTACGGTCACCAACTTTTTCCTCTCCGGTTACTTTGGCAGAATAAATTTCAGTGAGCTTACGATCATCCATCATATCTTCATAGGAGAGGTCGGAGCCCATAACCGACTGGCGCAGCATATTCCCTGAAATCTGAATGATCCGGTCGGTTGATTGGGAATAAATCCATAGCTGGTTTTGCAGTTTCAACATCTTTGTCCCTTTTTCGCTGGCTGGGTATAAATACTCGGTGAACGATTTTTTGGTCCCCTCCGACATTGTTTTAGATCCGATTGTCCGGCTGTTCCGTTTCCCGTTTATGGTCATGGATGATTCAAAAATACGATTTCTGGATGACATGTTCTGATCCACTTTCAAGATGATTAAGTGGCCATCGGGATAGTTAAATCCCATCAAACTAATCCCTAAAACGAAAAAAATTGTATATTTCATTATTTCCTTATTTCATACCCCTAAGCTTCCAGATCTTTAAATAACTGTGCGGTTTGTCTCTTATAGATACCAATTCCCGAGAGTGCGTTCCCGAGTACCATCGAAAATAATCCCGGAATAAACCCGATATACCATGCTGCAGAGGTGATCTCTGACCTGGCCACAGAGGGCATCAGCAAGGAAGAATTCTTCATTAATCCACTGATATTGATACCAATTGTCTCCAAATACCAGGAAATGCCCATCCCTAAAGCAGTCCCTAAAACGGAGCCAATAGCACCTATAAGGAATGCTTCGTAAATCAAAGTCCTGTAGATATGCCCTTTATCCTCGCCCATGGCCAGCCTGATGCCGAATTCATTATACCTCCGCAACCCTCCGAGTAGTCCCGCGTTCCATAACACGATCGACATGGCCACCATAAATACAATAATCATTACACTGCCGATGGAATTTACATAATCGATGAATTCGGCCATCCCGGACTGGTCCCGAAGACTAACCATTACCGGTGAATATTCGTCCTCAGCCCCCTTAAACTGGTTGTTAAAAGAGCTTGCATCTAGCACTGCCTGATCATTGTCATAGTTTCCCGAGTCAAAAAATCCGAGAATTTCCCCTGCTGCATCATTCATTTCCAATGCAAGCTGAATATCTGAAATATCCGCGATAATTGCTCCCCTGTCGAGCGATGAAGAGCCGAAACGGATAGTTCCCGATACAGCCAGATTTTTAAAGGCCATCCCTCCATCCATGGTTGTCCCCAGGAGGGTGAACGAATCGCCGGGTTTGATATGAAACTTTGAGGCAAAAAGATCGGAGATCAGGGCATCGCCCTGTTTATCCGGCAATCTTCCATTGACCAGCGATTTGGCCAGATTAAAACGTATACACTCTTTTGAATTTGGAGATAACAAATCCATTCCCCATCCGACTACCGGGCCCTGGGCCCGGGTTTCCCCAACTGAATCGGGGAAATCAATCAGACCACCAAAACGAATTCGCTTTACCCAGTCAAGGCCAGGATATGCATTCCTAAGCCTTTTCAACTGGTCATTTACCCCAATTATCGACAAATCGTTTGGCATCTGCCCGGCATCTTTTTGATAGGCACGGGTCATTACTTTTAGATGTCCTGTATTGAAGTTTGCATTCATCCGGACCGACTCTCCCATGATTCCCCTGATCCAACAGAACATAACTACGGAAAGCAAAACACCTATCGATACTACAATAACCGGCAGCAGGCTTCGGCTTCGATCTTTGATAATTCCTTTGAGTATAAACCTGATCATTGTAATTTCCCTTTTAAGGCATCGGTAGGTCTGAGCCTGGTGATTTTTCGTGTCGGGAAGTAACTCACAATCGTTGCTGAAAGAATCACCAGCAGGACAGTGGACAGAATCAACTCCATGCTATAAACAGGAATGATTTTTTCAGAAATGGAAACTCCCATCGAATCGACATATTTGGGCATCGGAATACCCGCATCGTGTATATACCATAATAGAGGAGTTCCATAAACTGCGCCCAGTAAAATTGCTAATAAACTATGGGCGCTCCCTTCGATTGTAAAAATAGATACTACCTGGAGCCGGGTCATCCCTAATGCAATATAGGTCCCAATCTCTTTTTGACGCCGGAAAATGGAAAGGACCTGGGTATCGAAAATTGCCAGCAATGCAATTGAAAGAAGCAATCCGTAAATGACAGCAGCCCCGACTTTTTTGGTCCGGATAATATCTTTAATCTCCTTCAACAGGTATTTGAGATCCCTATATTGCCAGTTGTCGATACTCCCTCCCGTATAATTTCTCCCTGCAATTAAAAGGGTAGTTTCATTCTCCATGCCGGTTAAATGTTGCAAAACAGCTAAAGGTATCCAAATCTGGTTGTTATCGATAGTCTGCACATTGGAATTGAACACTTCCATAATTTTCACTTCCCGGGTATCGAATGTCCCATTTTTATCGCGCCACCGGACCAGAACCTGATCTCCTTTCCGCAATTTAGCGGCTTCCGCCATCCGTTTACCAATGATTGCCGGGACATCATTGGTTTCTGACTTTAACAATGACGAGGGTAGTTTAATGATCTGCTGCCTGGGATCAATTCCTTTGAGGTAAATATTTTGCATTCTTCCCTGCGGGTAAATGGTCGCCTGGGTGATCAGAATCGGAGTAAGCTCAAGGGCATCAACAAGCGATTTTACCTTTCCGACGACAGGTGAGTGGGCATCCTGCAGGCAGAAAGGATCGTAAGGATCATAAGCTGAGTGCCAAAGCTCACCGTTACCAACTTCCCACTCTATGGTATCATTGTAAGCCTGTTGATTCCAGCCATCAAGCATCCCGTTATAAAAAACAATAATCACGAAGGCAATTGAAAGTACTGTTACATTGAGCCAGGTTCGGAGTCCGGCGCCAATCAGGTTTCGAAAAGCCAGTTTAATTGCCAGCATACCGGTTAAATTTTATCATTTGATATCAATTTATCATCTTCAACAGTACCATCTTTCAACGTGATGATCCGGTCGAGATAGTACATCACCTTTTCATCATGCGTAGCAAAGATAAAGGTGGTATTCAACTCCTTGTTCAGTCGTTTCATGGTCTGAATGATGTTGTGTGAGTTTTTGGCATCGAGATTGGCCGATGGTTCATCTGCCAGGACAAGAAGTGGCCGTTTAACCATGGCTCTTGCTATGGCCACCCGCTGACATTCTCCACCTGAAAGCTGTGACGGTTTGGAGTTTTGTTTATCGGTCAGTCCAACCCACTCCAGGGCCTCCATGACCGCCTTTTTTCGTACCCCTGCGGTACGATTTTGCAATAATAAGGCAAATTCAACATTTTCATAAACCGAATAGACCGGTAACAGATTGTAAGTCTGAAAGATAAATCCGACGTTGTAATTCCGGAGATGTGCTGCCTGCTTATTCGTCAACCCTGACACCGACTGACCGATCACTTCAACACTCCCTTCTGAAGGATAATCAAGGGTACCAATGATGTTTAACAGGGTAGTTTTTCCTGAGCCGCTCGGACCTACCAAACCGGCAAATTCACCTTTCCCGAAGGAAAGATTAATGCCGTGAAGCGCCGTGAATTCTCCGGTTCCAACATGAAATCGTTTGGTCAGCTTGTCAATTTTAATGATTACAGAGTCATCCATGGAACATTAAATTAATGGTTGAATACCAGCATTAGTTGAATCCCTTTGCCGGAATAGTAATTGCCTGAATTTAATTGTTGAGGCAATTGGTAATCCTTCGGATTCCAGAAGGCCATGATATAAAAGGCTATTTTATCAAATTGTCGCTTGAAATTCAGAAAATTGTAGGAGGTATTACTTGTCCAGTCAAAATAGGAAATTAAGCTGAGGTTATCCAACATGCCAATGGGATAGGAGAGGGAAAGTCCGCTAAATGTTGTGGAATTATCAAAGGCAAATGCTTTTTTATCGTACGACAGGAGTAATTGTTCAAATACAACATTCAACCCGTTCCCAATTCCAAATGTATTGTCTGTTCCTAAATTAAGGATTTCTGTATTGGTTATCAGGCCTACATCCCTGCTTTTGTGGCCCAAGGTAGCTTCAAACCAGAGGCCTACCCCTAAATCCCACTTTCCGTCCAGTCCGATACGGTTTTCATCTACTGCATGATAAGGTGGGACTGAAAGGGCTGACCCCTGGAAATCGGTGACACGGTGATGGAAGGTTATCCCCAATTCTCCTTTAGGTACCGGGGACTGAAACCGACCGCCAAATTCCGGATGATCAGGATTTGTAAGATCCATGTCCCAGGGTCGCGGTTTGTTATTCCCATACAGACTCCATAGCCAGAGATTTGCATTATTGGGAAAATAATACCTCACCAAAGCTCCCCGGACACCATTGGTAAGTTGCAACGGATCACGGGGATCCAGCTGATCAAACCACATCAGAGGACGAAGCAGGGTTGCTGAGCCGAAATTTATTTTCTGGAGCCCAACCCTTACTTCCAGATGCCTTGTGGAATAGCGCACCCAGGCCCGGTATGGCTGCAGGCTGCCTTCAGAATGGGTCTTATCAAACGGACGGATACCCAGGACACCAAACGCGTTCGCCGAGCCTTCAAAATCAAACTGCCTGTTATTCTGCAATTTAATGGCGTATTTCAATGTGGGAATATAGCGGAGGGTGCCATAGACAGGTATGCTGTTCACCTGATTATAAAGACCCCAAGCAGATAGCTGACCACTGAAAATCAGGGTGTCCCTTGGAACATATTTAACAGAATCCTGACCAGGGCAATTCATATAAATGCCAAAGAAAATGACAGATAAAATATAGTAG
>Ga0209697_10009868_pt1 | contig 10461 bp, 11 predicted proteins | sample AliMusrvi5mmetaG_FD_184115 | JGI IMG/M metagenome (GOLD analysis project Ga0209697, IMG submission 184115) | Freshwater lake bacterial and archeal communities from Alinen Mustajarvi, Finland, to study Microbial Dark Matter (Phase II) - Alinen... | ecosystem: Environmental > Aquatic > Freshwater... | reverse complement strand
CTATAGCCGCTTAAATATATCTACTTTTTGAACGAACCATTGTAAAATACTTTCCAAAGTAAATATATTTAGCAATGATTTTAGGCAGAAAACTTTTATTTAGAATCATTCCAGATCATTCTTGAGACTAGAATCAGGGATTGAATTGTAGGATAAAGTTCGCTTCCCAACAAATTAATTCAAAGATGCATAAAAGTTTTTAATCATTTGCCATTACCTAATTTAAAACCTAATTTTGAAAACCCATCAATCAAAGGATTAAGTTAAATTGTTTTCAGTTAATTGACTCAATTATTAAATCTCAATGGCCGATAAAGTCAACATATACAGTCTTGATCTGATTCATAACGGGAATCCTGCACCCTTTGTGATGAAAACTATGGAAGAGATTGACCAGCAAATAGGCGGTATCGCTGATACCCCTCACCGGCATAATTATTACACCGTGATCTGGCCACTGACTGCAACGGGCAAACATGTTATTGATTTCAGAGAATATCCGATTCTACCGCATCATCTGTTCTTTGTTAGTCCGGGACAGGTTCACCAGATCATCACCGATCCCAAACCAACCGGATATGTGATCCTTTTTACGGCTGAATTTCTGGAAAAGAATAGCATCCGCAACGATTTTATCACAAATCTTCGGCTTTTCAAAAAAAGTGACGAATCTCCGCCGCTTCCTCTCGCCCCTAATTTGGTCCGGACACTTAAACCATTTGCAGAACAGATGTATTCAGCTTTTAATACCCAGAAAGAACTTTATTACGAGACCATCGGCGCCTATTTAAAGCTCTTTCTGATTGAATGCAACGGAAATTGTTCCATAATTCCTGATACCAATACCCAAAATTTTGAAGTGGGCAAAACAATTGTTAGAAACTTTAAGGAAATTGCGGAACAAAATTATCACAAATGGCATCAGGTTAGAGCGTATGCCGAGGCGTTGAACGTCACACCAAATTATCTGAATGAGGTGATCAAATCGGCATTGAATATTTCGGCAAAGGATTTCATTCAGGAGAGACTAGTACTCGAAGCCAAAAGGATGGTTGTTTTCACCGGGAAGAGTGGCAAGGAGATCGGATTTGATCTGGGATTCGATGATCCGTCGCATTTCAGTAAATTCTTCAAAACCAATACCGGCCAGTCTCTTCAGGATTTTAAGACAAGTATAAACAAATAACTGGAAGAGAACACGCATCTTTTTTGGCACTTTACCCTGATTTATACATCTTATTCCGTAATTCTTCCATTTTCCGGGTGCAGACCAACCCCTAACTTTGCCTCATCAAAAATCAATTAAAAAACAAAATGGGAAACCAGGAAAAAACAAAATGGGGCATTGACCCGATCCACAGTGAAATAGGGTTTAAGGTAAAACACCTGATGATTACTAATGTTAAAGGCATTTTTAAAGAATTTGATGCCAGCATATACACCACAGGTGAAGATTTCATGACTTCGGAAATCGATTTCTGGATGAATCCGGCTTCAATTGAAACAGGGGTTGCAGACCGCGATGCCCATTTAAAGAGCGCAGATTTCTTCGATGTTGAAAATTACAAGGAGATTCACTTTGTGGGGAATACGTATGAAAAGGTTGACAATGATGGAAGCTTCACGTTATATGGGGACCTCACCGTTAAAGATGTTACCCGGCAAATCAAGCTGGATGTCGAATTTGGGGGAGTAATGAAAGACCCGTGGGGAAACGAAAAGGCAGGATTTACCATTAATGGGAATCTGAACCGGAAAGATTTTGGATTGACCTGGAATGCTGCGCTGGAATCGGGCGGAGTCCTGGTAAGCGACACGGTAAAAATAAGTTGTGAGGTCCAACTGGTAAAGCAATCTTAATATCCCGGGATAATGACAAATACAATGCTTCATAAAGCCGCTACCCGCGGACATGCCAACCACGGATGGCTAAACAGCATGCACACCTTTAGTTTTGCGAACTATCACAATCCTGATCGAATGCACTTTGGGGCACTCCGGGTACTGAATGACGATACCGTCGAAGCGGGAAAGGGATTTGGAACCCACCCTCACGATAATATGGAAATCATATCCATTCCACTGGAAGGCGATCTGGAACACAAGGACAGCATGGGCAATGTTTCTGTAATCCGGCATGGAGATATCCAGGTGATGAGTGCGGGAACCGGAATTTTCCACAGTGAATACAACAAGAACAAGGATCAGCGTGTGAAATTTTTACAAATCTGGGTATTCCCAAACAAGAAAAACGTCACACCAAGATACGATCAGATCACCTTAAATCTGGACGATCGGCATAACAAACTGCAACAAGTTCTTTCACCCAATCCGGATGACGAAGGGGTGTGGATTCATCAGAACGCCTGGTTTCATCTGGGAAAATTTGACAAGGGAGTTTCAGCTGAATACAAAATCAAAGCAGCAGGAAATGGTGTCTATGCGTTTATTCTCTCAGGCGATATAACAATTAACAGTCAGGCATTATCCTCACGTGACGGATTTGGAATCTCGAATGTTGATCAGTTGACTATCAGCGCTGATACTGAAGCGGAGGTTCTATTGATGGAGGTTCCAATGTCGTTTTAATCATGAGAAAGTTCCTCAGACAGGGATTTTCATTTGTCCTCCCGGTCATTGTGCTCATCCTCGTCCCGTTATGGATTGAGCCTGTAATCAGCGCCAGCAATATCCCTGCGCTGATTATCGGCACCATGGTTATGTTTGGCGGGTTGTCTTTGGTTGCAGTAACCGTTTCATCAATTATAAGAATCGGAGACGGAACCCTGGCTCCCTGGAGTCCGACCAGAAAACTGGTCACCAGCGGCATTTATGGTTATGTCAGGAATCCAATGATTCTGGGCGTTTTAATAACCTTGCTCGGAGAATCGGTAACCATCTTATCCTTACAGATATTCAAATGGACGATCATCTTCTTTATTATCAACAATATCTGGTTTTTGATCTATGAAGAGCCCAATCTGGAGAAGAAGTTTGGGGAGCAATACCGGGAATACAAAAAGCGTGTTCCGCGGTGGATTCCAAAATTACGATTGGGGAAACCAATATAAAAGGGATATCTGAAATAGTACCTGGCGTTAACCTTTAGTTATCCTCATTAGGATTTAACGGCGTTTTCAGGATCAGCTGATAAAATGCCAGGTCGAGCCATCTTCCAAATTTAAATCCGGCCTCCCGGATGATCCCATTAAACACAAATCCCTCCTTTTCGTGTAAACGGATACTTTCCTGATTCGAGGCATCAATCCCGCCCACTAAAACATGGTAATCCTGCTCCTGAGCTATTTTCACAATCTCCCTTAACAAAAGAGTGCCAATCCCTTTTCCCCGCTGATCTGACCTTACATATACCGAATGTTCAACCGTATACTTATATGCAGGCCTGCTGCGAAATGAGCCATAGGTGGCGAAACCTAAAAGTAGATCATCATGATCAAAGAGTCCAATAATCGGATAATTCCCATTTTGCTTCTCCAAATACCACCTGTTCATCATTTCCATCTTACGTGGTTTATAATCATATAAAGCGGTAGAATGAAGAATCGCCTCATTAAAGATCTCCCTTATTTCCGGCAACTGTTTCTCTTCACACGGTTTGATTATAAACTCCATAAATGGTAAAAATATTGGGGAATCACATTATTACTATTCACTGGTGTTATTAAGCCTGCTTTTTCTTACTAACCAGTTCTGTAAAGCTTTTTGCCGCATTGGTAAAATCGGAAGGCATCAGAATAACGGTCGTAGTATTGTTGTCGATCCCGATTTCTGAAAGCATCTGCATCCGCCGCAATTCAAGGGCAATCGGACTTCCTTCCATCTCTTTGGCTCCCTGGGTCAGTTTTATGGAGGCTTCCAGTTCGGCTTCGGCCTTAACAATCCGGGCCCTTTTCTCCCTGATTGCTTCCGCTTCCCTGGCCATTGCGCGCTGCATCGCCTCAGGGATCTCAACATCCTTCATTTCGACCATCTCAATTTTAATCCCCCAAGGCTCGGTAGTCGAATCGACAATCTTCTGAAGCGTGGTATTGATTTGTTCCCGTTCCCTGAGCACCTCATCCAGGGTGTGCTGCCCGATAATATTTCGCAGCGCAGTTACCGAAAACTGGTAAACCGCTTTATTATAGTCGGCTACACGAATAATTGCCCCTTCAGGGTTTACAATTTTGAACCACAGAACAGCATTCACTTTAATGGTCACACTATCTTTGGTAATTGTTTCCTGCTGCTCTAGATCCACCGTTTTTGTGCGAATGTCAACCCGTTGCTGCATTTCAATCAGGGGGATGATCCAGTACAGTCCCGGTCCTTTAATCGATTGAAACCGCCCCAGCCTGAAGATGACTGAGCGCTCGTATTCCTGGGCAATCCGTAATCCGGATAATAGGATGACAATAATAATTCCAATGATAGGTAGGGCTGCCATGTTGTGGGTAATTTTAAAGCGTTAATTTTTTTTAAAGATGAGGGAGTCTTTTATATAAAACCAGGTTAGGGAGATAGGCTTTAGACTATTAGATTTGAAATATTCCTAAAAGTCTAAAGCCTAATCACATAAAACCCTATCTCGTTTTCCCGTAAACCGGACCGTATGTATCACAGGCACGGTAATCCGAACCTTCTTTATCCATTCCAAATGCATTCCATACTGCAGGGCGGAAGACTTTCTCGTCCTCAACGTTATGCATGCAAACGGGGATTCGGAGCATTGCTGCCAGCGAGATCAGATCGGCACCAATATGGCCATAGCTGATTGCTCCGTGGTTAGCGCCCCAGTTGGCCATTACGTTGTAAACATCGGCAAAGGCACCCTTCCCGGTCAGACGCGGAGCAAACCAGGTAGTTGGCCAGGTTGGATCGGTGCGGACATCGAGTGTTGCGTGAACATCTTCAGGTAACTGAACCGTCCACCCTTCGGCAATTTGCAATACCGGACCAATTCCCTTGATCAGATTGACCCTTGACATGGTCACAGGCATCTCCCCGTCGGTTTTGAAATGAGATGAGAAACCGCCTCCGCGGAAATAGCCAAGACTTGCAGCCGGCCAGTCGGTGGCATCCAGGCAAGCCTGAGCCTCAGCCTCAGTGATCTCCCAGAAAGGCTTCATCGCTGGTTGCCCCTCCTTTTGCTGTTTAGCCGTAGCATCAAGGGTAGTAGAACCTGAATTGATCAGATGAATAATCCCGTCAGCGGCTTTGCCTACGAGTTTCTTGCCGGTAACCCGTTCAACCGCTTCGGGACTCCAGTAGGTGCGGACATCTGAGAATATTTGTGCTGTATTGGTGAGCAGGTGGCCAAACAACATGGCAACACCGTTTAATGAGTCATTTTCGGTAGCCATCACGAAAGCCTCACGGATACCGTTCCAGTCAAACGATGAGTTGAGAATAGCCTCCATAAAATCACCATTCGGGAAATGATCGGTCCATTGACGCTGTCCCTGGAATCCTCCTGCTATCGCATTGTGGCCCAAGGCTTCTTCGCCGAAACCTGCCTCGGCAAGCCGCGGATTTCCAATCATCAGGTCACGGGCAATCAGGGTCATTTTGACTACCATCTCCCACTCCCAGGTTTTGCGTTCAGCAGAAAGCTGCTTGTCAGGATCATTCAAGTCGGCACCTTCCTTACAATTTTTCTTTACCCAGGCAAACGCTCTTTCATATTCTGCATGATCATAGATGCCACGCTCGGCGCGACGGATGATTTCGGACATATCGACCACTTCGGTACGCATTCCCAGATAGTCAAGGAAAAATTCCTGATCCACATAGGAACCGGCGATTCCCATCGACATTCCGCCAATGGAGAGATATGACTTATTCCGCATCTGAGCTACCGCAAGACCAGCTTTGGCAAACTGTAATACTTTCGACTTTACATCTTCAGGGATTGAAGTATCGTTTGAGTCCTGCACATCATGTCCGTAGATGCCAAACGCAGGCAGGCCCTTCTGAGCATATCCTGCCAGGGCAGCTGCCAGGTAAACAGCTCCCGGGCGTTCTGTCCCGTTAAAACCCCAAACTGCCTTTGGAATCAGCGGATCGGTATCCATTACTTCGGTCCCGTAACACCAGCATGGTGTGACAGTAAGTGAAACTCCAACACCTGCACGTGCAAACTTATCGGCACACATCGCCGCTTCAGCAACGCCCCCAATGGTTCGGTCAGCAATTACACATTCTACTTTTTGCCCGTTCGGGAAACGCAGGTTCTCTGTAATAAGCTGAGCTGCTGCCTTTGCCATATTCATCGTCTGAATCTCGAGAGATTCCCTGACCCCCTGAAGGCGGCCGTCAATAACAGGACGGATGCCAATTTTGGGCATCTCCCCAATAAGTCGGTTAATCATTTTAACTGATTTTTTAATATTAATTGTTTAATTCTGAAAAGTCATTTAATTGGTAAAAATAAAACTTTCCCGAATAAGATCAGATTCTATTTGCAATAATTTATTGCTCTCCATAAAATAGTGATTTAATAGAATCTAGAGCATTGCGCTTTTGGCGGCCGGCTGCTGGCAGTACTCAAACCAGAAGATATTGCATAGACTAACTCCGGGAAAGATAATAAACTTTCCGGAGAAGTAATTTCAGCCAGCTGCCAGTTGCAAGAAGCGATAAGCAATCTTTCTATCCGAAACATTAACCATTGTTAAAAATAATCCTCCAATCAAGGAATTGTTTCCACATAATCGTAAATTTGTTCTATTAATCACCTAAAATTACTCGTTATGCCTTTGATTATTATTCTGATTGTTGTCGTCGTGATTGTTTTTTGGCTGATTGGCATTTACAACAGCCTGGTTCGACTGCGTAATACGCGGCAAAATGCCTTTGCAGATATTGATGTTCAACTCAGGCAACGGCATGATCTTATTCCTCAGCTTGTTGAGACCGTAAAAGGGTATGCCACCCATGAAAAAGAGTTGTTAATGAGAGTGACTGAAGCAAGAACTGCAGCAATGAGTGCCACTACCATCGATGAGAAGATCAAAACAGAAACTCAGCTTTCCTCTGCTTTGCAAGGGTTAAAAGTATCCGTTGAGGCTTACCCGAATCTGAAAGCAAACCAGAATTTTCTGCAACTTCAGGAAGAATTAAGCGACATTGAGAACAAGCTGGCCGCGGTCCGCAGGTACTTCAATGCTGCAACTACCGAATATAACACAGGCATTGAAACGTTCCCATCCAACCTAATTGCCAATAACTTCGGATTCCATCGTGAGACGATGTTCGATCTTGGACAGGATCGGGCAACAATGGAAGAACCCCCTAAAATCAGTTTTAACTAATGACCTACGTCGGCATTCAAACACAAATCAGGAGAAATAACTTCAACAGTGTTCTCCTGATTCTTGCTTTTCCGCTCGTTTTGCTCGGGATGGTTTATGCCTTCCTGTATTTTACATCCAAAAGACCCGATCCGCAGATGATCAATGATACTTTTGTCAACATCGTACCCTTTGTCTTGATTGGCACTGCTGTCTGGTTTATTATCGCCTGGTTCTTTCACAATTCGATGATCCATATCGCTACAGGCTCAAAGCCTTTATCACGTATGGAAAACAAGCGTGTTTACAATCTGATTGAAAATCTTTGCATCTCAAAAGGGATGAAAGTTCCGCAGATTTACATTATCGAAGACGACTCGCTGAATGCCTTTGCCAGTGGAATTAACCAAAGCACATTCTCGGTTTCCCTTTCAAGAGGAATCATCGATAAACTCAATGATGATGAACTCGAAGGGGTTATGGCTCACGAGCTTTCGCATATCCTCAACCGCGACGTCAGATTGATGATTGTTTCGATCATCTTTGTCGGCATTTTTGCGTTCATTGCCCAAATGGCTTTACGAAGCCTTCAGTTTGGTGCCTTCTCAAGAAGCCGGGATGAGAATAAAAATGGTGGGGTGGTTATTCTGATTGCCCTGGCAATTTCGGCGGTTTGCTACCTGATCGCTATCCTGCTCCGCTTTGGGATCTCCCGGTCCCGCGAATATATGGCCGATGCTGGAGCGGCAGAAATGACGCGTAAACCTTATGCGCTGGCAAGCGCCTTGCGCAAAATCAGCCAGGATCCGCTCATCGAAGCGGTTGAACGGCGCGATATTGCACAACTTTTTATTGAGAATCCGCAACCTGAAGAGAAGAAATTCTCCCTGAGCAATCTGTTTTCCACCCATCCTCCAATCCAAAAACGAATCGCTTTGCTTGATCAGTTTGCATAGAAGAGTATTCCTTGTCTGAGTTTATTGAAGTGCAACTCAGGGATCTGAACAACCAATAAATACAAAATCAGGATGAACACTAAATTATTCCCGGGATTTTTATTGATCATGTTTTTCCTGATTCCATTTTCCCAAGCCTGTGGACAGGATTATAAAAACAGGGCGCTGGAAAAACAACTTGACAGCCTGAGAATAAGATTCAATATTCCGGCAATTGCTTATGGTGTAGTCAGAAACGATTCCATAATCGTCCAGAATGTTATTGGATACCGGAACATTGAGACCCAGGAGAAGGCGCAGATTGGCGATCTGTTCCATATTGGGTCAAATACCAAATCCTTCACGGCTTTTTTATCCGGGAAAATTGTTGAGACCGGACGTATTTCTTGGAACACCCGGTTCTTTGATCTGTTTCCCGAAATGAAGGAAGGTAGTAATCCATCATATTTTGACATCACCCTTGAGCAACTCCTTTGTCATAAAGCCCGGCTTATCCCCTTTAAGGAGGATTCTGAAGTCTATCCCATTGCAGATTACGAAAAGAGTTTAAAAGAAAATCTGAGTCTGCAGGAAAAACGGTATTATTTCATAAAACAGGTCCTGAAATACGAACCCATTCCAATCTTTGAACACGCCGGTGACCGCTATTCCAATGCGGGTTACATCGCGGCAGCTTTGATGCTTGAAAAAGCGACAGGAAAATCCTGGGAACAAATGATTTCAGAGATTTCTAACGACTTAAAACTGAATATTCACATTGGGTGGCCCGACAGTGATGATCCTTATCAGCCTGTGGGACATATTAATCCTGCGAAATGGCACCTGGATATGGATAAGGATTTAATTCCTTTGCCTGCGGCTCTGAAGAAATATCATTATTTCAACCAATATTCGCTGTTGTGCTCTCCCTCAGGAAATCTTAGCATTACCACTGCGGGATTTCTGGAATTCCTGCGATTGCATATTGAAGGGCTAAACGGGAAATACAATTATTTAAAATCGGAAACCTACAAACTTCTTTTGACTTCCTATCCTGAATATTCATTCGGGTGGTGGAATGAAACCTTCAACAACCGGTTCGACTATTCACACCGGGGGAGCATGGGTACATTTTATAGTTTTGTCTGTATTGTGCCCAAAATCAATACGGGGATTGTGGTAATGATTAATTCGTGGGATGAGAATGGACTCAGCGAGATTGTGAAAGTTCTGGTACCCGCATTTGAATGATAAACAAATTTTTATCTGAAGTGAGAAGGTTTGCAAAGTTCTATACCGAAAGGATCATAACCATGTTTATTTATTTCAGTCGAAAACTATTCAGTATCTTTTCCCCGGTCACCTTGTATTTTTCAAATTGTTCAAGTTCACAAGTTAGGGTGAGAACATAAGCCTTTCCGTTTTTTATCCAATAATATTGTTCAAACTTGAGTTTGTAGACTCCCTGGTCACCCGTAAACAGAACCTTTTGGAAATCAGAACCGTGTTCACTTAGTCTCTTACTCTCAATGAGATTTCCGTTTGTAAGCATCGTTTTTATTTGTCCCTCGGAAATTTCCACATACTTGTCAAGGTTAATGCTCTGCCCTTGTAAGTCTTGAATTAACAAGTTAACATTGTCTCTAAATTTATCTTGCGGAGAGGAAAGTTTCGAAAGTAGAATTAAACTAATTCCCATCTTTCCTGATTGATCAATATCCCAATTATCCGGATACTGAACTGAATAACTATTTTCATTAAGAGGTTTCCATCCGTTTTCAGCCTCCTTTCCTGTATTTTTAGGCGTAGTTTGTCCCCATGCAATCAAATTAATAAATAAAAAAGTCAGCACTAATAATCGAATTTTTTTCATATTTTGTTTTTGAATTAGGTACATCGGGTATATTCCCTTATTAAAAGTCCATTATTCCACTTTTAAGTATGGGGAATATTATAATGACGTATATTTTTTGTCTTACAGTCGCCGCTATGCGGCTAAAGATTTATAAATCGGCCATTTTACCAAACTAACAGGGCTACGCACCTTAACCTTATAAAAGCCGTGCAACGGCGTAAATATGGTAAGAGAATAAAACAATATAGACCATAAGCCGCTTAGCGGCAACAGAACGAAATATGAATTAAAATCCCGGCAATCGATCGGATGATTCCATCATTCGATAAGGTTCACCCAAAATTAAACATAAAAATGAAGTGTTTAAACTTTTTAAGAC
>Ga0209697_10009864_pt1 | contig 10465 bp, 10 predicted proteins | sample AliMusrvi5mmetaG_FD_184115 | JGI IMG/M metagenome (GOLD analysis project Ga0209697, IMG submission 184115) | Freshwater lake bacterial and archeal communities from Alinen Mustajarvi, Finland, to study Microbial Dark Matter (Phase II) - Alinen... | ecosystem: Environmental > Aquatic > Freshwater... | reverse complement strand
AGAATACCCAATTCATTGTAGCCAGACTGTTTATCAGTGGCAATACGTTGGCGCTCATCCTCACTGGATAATGCCCCAGAAGTAACCAATACTTGACCTGTTTGAGCTTTAACATAATTAGTATCTGCAAGCTCTTTAGCTGTTGGTGTATCGAGTGGCAACCAGTTAAGGGTTGTTTCAACATCCATTTTTATTTTGAGTTGTGGTTCAACATAAGCTTTAATAACTAACTGATGATGACGTTCGGCTAATGGGGTTAAATCATGAGCTTGAATAGATTCCAATAGCTCATGATAACTAGCTTCTTCGTATTCGCCTGTAGCATTAAAGCCTTTAGGGGAAGTACCAAGGAGCTTGGTAGCTGGTACGCCAGCAATAGCGGCTACCAACTGGTATTGAGTCATAATTAAAGCATCAAAGTCTGCTAACGAAGTATCGAATTGATTAAATTCATCGCCTTCTTTGTCGCCAATCTTGATGCCATAGTTATCTCTAAACTGTGACCAAGTTTGCAAACGACCAATAGCATCATTGGTATTAGCCATGACTGCTTCCATATCCGTAAGCCAAACAGTAGTCCGTTTAGACATAGCTAATTGTGGGGCTTCATTGGAAGTACGTTCAGCAGCGTATACACGCTCCATGATTTGTTGTGTTAGCGGTATACCGCCATAAATGTATTGAGGCTTAAGGACGTCTACCGGTTCAGCATGACGGAAAATGATTAAATGAGAACGGTGAATCTTCTTACCGTTAATGATCCACCAGGTTGGCTCATAAAAATGCAGAGTATCAGGTTGGCTTGCACTTGCTCCGTCAAGCATTGGTGCAGTCCAATAGGGATCAACTTGCACAATACCTTTGTACGAACCAGGAGTGACGCCATCAATATTGAAAGGCTTTTCGTAATATTCCGGGTCGGTAGAAATAACTTTAAACATTGCAACTCTAACGCCAAAGATTCTGCCTTTGCGGATAAACTCACGCATGTGCCATTCTAGGCGTAATGACTTGTCATAAGACTTTAGAATTTTTACTGCTTCAGGATCAAGCTCGTCACCATCAGTAGTAACAATGCTGTAGCCTTTACGAATAGCATCGTCAGCAGGCATTGCACAAGCTTTATTAACTAGCCAGTTTTGGGCAATGATGCCACATAACTGTGCCCCAATAAATCCTTGAGTAGCATACCAACCAACAACTGCGTCTGAAACAGTATTGATTCCATTGGCGTACATTTTAAAGTTAGCAATGCCGTTGCTTGAATCGTCCATAGCGTAATCGCCATGGAATGCTGGTTGAAGTCTTTGTAAGCTGTCAATTTTGTCTGCTACTGCATTGCGGATCCGATCAGGATCGAGTAAGTCGAATTCATGTGTACTGAAAAGACTTTTACGTGGCTTTGGTTGCTCAGGTTCTTTTTGAACCTCTGTTTTGCCTAATAGCCATTTCAACATAAAATTCCGTTATCCAAAGTACGAACGTTTGCGCATTTCGCCCGGTAAGTTCGCCATGATGAAAGCATCTGCCAAGTTGGGAGAAGCTACGTCTCGTTTACTTAAGTCTTTTTTACTTTCTACCTTAACTCTACCTGCATTATCATAATCCTGTTTAGGCGAAGTGAGTTCGTCTATCAGTTGATTTAAATAAGGCATGTTGCCATCGATGAAGATCATATCATCATCATTAAAGGAATGGCCATTCCGAACTGCATTAAAAGTATTCCTGAATCGATCAGCAATAAGCCACCAAGCCTGGGCTTTAATGTTTGAAAAATAGTCTTTGTTCTTTATTCCCGACTTCCGATAGGAAGAATCAGGCTTAGTAACAGATCCCCCAGCAAAGAATTTTTGATGGGGTATAGACATTTTATGTTCAAAGTTAAGCTCATTGAACTTAGCCCCTGAAGTAGCTCCTACACCAATCGCGTCATAAATAATATGCGCTTCTGATTCTCTTGCTTTAGCCCAAACTTTAGTACAAGACTTAAGAAGTTCATCATCTTTAGCTTTCCATTGATCAGCCCAAAGGTTTAATGAACCGTAGGATTCCACCATCGCACAGTAATCTTCACCTGCGTCAGCAACGTCGAAACCAATGCGTCGTATGCCAGTGGGAGTGATACCAAGAGCATTGTGGCCATCAATAGCAGCCATGACATGAGAGCGTTTAATAACAGAGTCCTCGTCATCACTGAGAGGAACTCCTTCATAAACATGGAGGTAGTTTTCATAATCTTCTGCTTTAGCTGCCTCAATCTCGTCAAGCATTGTTTGACTGAGAAAAGGATTCTCCATGTAGTTAATCTGCCGAACGATTGTATTCGGTGGCGGACTAGTCACGAAGCGTTTGTAAACATAGTCCGTAGCTAAGCGGGGGTTAAAAATGATCCAATGTTGTGATCCTTGCTTACGAATCGTTGGGTTCAAAATTTCCCATTGTTCTTCCGTAAGCAAATGAGCTTCTTCCGCCCAATGTATATCCACGCCTTCCAAAGATTTAATCTCATCTATGGAACGCCATAAACCGTAGAAAATAAATTCACTACCTGTATAACGGTTAATGATTTTATTTTCTAAGATTTTAAACCTGTGAGATAGGCCAAAGCGAGCTATCTGAACTTTCAGCAAAGTATATACAGATTCCTCAATTTTGCTTTGGAATTGACGCGTACAAAGTACCCTAATTTTTAATGAATTAGCAAGGAAGATTGCAAACCCTGCAGCATCCCAAGATTTAGAGCTGGATCGTCCACCATGCAAAACCCTGTTACGAGCAGGGGTAAGCCAGAAATCCTTAAGAACAGGATTAAGCGTCGGAGCTAGTTGGGCTATTGCCGTAGAACTCATCGAGCGTCTTTATTTGTTCTGCTTCGGGTTCGTTGATCCGTTGCATTTGTTCTTTACTTGCGCTCATTAACCCCAATGGGATTTTTGAAGCTTCGTTCGCCATGTTAGTAAGCCCAGTGACCACACGCAAAGTGTTCGGATCCTTTAGTAAGGAATCGCTGTCAATGGATTCTAAATGGTCCGTTGCAAGTCGGGAAAGCTTATGGGCATTTCGTGCAGAATACTCTGCAGCACTTGCAATATGGTCCGAAATGTTTAATAACCGGTCAATCAATGTCTGAGCATTCACTCTAGAACTTACCGGTAAAACATCGAAAGCTTTTTTAGCTTCTACCATTTGCATAGCCACTTGTTCTACGATTTTCACCTTAGAACTTAATTTCTTAGAAATAGCACGTTGGGAAACGTTGTAATCTTTAGAAATTTGATTTTGGGACTCACCTGCAAGCAATCGTTCTTCGATTTCCGCCCATTGGTGTTCGGTTAAAGGAGATTTACGACCCATAGCTGTTCAGGGTAAGTCCCACGTTATCAGAAATGTACATCTTTTCATTAAAAAAGTATCCTTCTAAATCGTATCCCATTATAGGATACTTTTTAATCGACGATAACATCATCTTTTGCCTTATTAAGTTTACGATGAAGTTCGGCTAAATTCAAAGCTCGAATCCAAACCTTTTTAGCAGAGTTATTAGCTTTTTTGTAAAAATTAGCTTTGTTGATTCCCATTTCATTAGCTATAGTTTTTACAGGAACTTTTTTGCCTTTTCTATAAGCTGAACAAATATATACAGCATAAAAGGCTATTTGTTCATCTTCGGCTAAGCTTTCTATTGCTATCATTAAAGCAGGAAAGTAAGGACTAAGTGGATAGTCCACATCTGCATTTCCTGAACCAACTTCAAGGACAAAAGAAGATGCAGAAGGCATATGGGGACTAAGAAACCTGTGCGCTTTGACATATCGCCAGAAGTTTACACAAATATCCTCAAAAACAGGATCAGTAAATCTCTTACTCATCCATTCTCCTTTTTAGTGCTGGTTACGTTTATCCAGCGTCTTGGATAAAGGATAACCAAGACCGATTGGCTGGATATTACCACATCTGCTTATTTTTATTCCTTTTAAAAAATTCAACATCCATTAAGCCCTAGACACGTAGAGAGACACGCTGTGTATATAAGATATACACAGCAGCGTGTCCTCACGTGTTTTGTATAGGGAGGACACGGTAAAAGGACACGTAAATCGACCGTGTCCTTTTTCGTGTTCTTTTCCATTATTTTGTAAGTGGTGGCAGTTCATAAACACCTGGTTTCACTCTAACCACTTCACCTGATTTCACCATCCGTAAAAGAGAAGTCTTAATAGAATCAATGGCTTGGCCGTTTTCAAACGCATAATCTTCAATATCTTTTAGCTTAGTGGCTACGCCTTTTTCCTCTAAGCATTTGAGGATAGTCACTGTTATTCCCCCTTCTTTTCTACGTGTCCTTTCCACTGGAATTTCTTCAATCTTTTCACTGATTAACGTGGTCAACAACGTGTCCTTTTCGTGTCCTTTCCGCTTCAGAATAACCTCTTTCATTTCGAAGTTCATTTCTTCGCCTAAAGCAGCATCTTTCATCTTATGCGGTATGAGGGTAGTGTAAAAGGTCTTTGCTGATCTTTTCATTTCGTAAGATGCATCGACGTTCTGAACCCAGGCTGCTGAACCACGTATGATCGTTCCGGACTTTCCTGTATGATGCACCATAGCTAAAGAACAATCGAAAGCTTCTTTGATCATGTCCAAGTGCTTATAAGCTTTAGCCACGTCCTTGGATGAGTTCTCCTCCCCACTGAAGTTCCTGTTTACCGTATCCACCATCACTAAGTTGATTTGGGTGCCTAAGCTTTTACCGAAGCTTATTACTTCTTTCATTGCATCCCGCTCCATCATGTCCCTACTACCTGAGGAAACATAAAGCGGTATTTCATTCCATACGTTGTACTTCTGTCTAAGACCCGTAATACGCCTAGCAATACCATTAGCGCCTTCGCCGCAGACATATAGCACTGATCCTTGTTTAACCTCTTGACCATGCCAATCTAATCCTGCAGCAACGCAAAAGCACACTTCCAAGGCTAAGAATGACTTAAAAGCCATCGTGTCACCCCAAATGATAGAAATGGTATTAGCTTCGAAGTAGTTATCTATAAGCCATTCGATCGGGCCAAGCTTGCTATCTAAGTCTCGGGTGGTTAGCCAGCGTTTCTTTTCTTCGTCTTTAGCATGAATTTCAACACCGTTGTCTGAAGACTTTATAGAATCCTCATAAACTGGGCTAAACTCAGTACCTTTGGCTAACTCAAATAAACTACCTATAGTAATGGGTGAACCGCTATAGCCGCCTAAGCTTTCCCAGACTTTCCTGCAATCTTCTTCTCCCTTGTATTTGTTATCAGCTTTGGAGGACCATTCATGGAAAAGTTCGAACCCTTTTTCATCGCCTTCAAATTCATAGTGTAAGGCGCAAGCTGCTGTAAACCAATCCCCCCGGTTGCAGTCTGGGCTAATTTTAGCCAAAGCTTCCCTGACCTTAGCTGAAGAAACCAATCCAATATCTGAAGCTGCTTCTTTAATCTTTGGGTTCAGTTTATGAGGGGCATATTCCTGAAGGAATTGCTTAATCTCTTTTTGGCAGTATTGGGGCGTTGACACGGATCCGGGAACCACATCGCCACTTACGGTGAAATACCTGCCTTGTTCGTAGTATTCAATGGGTTTGGCATTGAAGCTAATCCCTAAGTCTGCATAAAAAATGAAGTGTAAGCCATGCCCCCTTACACTTCGTTCGATGTATGCTTTGCCTTGGAACAGTTCCATAGCTCTGGCAGCTTGGTCGTTATACTTTCCTTGATCATCTATGCAATCATCAAGGTCTAAGCCGACTAATAGATCTACCTGCTTATCAAAAACAATGCCTACGTTGCCTTCAATTGCCGAATAGGGCTTACGGTTGTTGTAATCACTCCATTCAACAGCAGGTTTTTTCTTGTCCCCTTCAAGGAACCAAGGAATCCACCTTGATTGTTTCAAAATTGCTTCGTCTAAAGCAACCTTTCCTGGTGTATAATTCATAGGTCTTAGTACTTTCTTTCACCGGTAAGTTGAGATAGAAAAAGCCCATAAACGCCAAACTTATGGGCTTTTTCGCCGTTTGTAGACATTGTTTTACATCCTTGTTATTGTACACCTAATTTCCCTGCAGTAAAAATATTTTTATTTTTTTGTGTACTTCGAAAAAACTGTGGTATACTTCATTTGTGAATTCAAAAAGGAGAATCCCAAATGCCACGTAAAGTGAACTACCCTAAGATGTTCAAACTACTCGAACAGAATAGGCCTGAGCATGCTGTATTCCCTCCTTCATCCAGTGACAAATGGTTGAAGTGCGAAGGATACTATCATGCAACCAAAGACCTACCATCAACACCATCTGGCAAAGCAGCACAACGTGGAACTGCTGCACATGATCTCATGGAACAATGTATGCTTCAAGGTAAGCATCCAGAAGAACTCTCAAACGATGTAGAGCTTATCGACTGGGTTGGCTATGTACTAGACTATGTGAACGCTTATAAAGCAACCCATCCAAAGGTTCAGTTCTTCCCAGAAACCTATATGCCTTGGCTCCACGTATCAGGTGGCACTTTGGATGTGTTAGGTGTTGATCCAAAAGAGATCTTAGTTGGGGATCTTAAAACAGGCAATTGGCCGGTAGAAGTAGTTGGTAACACCCAACTTCTGACATACGCTATTGCAGCACGTAAACACTTGGGCAAGAAAAGTTCATACCGTTTGGTGATCATTCAACCAGGAGGAGTACATCGTGATGGTCCAGTACGTGAATGGTTAGTAAGCGATAAAGATCTTAATGCTTTTGAAGAACGCGCAACAACAGCTATTGTGACTAACCTTATCGGAGGTCCACGCAAAGCTGGAGACCATTGCAAATGGTGTAAAGCAGAAGCACTATGCGAAGTACGTGCGGACTATGCTTTAGAAAAGATAGAACTGAATCTTCGTAATGACTTCTTGGGGGAAGCATGAGAAATATTGAGCCAAAGAATTTAACTGTAGAGCAATTAGCTACAGTACTAAAGGCAATACCAGAACTGAAAGCATGGATCAGTTCGGTAGAAGAATATGCATTGAGTATTGCTCAAGCAGGCACGGAAGTACCAGGCTTTGAAGTAGGTACTACCCGTCCATCCCGAGTTTGGACTGATGAACACCAAGTGATTGAGTTACTCGAAAGCAAAGGTGTTGATCAGGACAAATACTTGCCACGTAGTTTGCTATCTGTAGCTCAGATGGAAAAGCTATTAGGCAAGTCCGAGTTCACTAGCTTGCTTGCAAGCGAAGTGGGCAGTACAACTGGAAACCCGAAGCTTGTTCCAAAAGCCTAGGAAATTTGAAAATTGAATGGAGTTATTGATATGAATACAGCTAAAACTGAAGCACGCGTTTTGAAAACAAACATGATTAGTCCAGTTGGGACTTTCCAATGGGTATTTCTTGACAGACCAAAAGTAGACAAGAACAACCCAGAAAAAGATCCAATGTACACGATCACTTTGCTGATGGACAAAAAAGATCCTAAGGTGAAAGAAAAAATCGAGTCGATGAAGTCATGTATTAAAGATGCACTTGAAAAACGCTTTGCCGATAAAGTCCCAGCTAAATACTACTCCCCAATCAAAGATGGTGACGTAGAAACTAATAGCGACGACAATCCTGTTTATCCTGGATACTTTTACATTGAAGCAAAAAACAAGGAAAAACCCGGCCTTGTTGATGCTGATCGTGAACCAATCCTAGAAAATAGTGCAGTTTGGAGTGGTTGCAAAGGTCGATTGAGCTTAGGCTTTGTTGGCTATGACGTTGCTGCCAAAAAAGGCGTAACTATTTACTTAAACAATGTCCAACTTCTTGACAACTCTGCCCCGAAAATGGGCGGACGTAAGTCAGCTGAAGAGGATTTCGCAGAGGAATAAAAGATGGATAAGTCTCGCCAGAAGCATTTTGCTACATGGATCGTGAAACAACTTAAAAAAGCTGAAGGTAATACTATGAGCCGCCAACGCTTATGGCATCTCTTTCGTGTTGACCCTTCGTATGAAGCATCAGATACAAGCGCTGGATTTTCAGTAGCTTTGAAGACGATGTTAAACAACGGCAAGGTCGAGATTGTTTTTGTTGATAACGTTAAATCGGTGAAGCTTCGGTGAGAGTTTATCTTGACTTTGAAACATACTCAGAGAAAGATCTAAAGTCTGTCGGAGCATACCGATATGCTGAAGATCCTTCTACTGAGATTCTGCTTGTAGGTTTTGCTATAAGTGATCAGGCGGTTCAAGTAGTTGAGCCGTCTGATCCACTTCTTGAATCATTATTTAATGCAATTGAAAACGGAGCAACTATTGTTGCCCACAATGCTCCATTTGAAAGATTGATATGGAATCATGTCGGGCCTAAATTATCTTGGCCTATTGTTCAAGATAAGCAATGGAACTGTACTGCAGCGCGGGGACGTGCACTTGGATTACCTGGTTCATTAGAAGATATGGCTATAGCTTTAAAGCTAATGAAACAAAAGAATAAAGCTGGTTCAGCTTTGATTACTAAATACTGTAAGCCTTCTAAAGCAGGTAGACGTGACATTAAAGAACATAGAGACGATTACATTGCCTTTAAACAATACTGTGGCGACGACGTTGATGTAACGCGTGAGCTTGATACAAAACTTCCAGAATTGATTACTTGGGAGCGACAAATATTCTTACACGATTTGATTGTTAATGATCGTGGTATTCCAGTCGATGTGCCTTTATTACATAAGTCAGCTAAAATCATTGCTGATCTGGAATCGCATTTCGAAAATGAAAGTCTTAAAGTAGCTGGTGTACGTGCAACACAACGCGACAAAGTTATTGAATGGCTTGGTCAGCATGGATTAGTCTTAGACAATCTCCAAGCAAAGACAGTTGAAGATGCTATGCTACTTCCTGATCTTGATCCAATAGTAAAAGAATTCTTGGAACTCCGATATGAATCATCTCGTGTTGGTACCAAGAAAAACAAAAAGATGCTTGAGCTTGTTTGCTCTGATGGCACGATCAAAGGTTCATTCTTATACCATTCAGCCACAACTGGCCGATACGGGGCTAAAGGTGTTCAAGTTCAAAACTTCGGTAAAGCTGATTCGGATGCTATGCAAGAAAAAGTTCTGCATATCATAGATACAGCTGACGCCGAAACATTCTTAAAAGAGTTTCCACGACCATTGACTGCAATCAGTAAATGTATGCGTGGGTTTATTAAAGCCCCCCAAGGAAATAAGTTTTTGATTGCAGACTATTCAAGCATTGAAGCTCGTGTATTAGCATGGCTTGCCGAAGAAACATTCTTATTGGAAGCATATATAGAAGGTGAAGATGTTTATAAAAAGATGGCAGCCTCAATTTATGGCTGCACTATCGAAGAGGTTGATACTCATAAACGATTTTTTGGTAAGCAAGTTATTCTCGGCGCTGGGTATTCCATGGGTCCAAAACGATTCCGTGATCGTTGTAAAGATTTTGGTGTTATCATTCCGGCATCTGAAGCCACACGAATCATCGATTTGTACCGCGAGTCAGTACCTAAGATTGCGCATTATTGGAAGCGTGTCGACCTTGCTGCGATTAAAGCTGTATCTACTGGCCAAGCTATTAAAGCAGGCAAATGCGTCTTCAGGATTGAAAAAGATTTCCTAAAAATCGATCTTCCTTCTGGGCGTTCATTAAGCTTTTACGAGCCCAGAATTATCCAATCCGATTGGGGAACTCCAAAGGTTGAATTCACTGGCTTCTTTAACGGCAAAGCTGTTGCTGAAGGACTTTATGGTGGATTGATTACCCAAAACATCTGCCAAGCGGTTGCCCGGGATCTTCTTTGCAATGGTATGCTTGTATCTGAAAACAATGGTTACCCAGTAGTTCTTCATTGCCACGATGAAGCTGTGTCGATCGTTGAAAACGGTATTGGATCGATTGGCGATTATATGGATCAGCTTTGTAGATTACCTGATTGGGCTGAAGGTCTTCCTTTGGCAGCTGAAGGAGAAGAAGCACCAAGGTACAAAAAATAATGCGTGAAAAAACCATTGAGCAATACCTTGTTCAAGAGGTTAAGAAAAGGAATGGCATGGGCATCAAACTTTTAGGAATTGTAGGCATTCCAGATCGTATGGTTCTATTGCCAGTCCGCATCATTGTGTTCATTGAAACCAAAACAGCTAAGGGCAAACTAAGCCCCTTACAAAAATGGTGGGAAAAGAGCCTTAAAGCTTTAGGGTTCGACTATCTGGTGGTCCGTTCAAAACAAGAAGTAGATCACCTTTTGTCACTATATGACAAACTGCAAAAAAGCTGAAAAAATTTTCAAAAAGGGGGTTCTTTTCCCTGAAATATGTGATATACTGATTGTGTAGTACAATTTAACACAAAAAGGAAATTAACATGAATTTTATTTTTAACGACGGGGGAAGAAAAGAAGCAGGATATAAAGGTCCTGCTGGTGACTGTGC
>Ga0209697_10009863_pt1 | contig 10468 bp, 9 predicted proteins | sample AliMusrvi5mmetaG_FD_184115 | JGI IMG/M metagenome (GOLD analysis project Ga0209697, IMG submission 184115) | Freshwater lake bacterial and archeal communities from Alinen Mustajarvi, Finland, to study Microbial Dark Matter (Phase II) - Alinen... | ecosystem: Environmental > Aquatic > Freshwater... | reverse complement strand
TCCTGCCTTGGTTGCTGTATTAAGATTCATAGCGGATCCTCTATGGTGTTTGTGAAAACTGCTGTTTATCACGCATGGGCACTCTGATGCCGTATCCATCAGAGGATCCACCTCGATTGCTCGAAGTCTCTTCCTGAACAACGGCTGTTCATGCTCCTGGCGTTCAACGCTCTCCTGTTTATCCCCAGTGGGGAGGGAGGCATCCATAGCATCTTGACCCGCAATCCGTGGCCCGCGTGGCACTGGATGCCGGGTCAAGCCCGGCATGACAACTGTAAAAATGGAAAAAACGGGTGGCTGCGGCTACAAGACCTTGTCCAGCGCCGCTGCGAGCTGGGCCACCGTGCGGTCCACGTTGTGCCATTTGTCCAGGCCAAACAGGCCGACGCGGAACGTCATGAAGTCGGCCGGCTCGTCGCACTGCAGCGGCACACCGGCAGCGGTTTGCAATCCTGCAGCGAGAAACTTCTTGCTGGACTGGATCTCGGGGTCTTCGGTGTAGCTCACCACCACGCCCGGCGCCTTGAAGCCCTCGGCGGCCACGCTCGGGATGCCACGGCTCTCGAACAAGGCGCGCACCTTGGCGCCGAGTTCGATCTGCTCGGTGCGCACCTTCTCGAAACCATAAGCCTGCGTTTCCTTCATCACCCCGCACAGCTTGGTCAGCGCATCGGTCGGCATCGTGGCGTGGTAGGCATGGGCGCCGTTTTCGTAGGCTTCCATGATCTGCAGCCACTTCTTCAAATCGCAGGCATAGCTGCTGCTGTTCGTGCCGTCGATGGCGGCGCGCGCGTGCTCGCTGAGCATGACCATCGCGCAGCATGGCGAGCTGCTCCAGCCCTTCTGCGGCGCACTGACCAGGATATCGACACCGACATCCACCATGTCCACCCAGACCGCGCCGGAGGCAATGCAGTCGAGCACAAACAGGCCGCCCACCTCGTGCACCGCGCCCGCCACAGCGCGCAGGTAATCGTCTGGCAGGATCATGCCGCAGGCCGTTTCGACGTGTGGGGCAAAAACAATATCGGGCTTCTTCGCGCGGATCGCCTCAACAACTTCGTCAATCGGTGCCGGCACCCAGGGTGCCTGCTTGCCGGTGCCGATGCGACGCGCCTTGAGCACGGTCGACTCGGCGGCAATGTGGCCCATGTCGAGGATCTGGGACCAGCGGAAGCTGAACCAGCCATTGCGGATGATCAGCACCTTCTTGTCGGCAGCGAACTGGCGCGCCACCGCCTCCATGCCGAAGGTCCCGCTGCCCGGGACGATGGCGACCGACCTGGCGTGATAAACCGTCTTCAACATGGACGAGATGTCCTTCATCACGCCCTGGAAACTCTTGGACATGTGATTGAGGGCGCGGTCGGTGTAGACCACCGAAAATTCGAGCAGGCCGTCGGGATCGACGTTGGGCAAAAGGCCAGGCATGGAAACTCCTTTTCAGCGTGGTTTGGGCACGGCCTTCAGGGCCGCGCCTGGGTGTGGCATCAGCATAGCACGCGCCCCGGCGATCAATAGCCGAGCGCAAGCCCGGTATTGCGGCGCGGATCATTGGCCCCGTAAAAGCGGTTGTTGCCCACCGGCTTGCCGCCGAGCGAAGGTGCGCCGACCACGATCGCGATCAAGTGGTTCGCGGGCTGCGGCGCGCCAAGCTTGTGACCCATGTCGACGAGGATCTTGCGCGCGTCGGGGCTGATGCCGAAGTTGTCCACGTTGGTCAGATCGGGCAGCCACTGCTGGTGAAAGCGCGGCGCGTCCACCGCTTCCTGCACGTTCATGCCGTAGTCGATCACGTTCATGATGGTGTGCGTGACAGCCGTGATGATGCGGCTGCCGCCCGGCGTGCCCACCACCATGACGGGCTTGCCGTTCTGGCTGACGATGGTCGGGCTCATGGAACTCAGCGGCCGCTTGCCCGGGGCGATGGCATTGGCTTCACCCTGCACCAGGCCGTAGATGTTGGGCACGCCGATCTTGACCGTGAAGTCGTCCATCTCGTTGTTCAACAGCACGCCGGTGCCAGCTGCCGTGACCTTGGCGCCAAACCAGTCGTTCAGGGTGTAGGTGACGGCCACGGCGTTGCCGTCCTTGTCGACGATCGAGTAGTGCGTTGTGTTGTTGCCCTCGTGCGGCTCGACGCCCGGCTTGAGGTCTTTCGATACGCCGGCCTTGGCCGGATCGATCGCGGCTCGGATCTTGGCGGCGTAGCCCTTGTCAAGCAGGCGCTCCAGCGGGTTCTTCACAAAGTCGGGGTCGCCCAGATAGCTGTTGCGGTCCAGGTAGGCGTGGCGCATGGCCTCGATCTGGTAGTGCACGGCCTGGGCCGAGCGGAAGCCCAGGTCCTTCAACGGGTAGCCTTCGACGATGTTGAGGATTTCGCAGATCACGACGCCGCCCGAGCTCGGCGGCGGCGCCGACACGATGTGGTAGCCGCGGTAGTCGCACTCCACCGGCGCGAGTTCGCGCACCGTGTACTGGTCGAGATCAGCCTGCGTCAGCAGACCCTTGCCGGTCGTGCTCGCGGCCACCAGCGCCTTGGCGACCGGACCCTTGTAGAAGCCGTCGGCGCCGTTGCGGCTGATCAGCTTCAAGGTTTTCGCCAGGTCCTTCTGAACCAGCTTCTGACCGCTCTGCAAGGGTTCGCCCTTGTTCAGGAAGATCGCGGCGGACGGCGCGTCAGCGCGGAAGTCCGCGGTGGCGGTCTGGACCAGATCGGCATCGCCCTGCTGCAGCACAAAGCCGCCTTCGGCCAGCTTGATCGCGGGCGCCATCAGGGCCGCGCGGGACAGCGTGCCGTACTTGGCGCGCGCGGTCTCGAAGCCGGCCACCGAGCCCGGCACGGCGACTGCCAGATAGCCCTTGGTGCTCAAGCCCTTGATGACATTGCCGCTGGCATCGAGGTACATGTTGGCGCTCGCGCCCAAGGGCGCCTTCTCGCGGAAGTCAAGGAAGGTCTTGCGCCCGTCGGCCAACTGCAGCGTCATGAAGCCGCCGCCGCCGAGGTTGCCCGCAGCCGGATAGACCACGGCCAGCGCGTAGCCCACCGCAACCGCCGCGTCGATGGCGTTGCCGCCCTTCTTGAGCACATCGACGCCGACCTGCGTTGCCAGATGCTGGGCCGTGACGACCATGCCGTGCTCGGCCGCCACCGGCGCCACCGAGGCCGCCTGACTGGCGTTGCAACACAGGATGGCAACGCTGCCCAGCAGGGCCAGGCGCATGGAAAAATTTCGATTCATGGTGAGTCTCCGTGTAGCGGTTTCAAACAAGTTGGCATCGATCCGATTGGCACTGTAGCAGGGAGATGGAATCAGTGCGGGCCGCAGCGATCCATCCCCCGTTTGCCATCCCGGACCTGATCCGGGATCCAGTGCCACACGAGCCCTGGATTGCGGGTCAAGCCCGCAATAACGATCCCGGGTGCATGCCCGTTTGCTCACGCCGCAGCGCTGGCCAGCGCCGCCGCGTGCAGCGCCGCCAGGCGCGAGCGCTGCAGTTTGCCGGTGGCGGTCAGCGGCAAGGCGTCGACCCAGTGCACCCAGTGCGGGCGCCGGTAGGTTGGCAGCGTCACGATCGCATCGCGGACGCGCTGCCGCGCCACAGCCTGCTGACCCGGCGCGGCGATGGCGAGCAAGGACAATGCGGTCAAGCCTTCCGGCGTGCGCACGCCGACGCAGGCCAGTTGCGACACGCTGTCGCGCGCGGCGCCAGCAATCGCCTGCTCCACCCACAGCGTGCTGACCCAGCGCCCGCTGATCTTGAGCATGTCGTCGATGCGTCCGGCAAATTCAAGCCGGTCATCTTCGCGGCGCAAGAACATGTCGCCGGGGCAATACCAGCCGTCCTGAAAACCGTCGGCTTGCGCCTGCGGCCGCTTCCAGTAACCGAGCGCGACCGCGCCGCTGCGAAGCCAGATGCGCTGCGGGCGCTCGGGGTCGGCATCGGGCGCAAAGCGCAGCTGCGTCTGCGGCGTGGTTCGCAGCAGGCCGTCGTCGTCCTCGCTGTAAAGCATCAGGCACAGCGTCTCGGAGGTGCCGTAGCCGCTCACGATCGCCCCCCCCGTGGCCGCGCGCCAGCCCTGGCGCACGCTCGCGGGAAGGCTCTCGCCGGCCGAGACAAAGTGGCGGATGCCCTGCCCCGCCAACTGGTGCGCCATGCCGTCCTGCAGCACCTTGCTGTAGAGCGTCGGCACGCAAAACACCAGGGTCGGCCGGTGCGCGCGCACCATCGCCAGCACACGCTCGGGGTCGGGCCAATGCCGGTCCAAGATCACGGCGGCGCCGGCGCGCAAACCGGCGAGCAGGCTGTTGCCCAGCGCGTAGGCGAAGAACAGCTTGGAGCTGGCGTAAAGCCGGTCCGCCGCCGTCAACTGCAGGACGCCGCAGGCAAACGAATGCGGCTGCAGCGCCATGCGCTGCGCATGGATGACGCCCTTGGAGACACCGGTCGTGCCGGATGTGCCGATCCACAGCGCGGGCGCTTGCTCATCCTGTTGCACGGGGTCCACTTCCGGTGCCAGATCGAGTTCGCGCGCCCAGTTCGAGTCGCCGGTACTGCTGACAACCAGCGTCGGCGCCTGCGCCATGCCGGCGAGCAGTGGCGCCAGCGAGTTCACGCTGTCGGCTTCGCACCAGACAAAGCGCACTTCGCTCTCCAGCAGGATCGGCGCGAGTTCGGTCAGCGCCAAGCGCGGATTGACGCCGATAACCACGCCGCCGGCCCAGATCACACCCAGATAAGCCACGACCCAATCGATGCTGTCCGGCGCCGTCACGATCACCCGCTCGCCCGGTCGCAAGCCGAGCCCGCGCCAGGCGCCTGCGGCGCGCCGCACCCGCTCGCGCAGGGCGTCATAGGTCACCGTTTCGCTGCCGCATTCAAGCGCCGTCGCCTGCGCCGCGCCGGCCTGCAGCAAGGTCTGGGCGGCGTTCATGGTCATGCCAGCTTGCCTGTTTCGGCCGCCTTGAACTGCATGCGGATCATGACCCTGGGACTCGTCATTGCGGACTTGATCCGCAATCCATGCTCCGCGTGGCAATGGATGCCGGATTGAGTCCGGCATGACAAACTGCGGCATGCAGAGGGCGACACAGCTTACTTGTCGTACTGGTTCAGCAGCGCCTTGGCCGACTCCAGCAGTTGCTTGCCATCGGCACCCTTGGCCGCCACGTCCTTCATCCAGTCCTGCGCCACGCCTTCGGTCGCCTTTTCCCAGCGCTGGTACTCGGCGGCCGTGAGCACGTTGACGACATTGCCGCGATCGGTCGCCGACTTGCGACCCGGCTCGATCGTGCTGTCCCAGATGCGTCCGGCCCAGGCTGAGGCTTCTGCGCCGCTGTTGGCGTCGATCACCTTCTTCAGGTCGGGTGGCAGGCTGTTGTACCTGGCCTCATTCATGGCGACGACGAAGATCGTGTTCGACATCTTGCGCTGGCCCGGCCCGGTCTCGGTGTGGAACTTGGTCACCTCATGCACCTTGATGCCGGGCACCACTTCCCACGGCAGCGAGGCGCCATCGACAACACCCTTGGAGATCGCCTCCTGCACCTGCGGCGCGGGCATCTGGATCGGTATCGCCCCCAGCGCGGTGAGCATGCGCGTGCCGATGCGCGTGGGCGCGCGCACCTTGAGGCCCTTGAGGTCTTCGAGCGTCTTGACCGACTTGCTGGCGAAGTGCAGCTCCGCGCCGTCATGCACATGGGCCATCAGGATCTTCGTGCCCTTGAATTCGTCGAGCGAGTTCTTCTGCATGTACTCCCAGAACGCGCGGCTGCCGCCCTCGGCCGTCTTGATCATGAACGGCAGCTCGAACACCTCGGACTTGGCAAAGCGCCCGGCCTGGTAGGTCGGCACGGTCCAGACGATGTCGGCCACGCCGTCCTTGGCCTGGTCGAACAACTGCGGCGGCGTGCCGCCGAGCTGCATGGCCGGATAGATCTGGCACTTGATGCGGTTGTTCGATTCCTTGCCCAGCTTCTCGCACCAGGGGCCGAGCAGCATCTTCTGCGAAGTCGCATTCGGCGCCAGAAAATGGTGGATCTTGAGCGTCACGTCCTGCGCCCGGGCCCCGCCGGCGCCAAGGGCCAGCGCGGCGGCGGCCAACACGGGGGTCAATGTCTTGCGGATCTGCATGTCGAATCTCCTCATTGTTTTGGTTGGGAAACAGGGTGACTGAAAATCAGGCGCCGAAGGTGCGCACCAGATAAAGCGAGATGACCGGGAAGAACACCAGCAGCGTGATGCGGATGAAGTCCGACAGCAGGAACGGGATCACGCCCTTGAAGGTGTCCATCAGCGGCACATCGACGGCCAGGCGATTGATCACGTAGACGTTCATGCCGACCGGCGGATGCACCAGCCCGATCTCGACCACCATAAGCGCCAGGATGCCGAACCAGATCGACTTGTCCACCTGGGGCAGGCCGAAGAAGTCGAGGCCCATGATCATCGGATAGAAGATCGGGATCGTCAGCAGGATCATGGCCAGCGAATCCATCACGCAGCCGAGCACGATGTAGATCACGAGGATCATCGCCATCACCAGCAGCGGCGACATGCCGCTGTTCTTGACCCACTCGGCGAGCTCGACCGGCATCTGCGAGATCGCCAGCGCCGAGTTCATCATGTCGGCGCCCAGCAGCACGAGAAAGATCATGGCGGTGGCCATCGCCGTGCCGAGCAGAGTCTTGCGGATTTCCTCCATGCCCATGTTGCCCGACAGCAGCGCCAGGATGCCGCAGGAGGCAGCGCCGATCGACGCGGCCTCGGTCGGATTGGCCCAGCCGCCGTAGATGCCGACGATGACGACCACGAACACCAGCAGCACCGGCAGCACCTCAAACAGGCAGCGCAGGCGCTGCGGCCATGGCACGCGCGGCCCGGCCGGACCGGCTTTGGGATCCAGCGTCACCACGATCTGCACCACCAGCATGTAGCCGAGCATGGCAATGATGCCCGGCAGCACGGCGGCCATGAACAGCTTGCCGATCGACTCCTGCGTCAGGATGGCGTAGATCACGAGCGGGACGGAAGGCGGAATCATGATGCCCAGCGTGCCGCCTGCAGCCAGCGAACCGGTGGCCAGCGCGCCCGAGTAGCCATAGCGCCGCAGCTCGGGCAACGCAACCTGGCCCATGGTGGCCGCAGTGGCCAGCGACGAGCCGCAGATCGCGCCAAAGCCGGCACAGGCGCCGATCGCCGCCATCGCGATGCCGCCCTTGCGGTGGCCGATGAAGGCGCTGACAAACCGGAACAATGATCGGCTCAAGCCCCCATGCGTGGCGAACTGCCCCATCAACAGGAACAGCGGAATGACGACCAGGTCGTAATTGGACAGCCGCGCATAGGCCAGGTTCTTGAGCGAGTTCAGCAGCACGGCGCCCTGGCCGCCGGTCAGATAGAGATAACCGCCGCCCCCGGCGATGAACATGGCAACGCCGATCGGCACGCGCAGCACCAGCATCGTGAGCAGCAGGCCGAAGATCACGAAACCAAGCTGGGTGCCGCTCATGACGTTTCCCCGCCGCGGGTCCACGGATGCCAGCACATGTAAAAACCGGCGAGCGCCAGCAGCACAAAGCTCGGCACCATCAGCGCCTGCGCCAGCCAGACCGGCAGTTCGAGAATGGCCGAGGTCTCGCCCGCCTCCTTCAGACTGATGGCACCGGCCGCCGTGCGCCAGGCCAGCAGCGCGCCGAGCAGGCCGACCAGCAGGGAGCCGATGGAATCGAGGATCAGGCGCCGACCGCTGGTCATGTTGGCGGTGAAGAAATCCACCTTAACATCGCCATGCATCAGATGGCAATAGGCGAAGAAGGTGGCCGAGGCGAAGGCCGAGGACAGCTGCAGCAGTTCCACATCGCCGGGCACCGGCGCGCCGAACAGCTTGCGCCCCACGATCGACACCACCGACATCAGCACCAGTGCGATGAACACCAGCCCGCCGGCATAGGCGAACCACTTGGCCAGCAGCAACAACAGGCGGCCATACGGACCCCTGTGGTCATCGCCAGACGGCGGCGCAGGAACTGCACTGTCTTCTTGCATTCTTGTCTCCTACTGTCGTTCTGATTCCTGGCAAGTGCAAACTGGTACAACAATGCCGGAATTGTCTTTGTGGCTGGATGGTACATCAACATGGCGTCGCCGCCCAGCGCTTCGCGGGAGGATTTCTGAAAGCAGGCCGGCGCCCGGTGCGCGGAACTTTACCCACACGACACGCATCGGAACCTTGCAATTGCTAAGCTCGCCACCAAGTTGCGCAAGTCAGGCCTTCACGCTTTACAGGAAATACCCATGAAACAGACATCGATCCTCAACCGCGCCCGCATCTGGCTGGTCCTCGCCTTCGTGCTGAGCTTCGGCTTCGCCATGGCGCAGTCCGACCCCAGCATGAACCAGGTCTATGCGACGGCGCAGGCCGGCAAGCTCGAGGAAGCGCAGGTCATGATCCAGCAGGTGCTGGTGACCCATCCGAAGAGCGCCAAGGCGCATTTCGTGCAAAGCGAACTCTATGCGCGCCAGGGCAACTTCAGCCGCGCGCGCGAGGCGCTGGCACAGGCCGAAAGCCTGGCCCCGGGCCTGCCGTTTGCCAAGCCGGAAGCCGTGCAGGCCCTGCGCGCCGAACTGGCGCCGCGCAGCGCGCCCGCCGCTTCCAAACGGGCCACGCTGCAGGAGCGTGCGCCAGCCGAGCCCGCCTCGTCCTTCTCATGGGGCTTGCCGCTGCTGCTGGCCGGCGGCGTGATCTTCCTGGGCTACCTGATGTTCCGCCGCCGTCCGCCCGCAGCCTATGCGCAGGAACCGGCCTACGCCGGGCAGGGCGGCCTGTCCGGTCCGCAGACCTTCGGCATGGGCGCTGGCACGATGCAGCCCGGCTACGGTCAGCCGGCTTACGGACAACCGGGCTATGGCCAGGCACCGGGCACGGGACTGGGCGGACGCATCATGGGTGGTGTGGCCACCGGCCTGGCGGTCGGCGCCGGCGTCATGGCGGCTGAAGCGATCGGGCGCAATCTGATGGGCCACAACAACAATCCGTCCGCCGGCGCCTTCGACAACATCAACTACAACGGCGACCCTGCGATCGAGCGCAATGCCGACATGGGCGGAACGAACTTCGGCATCAACGACAGCAGTTCATGGGACGACGCCGGCTCGGCCGATGTCGGTGGCGGCGGCGACTGGGATAATTAGTCTCCGATTTCACCGCAAAGAAAAGAACACATGGTCCTGCTTGAATTCTCGATGGCGCCGTCCGGCAAGGGCGTGAGCGTCAGCCCCTTCGTGGCGCGCATTCTCGACATCATCGACAAGAGCGGCCTGCCCTACCAGCTCACGCCAATGGGCACCATCATCGAGGGCGAGTGGGACGCGGTGATGGGCGTCGTCGGCGCCTGCTACCGCGACCTCGCCGCCGACTGCGAGCGCATCGGCGTGCACATCAAGATCGACGCCCGCGGCGGGGCGGACTCCCGCATGAAGAGCAAGATCGAAGCGGTGCAGCAACAGCTCGGGCGCAAGCTCTCGACCTGAAGCGGCCAGGCTTCAAACGTTTCGCCGCCGGGCCGCCCCAAGGCGAAACAGCCCCCCGGAGTGGAGCGCAGCAGACGCAGTCACACGCGCGGGGGTGAAAAATCTTTCAGCGCGTGGTACACGCGCAGCGCCGCATAGGCGTCGTTGGCCGCGTAGATCAGTTGCGCCTGGCTCAGATTGGGCGCGGCCCAGTTCGAGGTCGTGGCTTTCTTCGACTTGATGAAACGCTGCTGGAACAGAACCGCCACGGCGCCTTTGACGCCCATGTCCTTGCGGTAGCCGCGCTCGTGAAAAAGGGTGTTGAGGTCCAGCACGTCCTGCGCCTGCACCGCGAGCTTGGCCGCGATGCGCTTGCGGTCGTCGCCCAACCCGAAGCCGGCCTTGGTGAAACCCGGCTGCGCGAGCAACTGCGCCACAATGGCGCGGCAATCCGGATCGTGCAACTGGAAAACCCAGGCCTGCTCGAGCGTCGACAACTGCACGATGTGCGGACCCTCGGAAACCTGATCCTTGAAGAAGGTCGGTTTCGATTCGGTATCGAACCCCCAGACTGCCGCATCCCGCAACGCCGCATGCGCCTCGCGCGCCTGCGCGAGCGTGGCGACCAACGCGATGCGATCGAGGCCGAGGCGCCCGAACTCGGGAAGCAGTGCGATTTCTTCTTTGCTGGGGGTGCAGTGGCGGATGGACATGGGCCATTATTGATCGTTTCAAAATGCAGGCCGTGGCATTCCATGCAGCCCGGCATTGTCATTGCGGGCTTATATGGATGCCTCCCGGATAGCAAGAAGAATTTGTGTTGTTCTGTAAAAGAATCGGCTGCTTACTTATATCCGGCCTTGATTTCGTGGTCTGCCTGGTTGCCCAGACTCGCCCGATGGCCCTGATGCATAGTCGCTGACAAGCACCTCATCTCGACCGCGGACTTCATATG
>Ga0209697_10009860_pt1 | contig 10470 bp, 7 predicted proteins | sample AliMusrvi5mmetaG_FD_184115 | JGI IMG/M metagenome (GOLD analysis project Ga0209697, IMG submission 184115) | Freshwater lake bacterial and archeal communities from Alinen Mustajarvi, Finland, to study Microbial Dark Matter (Phase II) - Alinen... | ecosystem: Environmental > Aquatic > Freshwater... | reverse complement strand
TCTCTGGCCACCACGTTCGTCGACGTCAGGTCCTCGCCGGCCATGCTCGCGTCGGCCGGCGCCTCGAGCGCGCGGCGGCAGCGCTCCAGGAGGGCGGACCGCGCCACCGACTCGTCGGCGGCGGTCTGCGTCCCCTGCGCGCGAAACGAGCGCACGGAGACGAAGTCGCCCGCCCCCGTCAGCACCGCGGCCGAGCGCACGCGCAGCAGGTCGAGAGCCGCGCTGGTCACCTCGTCCAGGACCGTCTGCGGCTCGGCGTGATCGAGGCGGCGGTTGAGGTCCACGGCGAAGGACTGCAGGCGCTGCAGGCGTCGCGCCAGTTTGTCCCGGCGCTCGGTGAGGGCGCGCTGCGCGTCGAACAGCTGCGCCTTGTCCACGGCCAGAGCCGCGAAGCGGCAGATCGTGCCGGCCAGCTCGATCTCCTCGTCGCTCAGCTCCCGCGGCACCTGGTCGAAGAGCTCCACGAGCGCCAGCACGCGGTCGCGGATGCGCAGGGGCACGCTGAGCTGGGTCACGTAGCCGTACTTGGCCATCAACCCGCGCTCGATCGGGCCCAGGCGCGGGTCGTCGAGCGACGTGACCAGCACGGACTCGCGCGTGTCGATGGCAAGCGCGCTCGAGACGAAGTCGGCGAGCGAGTAGTGACGCGCGGACACCTCGCCGGTGTCGAAGGCCCCGTCGTCGTAGCTCACCAGCAGGTCGAGCATGCGCGCCTCGTGGTCGACGGTGAAGACATCGCAGGCGTGCATGCCGAGCGCGTCGAGGAGCCGTTGGACGACCGCCTCGAGCACTTCGTCCATGTCCCTGCTCTGCGCGAAGTCGAGGCTGGAGTCGCGCACGAGCTCGAGGTCCCGGCGCTTGGTGCTGAGCTCGATCATGAGGCTGACGTTGTCGACCGCGACCGCGAGGTACCCGGCCACGGTCGGCGCGAGGGTGAGCTGTTCTTCGCTGTAGTCGCCCGAGTCGGCGGGCCGGTTGTAGACCATCACGCCGACCTGACGCTCGAGCGCGCGCATGGGGATGAGCAGCACGCGCTCCAGCCGCAGGTGGCCGCCGAGCGGACCCAGCGCGTCGGCGCGCTCACCGCCGAGCTCGCGCGTCATCAGCTCCTCAGCGGCCAGGGCCTCGGCGGCGAGCGGGAGCTCGTCGAAGGCGGCCGTGACCTCCCGCGCGTCGACCCCGAGCCCGAAGCCGGCGCGCCCCACCCAGGCGCCGCCCTCCAGGATGAGCACGACGCCCCCGGTGGCGTCGAGCTGCTCTCCGAGCCGTTCGAGCGCGTACTCGAGCAGCTCGTCGAGATCGTCACGCGTGCCCCCGCTGGTGAGGATGTCCGCGCCGGCCTCGGAGAGCTGGGCCCGCAAGGTGGCGTAGTCGCTGATCGTGGAAAGCCGGCGGATGAGGTAGGCGAGGACGACGAGCGCCAGACCGGCGAGCCCGCCGTACAGCAACCCGAAGGCGTTGGCCGCGTTCACCGTCCCCTGCAGCACCATGACCAGCATGGTGAGGAGCATGCAGATGAGGCCGGCGGCCAGCACCAGCCGCTCGCGGGCCGAGAGCGCCAGAAGCGTCAGCGGGATCAGGTAGAAGCCGGCCATGGTGACAGGATGCACCGTGACGTCGAGGATGAAGATGGCGACGATCATGACGAGCGCGACCACGCCGACGACGACGGGATGCAGGCGCATCCATGTGGTGCGCCTCACGAGGCGCGGATGCCGCCGCTCAAAGGACCCGAAGGCCGCTGTGCGCCCTTGTACCGCCACGTGACCCCCCGTGCCAGTGGGCGCGGGCAGGGCCCGCGCAGGGAGACCATAGTAGTACCGTTGCGCCGGGCGGGCCAGCCGGGAACGGCCTCAGAAGCGGCGCACGACCTTCTCGGAGCGCAGCTCGCGGAGGGCGTCGCGAGCGATCCAGCGGCCGCTGCGCGCGGCCGGATCGCGGCGATCGGCGGCGGCGCGGGCGTCGGCCGCGGCGAGGATCTCCTCGGCCGTCTCGATCGCCGCCGCGTGCAGCGCCGCGCTGCGCTTGCCGATGTTGCGCAGCGCCCAGTTGACGGCCTTCTTCACGAAGTTGCGGTCGTCGCCGGCCTCGCGGCGGATGAGCGCGAGGATCGGTGCGAAGCGCTCGTCGGCCGCCTTCTTGTCCTGGACGGCCAGGGCGGCGGCCGTCGCGAACGCCGCCCGTTTGACCCACTCGTCTTCCCGGCCGCTCCACTCGGAGACCTTGTCGTAGGCGAACGGCGTCTTGTCGAAGAGGTTGGACGTGACCTGGTCGCAGACGTCCCAGGAGTCGAAGCCGCCGGCCCAGGACTCCATCTGCTTCTCGGTGACCTGGGCCGGATCGTCGACCATGCTGGCCAGGATTCGCGCCTCGTGGTTGCCGGTCTCCCAGAGCGCGAGTGCCAGCTCGTGGTCGCGCCGGTACCCTTTGGCGATCCGGCGCAGCTCGGGGATCGGGACGCCGTAGGCGGCGTCGGTCTTGATGCCGTAGCGCGCCATGCCGACGCGGTTCTGCTCGCTGGCCATGCCGGCCAGCTCTTCCATCACGGCCGTCAGCCGCTCGGAGGTTGTCATGGCGCCGGGATCTCCCTCGCTACCCGCGCAGCTCCGCGTCGGCCGCCGCGAGGATCCGCGTCAGCTCGGCGGCCTTGTCCGCCTCCAGCGGCTCGGGCCGGTAGTCGCGCCAGATCAGCTCCGCCCTCTCGCGCGCCACCTCGACCGGGTCGCGGAAGATACCGTCGGGACCCGGTTGCTGAGTGATCGCCGGGACGAACGAGTCGCGCATGTGCCGGCGCGTGTGCTTGTGTCCGAGGAAGTGACCTCCCGGGCCGATGTCGGCGATCGCCTCGAGCGCCATCGCGTCGTCGTCGAGGTCGAGGTCCAGGAGCGCGTAGCGGGCGCGTTGGTAGAGGTCGTCGTCGAGGAAGATGTCCTCGGGGACGAACAGGGTGTAGACGTTGACGAGACCGATGGACGGCATCAGGTCGATGCCCTCCCAGGCGCCCTGCACGAGGTCCATGCCCTTCTCCACCGCCGCCTGCCAGGTACCGGCGCCGGGCGAATCCGTACCGCAGGTGGCCGCCTCGCTGGGCACGCCCCAGTGGTGGGCGAGCTCGGTGGCGAGGAAGCGGCAGCGGCTGTCCAGAGGGAAGCTGACGAACCCGCCGCTGCGCGGGTCGGCGTAGCTCTGCATGATCGAGTGCAGCACCGGCGCGCCGGGGTACGCCAGCTCGAGCAGGACGCTGGCGGCGACGAGCTCGGCGGCGCCCATGGCGAAGGCGCCGGCCTTGGTGGCCGGCGCGGTGGTGCCCAGGGTCGGCATCGTCACGAAGCACACCGGCACGCCGGCCTCGGCGAACACGAGGGCCGCCTCGATGCCGTCCTTGTCCACGACCAGCGGCGAGATCGTGCCGATGAGGTCGCTCATCACGGGCCGGCGGCGGAGTTCCTCCGGCCCGCCGGCGATGACCGTCGCCATCTCGACGGCGTAGCGGGCTTCGCGTTCGCCGTTGACCATGCCCTGCAGGTGCTTGACGGTGTTGTTCCAGCCGGCGTCGAGCTCGTGCAGCTGCGAGGTCTCGCCGTAGTCGCCGGCGCTCAGCGTCGGCCACCAGAACGAGATGCTCGAGAGGTAATCCTGGATGCGCGTCACGTCGGCGAGGTCCGCCTTGGTGGACTTGCGGCGCTCGCGCGTGACGAAGTCGATGAGCTCCACGCCGCAGCCGTCGGTGGTGGCGTAGGTGTTGCCGTCGCCGACCTCGATGGCACAGCTCTCGTCGCGGGCGCCGAGGCCGAAGCGGCGCGGCGCCCGGGACATCGCCTCCAGCACGAGGTCCGCCGGGAACCTCGCCACCTGCGTCGCCTTGTCGACGCGCACGCCGTGGTCGGCGAGCAGGCCGAGGGCCTTGTCCGACTGGAACTGCACGCCCACCGTCTCGAGGATGTCGAGCGTGGCCTGCTTGAGCCGGTCGAGCTCCTCCGGGCTGTGGCAGGTCTGCCGGAACGCCGGCCTCAGAGGTGCGATCGCAGGGCGTTCGATAGGTGCCACGGAGTCATCCTCCAGCTCGGGAACGGTGCGAAGCCGGCGCGGGGGTCTTCGGCGCCGCGCCGGCACGGTCGCCCATTCATATCACCGGGTCAGCGCCCCGGCCAGACGCGTCGTTGGGTGATCCTTGCGCAGGAGCCGGCCGGTTCTTGAACGAACTTCGCGGTCCGCACTTCCACGACGTGCGCGCTCGGCGGCGCAGCTGTAGAATCCGCGCATGTCCATCTCCCTGCGACCGTTCACGCGCACCGATTTCGCCCGGCTCATCGGCTGGGTCGACGGCGCCGGCCCGGAGTTTCTCGTGCAGTGGGCGGGCACCAAGTTCGCCTTCCCGCTCGACGAGGCTCAGCTCGAAGGGCACCTCGTGCAGGCCGAGGGGCCGCAGGCCACGAGGTTCGTCTTCGCGGCCCTCGACGACGACAGCGGCGAAGTCGTGGGGCACGTCGAGCTGGGCAGGCTGGACCGCGACAACCGCTCCGCCACCGTGTCCCGGCTGCTCGTCGGCGACGCGGCGGCGCGAGGCAAAGGCACCGGCGCGCAGATCGTGAACCTCGTGCTCGACAAGGCCTTCCTGGAGCTGGACCTGCACCGCGTCGACCTCTACGTCCTCGACCTCAACCTCGCCGCCATCCGCCTCTACGAGGGCCTCGGCTTCAAGACCGAGGGCCACTTCGTGGAGGCGAGGCGCGCCGGCGGCAAGTACTGGAACGTCTATTACATGGCCATGCTCAAGGAGCAGTGGCTCGGCCGCAGCGCCGGCTGAGCGTCGCCCGGCCATCCGGGCCGCGCGCCCATCCCCACCATGTCTGCCGTGCCCGCTGAGGATCAGCCGCGTGCGCTCGTGATCGCCAATCCCGCGGCCGGCCGCGGGCGCACCGGGCGAGAGCTCGGTCACCTGCTCGCCGCCGTGCGCGCAGCGGTGGGTCCGCTCGACGTCGTCGAGACCACGGCAGCCGGCGACGCATCACGGCTCGCCGCCGCCGCCGGCGGCGACCGGCGCCCGCTGGTGATCAGCGTCGGCGGCGACGGCACGCTCAGCGAGATCGTCGACGGGCTGATGCGGGCGACGCACGACGCCGCGGGCGCGTCCCCCGGCGCCGCGGCAGCGCGCGGCGCCGGCGCGGCGGAAGGCAGCGCCCGGTACTCCCGTTCGGCGGCGATGCCGTGCATCGGCTTCGTCGCCACCGGCACCGGCGGCGACTTCGGGCGCACGCTCGGCATCCCCGGAGGCACCGCCGACCACATCGCCGTGCTCGCCGCCGGGGCCGAGCGCACCATCGACGCCGGCCGCGCGCGCTTCACCGGCGGCGACGGCCGGCCGCGCGAGCGCTGGTGGATCAACGTGCTCTCGGCCGGCGTCGGGGGCCTCGTCGACCGCTACGCGGCCACGGCGCCGGCGTTCCTGAGCGGACGCCTCTCCTACGCCCAGGCCACGCTGCGCGGCATCGTCATGTGCCGGCGCGTGCGCCTGCGCTGCCGCGCCGTCCTGCCAGGCGGGGAGGCCGTCGAGCGCGTCGTCGACTCGCACGCCGTCGTCGTCTGCAACGGGCAGACCTTCGGCGGCGGCATGAACATCGCGCCCATGGCGCGTCCGGACGACGGGTTGCTGGAGGTGATCGTCCTCGAGACGCGCACGCGCCTGCGCCTGATCGCCAAGCTCGGCACCGTGTACAAGGGGACCCACCTGCGCGAGCCCGGCGTGAGCCACTTCAGCTGCCGCTCGCTCGAGCTCACGCCGCTTCAGTCGGGGCCTGCCGGACGACACCTCTTCCCCCTCGACGTCGACGGCGACGCGCTCGGCGACGTCCCGCTCGCGGTCAGCGTCGTCCCGGGAGCTTTGAGGGTGCGCGCGCCCAGCCGTTGAGGCAGCACCCCGGACCATCGCACCGGCGCGCGGCTCTCAGTCAGGGATGACGAAGCCCTCTTCGCGGAACAGAGCGAGGCACGCGTCGCACACGCGGGCGTCGTAGCGCGCCCCGCTGCCGAGCGCGATCTCGTCGAGCGCGGCGGCGATGCCCAGGCCGGGGCGATAGGGCCGGTGGGACGACATCGCCTCCACGACGTCCGCCACCGCGAGCACGCGGCCGAACTCGCCGATCTCGTCGCCGGAGAGCCCGCCGGGGTACCCGCTGCCGTCGAGGCGTTCGTGGTGCTGCAGCACGGCCTCGGAGATGACGTCGGGCAGCTCGGCGGGCTTGAGCAGTTCCACGCCGGCCGTGCTGTGCGTCTTGACGATCGCGAACTCTGCCTCGCTCAGGCGGGACGGTTTGCTGAGCAGCTCGGCGGGCACGACGATCTTGCCCAGGTCGTGGACGATCGCGGCGATGCGCAGGAGGCGGAGCCGCTCGCCTTCGATGCCGAGCCTGGCGGCGAGCGCCTCGGCGATGCTCGCGACCCGCCGTTCGTGCCCCGCCGTGTACGGGTCGCGAGCGCTGACGGCCGCCGACAGCGTCGCGACGGTCCGCTCCATGGCCTGTTCGAGGAGCGAGAGAGTCAGCCGGCCCTCCTCCATCGCCACGCGGCGCTCCTCCTCCACCGAGGTCGCGCGCCCGAGCACGCGGAAGACGGCCAGCTGGCTCGGCCGCGGCAGCGCGTCGATGTCGAAGACGGCGCAGAGGGCGCCGGCCGGGTGGTCCGCGGCGCGGACGGGGAAGGCGATGAAGGTACGGGCGCCGTACCGGGTGACGAGCGGCGACGTCTGCGCGTACGCGGACTGGTCGAGCCGCTCGACGATGCAGGCGTCGTCGCCTCCCGCGACGATGACGTCGAGGCTGGGGCTGCCGGCGCCGGAGAGCCGCCGCGGCAGCTCGGCGGGCAGATGCCAGCCGGCGACCACGTCGAGGTCGGCGCCGGCCCGCCGCTCGTACATCACGAAGGAGGCGCCGAGCACGCTCCCGGCGGCGGCGCAGATGGCGCCGATGTTGCGCACGACGTCGGCGCCGAAGCTCAGGAAGCAGGCGCTGAGCGTCCTGACGTTGTCCTCGTCCCAGCGGTCCACCAGAAGCTTCGTGATCAGGTCGGCGACCAGGCTGAGCAGACCGGCGTGCTCCTCGGGCCACGAGTCGTTCTCGCGCTTGGCGCCCAGGGCGAGGAAGCCGATGAGCAGGCCGGCGTGCATCAGAGGATCGACGAGCACCGAGCGCAGGCCTTGGCGGGACCAGAGCTCGCGCTCCGCGGCCGCAGCCGCGGGCAGCAGCCCGACGTCCCCGACTTCCACCATGCGGCCCTCACGGAGCTGGCCGTGAAGCCACGGCAGCGAGTCGAGCGTCGCGACGTCCGCGCAGGGATGGACCTCGTCGTCCGCGCGCGTCCACTGCCGCGCCCAGTCGACGCTCGCTCGGTCGCCGGCCAGTTCGTGCATGCTGCAGAAGTCCACGCCGGTGGCGATGCCGATCTGCCGCAGCGCGTAGGCAAAGGCTTCGGCCGACGTCTCCGAGGAAGTGTCCACGAAGCGCGCGGCGACGCCCGCGAGCATGGTCTCGATCTCTCGGCGCCCGTGCGCCGCGCCCCCCCTGTCGTGCGCCGCGGCAGGGCGGTTGACGAAGAGCGCCCAGGCCGCCAGGGCGGAGCCGTCGGCGGTTTCCGAGAACACGGGGCTCGCCACGACGTGCACGCGGCGACGTTCCCCGTCGCAGCAGCGCACGTACTCGTCGAACGTCCGCGTGCGGGCGGACTCGTCTCCGTGGATCCCGCGCACGTGGGTCTGCCAGTCGGGCATGAGGTCGTCCCAGACCGTCTCGAGCAGATCGTCCGCCTGCGCCCGAAGGAGCCGCAGCAACGGTTCGTTGGCGCCGAGGACGACGCCGTCGGCGGTGATCACGCCGAGCGGCTGGATGTCGGGGAGGTGGCTCACGACCTCGACGAGCCGGCGGATCTGGTCGCGGACCGCGTCCGGGACGGCGCCTGCGAGCCAGTCAGTATGTAGGAGCAGAGGTTCCACGCTCTGTGTATCGGCGGCCGGCGCGCCGAACTTCACCTCGCGCTCGTCTCACCCCACGGGGAGATGCGCCTGTGCGCCGTCTGGTACGCTGGGCCGGTGCACGACCTCCCCGAGGATCAGATGGCCGCCGAGGACGAGCCGGGACGGCGGCGCGTGGACCGACTGCTCGCCGAGACCAGCCGCGTCGAGGCGTTCAGCGACGGCGTGTTCGCGATCGCCGCCACCCTGCTCGTGCTGACCCTGACCGTTCCCACCGTGCGCGAAGCGGCGAGCGGGCGCCTCCTCTGGCACGAGCTGCTCCAGCGCTGGCCTACCTACTTCGCCTTCGTGGTCTCGTTCGTGAGCATCCTCGTCATGTGGGCCAGCCACCACAACATCTTCACCCTCATCCGCCGCGTCGACCACACGTTCCTGCTGATCAACGGGGTGGTGCTGATGGGCGTCACCGTGATCCCTTTCTCCACCGAGCTCCTGGCCCAGCATCTCGGCCATCCCGGCGAGCACGTGGCCGCAGCCGTCTACAGCGGCGTCGCCCTGATCATCGCCCTCGGCTTCAACGCCCTCTGGTACTGGGCCCGCCGCGGCGAGCACCTGCTGGAGCCCGGCATCCCGGCGCGGACGATGCGCCTGTTCACGCGCCAGTACGCGGTGGGCCCTCTGGTCTACCTGGCGGCGCTCGGCATCTCCTTCGTCAGCGCGTGGGGGAGCCTCGCCATCTTCGTCCTCGTCCTCGTCTTCTACGCGATCCCCACACCGGCCACCGCGCCGCTGGACGCCGAGGAGTGACGGTGGTGGCGCTGCCGCGGGCGCGCCGGATCGCGCCCTGCGTCAGGTGCCGAAGACGCTGACGCGGTCCTTGCCGAGGCTCTTGGACAGGTAGAGCGCCTTGTCGGCGCTCGAGAGCAGTTCCGCCGCGGTATAGCCGCCGATCCCGATGCCGGCGACGCCGATGCTCACCGTCACGCGCGCCTCGCGCACGCCGGGCGCGCTCTCGAAGCGCCCGGCCGTGACCGCGGCACGGATGCGCTCGGACACGTTGCGCGCGGCCGTCGGCTCGTTCCCCGCGGCGCGCGTCTGCGGCATGATCAGCGCGAACTCGTCGCCGCCGTAGCGTGCCACGACGTCCACGTCGTGGCGCGTGCAGTCGCGCAGCAGAACGGCCATGTCGGCGAGCAGGCGGTCCCCGCGAGGGTGACCCCAGCGGTCGTTGAACTGCTTGAAATCGTCGACGTCGACGATCACCAGCGAGAGGTCGTCGCCGTAGCGGCGCGCCGTGGTGACCTGCTGGCGCAGGTGCTCGTTGAAGTGCCGGTGGTTGAAGAGGCCGGTGAGCCCGTCGGTCACGGCCTGCTCGGCCAGGAGCGCGTAGGCGCGGGCGTTGGCGATCGCGATCGCCGCCTGATCGGCGATCGCCTGAAGGACGCGCAGGTCGTCCTCGCTCCAGCGCCGGATGCGGCGGCTCTCGCCGACGTCGATGAGGCCGATCACCTCGCCCCTGCAGACGAGCGGGAGACTGGCGCTCGAGAGCTCTCCCCACTCGTCCATGTCGGCGAGCTCGGGCTCGCTCAGCGCCTCGTCGTCGCGGTACCAGATCGACGGCCGGCGCTCGCGCACGCACGCCTCGAGGTCGTGCCACTTCGCGCTGTCGTAGCTCGTGCCGATCCACTCGGTCGAGTCGATGTCGATCTCGGGCAGCTGGTGAAAGGCCACCACGACGAACTCGTCGCGGTCGAGGACGTAGTCGTAGATGTCACACCAGCCCGCGTCGAGCCGCTCCGTCACGAGACGCGTGATGAGGCCGAGCGTCTCCTCGAGATCGGTGCTCGCGGCGATGGCGGCGCTCGTCTCGAGCAGCACGCGATACTGCTTCACCAGCCGCTCGAGCGCCGTGATACGCGCCTGCGCGGCGGCCGCCGGCGCTCCCGGGCGGGCGGCTCTCCCTCTCTGCTGTGGGGCATCTCCCATGTCGTCCTCCGTCGCGCCGGTCCCTCTGCGCCTCGACCCTTCTCTCGCCGCGTGGACCGTGGGACTTGAGGGTCGCGCGCAACGTCCACCGGCTCCGCTCACGTCACCGTCGCACAAACGGACGCCGCCCGCTAGTGTCGCGGCCCATGCCGCCGCAACGCCCAGACGCGCGCACCGCCGCCACCTCGCCCGGCTCCGGCCTCCGGCTCCCGGCCGCCCCCCGCCTGCAGCTCTTCGGCGTCGAGGGGCGCCGGCAGGTCAAGGCGCTCCTTGCGGCGGCACATCCCGGCGTGCGTTTCGCACACGAGCGTGCGTGGGCGGCTCCGCCGCAGGCGCGGCGCCGGCGTGCCGGTCTCTGGTTGTGGCGCGACGGCGAAGAGGAGCTGCGCGCCCAGGCGACCAGCGTCCTGCTCCAGTTCGTCCACCCGCTGGTCGCGAGCGGGGCGCCCTACTGCGTCGCCTGGCCGTTCGCCCCCGACGTCTTCGCTCCGCGCGCGCTCGCGCCGGGCGACGGCGCCGCC
>Ga0209697_10009856_pt1 | contig 10475 bp, 10 predicted proteins | sample AliMusrvi5mmetaG_FD_184115 | JGI IMG/M metagenome (GOLD analysis project Ga0209697, IMG submission 184115) | Freshwater lake bacterial and archeal communities from Alinen Mustajarvi, Finland, to study Microbial Dark Matter (Phase II) - Alinen... | ecosystem: Environmental > Aquatic > Freshwater... | reverse complement strand
TGTCGTGGCTCATTATCCGCATACCCTACCGTCCCCCCAGGAACCGATGGGACCTCTCAAGTTCTAGACGCTTCTCTTTCCCCATGCCATGCGCTAGTGACCTCGTCAGGCCCTCGGGAATCTCGCCGCGCCAAAACCTTAGACCGATGTTTGTTTTCTCTGTTGTCCGCCTAGTTTCCCGGCGGTGCCACGCTATCTCGATCATCATTCCGACTTGCCGATTCCTCTGTATTGGCTTCCGTTGCGTTGACGACGTCGCCACCTGCATTTTTGCTCTTAACGAGGCTGAATGGCTTCGGGGTGGTGCATCACCCCTCTGGCCTAGGGTAAACTCTGACTACGCTTCACGGCTTTTGTTCGCCTGTACCGCAGGTCTTAACCCGCCAATACCGCTCCGCCAGCCGCGCAAGACTCGATACGGGTGGGTGGCTGGCCCTTGCCCGACAGGGACTTTCACCCTGCAAGAACCGCCCAGGGCAATCGCACGAAGCTCTAACCAACTGAATTTATTGATAATAAAAAATGACCAAATTATGGTCAATATCATATTAAACAATCGGTTAGCGATCCTTCATGCGATTGCCCTGAAGAACCGCCAAGCTTAGCTTGACGCACTAACGACCAGAGCTGGAGCATGGGAACCAGCACAATCCCGCAGATGTCATTATCGACATGACCATACTCCGTAAATTATTTTGGATACTCTGGATTTGGCAATTCGGTGGGGTGATCGCCCATGCTGAACCGGTGTCGCTTGATGAACACCGTGCCGATTCCCTTGCGGGTTATCTGGAGGTATTTGAAGATACCACGGATCGTTATGATTTTGCTCATATTTTGACTGGTCCCATAAGCCAAAGCTTCAAAAGAATTCCGGGATTCTTTAACGAAGGCTTTGGCAAGCAAGTGATATGGTTCCGTTTTCAGGTGCGGCAAACTTACCCGTTCAGTAGCGGAATTTACCTTGCACTTGGCCCACCCATGCTGGATTATGTCACCGTGTATGTGCAAACCGGGGATGAACCAAGCAATCCTTATGCCTATCAGGTGTTTCACTTAGGCGATCACATACCCGCCACTGATAGCCAAAGGTTACAACCGGATTTTGTCGCCCCGTTAAATTTAACTCAAGATTTGACACGGTGGGTGTACCTACGCATACAAACCTCCAGTAATCTTTCTCTATATGGATACATAAAACCAGGTTATCTACTGTTACAAGACAGTAATCATACCATCATGCTGCAAATGTTCATGCTGTCCGTTTATCTGTTGACGGCTTCAATTAGCTTGCTGCTTTATATTCGCATTAGGCAGAGACTATTTGGGTTTTATGGAATGTTCTTATTATTCTTGTTTAATAACCGTCTTTCAGCGACAGGCATATTACCTTTAGTTTTTCCTTCTTTTGCCCATCATATAGGCGATTTTATGGTATATCAAAGTGCTTGTGGTGCGTGTATTTTTCTTATCCTATTTGGTTTTACCTTATTTCAAGCATTGCTGAATCAGCGGCAAAGGCAATTTTTATTTTTACTATTGGCGGTAGCCTCCTTGACGTTTGTATCGACACCGTTGTTACCGGTTGCCTTCATTTTTTGCATTATTTTTGTGACCGGGATTTGTTTGTTTAGCCTTCTGATTTGGCTCAGTTTTAAATCCTTGCAAAAAAAAAAAAAAATAAGTGGCAGTTTGTATTATTGCGTGGCATTTTCACTGATATTGGTCGCACCCGCCATGGAATTGCTGCGTCTGAGTGGCAGGCTTCCGCTCACCGCGGTAACAAGCAACCTAGTCCAATTTGTGACGTTTGGCAATATCATGCTGCTTACGTTTGGCTTGGCCGATAAACTGCGAATTGACCATGACAATGCTTTATGGGCCGAGCGCAACGCCAAACAAAATGCTCAGGCTATGGCCGCCGAGATGACCATAGAGCTGCGCAAAAAACAGCAAGATTTGGAAGAGACCTTGGACCGGCAAATGCGTTTTGTGTCCACGGTGACCCACGAATACCGGACCCCGCTAGCGATCATCCGCATCAATCTTGATTTACTGTCCAAGAAGAAACATGACCCGGATAGGGTTTTTGCCTTTGCCGTCAATAAAATGCAACGGGCCATCGCCCGGTTGATGGAGTTGCTCGAAGTGAATTTGGACAAGGCAAGGTATGCCCGTGATGATTTTAAGCTCAGTCTGGAGAATGTCGGCGTGTTGGGCTTGGTTGCAGAAGTCATCGGCCAGGCTAGGGATTTTTGGCCTTGGAGTAAGTTAAATTTTTCCGATGTGATTGACGCTGAAATGGTCGTTTCAGCCGACCGGCGTTTATTGAAAACCGCTTTGCTGAACTTGTTGGATAATGCGATCAAATACTCGCCGGAAGGAAGCGCCGTGGAAGTGAAGGTCAGCCGACTAGGGGCGGAAGCCGTCATCGACGTGAGCGATCAAGGGGTTGGCATCCCGCCCGAAGAACGCGAACGGGTGTTTGATAAATATTATCGGATACCCGGCAATGATAATATCCTAGGCTCCGGGGTCGGGCTATATTTGGTCGCCAGGATAGTCGGGGAACATCATGGCACTGTCTCCATTCAAAGCAATGGTTCCGGTACGACAGTAACGGTGCGCTTGCCTGTTGTGACGGCCTTGTAGCATCCAAGTATATTTCGACCATACCTGCCACCACCTTATCATATTGCTTACTAATGCATAAATCCGAATCCAAAGTATTGATTGTCGAGGACGACTCCGACCTTCGGGAAAGCATTTCCGTCTACCTTGAAGATGAGGGCATTGCCGTGACCGGGGCCGGTAGTGCCGAAGAGTTTTATTGTTACTTGGCCCAAGGTTCTTATGATGTCGCAGTGATTGATATCGGACTGCCAGACCAATCCGGTTATGTATTGGCGGAAGAGCTACGGCGCAACACCGAGTTAGGCATCATCATCCTGACTGCGCGGGGCGACATTGAAGATAGGGTGCAAGGCTATGCAGTCGGGGCCGATCTTTACCTCGTCAAGCCGGTCGATATCCGGGAACTGTTGGCAGCCGTCGTCAGCATGACTGGGCGTAGGCTGGAACGCAACCAGCATCCATCCAGGTCGGGAGGTATATGGCGCTTAAAGCGGTCAAGCTGGCATTTGGTTTCACCGGCTGGCGTCGAAATCATGCTGACCGGCAAGGAGTTCGAATTTATCCACATTCTTGCCTTGGCGGAGGGAAGGCCCGTAGAGCGCAAGCAGTTGATGACCTCCCTGCATTATCCCGAAAAGGATTGGGAGGGTCGGGCATTGACTGAGTTGTCACGCAGGCTGAGGAAAAAAATCAGCCACCAAACCGGCTTGGAATGCCCCCTCCATACCCACCACAGCATAGGCTATTGCTTTTCCGGCAGTATCGCCATCGTCGAGTAATATCACCCGGGCGTAGCTTTGCCTAAGCCCAACGGCAGCGTCAACACCTGCTTTGACAGCCAAAGCAAGCTTTCGCGATCCATTAAAATCAACAGTATAGCCTGATTTTGTGTTATTTCGTGGGATTTCGTGGGATTTCGTGGTTTGAACATGCCCGCTATTGATTATTTAATGCAGTGGAAAAATAGAACGATAGGTAAAGCCACCTATCCATCGTTCCCCTGTTTCGGGTCACTGCCGCATGAGGGCTAACTTAATGGCAGTGAAGCAGGAGCTTGGGAACCAGCAAAAAGATTCGGAGTTTGTTTGTTTAAACCGCTCCGTTTGAATCACGTTTCACCAAGTGTTTAAGGTGAGAAGTGAGGTTGTCAGAATCTAAACTTACCATCAATATGAAAGAGGATAAGATCATGAGCGAAGCAGAAGACCTGAAAAAAAGACTTGAAGATGCCAACGCCAAGGGCTATGGCAAAACCATCAGCACTGAGATTACCACACTAACTATCGTGTGCGAATCGGGATACAGTTATAAAGTTCGCCACAAAGACAAAGGCAAAGATTGGTCCGGCGATAAAGAACTCAAATCGGGCGGAAGAATGTCCTTCCCCATAGCGACCACTGAAGAAATATCGCTGAACGGTGATGGTTCGAGTGATGATGTCAAAATCAACGATACCAAAGGTTATATTGAGTACAAATCCGGTGAAAAAAGTGGTGTAACCGGTAGTAAAAATCTTTGGGCAAATCTCATCACTTGGAACGGAGACAAAAAAGCTTGGCTGTTGAATCCCGTTTTTGACAGTATTGACAAACATGATGCGCTCATAGTCCCAGCCGTGACAGGCGCGGAATGCACTCTCACCTTGCTTAGGGATCATAGCTATGGACGTAAAATTAGCCTTGATTTCACTACGTTACGCATTACCAACAATACCTCCTACGATTTTCCCATCAAGACAAAAAAGGATGGTGACTGGCATGACCAAAATACGCTTAAAGCCAAAGCCAGTGCCGACTTTGGCATCTGCGATATTGAGATGATCTCATTAAACGGCGGCGGCGAAAGCGATGATATCAAAATCAACGACGATAAAGGCTATATTGAGTATATGCCAGCCAAGATAAAAAAAGATATGGTCGTTTACAGTGTGGAATCTAAAGTCTGGATTACCCAAGTCTGGTGGAACCCAACCCTTCAAAACTGGTTTGGCGCTGCCTCTCAATCCAATATCAACGGTCATGACGATCTGATTCTTCAACCAACCGCTTTCGATACGAAAACAAAAACCATTACTCTTACCATCAGTAAGTAATAGCGGCAAATGAAAGTGTCCGCTTTTTAATATCCCGCTGGTTCCCAAGCTCCGGCTTGGGAACCAGCAAAAGGTTCGGAGTTTGTTTATTTAAACCGCTCCGTTTGCATCAAGCTTTACTGGACAGTTAAAGTGAGACTTGAGGTCATTAATATCTAAACTGACCATCACTATCAATAGACAAGTAGGTCGGCAAGCCTTTGCCGACATGAGCACTTTATATAAATAAGGTAGTCAATCATGGGTAAGAAAACGATTCAGAATTGTAACAGATCTATTGGCTTGTCTTTATCAGACACTAAAGCCTTGGCTCAGAAATTTGCCCCCATTGTCTATTTACACAGCAAGGATGACAGTCGTCCCTCATCCGTTGACTGGTATTTAAAGAGAGTAAGGCTATGTTTTAAAAGTGATGATGATGTGGTGTTAACAGAGGGAGAAATAACTTTCAACAATTTGATTGCTCAAAACAAAGAAGGCATTTCGTCGGCTGCTAGAGAATTTGATTCGGATGAATTTGTATGGTACTTGAGGATCACGGATTCAAAAGTCAGGCAAGGCGAAGAAATTAAAGAGGGAAAAATACAGACACCGTGCTATGTCCATGTCAGAAGGGCCAAAGAATCAGAGGATATTGATATTCAGTACTGGTTTTTCTATCCCTATAATGGCGATACCGCAACGATTGGCAGTACCGGAACGCATGATGCCGACTGGGAACACATCACCGTTCGTCTCGATAGTTCAGGAAGGAACATAAAAGCGGTTTGTTATACAGGACATGGAGAAAATGAATGGTGCGAGAATGATGAGTGTCAGGGTTATATAGTTTGGCATCCCGCCAATAAATTTGATACCGGTGACAATCCATCAAGCGCTTTTCTATCCAGTAATAACATACTCGAAGTACATAATGGCGGTGGCAATAATAATCTATACTATCAAATTGGACAATTATTTGGAAACAGCATTACCTGGAATAAAAAGGGTGTCAAATACGATACTGGAAACCACCCCGCAATAGTTGTGACTGCGGCTGGAAAAATTATTGAAGTTCATAACGGAGGTGGTAATAACAACCTTTACTACCGAATTGGACGCATAGATAGTAATGAAATAATTTGGGATAACAACCAGAGTAAAAGATATGATACTGGAGATAATCCAGCTATTGTCTTTACACCTGAGGGAAAAATTATCGAAGTCCATAATGGTGGGGGTAATAATAATCTCTATTACCGTATTGCCCATTTGCATGAAAATAATATTATATGGGACAGCGATAGCATTAAATACGATACCGGTAACCGCCCAGCCATAACGTTTACCTCTGAGGGTAAAATCATTGAGGTGCATAATGGCGGTGAGAATAACAAGCTTTATTACCGAATAGGTCAACTCAACGCTAATAGTATTATCTGGGATAGCGGAAGCAAAGGCATCGAGTATGATTCAGGTGACAATCCATCAATTGCTGTAACCCCATCTGGCAGGATAATAGAAGTTCATAATGGCAGCGGAGATAATAACAATCTGTATTATCGTACTGGTGCTATCAATGGCGATACTATAGTCTGGGAGAAAGTTAAAGGTACGAAGTATGATAGCGGAAATCGCCCCTCTTTGACGCTTACCTCAGAGGGTACAATCATTGAGGTGCATAATGGCGGTGATGAGAAAACCTCCATAGAACTTACTGGGGATGCCAGAATAGTCGATGTTGATAGTAGCGGCAATAACAATCTTTACAGTAATCTTGGCTTATTGAGAAATACTGCTTTTCCGGTCGTTTATTCAGCAAAACATTCTCATGCAAGTTATTGGGATATGGATGATCACGTCAGACTATACGGTTTAGCAGAAGATAAAACTGACAAAGGACCGCTTTGGGAGGCGGCAGAACATCTGGTATTACTTCACGATAACCCAGCAGAAGACACTGACAACGCTTGGAATCGTTTTTCTGGGCATTGGGGGGATAGTGAAGGCAAAGCTGAAATAGAAACACCAAGTCCCGAAACTATAGGCTTTAAGGGTAGTTGGTGCAATGATAAAGACTGACTTGTTTATGCTTAGAATACCTGTTAAAACCCATCCGGCTAAGTTTTCCGCACGTCCCAAGCTCCGGCTTGGGAATCAGCAATATTTCTAAAAATACATTGGTAACTTGCATGGCTACTGAAGGCAGAAACATCGGCGAACTAGATAAACAACTAGAAGAAACTATTAAAGAAATAGCTTTTCTTCAGTCTTACGCCAGATCATTACCCGGAGACCGTGTCACAGATAAGGCAAAAGACGCACTCAGTCAATTAGCCGTGCAGATTTTTTCAGATAAAAAAGAAATTAGTCAAGAACAGTTGAAATTAGCTTTAAGCATTCATGGTCAACTTTGTGAAATAGTGCTTCCCGCTACGCTACGGTCACTTAAAGCAACTGATCCAGAACAAGGCTTCAGGTCGTGGTTAAAACAAGTATGGTCGATTCCGATCATTGCCATTTGCACAGTCATTGCTTTTTTGACTTTCCTTTACCAGTCAACCAATCTAAATATTAGCTCGGTTCCGTATGAGGAGCAAGGTAGTCAGCGGTCAGCCCCAGATGCGGCGCAAGGTACTTATAAACAGGTTCCATGACACTATTGAAAGAAAACTCAAGCAAGTTGCATCCATTAGATACGGGAAAAAAATACTATGTCTATTTTATTAAATTTATCAACCGCAACGCTAGGGGCAGGGTTTTATACATTATTCACAACGTATAAATACATCTCAGAACGAACTTACGAACCAGCTTATAACACTATCAATTTATTGCGGTTCTTTCTTGGAATTGTCTCGGGTGTCATACTTGCTAATTTTGGGCCTAACATAGGTGCCAAAGAATACAATCCAATTCTACTTGGATTAATTGGAGGATATTCATCCGAAGCGGTGAATCAAATTCTTCTGCGCGTGACGGAAGTGCTAGTGGCGGCAATCAAAGGTAGCGGCAAGGATGAATTTAAACAGCGTGAAGCTCTATTGCAGACTCAAGCAAAAGACCAGCAGAGCATCCAACGACAACAAACAGTCATTGCTTTAGGTAATGTCTTGAAAGATGCCATCGACAAACAAGCTCCATCAGAAGTCATAGATAGCATCAAAAAAGCCATGGATGAGCTAAATAAATCTTAAGCGCGGCGGCAATAACGGCAACCCGTACATCGCGCCCTAGTAGGCTGGCTGTGACAGCCAAAGTAAGCCAAGCCAACATCATTATTTTCAATAATAATACCTAAGAGGTGACTATCATGCAAATGAGCCAAAACGGTCGAAAATTGTTGCAACAATGGGAAGGTGTTCGTTTAAATGCCTACAAAGATTCGGCAGGGTTGCTGACAATAGGTGTTGGTCATCTGCTGACTAAATCGGAGTTATCTTCGGGCAAGATTGACATTAACGGCGAGTCAGTTAAATATGGGAATGGACTTACATCAGACCAAGCCGATGCGCTGCTGGCACAGGATTTAAAGCCAGCCGAAACCACTGTGAACAATAACGTCAAAGTTGAATTAAACCAAAACCAATTTGATACCTTAGTGTCATTTACGTTTAATGTGGGCGGCGGCGCATTTAAAGGCAGCACACTGTTGAAAAAGCTAAATAACGGTCAATATGGCGAAGTATCAGGCCAACTCATGCGATGGGATAAGGCTGGCGGTAAAGTTGTGCCTGGTTTGGAAAAAAGAAGGAAAAATGAAGTAAAACTCTGGAATAGTTAACGCGAGTTTAAAACTCGATTAGCAAGTTTTTGCAAATCGACGGTAGGCCGCGACCCTGTTGAGCGTATGACCTGCTCGATTGCCTTTGGATTGTTGGCAAGGGTAGTCATGGGCGCGGCAAAATCGCCAAAGGCAGACGGCGGCGGGCGAAGGCATCAATATAAACCCCTGAGAACTGCCCGCTGGCGTCGATGCTGTTGGCGTAGGTTTCAACGGCCCCCAGTGCGTTCAGGACGTGAATGCGCCATTGCTTTCTACGAAGCCGTGTGCAATTCGCGGATTGATTGGATGGCGGTGTATTAACGTCCATCTTGTTTGGACTGTCAGGCATTCCCGAAAAAATTTTACACTGGCCCCTATACGAACCCAAAAAAACAAAAAAGGCTTACAGCCGATTAACTGTAAGCCTCTGTTTTGTTTGGTAGCGGGGATAGGATTTGAACCTATGACCTTCGGGTTATTAGCCCGAATGTTTAGATGTTTCCTCGCGTTGATTGTTTGCTATGTAATCATAGTTTATCAGTAGCTTGAAATAAATATAAAGAGTAGGCTTATTAAAAATAGCTCCACCAAAGAGCGCATCAACCACCTGATGGACCAGATTTCAATCGGCTGGGGGGGCGTGAAATGATCCGCCTCGCCCACGTCATTGAAACCTTCGAAGCCGATTTTTTGCAACGCCACGGGGACGGGCTGCTTCCCGGCCAACGGCAGGCCCTTGAGGCAATCAAAAACTGCCGTAGCGCCATGAGCCCGAAAATGCTGGCGGAATGCCTGGACTGCGGCCAACAAACCATCGTCCCGCATTCCTGCGGGCACCGCAACTGCCCGCATTGCCAGGCACACGAATCCCAGCGATGGATTGAGCGCCAGCTGGAAAAGCTCGTGCCCGGCGACTACTTCATGATCACCTTCACCCTGCCCGCCGAGCTGCGCCCCCTGGCTTTGCAAAACCAGCAGGCCCTATACGGCCTGTTCATGCAAACCGCCTGGGACACGCTGCACCGCTTTAGCCAAAACGACAAGGCGCTGCAAGGCACCCCGGGGGCCATCGCCGTGTTGCACACCCACACGCGCGCCCTTGATTTCCATCTCCACACCCACGTTGTCATGCCTGCCGCCGCCATCGACCGCAAGCGCCGGACATGGCGCACGAAAAAGGCGAAATACCTGTTTAACCACAAAGCCCTCGCCAAAGTGTTCCGGGCGAAATTACGGGAAGGCATCAAGCAAGCCGGGTTGAGCCTGCCCGGGCGCCATCCCGAACAATGGGTGGTGGATTGCAAAAATGTCGGCTCAGGCGAAAAGGCATTAGTCTATCTGGGGCGCTACCTGTACCGTGGCGTGATACAGGAAAAGCACATCCTGGCGTGTGAAAACGGGCAAGTGACCTTTCGTTACCAAAACGGCAAGACCAAAAAAATGCAACGCAAAACCGTCAGCGGCGCGGCGTTTCTACACTTGGTCGTGCAACACGTATTGCCCAAGGGCTTCCGCCGCGCCCGCAACTTCGGCTTTTTGCACCCCAACAGCAAACGCCAGATAAAACTGATCCAGTTGCTGCTGCGGCGGATACCCGACCTTAAATTCATTGAGGCCAAAAAACGGCCCTCGCTATGCTGCCCCTGCTGCGGGGGTGAAATGAAAATCGTGCGCACCGGGATCAAGCCGGCGGTTGTCCGTTATCGAGCACCCGATGGGGGCAGGCAAGGGACAGGCGCACGGGCGATGGCCGTGTAAGGCGCATTCCTCGAAGCCGCTTTCGCCAGAAAGCGGGGAAGCGTGAAATCTGCCTACGCCCGCAGAGGGGCATGGCTTGCCTGAAAAAAGATAAAATCGCCAAAAAATGGCGAAAAACACATCAAAATCGAGTCTGGCTGCAAGCGTTGCCGCAATGGCAGCGAAGAATAACGGGAGGGGGGGCGGATCATGGCAAACAGCCCTTAGGAAACCGTTCAGGTCAAAAAGCTATTTCCATAAGAAACC
>Ga0209697_10009844_pt1 | contig 10487 bp, 4 predicted proteins | sample AliMusrvi5mmetaG_FD_184115 | JGI IMG/M metagenome (GOLD analysis project Ga0209697, IMG submission 184115) | Freshwater lake bacterial and archeal communities from Alinen Mustajarvi, Finland, to study Microbial Dark Matter (Phase II) - Alinen... | ecosystem: Environmental > Aquatic > Freshwater... | reverse complement strand
CAACGGGGCAGGCTGCGGCGGAAAAGAAAACTGGAATCCCAGCGCAAGGCCTTCGAGGCGGTGCTCGCCGAGCGCGGACGCTTCGCCCGTGAGATCCATGACTCGCTGGCGCAGGGCCTGACTTCGGTTTCCATGCAGTTAGAATGTGTGAGAAGTCAACTCGCCGAAGCTCCTGAAAAGGCGCGGGAACATCTGGAGACCGCGCGGGAACTCGTCCGGGAAAGCATGCGCGAGGCACGGCGCACCATTTGGAACCTGCGCCCGCTGGCACTCGGTGAGGCGGATCTCGCGTCCGCCCTCCAGAAATACGCGCGGGAACTCACCCGCGATACGGACATTTCCTGCCAGCAACAGATCGAGGGTACTCCGCGCCCGATGCCACAAGAGCACGAAAATGCCCTGCTGCGCATCGGCCAGGAGTCGCTGACCAATGCCGTCCGCCACGCCGGTCCCCGGCGCATCGAAGTGCGGCTTCGTTTCGGCGACGGCTGGGTCACCCTGGTGGTGAAGGACGACGGGCGCGGATTTGATGTCGCGGACCGGGCGGGGAAAGGCTATGGACTCACCGGAATGCATGAGCGCGTCGATGCCCTGGGGGGAAGCCTCTCCATTGACAGCCGCCCCGGAGAAGGCACCGAAGTATCCGTAACCCTACCGACATGAAACACCCCTTCCGAGTTTTCCTCGCAGACGATCATCCGCCGCTCCGCGCGGGCCTCGCCGCCATCCTCAACAGCCAACCGGACATCCAGGTCGTCGGCGAAGCAGGCACCGGCCGCCAGACGCTCGAAGCGGAAGCGGTTGCGGACGTTTACGTCGTCGATATCCGCATGCCGGACGGGGATGGCATTCATGTGATCCAGCAACTCATGAAGCGCGATCCCGCCAGCAAGGTGCTCGTTCTAACAACCTTCGACAACGAGGAGGACGTGTTCCGCGCCCTGGAAGCCGGAGCGCGCGGGTATCTGTTGAAGGATACCACCACCGAGGAACTCGTTTCCGCCCTCAGGCAAGTGCATGCGGGCGAACGCTACTTGCCGCACGGCATCGCCTCGCGGCTGGCGGACCGTCTCGTCCGGCCGACGCTCACTCCCCGCGAGTTGGACGTGTTGCGCCTCGTCGCCAAAGGCCGGACCAACAAGGAACTCGCCTCCGCGATGTTCGTTTCCGAGGAAACCGTGAAAACCCACATGAAAGCCCTGTTCTTGAAACTCGGCGTCCATGACCGGGCGGAAGCCATCTCCGTCTCGTTGCAACGCGGCATCCTCCGGCTTTGAGTGCCTCCCTCATCCGGGGGGCGCGAAAATACCAAACCCGCTCCATGGCGGGGGACGATGGGAACGGGTAACCTCTCCTCACGAAGACCATGACTCCGTCCAAGACCCGTCACCCGAATTCAGTTGTCGCCGCCCTAACCGTGGCGCTGGCCTGCGCACTCGCTCCCGTCACCATGCATGCGGCTGAAACCTCCTCACCCCGCGAACGGCTGAGTCTGGACGCGGGGTGGAAGTTTCTCCTCGGCAACCGATGGGGCATCGCCCAAAACCTGTCCAAAGCCGGCACCGGCAGCGGCCCGGCGAGCATGACCTTCAGCGACACCGCATGGCGCACGGTGGACCTGCCGCATGATTGGGCGGTCGAGTTGCCGTTCGACAAGAATGCGGATGGCGCACACGGTTTCAAGGCGCTTGGCCGCGGCTTCGAGGAAAACAGCGTGGGCTGGTACCGCCGCAAATTCCAGTTGCCAGCGGCGGACTCTGAAAAGCGGATCTGGCTGGAGTTCGACGGTGCGTTTCGTGACACCGATGTGTTCGTCAACGGCTGGCACGTCGGCCGGCACGAGAGCGGCTACAGCGGGTTCCGCTTTGATATCACCGATGTGGCGAACTGCGGCGGAGGAAACGTCCTTGCCGTCAGGTTGGACGCCACCCAGCAGGAAGGCTGGTTCTATGAGGGTGCGGGAATCTATCGACATGTGTGGCTGGTGAAAACCGCGCCGCTCGCCATCGCGCCGGATGGCGTTTTCGTTTCCAGCCGATTCAAGGACAACGTGCCCGTTGGCCCGGCGGAGATTCATGTCGAGACGCGGCTTTCGAATGCGGAAACCCGACCCGCCAAGGCCGCGGTGCGCCACGAGATCATCGATCCGGCGGGCAAACGCGTCGGAAATCTCCTCTCCGAAACAGAGGTGCCATCCAAAGCCATCAGGGAAACGGAGGCCTCTTTCGCCCTAACCAACAACGAGCTGTGGTCGCCCGAATCGCCCCGGCTCTATCGCCTGATCACAACCGTCGAAGCTGATGGAAAAGCCGTGGACCGCATGGAAACCGAGTTCGGCATCCGCACGGTGGCCTTCGATGTCGAGAAGGGATTTCTCCTGAACGGAAAACCCTACGTCATCAAGGGCACCTGCAACCATCAGGACCACGCGGGCGTCGGCGTGGCGATGCCGGACCGCCTGCAATACTTCCGCATCTCGCGGCTCAAGGAAATGGGCTCCAACGCCTATCGCACTGCGCACAATCCACCGACACCCGAGTTGCTGGAAGCATGCGACCGGCTTGGCATGCTGGTTCTGGATGAGAGTCGCCTGCTCGGCAGCGACGCCTCTAACATGGATCGCCTCGAACGACTCGTCCGCCGGGATCGCAACCATCCGGGCGTCGTCATCTGGTCCATCGCCAACGAGGAGTTCACCGTGCAGGCCACACCCGCCGCCGGGCGGGTGGCGGTGACGATGCAGGATTTCATCAAGCGCCTCGACCCCACGCGTCCCGTGACTTACGCTTCACCCCAAGGCAACGAGTTTTCCGGCATCAACAGCGTCATCGAAGTGCGCGGCTGGAACTACCGCATCGGCACGGACCGGATGGACGCCTATCACCGCGATCATCCCGCGCAACCGAACGTCGGCACGGAACAAGGCAGCACTCTAACGACACGCGGTGTTTATGCCAACGACCCGCAGCGCGGCTACGTGAGCGCCTATGACGACAACAAAACCGACTGGTCGAACCTCGCCAAGGAATGGTGGGGCTTCTTCGCCGAACGTCCGTGGCTTTCCGGCGGGTTTGTCTGGACCGGCTTCGATTATCGCGGCGAGCCGACGCCCTATTGGTGGCCGTGCATCAATTCGCACTTCGGCATCCTTGATGTGTGCGGTTTCCCGAAGGACAATTTCTGGTATTACCAATCCTGGTGGAGCGAGAAACCGGTGCTGCACCTGCTGCCGCACTGGAACTGGCAGGGCAGGGAGAGCCAACCGATCGACGTGCGCGCCTTGAGCAACTGCGAGGAAGTCGAACTCTTCCTCAACGGCGCGAGCCTGGGGCGCAAGGAGATGAAACGAAACTCCCACCTCCGCTGGATGGTGAACTACACGCCCGGCACTCTATCCGCCAATGGCTACCGCAGGGGAAAGGTCATCGCGGCAACGAAAGTCGAAACCACCGGTCCTCCCGCCGCAGTGCGCCTCACCCCGGACCGCAAGGTGTTAGACTCCGATGGCCAGGACATCTCCATCATCACCATCGAAGTCGTGGACGCGCAGGGACGCCCCGTGCCGACCGCCAACCACCTCGTGAACTTCGATCTCGAAGGACCGGGAAGAATCCTCGGCGTCGGCAACGGCGATCCGAGTTGCCACGAGCCGGATGTGTATCTGGCAAGACAGCGGAGCCGCTCCGTGCCCGTCAACGGCTGGATATGGAAAACGATCGCCGATCTGGAGATCCAGGAAAACCCCGAACCATCCCAATGGAAACGCAGCCTCTTCAACGGCCTTGCCCAGGTCATCGTTCGAGGCACGCGTGATCCGGGAGGTTGCGTTCTGACGGCCACGGCGGACGGAGTCCCGCAAGCGGCGACGCTCCCGATCGTCACCCGCGTCGCCCCATCCGGCGCGGACCGTTGAGAAGACCCGCCGGATCACCCTTTCGGGGGGGGGAAATACCCCTATTCGTGGATGTTGACCGCCCGGGCACTTCATGATGCTATTCTAGCCGTCTCGTGCTGCGCCGCCCCCAACCGTGCTTCAATCCGCACAACCTCCCACAATCCAATATCCAATAACCTCGAACAATTCAAAAAGATGAAACCGAAATCCAAAACCGTTCTGGCCCTTGTTGCCACCTGTACCATGCATTGCGGCATCTCGGGTGCCAATGGTGAGTTGTTGTATCAATGGAACTTCAATCGCAGTGACGGATCCAATACCGGGACCGGCAGTGGCGGCACACTGACGGCCAATGTTGGCACCGGAGCCACAACCGGATCGTTCAGCCAGTCTGGTGTTTCCGGAAATGCATGGGACCACTGCCTCCAAACCAGCAATGCCCATGACAATTGGTGGGGTTCGGATATCGGCAATTCGGCAGCGGTGAGCAGTCTTAACCTGTCCACTCTCAACCAGTTCACAATCACCATGTGGGTTAAACGGAGTGGCGGCAACGATGCCGATCTGCTCAACATCGGCTCAACGACCACCCCGGGTTCCTCGTCCAATCCCGGCATCTCCATCGGCCTCAATGGCAATTGGAACAATGGCATGCGTGTCGGTGTCAACGGTTACAACGCTTGGACCGGCGATCTTTGGGGCGATGGATACAACGGCAACTGGGTCTTCGTGGCGATTGCCTATAATGGGTTAAACAACAACCTCTATTGGGATCCCACTATGGCGGGCCTATACGGGTCGAACGATAACGGGGCGATCATCACTGGGGACACGAGCACTTCGGCCAGTCTTGCAACAACCATGAAGATCACCACCAGATGGGACTGGTGGAATGACCCTAGCGCAACTGCGGGAGTTGCCGCCGTCGGCAGCACGGCCACCGCCTTTCTGGCCAACGACGGTGCCAACGCCAACGGTTTTTCCGGCAATTTGGACGATGTCCGCATCTATAACAGCCTGCTCTCCGTCGCCGAGATCGAGGCGGTTCGCCAGTCCGCGTTCGTCGAAAACCTCTACTGGAAGGGCGATGTCGATGATAGCTGGGCCTCGCTCAACTGGGCCTCGGACATCGCCGGCAACGTGCCAGGCGGCGCCCTGCCTACGGATGGATCCGCCGCAGTCGCCTTCGCCACCACGGGTGCCGCCAACCTGACCAATGTGCTCGGTACGGACCAGAACGTGAAATCCATCGTCGCCACGGCGGGATCGGGGTCGGTTGCCATCGGCGGCACCCACAGCCTCACGCTCGGCGCGGACGGCATCTGGCTCGACCTAACCGCCGGGGGCCTCAACATCGCCACGGCGGGAGGAGTCATTCTCAACGCGAATCAGACGTGGATAAACAAATCGCCGAATCCCCTCACCGTAAATTCCGCCCTCAGCGGCTCCGGCACGCTGACCAAGAGCGGCCTGGGCCTGCTCCGGCTGGGAGGTGACAACAGCCTCCACACTGGCGGAATGGTCGTTGAGGAAGGCTCTCTGGCGATCGATCATGCCAATGCCCTCGGCGGCGCTTCCGCCTCTCTTGCCATGAACGGCGGCACCCTGGATCTCAACGGATTCGCTGTCACCCTCGGCGCATTGTCCGGCACGAATGGCGCCATCATCGACAACTCCTCGGCCACGCCCGGTTCCCTGACTCTGGACGTGTCCTCGAATAGCACTTACGCATGCTCGATCAACGATGGCCCCGGAAGCGGGCCGGTTTCCTTGGTCAAGAGAGGATCCGCCAATGTGACAAGCAGCGGCGCCGGCAATTTCACCGGACCGGTGACGATTGAAAACGGCCAGTTCATTGCGAACCATGCGATCTACGGTGGAGCGCCGACCAGCAGTAGTTTGGGAAACCTGCAGGTGTCCGGACGTACCATTACCGTCACCTATCCGGGATCGCTGGCGTTGACCAACAACAATATTTTCGGCAACCAAAACGCCAATCCATCGCTGCTGCCCGAGATCCTCGTCAACGCGACCAGCTTAAGCGCCAACAACTACAACCTCATCGGCAACATCACGCTCAATGGCGCCACGCTCAGCCAAACAACATCGAATTCCGGAAACTTTCAGGGCTATCAATTCAAGGGTGTCGTCAAGGTGACGGGAACAGCCGGCGCCAGCTATATCTCCGGAAGCGGGGGGAACCACCTCTCGTCCAATACGATATTCGATGTGGCGGAAGTGACCGGAGATGCCGGGGTGGATCTCACCGTTTCCACTCCATTGATCGATCAATCCGGAGATTTCGGATCCGCACCCGGCGGGTTGACCAAGACCGGGGCAGGCACCATGCGCCTCTCGGCTGCCTCCACCTATACCGGCAATACCGTCGTCATTCAGGGCGTTTTGAGCATCGATACCCCGTCACTGAGCGACACCGGCGAGCTGAACGTGGCCGCAGGCGCGACCTTGAATCTCAATACCTCGGGTGCGACCGACACCGTGGGCAGTCTGGTTCTCGCTGGTATCACCAAGCATGGTGGCACCTACGGCGCGATCGGTTCCGGAGCGCAGCACGAAACCCCGTTGATCACTGGCACCGGTTTCATCCTCGTTGCCGGCGCGGCCGATCCCTACGCCGACTGGATCGCCACGTTCCCGTCACTAGCCGGCCCGGATGCGGCCCGCAGCGCGGATCCGGATGGCGATGGACTGACCAACATTCAGGAATTCGCCTTCAACAGCATTCCTGACAGCGGAGCCGCCTCCGGGAAGATCCGCTCGAGCGTGGAAACCATCGGTTCCGTAAAGGTCTTCGTGCTCACCCTTCCGGTGCGCGACGGCGCGGTCTTCAGCGGAGACACCCCCGCCACCGCAACACTCGTCGACGAAAAACTCGGTTATCGCATCGAGGCCACCAACGACCTGACGACTTTCGACCAAGCGGTTTCCGAAGTCGTCCCCGCCGCGTCTTCCGGACTCCCCGCGCTCGATGCCGGGTGGACCTACCGCAGCTTCCGTCTCAATGGCAACATCGGCGGAACCACTCCGCGCGGACCCCGCGGGTTCCTCCGCGCCGTGGTCATCGACATACCATAAGGGAGGAAGAATTTGGGGGAAAATGGTTAGGGAAAGAGGGTCGGGTAATTTGTCGAAAAGCCCTTGACGCGCTTCGCCTGGCGGTCAAGAGCAAATGGTGGGCCTCGCCAGGCTTGCATGGTGAGGGGATTCCAAAACAAACTGGCAGCCGGCAAGCGGAATGAGCAACGGGGACAAGCGACTGTCGGAGGAACTGGTGCGTGAACTGTCGGCGCGGCTGGAGGGCGAACTGCATGCCGGCTCGCTGCTCCGGCACCTGTACGCGACCGATGCGTCGGAATACCAGGAGATGCCCTTGGCGGTCGCCTTGCCGCGGAGTGAGGCGGACGTGCGGGAGTTGGTGCTCTTCGCGCGCGAACACCGGATCGGCCTGATCCCGCGCACCGCCGGCACTTCGCTCGCCGGGCAGGTGGTCGGCAACGGGATCGTGATCGACTTCGGCCGCCACCTGAACCGGATCACGGCGCTCGATCCGGTGGGGCGCCTGGTGCGGGTGCAAGCAGGCGTGGTGCGCGACGAACTGAACCGCGCGCTGGCCCCGCACGGCATTCTTTTCGGGCCGGAAACCGCCACCGCCAACCGCGCGATGATCGGCGGCATGGTCGGCAACAACTCCTGCGGGGCCAACTCGCTTGTTTACGGCAGCACCCGCGACCACCTCGTGGCGTGCCGCGGTTTCCTGAGCGACGGGACGGAGGTGGTTTTCGGGCCGCTCACGGCGGGCGAATTCGCGGCGAAATGCGCGGGCGACTCGCTCGAGGCGCGCATCTATCAGACGGTGCGCGCGCTGCTGACCGATCCGGCGAACCGGCGGGCAGTTGCGGACGGCTTCCCGAAGCCCACGGTGACCCGGCGCAACACCGGCTATGCGCTCGACGCCTTGATGGCTGCGGAGGTGTTCGATTCCGGATGCGGGCGGCCCTTCAATTTCTGCCACCTGCTCGCCGGCTCGGAGGGCACCTTGTTTCTGGGAGTCGAGTTCGAGTTGAACTGCGAGCCGCTGCCGCCGCCCGCGGCGCTGATGTGCGCGCATTTCCACACGATCGGTGAAGCGTTGCGCGCCACCTTGGTGGCCATGGACTTGGAGCACCGGCCCTCGGCGGTCGAGCTGATCGACCGCCATATCCTTGAGTGCACCAAACAGAGCCCCGAACAGCGCCGCAACCGCGACTTCGTGCAAGGCGATCCCGGTGCCATTCTGGTGGTCGAAGTGCGCCACCAGGATCCGGCGGCGGCCACCGATGTGTTAGAGAGTCTGGAAGCCCGGCTGCGGACTGCGGGTCTCGGCTACGCGTGGCCGTTGCTGCGCGGCGGGGAATCAAACAAGGTGTGGGACCTGCGGCGCGCCGGCCAAGGGGTGATGGGCAACGTGCCCGGCGATGCCAAACCGCGCGAGGTGGTCGAGGACACCGCGGTCGGTGTCCGCGACCTGCCAGCCTACATTGCCGAATTCGACGGCCTGATGCGTGAAAAACACGGGCTGTCGTGCGTCTATTACGCCCACGCCGGGGCGGGCGAACTGCACACTAGGCCCTTGTTCAACCTGAAGACGCCGGAGGGCCTGCGGCTGTTTCGCGAGGTGGCCACCGATGTCGCGACCTTGGTCAAGAAGTACCGCGGCTCGTTGAGCGGCGAACACGGCGACGGCCGCCTGCGCGGCGAGTTCATTCCCTTCATGGTTGGACCCGCGTGCCACGCCATGATGCGCGCCGTGAAGCAGGCGTTTGATCCGCTCGGCATCTTCAATCCGGGCAAGATCATCGACACTCCGCCGATGGACACGTTTTTGCGTCATGGTCCCGGCCAACCGACGCCCGATTACGAGACGGTGTTTGACTTCTCCGGCGTGCAAGGGATCACGCGGGCGGCCGAAAAGTGCAACGGTTCCGCCGATTGCCGCAAGAGTCACCTGGCTGGCGGCACGATGTGCCCGAGTTTCCAGGCGACCCGCGACGAAAAGGCCAGCACGCGCGGTCGGGCAAACGTCTTGCGCCAAGTCCTGACCCACCCGCCGGACCCGTCGCGGCCCTTCGCCAGCGATGAATTGGCTGAGGTGTTAGACCTGTGCCTGTCGTGCAAGGCCTGCAAGGCGGAATGTCCCTCGACGGTTGATCTTGCGAGATTGAAGGCGGAAGTCATGCAACAACGGCACGACACGCGCGGCGCGCTCCTGCGGTCGCGGATGATCGCGGCGTTCCCGCAGTTGCTGCGCCTGGCTTCGCTCGCGCCGTGGGCATGGAACGCGCTGTTCGGCACCCCCGCTTTGCGGCGCGTCATGAACCGGCTGTGCGGCTTTCATCCCGACCGGACGATTCCGCTCCTGCACCGCACGACTTTGCGCAAGTGGTTCGCGCGGCGCGGACCGCCAAAGGGTCAGGCGCCCAAGGGACGGGTTCATTTGTTCTGTGACGAGTTCACCGACACCTTCGACGTGCCGGTCGGCAGGGCGGCGGTCGAGCTGTTGGAAGCGCTCGGCTACGAGGTGGTGATTCCGCAACAGGTCGAGAGCGGTCGCTCGGCCTTGTCGAAAGGCTTTCTGCGCCAGGCGCGCGCGTTGGCCCGCAAGAATACCGGCCTGCTCAAGGACGTGGTTACCGCGGAAGCTCCATTGTTAGGCATTGAGCCTTCGGCGATCCTCGCCTTTCGCGACGAATATCCGGACTTGTTGCGGGGACGCGAACAGGCGGAGGCCCGCGCGTTGGCGCGGCATTGCCTGTTGTTCGACGAATGGTTCGCTGGCGAGATGGATGCCGGGCGAATCACCGCCGCGGCGTTCCGGCAACAGCCGCGGGTGGTCAAGCTGCACGGGCATTGCCACCAAAAGGCCCTGGCCTCGCTGGTGCCGACGGTGCGGATGTTGGAATTGCCGCCGGGACAAAAGGTGCAGTTGATCCCGTCCGGTTGCTGCGGGATGGCCGGCGCCTTCGGCTACGAGGCCGAACATTTCGGCGTCTCGAACACCATCGGTGAACTGGTCCTGTTTCCCGCAATTCGGAACGCCGGGACAGACGTGGTCATCGCGGCAGCAGGGACCAGTTGCCGGCATCAGATCCGCGACGCCACCGGCCGCACCGCCCTGCATCCGGTGCAAGTGATGCGCGAGTCGCTGGCGGCACGACCGGAATAGCCGTGCGGCATTTCACGGTTTGGCGGCGGGCAGAGTCGCGTCCAGAAACCCGAGCACCCGGGCTTCATACTCCCGGCCGGTCTTGCGATACAGATCGACGTGGGCGGCCGCGGGCACTTCCCACCAGCGCTTGGCGGGAGCGGGGCAGTTTTGATAGATGGCCCGCCCTTCCTCGACGCGCGCGTGGCGGTCAAGCGCGCCGTGGATCACGAACACCGGGCAACGCACCCGCCGCGCCGCTTCCGCCGGCGCGAGCGACGACGGTTCGATTCCCTGCCGCCAGCGAAGCTGCCAAACCAGCAGCGGTTCCAACACGACCGCCGCCGTCTTGCCAAGGCGGATGCCGATGCGGTTGCGCACCGCCTGGCG
>Ga0209697_10009839_pt1 | contig 10490 bp, 10 predicted proteins | sample AliMusrvi5mmetaG_FD_184115 | JGI IMG/M metagenome (GOLD analysis project Ga0209697, IMG submission 184115) | Freshwater lake bacterial and archeal communities from Alinen Mustajarvi, Finland, to study Microbial Dark Matter (Phase II) - Alinen... | ecosystem: Environmental > Aquatic > Freshwater... | reverse complement strand
GGTATACCAGAATGCAACCAGGTAGTCCGGACGTTTGGATGACAACCGGAGATAGGTCCTGAATTCGGTATTCAGCATCAGGCTGTTTTTCGAACTGCCTAGAAAGGCGAAATTCGGACGGAAGGCGAGGTTTGCAAAATATCCCCTGGTCGGGCGTATCGAGTTATCCCGGCTGTCGAGCAACATTTCAATACTGAACCCCGAAATGGTCTGGTGCTCCGGGTTGAACCCATGATCCGTACAGTATTTATAGTGACTCGTAATTTGTGCCGGGCTGCTTTCCAGGTTTAACTGCAGGTCCTTTATTTTTGTATAGTCGTCGAGCGCATAACCTACGCCGGCGTACAATTTTTTCCATATCCTGAAATAAAAGGTTTCATAGAACCTGATGTAGTTATAATCAATTTGCTGGGCCGTTCCGTAATCGGTTACCGTTTCGCCATCGGCGTGTACGGTCACCGACTCGCCTTTTTCGGAAGCACGGCCCGACCCCAGCCCGTAAGTGGGCTGTGAAAATATCATGAAACGCCAGTCCCCGCGCAGGATAAACCTTGATCCCGCCGTAATGATGTTGGTGCGCAGGTTCAGGATCTTCTGGGACTTGGCTGTGAGATTAATGGCCAGGGATACCGTTGAAACCGGCGTTGTGGCCGGTTTGCCCAGCAGGATGCCCACGGTGCTGCCCACCCCGATGAGCATCCCATAGGCCGGGTTATAACCGACGAAGGGGATGATGGAATAATAGGGTTTGTAAAGGACCATGGGTTTCGACGTGACACTGTCGCGTTGTGCCTGGTTGGCTTCCTTTGCAAAAATGCTCCAGACATCATCCTGTTTGAAGGTTTTTTGCTTTGACTGTCCGGCCACGGTAAATACCTGCAGCATGAACATCAGCAGGATGATTCCCGGCCGCACCAGCCGATCGTAATGACGGTTATTCACCGGCCACCGGGTTCTTCTCAACATTCTTTTCGTCCAGCCATGCCAGTACCAGTTTGTACCCGAGTGAAAGGATGATGGCCCCGACAAACAGTCCCATGAACCCTTCAAAGATAAACCCGCCGATGGATCCCAGGAAGATCACCAGCATGGGTACCGGGGCACCCTTGCCGAGCAGCAGCGGCTTCAGGACATTGTCCGAAAGGCTCACGATGACCAGCCATACCGCCAGGAGGACGGCAGTAAGGGTATTCGCGGTTGCGAACATATAAATGAGAACCACGATGGAAACCGGCGTGACGCCCACCTGGACGATGGCCAGGAGCAGACCGATCAGCGCCCAGAGACCGGCCAGCGGAACCCCTGCCACCAGGAAGCCGATACCGGCCAGGGCGGCCTGTATGAAAGCAACACCGATGATGCCCCTTGCAACGTTGCGGATGGTCACCTCGGTGATGCGGGCGAAACTCTCACCATGGTCGCCTGCCAGGCGGACGAACAGGTTCCGGGCGGCGATGGCCCCCTCTTCGGAATAGATGAGGAAAATGGCTGAAACGGCAATGGAGGCAAGCATCATCAGGAGTCCAAAACCCGCCTGGGAAACAAAAGTAACCACCCAGCTGAAGGCGGTGGTGAGGTAAGGACTGTACATCTTCAGGATCTCGCCCGGGGTCTCCGAGGCTGTTTTCCACTGGCTGAACAGTTCTTTCCCGACCAGGGGCCACGACTTCACCGACTCCGACGGGGCCGGGATTTTCAACTGGCCGTTCTGGTAGAGGTCAACCAGCGACTGCATGCCCGAAACCATCGACTGCCCGAGGAAAAGACAGGGTATCAAAATGATCAGCAGGAGGGTTCCTGCAAGAATGACCGCGCTGAGGGTGTTGCGCCCGCCCAGCCGTTTGCGCAGGGTGGCATGCAGCGGGTACATGGTCACCGCGATGATGATCCCCCAAATGATGATCCCCAGGAATGGCTCGAGGATTTTAAAACACCAGGCGATCAGGATGAAAAGGATGCCGATCAGGATGGCTGATTCAACGATGTTCTTGATGAATGATTTGTCGGACATGGGGGAGGTTGTTGAGGGGGTAAAGATATAAAAAGAAATAGCGAAGTAGCGAGGTAGCGAGGCAGCGAAATAACAAAATAGCGAGGTAGCGATTTTTTTTAAAAAACTGCCGGAAGCGGTGCACAGGGTGCAGCCAGGATCCGGCAGTTTTTAAGAATAGGAATTCGTGTTATCGGATGATATAGCTGAGACCGATTTTCAGGTTGCACATCTGCAGGTTTTTCGAGGTATGATCGAGGCCCTCGATCTGGTTGGTGGTCCATTTGTAGTTGAAGGCCACCAGGGCGCCCCACTGTGAGAAGAAGCCGAATTTCAGCAGCGCGCCGATTTCAGGGGTAAGGGAAAAATCCCAGCGTGTGGCATAGAGGTCGTATTCCTGCACGAGGAGGTGGTGTTCCATGTAATCACCGCCGATGCCGAGACCGAGGTAAGGAGAAACCATTTTATCCGACATCAGGTGGTAAGCGATTACCCCCTGGAAGGGAACCATCCAGGTGAACCGGTAATTCGTCGCGGTGATGGCTGTACCATCGGTGCCGTGGTAGGTCTGGTAACCGTAGCTCTGCGAAACCCGCTGCCAGCCAAGGTTGAAGCCGGCAACCAGCCCGTGGTTGATAAAATAGCGGCCTCCCAGGTCAAACCCGGCGGGGCTTGCGTTGCCGACCCATTTGTTGAAATCGCCCATGGTGAAGGTGGTGTTCCAGGAAAAGGTATAATAGGAACTTGGCCTGAAACCCAGCGAAGCAGGTTTCTCCTGGCTCTGAACCATTCCCGTGATGAGCATAAAAACTGCCAGAAATAATATGATCTTTTTCATCTTAATGTCTTTTTTAGGTTTTGTAAATGGATTATTTCTGCGTGGTTACCAGGGCCGGGGTCTGGATAAAGGCCTGGTCGACACATTTCAGGACATCAGCCTGGGAATGGCTCCCGGTAAGCAACCCCCTGATGTAGGCATTCCACCGTACCATGACCGTGTTGCCAACCGGCTTTTTCAGGTCGACCAGGTCGATGAGGACCGTGCCGGTTGAATAGGAGGAAATGTAGGTCGGGTAATACGGATAACCATAGCCGTAACCGGGATAGCCCCACCAGGAGGGAGGGTAATAGCCCGGGTAACCCCAGTACCAGCCCGGCGAATAAACCGTGGTGGTGGTGTTTTTAATGGCGGTGACGTTGAGGCCGAGGTCTGCCTTGGTGGCGCCCGTTACGGCAGTATAGCCGCGGCTGACCATGTTTTTCGACACTTCGTTCAGCAGGGCCATGGCATTGGCGTCGGTGAGGGTGGTGCTGTCCTTCCCGTTGATGTACGAAACATAAGGAACGACCTTGAACGTTTTATAATCACTGAAATTTGCAGTGACATCATATTTTGTGTAGACTGCCAGGTCCTCGGTAAGCCTCCCGGAAGAGGGCGGGTATTTCGAGCAGGAGGTCATGGCAATCATCCCGATAGCCAGGATAGTCAGCAATTTTGTTTTCATAGAATTTTAAATTTGTTTATAAATGATTGAAAAATAAGATGATTTTTGAATTACTGTACTTTCCCGAGGCGGAAAATGAGCCCTCCTGTAAAGCCGAACTGGAAGAGGGTCGAGTATACCGAAACGCCGCTGCTGGCGCCGCCGGTACCCACGAACATCGAAAATGCTGTTCCCTGTACCGGGATCATGCCCTGGGCCTGGAGGCGGAGGCCTACCCGTTTGCTGAAATAGATCTTGGCACCTGCGTTGACTCCGACGGAGAAGAACCACTGGTCGACATAAGTATCCTTGGGGGCCATCAGGCAGGCGCCCAGGTTAAACCCGACAAACGGGCTGACTTTCGGGTTGACCCTGAAGTTCTTGGTGAACCCAACATGCATGTAATTGATACTCAGGGGAACCTCTTCATACTTGATGTTGTTGATGGCATTCAGGTAGGATATTTCACCCTTGGTGTCCGACCTGTTGTAAAGCAGATCAACATCCATGACGCGGCTGATGGCGAAACTCAGCATGCCCCCGTATTGTGCATTGTCCCTGAAACGGATGTTGCCGTAATCACCATTCATGGTACCTGCGAACACATATCCGCCGAATGGCGTAAGTTCAACAGTCTGTGCCTGTGACATTTTTGCCAGGCAGATAAAAATGGTCAGCAGTAGTATAAGTTTTTTCATAGTCTGGATTTGGAATAATTATGCGCAAATATAGAAAAAATAAAAAAACGGCTATTCACAAACCGTAAATCGTCAATCGTAATTCGTCAATTGATCAGCGTTTGAGCTCCTTTTTCGACTTCCACAGCACCGGTGAAAAATCGATCTCCAGGTTGCCTGTACTGATGAAGTGGTTTCCCCTGAAATTCCAGCCGTTGATCTCCTGTATGGATTTGCCCGGGATGATGAGCGCATAGCCCAGGGTGATCTCCAGCGTCTCGAGCGGGTCCCAGGTCAGGAGCAGGTCCGCCTCATGCATCAGGCTCGATGAAACCTTTGTCAGCGAGGGTTTCGCGGTGACCGGGTCGGCACTCACCATATAAGCGTTGGGAACCGTAAACCAGTGATAGGTTGCTTCGAGGGACAGCGATTCGCTGAAATCAACGACCGCTTTGCCATAGAGATTGTTGAGCCCGGGACTCACGTTGCTGCGGGCGGAGAGGTTGAATATCCCCGACAACCCCATGGTTTTCTTTGTATTTCCATACAACATGCTGAATCCGTGGGCCACATGTTTCCATTCGGCCGTATCGGCAAGGTTGTCGCCGGTCATGTGTTCGTTCGCCGCCACCAGGGTGAGCCAATCGGTAGCCTCAAAGGTGATGCAAATGTTATTATAAAAGGCGCTCAGCCTCCGCCCGTCGGTGATATGCCCGTGCTGGTAATACAAGGCGGCGAAAAAATTCCAGTCGCTGGCCACCACCCACGAACTGAACCCGACGGTGTTGCGCCCATAGAGGTTCTGCATGTCAACACCGTTATCGGAAGCATTGAAGATATCGGATACCGTAAGGAAAAACTTTTCATCGAACATCTCCCTGTGCGCATAGAGGTATCCCATGTACCGGTAATTGTTAACCGCGGGGTTGGTATTCAGGTCGGCGCCGGCACCGGGAAAACGGTTGGCGGCAAATCCCAGGTCGGTCATGAAACTGGTATCAGTGTTGTACCAGTGCCCGATGACGGCATTGTGGCTTACAATGAGGTTGTCAAGTGACCGAGCCTGGAAAAACTGCTCGTCCTCGTAGGATATTTCGATCCTGCCGGCCTGCAGGGAGAAATTTTTGCTGATCCCGTATTTTGCCCACGCTTCGCTGACATTGGCGCTCCATGTCCGGCTTCTCTGGGAGGAATAGAGGCTGGTCCCCGAGGTATAGGCCCCCTGCATGGCAAGATAGGCGGTAAATTTCTTATACTGGTATTCGGCATCCAGTTCAGCGGTTCCCAGCAGGTTGAAAGTCTTGTTTTTCAGTGAATCGGCGACCACGCGGTGGAGGTTCATGTATTCGCCCCGTGCATCGAAATCGCCCGACAGCACAAATTGCCCGCGGCAAATCATCACCGAAAACAACGATACAGCGATGAAAACCATCCGCAAATAACCCCTTGCCGCGCTCAAACAAAAAAAATGTGAAAAATCCAGTCGGACCATATGGTATCCCTGTGTGTAACCATGAAGCGTAATAAATGAAATCCAACGCCTAACCCTGTTACCTTGTCACCCTGTCACCCTGTCACCCTGTCACCTCGTCATTCGTCATTCGTCATTCGTCACTCAAAAATGCACCCCCACCTGCACCAGGTACCTGAACCCCACGCTGAGGAGATCCAGTTTCCCATTGTGCCCGAAGGACTTGTTCACCACGAAATCGCCGATCATCGGGTATTTTTCCTTTAGTTTTGCGTAAAGGTCGGCATTGAAGTCTTTCAGTTTCTCCACGTTTACATTCCCGGTAACATCCACCCCTCCGCCGTAATAGCTCACCGCCGGACCAATCAGCACCAGGTCGAGGGTGAACCGTTTCCAGAACACAAACTGGTAGCCCAGCTCAACGCCCACGTTATAGATGTAAAAATTCCCCCTGACCATCCCGGCGCTGTCGAGTTGTGTGCGGAGCACATCCACGTTGTTTGTGAAATGATAGGTGTAGAAACTGGCAAACGGGGCAAGGTAAACCCCGTCGGGAACCGGACGCGAATTCCGTTTCGCGAGGTAGAAACGGTATTCGAAGGCGAGGTTGATGCCCCACTTGGAGCGGCCCGTAATTGAAAGGAGGTTCGCAATGGTATCCTTGAACAATGCCGGGAACTCAAGGTACCCAGCGGTGAATGCCATGGTCTGCCGGCGGTTTATAACGCGTTCATAACTGAATGTCAGGTTTTTCGAACTCCACAGCAACATCGGGGTCGGGTTGAACTTGATGACATTTTTATGAAAGGGGCGGGGAGGGGCATTCGCCGTGTCTTTTTTTTCTGCGGCAACACAGGTGGAGATGAAAAAAACGAAGATGACCAGTGTATGGATGTATTTTATCATGGGTTCGGTCATGTGAATGAAAAATAGCAGAAGCGAAAATACGCATTATCCTGAATACATCAAAATCCATGGTGGTGCGGCGCCGGAAATGGCAGGCCGCCGCCGGGGAATTGTGACAGCAAGATGAAAACAGCGATGAAATAAATTTTATTATTCGGAAAATGTTGTTACTTTTGCACCCCCGTTCGTACAGATTACATCGTACATTGAATTGCCCGGATGGCGGAATTGGTAGACGCGCTAGTTTCAGGGACTAGTATCCGTACGGATGTGCAGGTTCGAGTCCTGTTCCGGGCACGAAATCATCTCAAAACCCACGTTTAGCGTGGGTTTTGCTTTTTAGGGTACCCTGATAATATCATTGCTTCACAAACTTACCCATCTGCACTGTTTTATCACCCGTCACCCGCACGAAATAAACACCGGCGGGGAGGGTACTGATGTCAATTTGAGTTTTGTTGCCAGTGATCGGGCGGGATAAAACAACCCGGCCGCTGAGATTCATTACGGAAAGATCGGCATTTCCGATCATCTCCGGAATTTCAATGGTGATTGTGCTGTTGACAGGGTTTGGGAAGAGTTTAAAGGTGGCACCCGTTGCAACCGGTTCTGTAACCGACACGGGGAATCCCCCTCCGTTGGTGGTCTTCAGGATCGTGCCACCGATTTCCGAGCCCACTGCATATCCCGTATTGGCATCCGTGAAGAAGACCGATTGGAGACGGTCGTCGGTGACCGGGTTTAATTCGGACCAGGTACTCCCGCCATTGGTTGTTTTCACAGTCCTTCCATAAACACCCACCGCATACCCGTTGTTTTCATCTGCAAAGTGGATGGAATAGAGGTCCCTGCCAAAGGAGGGTGTGGTGATGGCCCAGTTCAACCCGTTGTTGGTGGTTTTGAAGATCTGCCCGTCGAATCCGCAGGTATAGGCTGTGGTCTGGTTGGTAAACCAAACGGAATAAATGATAAATGCCTGGCCGGGTGTATGGTTGGTCCACGTCATGCCGCCGTCGTCGGTTTTCAGGAGGATACCGTTGTGGGGATAACCCATATTCCCCCCGGCGACGATGCCATGCATGGGATCCGTGAAATGAACGGCATACAGGTAATAGGTGGTTCCCGACACCAGGCTGGCCCAGTTCAGGCCTCCGTCGATGGTTTTCATAATGATCCCGTACGGACCCACCGCATAGCCGATGTCGTCGGTCGGGAAATGAAGGGCATAGAAAGGTGCGTCCACCCCGGCAGAGGTGGCTGACCAGGTTGCACCCCCGTCGAGGGTCTTCATCACCACCCCCGAATCGCCGCACATGTAGCCGATTTCGGTGGATGGAAAGCAGATGTCGGAAAGATATTTCGTGGTCCCGGCCGGCAGGGAAGTCCAGTGCTCTCCGGCGTCAACCGTTTTTAAGATCTCGGTGGATGGCCCGTTCTTGCATGCGACTGCGAAGCCGGTGTTGGCGTCGGCAAAGAAAACGGATGAAAATCCGGTCCTCGGTCCGGAAGACTGGCTTACCCAGTTTACCCCGGCGTTGTCGCTTTTCAGTAACGCCCCTGCATAACCGACTGAATGGGCGGTCGCGGTGCCACTCGCACTGACGGTGTAAAGGCCCAGCAGGTCCGGCAGGGTCTGCTGGGTCCAGGTGGCTCCGCCGTCTGCAGTGGTCAGCACGGTCTGGCCACCCACGGCAATGCCCGATTGGGAGTTCCAGAAGGAAATGTCATAGAGCGCCGCAGTCACCGGTGTTGGCTGCAGGGTCCAGGTGTCCCCGCCGTTGGTAGTTTTGAGGATCAAGCCATCGGATCCCACCACATAGCCGTTGGCCATATCCAGGAAACGGATGCAGAAAAGATAGTAGGCGGTTGTCCCGAGGTTGACCGTCGTCCACGTGACCCCGTTGTCGGTGGACTTTACTACCCCGCCGTATCCGCATGCAAACACCGTGTTCGCATCCCGGAATGCCATCGAAGAAATAGTGGTAAGCGGGGAGGCATAAGCCGCGAAACTCCAGGTCGCCCCTCCGTCGAGGGTCCTGACGACCGTGCCATAATCGCCGCCGGCAATTCCTCTGTCCTCGTCGAAAAAGCTGATGGCATGCATGCCCTGGTAGGTGATCGAATTCAGCGTGTTCCAGGTTGAACCGCCGTCGGTGGTTTTCAGGAATAATCCGTCATCCCCGGTAATATAACCGCAATTCTGCCCGGCGAAGCACATGGCGCGTAAGTCGCTGCTTGTACCTGAGGGGAGGAAGTTCCAGGTAGTGCCGCCGTTTGTTGTGTGCAGTATGGTGCCGCAATCGCCGGCAATTGTCCCGTTTAACGGGTTCGTAAAGTGCACTGTATTGAGATTGACGCCCGTAGGTAGCGGGTTGAGCCACTTCCAGTCCTGGCAATGCACTGCAATGGCTGCCAGAACAACCGGAAGGATGAGGAGCGTTTTTTTCATATATCGATAATAAGCATATGTGAAAAATATTTTAAAAATCCAGTAAATATAAGAAATAATCGTCGAAAGCAACTATTACGTGAATTATTTCACAAAGGTTATCGGACAGATGAGTGTTTTTCGTCGGGTTCATAGACCATGGCGATGACATGATCAACTATCGCTAAACTTAAAACTGTCCAGCTGGTTATAGCCTATTAGTGCTGGGGTGCGCCTATATCCCGCTTTGCTAAGAATCTCATCAATCAACGCTAAATCGTTGAAAGTGGAAACAAATTCCTTTACCTCTTTATCGATGAAGATATCGGTGAGGCGAATCCTTTTCTTTAGGAACAGCCCTGCCAGAGAGGTTGCCCTGTTTAGTGCAACATAAGCCTGCCCGCTTGCGAATGCTCCCCGTCCCAGGTCAAACATTTCAGATTTCAGATTTTACATCTCGCTTTCAAATACAAAACGGTGGGGAAAAATGCGATGTCTGAAATCTGAAATCCGGTAATTCCCTTCCCCCTGGAAATTTCTCTAGATTCATTTGCATTATCCAACACCCACGAATTCAATGAATTCCTCCCGATTCTATGTACATTCTTGCTGAATACATGTTAAAACATGTAGATCCGAGCCACTTTTATCTGGTTTCTTAGTGGTTTGTTAGTACACTGGTAGTACTTTCTTGCTGGAACGGTGATTTTGGTGACTTCGTGATTTACCCCGGCCAATAGGCAATAGGCAATAGAGACAGGTAGTCCGCCTGCTCCCGGTTAAATCGTAAATCGTCATTCGTAAATCGTAAATCAAAAAGGCTTGCCAAACGCAGGACCCGCATGAGGAAATTCACGTAAAGAAAGAAAGGCAAAGTGACAAAACGGAAGCCCTGTTGCCTTTTCGATCAGCGAACAGGTAAATGTCACACATGCTGGTCCACCATGATCATGTTCCCGTCGGGATCGGCGATCATGAAACTGGCCGGCCCCGAAGGAGTGTCGCAGGCCTCGTAGACCGGATGAAATCCTGCGGCTTTCATCGCATCCCTGATCTGCCTGACATCATCGAATGATTCGAGGACATCTGCCTCCTGGCCCCAACCCGGGTTGAAGGTAAGAATGTTGTTTTCGAACATCCCCTGGAACAACCCGACGAGCGTCTGCTCATTTTTCATGATAAGATATTTTTTCCCCGGGTCGCCCGCAAAAACGGTGAACCCGAGGGTTTCATAAAACTGTTTCGAGACCACGATGTCCTTAACACTAAGACTGACTGAAAAAGCTCCTAATTTCATATATTTTAGTTTTATTTGTTTATACAATATGAATGAATCCGGGCGCCCACCCTGTGCCTGATGACGATACAGTACAGGCCGTGCAGGAGGACGCCCCGACCGTAAAAGTAAAAAGAAATATATTCCTAAGAAAAAAGGAGGGGGAAGGAAATGCTCAACCCGGTCAGTTTTTTTCAGGAATTTCCCGATTATTATTAAATTTACAACCTTATCATCCGAATCCGTTCACTAACATAC
>Ga0209697_10009837_pt1 | contig 10491 bp, 8 predicted proteins | sample AliMusrvi5mmetaG_FD_184115 | JGI IMG/M metagenome (GOLD analysis project Ga0209697, IMG submission 184115) | Freshwater lake bacterial and archeal communities from Alinen Mustajarvi, Finland, to study Microbial Dark Matter (Phase II) - Alinen... | ecosystem: Environmental > Aquatic > Freshwater... | reverse complement strand
AGACGCGCGCCCTCGAAGCAGCTGACCTGCCCAAGCCGGAAGTGCTTCTCAAAAGGGGAAAACGCTGGGCGCCATTCCGCTCCGTGGCAAGTTGGTACCTGTGGCGGGCCTGCGACTTGGCCAAGGACAAGCCCAGCTCCGGCCGGTCCAACATAGAATAAAAGGGGCCCACAAGAGTGGGGCCTACAATAAGCAGATAGTCCGGTTCCCCGGCGGCAGGTAAGAGACCCCATGTCCTCCAGCAAGCGCTTTGTCTGCATTCACGGCCACTTCTACCAGCCCCCGCGCGAGAATCCCTGGCTGGAGACCGTGGAAACTCAGGACACGGCCGCCCCCTACCACGATTGGAACGAGCGTATCTGCGCAGAGTGCTACGCCACCAACGGCGCGGCCCGCATCGTCAACAAAGAGAACCTGATTACGCGCATCGTCAACAACTACGCGCGCATCAGCTTCAACTTTGGCCCCACGCTGCTCAGTTGGCTCAAAGAGAACGCGCCCCGCACCTACCGCATGATTCTCGACGGCGAGGCGCGCAGCCGCAGGACATTCAAGGGTCACAGCTCGGCCATGGCGCAGGTTTACAACCACATCATCCTGCCCCTCGCCAGCCGCCGCGACAGCATCACGCAGATCCGCTGGGGCATCGCCGACTACGAAAACCACTACGGTTCGCCGCCCGAGGGCATGTGGCTGGCTGAGACCGCCGCCGACACTGAATCGCTGCAACTTATGGCCGAGCAAGGCATCAAGTTCACGGTGTTGGCGCCCCACCAGTGCAAGCGCATCCGGGCCTTGAAAGACGGCGCACAATGGTCTGACACGCCCAACGCCTCGGTCGATACCACGCGGCCCTATCTCGTCCGTTTCAGTTCCGGCCTCTCAATCGCCGTCTTCTTTTATGACGGTCCCACCTCGCGCGCCATCGCTTTTGAGGGCCTGCTCAACTCCGGCGAGAACTTTGCCGCGCGGCTCAAGGCGGGCTTCAAAGACAACGCCCAGCCGCAGCTCGTCCACGTGGCCACAGACGGCGAATCCTACGGCCACCACCACAAGCACGGTGAAATGGCCCTGGCCTACGCGCTGCGCCTGCTTGAGCAGGACAAAAACGTCACGCTGACCAACTACGCCAGCTTCCTTAGCCAGTTCCCGCCTGAGTACGAGTGCGAAATTGTCGAAAACAGTTCATGGAGCTGCGTGCACGGCGTGGAGCGCTGGCGCTCGGATTGCGGATGCAACGGCGGCATGCCCAGCTGGAACCAGGCCTGGCGCTGGCCGCTTCGCCAGGCTCTCGACGCGCTGCGCGATGCGCTCATCCCGCTCACTGAAGCCGAGGGCGCAAGCCTCTTCCAGGACGTGTGGGCCGCACGTAACAACTACATCCGCGTCATCCTTGACCGCTCCGATGAGTCGGTCGATGAGTTTCTGTCCGAGTTCCAATCCCATCCTCTTACCGTTGACGAGCGCGTGCGCGCCCTGCAACTGATGGAGATGCAGCGCCACGCCCAGCTCATGTACACCAGTTGCGGCTGGTTCTTCGATGACATCTCAGGCATTGAGACCGTGCAGATCATTGCCTACGCCGCCCGCGTGCTGCAGTTGGCGCAGGAGTTGTTTGGCGAGCAGGCCGCGACGCTCGAACCCGCGTTCCTGGCCCGCCTTGCCGAGGCCCGCTCCAACAAGCCATCTGCCGGCGATGGCGCGCGCATCTTCAAAGATCAGATTCTCACAATGGAGCTTGGGCTGGAGCAGGTAGCCGCCCACTACGCCATCAGCAGCGTCTTCTCCTCCTTTTCAGAGGAGACCGATCTTTTCTGCTATCACGTCCGCCGCCTCTCCTACGACATCTTTACCTCCGGTCGTGGCCGCCTGGCGCTGGGCCGCGCCCACATTGCCAGCGCCATCACAGGTGAGCAACAGAACTTCTCCTTTGCCGTGCTTCACTTTGGCGACCAGAACATTACCGCCGCCGTAAGAGCCTACAAAGAAGCCAACGCTCCAGACTTTGACGCCTTTGCCGTCCAGGCTGCTGAACAGGTGCAGCGCGCTCTCTTCCCTGAAGTCATCCGGCTGCTCGACCGCTATTACGGCCACGTGGATTACTCGCTGACTTCTCTGTTCCGCGACGAGCAGCGCCGCATCATCAAACTGATTCTCAACTCGACGCTGCTGAACATCGAGACATCGCTTACCACCATTTACGAGGACCACGCCAGCCTGCTCCACTATCTCTCCCAGGCCGGTTTGCCCAAGCCTCCCGCGCTCACCCTCGCTGCGGGCTTCGCCGTCAACGCTGGACTGCGCCACGCCCTCGAAATCGACACCATCGACCAGGCGCTGGTGCGCTCGTTCCTCTCGCTGGCCAAGGCGGACCAGGTTCCGCTTGAGACTCCGACCCTCTCTTATATCGCCGACCAGCGCATGAAGCGCGCCATGATTGACCTGCAGATGTCTTCAGGATCGCTTGAAATGCTCGACCGCGCCCTCGCGCTCGGCCGCACACTGGTGGAGTTGCCCTTTGAGCTCAACCTCTGGCAGGCGCAGAACATCTGGTATGAGATTCTCCGCACCTCAACCTATTCGCTCACTGCCCTGGATGCGAACGACCGCCCCCGATGGGAGAAGAATTTCAGCGAACTCGGCCGATGTCTCTCGATTGATTGCACTGCCGTAACGGCCCAGGACCCCACTGCCGTAACCACGGGCGATTAGAGCTGGTCAAGACTGCCTTTGGTTGAGACCAGGGCCAAGGTCATGATCGCCGCCCTAAACAGCAATTTCCCATTGCCGTTGGCACGCCCGGAATAGCACCCCCGGCTCCGAAAAACCTTCCAACAAGCCGACATTCCAGGACTAATCTGCCGTAGACGAGTGATTCGATTTAGCGCCAATGCAGAATCACCAATTTTCGTCGTGAAAACTGGCGTACTTTTATCTGCTGAGTGGGCAAGGCTGCTCGCTGCGCTATACAAAACGAAGTAGACAATCTACCTCCAATGGGAGTAGAGTGTCTACGTCTATGAGCGAAAAAGACCAGTATAAGAATCGGATTGAGCTGTTGCAGGGAACACTCGACATGCTCATTCTTCAAACGCTGCAATGGGGGCCGCAGCATGGATATGGCATTGTCCAGGCTTTACGTTTGCGATCCGGAGACGTGCTTCAGGTGGAGACCGGATCACTGTATCCGGCTCTCCACCGATTGGAGCGTCAAAGCTGGGTGCAGTGCGAGTGGAAGCAGTCAGAGAGCAAGCAAAAAGCCCGATATTATCGAATCACGGCCAAGGGGAAAAAGCAGTTGGCCTCTGATCTGGGCCGATGGGAGCGGATTGTCGAAGCGATTGGGTCGGTGATGTACGTCAAGCCGGAGGAGAGTGAGTCATGAAGTGGTTCCCGAGTTTCGGTTTTCAGCGGCGCAAGCGCGAATTGCAGGAAGAGATTGATGCGCACCTGCAGATGGCGATTACAGATCGAGTGGCGCGAGGCGAGGCGGCAGAGACGGCGCGACAAGCGGCGGCGCGGGAATTTGGAAATATTCCTCTAGTGCAAGATGTGACGCGCGACATGTGGGGCCAAGCGTGGCTTGAACAACTAGGCCGGGATGTCCGTTACGCGTTACGGCAACTGCGCAAGAGCCCCGGCTTTTCGATCACTGCCACGGCGATGCTGGCAGTAGCTATCTGCGCCAACAGCACCGTATTCAGTTGGATCGACGGCACAATGTTGCGTCCGATTCCTGGCGCGCGGGACACGGGCGATCTTGTTAGCCTGCAGCGGGGGGAACGGAACTTCTCTCCGACTCCGCCCTTCTCGTATCTCGACTATCGCGATCTGCGCGAGCAGAACCACACCTTCGCCGGAATACTCGCATATCATCACGATTGGATCACGCTGACCGGCGGCGCACAGCCGGAGCGTGCCTATATTGCGAACGTGTCGGCGAACTATTTCGATGTGCTCGGCATCAAGCTTTCTGGCTGAAGAAGAGACGCGTCCAGATGCTGTTCCCAACGTGGTCCTGGGCTATTCGCTTTGGAAGACGCGTTATGCCGAAGACCCGGCAATTGTGGGCAAGTCGATCGAGATCGCCCGGCATCCTGTGACGGTGATCGGTGTGGCGCCGGAGGGGGTTGTCGGAGCAATGCCCGGGATCCGTGAAGATCTGTGGGTAACGCTCGATCCCCTGGGGACGGATGTGTGGCGGATGACGCATCGCAGTGGTGGTGCGGTCTGGCTGAACGTAATAGGAAGATTGCGGCCCGGCGTGAGCCGTGGCCAGGCAGCTCAGGATCTCGACACCGTGATGCACAATATTGTGGCGGCGTTCCCGGACGATCATCTGGGCGAGAACCGGATCACGCTGGATCCCATGTGGCGCTCTCCATTCGGCGCCAACGGCTACATGGCGGCGACGCTGCCAATTCTGCTGGCCTTCGCCGCTGTGGTGCTGTTGCTGACCTGCGCGAACGTGGCTACGCTCACGCTGGTGCGGTTTGTATCCCGGCGGCGTGAACTTGCGATCCGGCAGTCGCTCGGGGCGAATCGTATTCAACTGATACGGCAGATGGTGCTGGAGAGCGTGGTGCTTTCCATCGTCGCAGGAGCCGTGGCCCTTGTGTTGACATCGTGGACTTCGAAGACATTCGGATGGTTCTTTCCGGCGAACTCGAGTCCCCTCACACTCAACGGGAGCATGGACCATAAGGTGGTAATCGGGATTGCGGTGTCGTCCCTTTTGGCCGGCATGCTCTGCGGCGCGCTCCCCGCCTGGCGTTCGTCCCACGCGGCGGCAGTTGAGGTACTCAAGGCAGAGTCTGCAAGTATCTCCGGCGGCTCACGCAACCGGAAATTGCTCAGCGGGCTGGTGGTGGCGCAAATCGCGCTTTCACTTCCTCTGCTGTTGTGCTCCGGGCTATTTCTGCGAACACTGCGGAATCTTGCCGGCGCGAATCCCGGATTTGAACAGGACCACATTCTCACTGCATCCGTGGGGCTGAATATCGCCGGCTACAGCCACGACGAGGAACAGGTGATCCGTCACAAGATTCTTGATCGCGTGTCGGCATTGCCTGGCGTGAAGGTTGCGTCTCTTACGGACTGGATTCCGATGACCCTGGGCCACAAGGGGGAGGATGCTTATCCGGAAGGGTATGCACCACGCCCGCATGAATCTTTGAAGGTGCTGCATGCCGAGGTGTCCCCGCGGTATTTCGAATCCCTCCATATCCCCATTCTGGAAGGACGCGAGTTTACACCGGATGACGATGAAAAGGCCCCGAGGGTACTCATAGTGGATCAGACCGCGGCGAGGCGCTACTGGCCAGGGCAGGATCCGCTGGGAAAGAAACTCTGGGTGTGGGGCAGGCTTTTCACGGTAGTCGGCGTTGTGAGGAATTCAACACATACATTCGTGAATGAGTCACCGGAGCCTATGGTGTATATGAGCTTTTTCCAGGCGGGGTACGAGACGATGGTGCAGGTGAAGACCGAGGGAAATCCGGTCGACTTGGCGCCAGTGGTGGAAAACGCCATCCACGAAATCGATACACGGCTGCCGGTTTTCGATGTGCGTCCCATGCGAGAGAGTACCCAGATGGCGAGCAGTTTCGCTGTCATACAGAGCGCCCTGGCGGGAATGTTCGCGCTGATCGGGCTGGTTCTTGCGATAACCGGAATCTACGGACTCGTGGCCTATCGAACCCAAATGCGAACTCACGAGATCGGAATACGAATGGCATTAGGTGCTTCACGTGTGGACGTGCTGCGGCTCGTGCTTGTGCAGGGACTATGGCTCACAGGCACTGGGGTGGCGTTGGGATTGGCGTTTGCGTTGGGACTGACACGTCTTATCGCCCGGCTGTTGTACGGAATCGGAGCCAACGATCCCATCACCGTAGTTTCCGTCGTCATGCTCCTGGGAGCAATGTCATTGCTAGCATGCTACCTTCCCGCACATCGAGCGATGCGCCGGAACCCCGTGACCGCAATTCGCGAATTGTAAGCCGCAGCTCGGACTCGACGCCAATTGGGCGGATTCGGGGTATGCGTGGCGCTCCGCCTGGTTGGCAAGAAGGGTAACCGGATTCCACCGGTTACAAACCAATCTCCGCAAGGTGGATCTTCGTTGTGCGTTGACATGAACAGGGCAAAGCACTCACTGACAATCGGTTACGCGAGTTTGTCGCGATTACTCCTCGAAAACGCCCAAGCGTCCTTGATCAGACTTTGCACAAACCCAAGTGACCCGCTTGCAGATAATTGCGCCTCTCCGGCGCACAATCAAAACTGCGGTGACAAAAAGACCGCAACCGGAGAAACCACTTGTGGTCCAAGCCATCAAGCACGAAAACCCGCACCAGGCTCCTCTGCGCCGCTCAGGTCATTCTCGCAAAGGTGCTCAGGGAGTCCAAACCCAGCCCCGGACCGGCTCCCGTCAGAGCGATTTACCCCACCCCTCCCCCGCTTTTGCCGCAACCCCATAAAAACAAAAGCCTTAGCTCAAAACAACCCGTTTCGACCCATCGAAACAAAGTACTTACACCCTCCGCCGGTGAGAATCCGGCGCAGCCTTGAGGGGATTGCAGGGAAAAAACTCGACCACTGGCTGAGCGTGCGCTGTTTTTTCCGGCGCTACGTCAGCGCCAGATTCATGTTGCCGATGGCCTCGTCGATCTCCTGTGTGCTCTTGAAGCCGACCGTAGCGGAGTCCACGCCGGCATTCTGGAAAGCGAACCGCATCGCCTTCACGCGGTCGTCGTGACTCTTCTCGAACTGGCCGCCGCCGCACAGCTTCATGCCGATCACGCCCAGCCCTTCTTTCTTTAACTGGTGGATGTGATCCACGACCTCGCTCACGTTGTTGGGGTTGTTGTTGTCCTCATAGGTGGGCCCGTCCATGCGCGAGCCGTTGTGATTGATGCGAATCAGTCCCACGTCGAGCCACGCGTTGCCCGGCATCTGCCGCAGCGCCGGCAACCCGTGCGCCGATGCGCCATGGGTGCGGATGGTCTCTCTCCGCTGCGCCTCAAGAATTCCGTCCTGCCAGCGCTTGGTGGTCTCCGGCCAGTCGGCCGTGTGCTGCCAGTGCAGCAACATGATGTCAAAATAGTCGGTCTGCGAGATGCGCCGCAGCTCGTCGAACTTGGCCTGCGGATCGCTGACCTCGTGGAACGTCGTCACCTTGCTCATCAGTTGATAGCTGTCGCGCGGCAGGCCCTTCAGCGCCTCGCCCAGCATCGCCGGCGTCTGGTAAGCTTCAGCCGTCTCAAAGAAGCGGATGCCGTGGTCGTACGCATAGCGCACCAGCCGGGTAAACTCCTGCTGTCCCAGCGCGGCCTGCACCGCGCCGCCGTTCGTCCCCGTTCCAAACGCCAGCCGCGTCACCTTCACATTTGAGCGGCCCAGCACTACGGTGTCGGTTGCGGTGCGCTTGGCGGCGGCGAGGGAAAGGGTGCCCCCGGTCGCCAAGGCTCCGGCGGCCAAACCTGCTTTGAGGAAACTACGCCTTGTGGTTGGATTCATTTTGACCTCCTCGGCTCGAAGGGGACGAGCCGGATGTGTGGATATTAGCATGCACCCGGCCGCAATGGACCGTTCAGCACTTCACTTGGCCGAGCTCACAATCCGCACCAGGCGCTCTTCGTTCAGGTTGGTGGGCAGCCGTTCCTGCCGCCAGTGCTTCTGGCAGCCGGGGTAGTCCAACGGTACGCATTGCGAGGCAATGCGCCGGGCGCGCATCTCGTACCCCCCCGAGAGAATGTTCAGCAGGCAGGCAGCCGCCACCACGCCTGTCTTCGGCTCGCGCTGCCAGCGCTCCAGCCATTGGCTGAAACCACTGGAGTGGGGCACCAGGTAGACGGTGGCTCCCAAGTCGCGCATCCGCCAGGTGATTCGGTTGATGGTGCATGCCGGGTCGCAGCCAACGCAGGTAATATCCGCGCCAAATACCCGCGCCCGGCATGCGCCGGCGTTTTTCCCGCGCATGCATGCAGGAACCAGAACAACTTTCTTCGGCATCAGCTCAAAGCGCTCCCGAAGGCCCCGGTTCATGATCTCCGTGGCCACCATTGCAAGGTGGTATTCCACCGCCCCGCGGCCGCAGAAAATCTGGTCCTCGCGGATGCCGCGATGAGCGTGGACTGTTGAAAGGAACTCCTCTACTCCGGCCGTATAGGCCGCAAGCGCCCCTGCCGCTTCCACCTCGAACCAGTCGAACAGTTCAACAGAAATTTGCATCCAGCGCCGGGCGTCATCCGATGAAAGCGTGCTCAGAAAGCTTCGCCAGTTATTCAGCCGCCTTACCATCTGGTCGAATTCGCCGGTTGCCTGCAGCCAATCAACGAGGCCCACAAGCCGCTCTACCGAGTACACTCGCGAATCTGCTTTGCACCCTATCTTGGGGGCCAGAAAATAGCGGCCTAATACAGCACGTCCCAGATCGGCCAGCGGCTTAGCCCAGGGCGACTCGCGCCGGTACCAGTAGAGTTCGCGTGCCAGCGCCACGGCCCACCCTGCCGAATTCTCAGCAGCGCCCAGGTACCGCCCCAGCGCTAATCCCAGGACCAGAAGATCCAGAAGATACTCGCCCGGGCTCCTGTCGGCTTCACGCAACTCTATCCGTGCATAACTTGCATAGTCATCAATGGAGGATCCGGTCAGCCGTTTGACCGCGATCAAAACCCGGTCGGTAAACTCTGCCACTGCCTCGAAGAAGCCATCGGAGTTGCCTGCGCCGAGGCGTAGATCGTATACCAGTTTCTCCTCCAGGGCGTGTGCACAAACTCCAGCAGGCTGGGGCTGCTCCTCTGAAGGCACACTCTGCTTCCGAGGGGATTCATCGGGATGGGGCGGTGCTTCCACTACTGATTGCGCGGCTTAGTTAGGCGCTGTCCTTCTGAGATACCTCCGATAATACGCCCGATTTGTTACAAGGTTCCGAATTAAGCAATAAATGCGAAGTAGATCGAGATGACCTTCTCAAGCAAACACTCACCACGTTATTAACTAACTAATAATGATCCTCTATCCTTGATCAACATAGTGAATCGAAACATCTGAATTTCAGCCACTTACGCCCGACCCTTGTATTTTCACGTGCGTCCCTGCTGCCCTGTACAACTTTCCATCTTTGAGCTCAAACCTCTCGCCGCGCCACACGATGGAGTGGCCCGCAAGTCCGGCGATCCACACGCCCATCGCCACCACGTCGCGCAGCGGCAACAGCCACAGGCTGGGCAATACCTGGTGGTCTGCCAGCACCTCTGCCCCCACCATCATGGCCAGCGCAGGCCGAAGAAAGAAGCTGAGGCCCAGCAGCCAGACGCTCAGCGGGCTAAGTCCGCTGGCCAGAATGTTGAGCATGGCCCAACACAAGCCATGCGTAAACACGAGGCCGGCATAGCCCCACGGGCTGGCGTCGCGCACGGTCCGCGCCCAGCGCACCTGGTGCTCCCAAAAGCCGCGCCAGTTGTAGGCCGGAATGCTGGTTTCAACCACCTCGGCCGACAGCGCAACGCGGTAGCCCGCCCGCGCCACCCGCGCCCCTAGTTCATAGTCGTCCGCGAGGTGGTCCACCAGGGGCGAGAACCCGCCAATCCTGTCCAACGCTTCGCGGCTCACCGCCAGCGTGGAGCCGAGGCCATAGCTCAGCCCGCCCTCAATCATCCGCGAGAGCAGCACGCCGGCCTGGAAGTCGGTCGCGATGCCCAACGCCTCAAGCCGGGAGGGAAGCGTCTGGTGCGCCCGGCCGCGATAGAGGGCTGTCACCAGCCCCACAGGCTTTTGAACGCCGTTGGCCGCCAAAGGAGCAAACAAGGCCATCACCCGCTCCAGATAGTGCAGCCCCACCGTGATGTCGGAGTCGTTGACCAGCAGAAACTCGTAACGCGCATGCGGGGCCAGCTGCGCCAGTGTGCTGACCTTGCCATTGGTCCCCAAACGCTGAGGGCACTCGATGAGTCGAATCGCTCGCTCTGGAAACTCGGACACCAATTGCCGCACCGCTTCCACCGCCGGGTCATCCAGCGAAGAGACCCCAAACAGCAGTTCATATTCGCCTGCATAACTTTGCCGGCAATGGCTGCGGAAGGCATCCAGCATGCCTGGGTCAAGGCCCTTGAGCGACTTGAGAAGGCTGACGCCGGGAGCAAACGCATCCAGCCGCGCGCGCCGGATGGCGACAAAAACCCGCGCCGCCACCATGGCCGCCAGAAAGTAGCCCATTCCGGCCACTGCAAGCACCGTGGTCACAACCTCCACGGACAGCGCTAAGGTGTGGGGCATCATGAAAGCTAGTCTAAAGGCAGGGACTAGGGACTAGGGAATAGGGAGTATCGACCCATGTGTTGAATCGGAGACTCCTCCCATAATTGCCGCTGTCATTCTTCTATGAAAAATCCCGCACCTGTCCAGCGGTATTTGCGAATAGTTGCCGACAGACTTCTATTCGTGCTCTTGGCACACAAGGGTGATTCGAATCCCGGCCGCTCCATC
>Ga0209697_10009836_pt1 | contig 10491 bp, 8 predicted proteins | sample AliMusrvi5mmetaG_FD_184115 | JGI IMG/M metagenome (GOLD analysis project Ga0209697, IMG submission 184115) | Freshwater lake bacterial and archeal communities from Alinen Mustajarvi, Finland, to study Microbial Dark Matter (Phase II) - Alinen... | ecosystem: Environmental > Aquatic > Freshwater... | reverse complement strand
CCACAAATCTCCCGCTCCCAGAAAGAACATCCAAGAATCACAAACTGCGGATTTCCAGTTTGGCAGGTGCCCGTCCGCACGCCCTAACCCAACCCGAGATGCAACTCCCTTCCAATGAAGACCGATTACGAAATAGAATTTGAGATAGCCGGCCCTGCGGCGATGTTCACACGCCCTGATACCGGCGCTGCGCCGATCTCGTATCCCGTGCCGACATGGTCAGCGTGCAAAGCGATGTTTGAATCCGTTGCGCGTGGGTTCTTCGCCCGTGGCGGACTGCCTGCCGCTTTCTTCTCGGCTACTGAGATTGAAATCTGGAAGCCTGTTCGATTTGAGAAGTATGTGACGAACTACCGTGGGCCATTGCGAAAGGATGATCAGATCAAGAAAGGCAATTCGTATCAGCTTCCTGCCACGATTCTGGTGGATGTCTGCTATCGCGTGAGAGGCCAGTGCGTGCGAGTTCCTGGAGCGCCTGACGAGTCGAACAATGCGCCCCATGCGCTGAAGGAAATGTTCAATCGGAGGCTTCTCCAAGGGAAGAGCAAGTATGCGCCGTGCCTTGGCTGGAAGGAGTTCGTCCCCGATTACTTCGGGCCATTGCGCGATCACGGTGAAGGCACCGGCGGATTTGTGCTTCAACGGCAATATAGCGCAGAGTTGCCCGCCTTACTGATGTCGGCGTGGGATGCTCCTGCCAATGGCTGCTATCAGCCGATCTTCCGCGCTTTGGAAGTCCGGGCGGGCGTTCTACATTTTCCGCAAGCCCATGTGCGCAACGGCAAACTCGACTTCGACAAGGAGGCATTGAAATAGCCATGCTGTCAGAACTCTACCATATCGCCAAGAACCTAAGCCATCAGGGGATAGAGAAGGTGTTGGTTCATCAGGATTGCGACAAGCCGGGGCTTTCTACAAACGTGAACCTGAGGCTGCTTTTGAGTGCAGACGGCAAGATCGTCCGACTTGAAGCCCTTCAATCAACTGAGGCTGTCAGTCTTTGGACTCTGAAAAAAGGCAACTTTAAATTCTTCCCGGCGGTTCGAATGCCAAACTCGCTGCTTGCCGTGCCGGCAGACCATCCCGCATGGAAAGCTTTAAAGAAACCCACGATCGAAGCGCTTCGCTCATTGTTATCAAGTTGGAAAGATAAAGTTCAACCGGTGAGTCTTCCATCAGAACGTGAACAAGCGACCCGGATGATAAAGTGGAAACACGATGATCATGAAACCGTCAGATGTCTTCATGCCTTTGCCGGGCAGTTCCTCGAACTGACAAAAGATGCGAAAGTCTTCGCCATCACGCTATCGACGGCGCTCGAATCGGCCTTGAGCAGCACAAACGATGAGAAGTTGATCAAGCCTCTGCAAGCTCTGCTATGCGGCATCCTAAAGGAGCCGAAAAACAAGCCGCCTGAGGTTGATTTTAAGGTGCAAATCATCCTCGACTTCGTGTCAAAGAACGAGACGGGCGGTGGACTATACAATCCCAGAATGAAGCGTGTAATCATCGAGTGCCTCAACGCCGAAGAGTCAGGGGTGCTAGGAAAAGCGAAAAAGGGCGAGGGTGTTGAAGATACGAGAGACTGCGCTTTTGAAGGTAGATCAATGCCTTTGCTCGACGGCCCATATCCCGACTGGTCTGCACAGCCCGTCATAGGGAAAGCATTCAAACCGTACTCCAAGTTTTCTGACGCGCCCTGCAACTATCGTTACCATGTGGCAGATAGCGATGGATTCGTGATTGGTTCAGACACAGCCAAAGAACTGGTTGCCGCTGGTTGCACGATTACCAGCCCAGAGTCGAGAAATATGACTTGGCGTTCCTTTCTCAGTGGCAAGTTCGACATGCGTAACGGTAAGAAAATCGAGACTAGGGATGTGCTCATCGCATATCCAAGTTTCGACTGGAAGGAACTCGTTCCGGTTAGCATCTTCGGCAAACCCGATAGCGAAAAGAAATCCAGCGAGGAAGCGGACGATGACGAGACCAACACACCCGCCAGCTCACAAGTATTCAGCCAAGTGGCTGAAACTTTTGTCAAGGCCCTGACGGGCATGGTTTCAAAGTCCGATCTGGAACGCAAATACATCAGGCTTCTCGTCTTGCGTGCCATATCACCGGGACAGGTTCAGCTTGCATATTCAGCCACGCCCACCTGCGGACATTTCACCGCTGCCATACGGCACTGGGCCGCTTCGGAGAAAAATCTACCGTCAAGGCTCACGGTTCCCTTGCCGTCAAAGAAAGCGGAGTGCGGCTTTGGATGGTATGCTCCCAATCTTCTGTTTCCAAATGATGCGATACACGTCTTTTCCCATCAGTGGATGCGAAGCGGCACTGAAAGCTCACGCCTGCAAGCCCCTCCAGTGTCCGCCATTCTGGATGTGTTCCTTCAACGCGAAGGAGTCTGGCAGGATACAGCTAGACAACTTTTGGAAACACTTCTTCCCCGAGTCGAACCGCTTCTGATCGGTGCAGGGAACATTCTTCATCGCATCGACCGCCAAAGCCTCAGCGCTTGGAGAGACTTCGCTCCTAAGACTGAGGCAGGACAACCGGACAAGCGTAAACCTGATCCCCGCTATTATCTCGTAAAATCTCTGAGCCTCATTGGCACCTTGCTTCATTCACTCAACTCCACACCTGACCACTACATGAAAGAAACTGCCTACCTTGTTGGAAAGCTGCTCGCCGCGATGGATGAGTTGCACAAATGCTACTGTGTCTCCGAACGAAAGGGGGACATTCCGCCGACTTTAATCGGTAATGGGCTGCTTGGGCGAGCTGCTGATTCGCCAGCGATGGCGTTTGATGAACTCTGCGAGCGAAGCAGGATTTATCTAGGCTGGGCCAGGGCGGCGCAGCTTTCTGGAAAAGAAACCAATGCTGTGAAAATCGCGGTTTATTCTGCCAGGAAGGTAATGATAATTGTCGAACCGATCGCAAATGAACTTCATCAGTCTGCGAAGCTGAATCAACCGATGAGTGCCGAAGGCAAGGCGCATCTATTCCTTGGCTACCTATCGCCTATTTTGGGCGAGAAGAAGGAGTTTGAGGAAGCCTCAACCGAATCCAATCAACCTGAATAAACTCTAATATATCACATCATGATCACTACTACCAACAACATCCCACGAGTCACAGGGCTACTCATCATCGAGGCACGCAATTCTAACCCTAACGGAGATCCTGACCGTGAAAGCGATCCACGGACGCGCTCTCATGATGGCCGAGGCGTGATTAGCGATGTGTCCTTCAAACGGAAACTCCGCGAACTAGTACTGGCCAAAGAGGGGCCAGTTTGGGCTCAGTTTAAAGCCGATATGCACCTGAATGATGATGAGTTTGGCATTCACGTTGACCAAGCAACGCGCATCAAAAGCAAAGCGACCCAAACCGATGGCGCGAAGAAGAGTCTCTCAGCGGCTCATTGGGATGTAAGGACCTTTGGCAGCACGAGCCTGGAGGAAGGGGACAATTTCATCCGTTCAGGTGTTGTTCAGTTCGGTATCGGTGTGTCCGCCGCCAAGGTTCGCATTCAACGAGATACCAACACTGTGAAAGCCGGTGTTGATGCAAGTAAAGATGCTGACCGAGGCATGGCACCGCTCGGTTTTCGAATCGTCGAGCACGGTGTTTATGCCATGCCGTTCCTTATCAATCCAACTGCTGCGCTGAAGAGCGGATGCCTGCTTCGCGATATCGAATTGCTCTGCCGCTTGATTCCTTACGCCTACGCGCACAATCCATCGCGTGTCCGACCGTTCGTGGAGATCCGGCACGCTTGGTATTTCCAGCACAACAACGGTCTGGGTTCAGCTTCGGACTTCGCTGTCATTGATGCGTTGACACCGGTGAAAGGCGATCCGACAGAACCTTCGGCGTCTTGGGCTGACTACGGCTATGACGGCGGTGCTGTCATGGTGAAGGCAAGGCAAGCCTTTGAGGGCAAGTTTAAGCATTTTGGTGATCTGTGTGATTCCAGTTTTGTGAACGAGGTATTTCCCATCGAGGCATGAGCGAACCACTGGCCCATAGCGCAAGGAATGGTGCTCCGACTCAGTCATACCGCGACCATGTAGCCAACGTGGTCAGCGGGGCGGAGGTGCGGTGCGAACGAATGTTGCGTCACTACTCACCAGCGCCAAGCTGGATCGACTCACCGGCGATGCTGGGGATCATTCGTAGTGCGGCGAGGTTTCACGATCTTGGGAAACTGGATCGTGGCTTTCAGAAGACGTTGGAGACGAATCACAAATCCGATGAGCACATTCGGCATGAAGACGCGGGCGTTGCATGGTTGCTCGCAAATGGCGCTGACGAGGCAGCGGGATTAGTTTCTGCGCACCACCAAGGTTTGGTGCGCTATCGGTTGGAAGTAGCCAAGGACCGCCCCGTGGCAACAGACCGCCTTGAGGGAATGGACTTTCGAATCAACGAGGAAAGGACTACAGATGCTACTGCGACATCGCTCGAATCTTACCTCAAGGGCCACGAGGAGCATTACGGCTCGCGCACGGTCGCATCTGAACAGGTCCATAACAAGCTCACGGGATTATCCCGGCGACTTCTTCTCTCGTGTCTTGTGGATGCCGATCATTCGGATACCGCAGCGCATTATGGTAATGAGTCAGCAGTGTTGCCTGCTCAGCCACGCTGGGGAGAGCGACTGGTCAAGCTCGACGAGTATGTTGCCAAACTTCCACGCGCCAACCCCACGAATGCGACACCTCAGGAGTTAGAGAGGCAACTTATCCGCGATGAGCTTTTTCGACTCTGTCGCGCTGCCGATCCCTTATCCCGACTGCGCAGTTGTGACGCGGTTGTCGGCTCAGGCAAGACCACAGCGTTGATGGCGCACTTGCTCAATGTGGCAGCGACACGGAACTTGAGGCACATTATCGTTGTTCTTCCCTACACAAATATTATTCGTCAGTCGGTCGATGTTTACCGCAAGGCACTATGCCTTGAGGGGGAAAATCCCGAAGAGATCGTTGCCGAGCATCATCATCAGGCGGATTTCAATAGTCTGGATGTGCGCTATCTGACGACCCTTTGGCAGGCACCCATTATCGTTACGACGGCAGTTCAGTTCTTCGAGACACTGGCTTCCAATAATACTTCCCGGCTTCGCAAATTGCATGAACTTCCAGGTTCCGCTGTCTGTTTGGATGAAGCTCATGCCGCACTGCCAGCGAGCCTTTGGCCCGTCTGCTGGAATTGGCTCACGCAGTGGACGCGCAGATGGGATGGGCACCTCGTCCTGGCGTCCGGCTCGCTACCTGCCTTTTGGACAGTGGAAGATTTTCGCTCAATATGCGAAGGTAAGGATTCCGGGAGAGCACCGCAACGACCTGCTGCAACGATTACGCCACTATGTTCAACGCTCACCGCCCAAGCTGAAGCGGCGGAACACAACCGGGTGAAGTTCATCACGGTGCCGAAACCACTTTCTGTCAATGAGCTGATCGAGCGAATCCAAGAGTCATCTGGTCCGCGCATTGTTGTGGTCAATACGGTCCAGAGTGCAGCTATGCTGGCGGCCAAAATGCGTGAATGGGGTGAGATGCAAGTGCTGCATCTCTCAACAGCACTGTCCCCGGTTCATCGAGCCATCATTATTGAGCGGGTGAAGGCTTTGCTCAAACACCAGTCAAATTGGGTGCTTGTGGCCACAAGCTTGGTCGAGGCCGGGATGGATTTTTCCTTCGCCTCGGGTTTTCGCCAGCGAGCATCAACCGCAAACCTCATTCAGCTTGGTGGTCGGGTGAATCGCAGCGCCAACCGGAGGGGCGTCTGCGCTGTTTTGGATTTCGATTTTGCTGATGTGCAAACGTATCCAGACAATCCGAGCCTGAAGCCTTCCAAGGAAGCGCTTGAACATCTGTTTGCCGATGGCCGAATCGGACCCGACAAGCCTTGTGACTTGGGAGCTATTTGTCTCGCTGCCATGAAGGCCGAATTTCGCCCTGGGGCTCAGCAGACTGCGCTTGACTTGGTCAGAGCAGAGTCCGAACGAGATTACCCAAAGGTTTCGCGGGATTGTCGCGTAATTCAAACTGAGACGAAAACGGTTGTCGTCGATCAGGGCATTATTGCGCGGCTGAAAAGGTATGAACGAGTTCCACCGCTCGAAGTCGTGCGGCACAGTGTCCAGATGTTCAATGCGAAGATCGAGAAACTAGGCATCAGCCCTGTGACAAGCGAATCCGATCTATGCTGTCTTCCAGTATCCTGGAATTATGACCCTGACTTTTTGGGCTTCATGGACGAAGTCGTTAATCAATCGAAGGCCGTAATTCCAGGTGGCTACTTCGTTTAAAATGCAACGCCGCATCTAGCTGTTTGATTTTACCGCCAAGCCGGGATCGCACCAGGCCCGCTCAATATCCCCACCGCTCATGCCGCACCGGCAGGTGGTTGAGTTGGTGCCGATAGAACCGCGACTTGGGCAGGAATCGGTCAAGGAGGTCGACGAAGCGCGGGTTGACGAGGGGGAAGTGATATCTATTTGATCGCATCAATGATGATCCGAGTAAGGTTGCTAAGGGCGGCGATGAGCTTCGCTAATGAGGTAAGAAGAGTTGCCCATTTTCCCAGATTCCTGGTAATAGCCTTGACGTTCCTTTGCTTGCCCGCCTTGGCCTGAGTTTGTCCGCTATCATGTTTGTTCGAGGTTCGCTTCACACCTCCGGACATTATTCACAGAAACCTCGATTTGAAGAATCAATGATTTGAGACTTCGGGTCTATCCGGGGTGCCCATTGGCAGAGCGCCCATTGGCAGGGTGCCTATGGGAGTGGCATCTGCGGGCAGGTCTTCACAATCTGGACGAATTTGTTGTGGCAAAGCTTTTCCATGTATCGTCGCATGTCGTTGACGGTATCGCGCTCACCACCCTTTTTGAGTTCTTGCCACAACGCTGGGTTACGTGTGTTGTCCTCCATGAGTAGTTCAAATTCCTTTTTAACCAGCGGTAGAACGCCGTCGGTCCACCATTTTGAGGCATCGTCCGGCCACTTTGGCAATTCCGCACAGGTGAGCATGAGGTCAACATGATCAGGCTGCCGCCACCGCGATAGAAAATCCCTGAGGCTCATATTCCGATATTCCTCGGGATTCTTCCCGTTTTTCCGCATTATTTCGAGTGTGTTGCGTTCCGATTCACAATGCCGTCTTTCGTCCATGATCCTTTCAAAGATCCTTGCTATAACATGATGGCAAGCAGCCCCGACCCGTGAGCGGTTGTCACTGATATTCGGAGCCGGGTGCTTTGCCGCCAGATGAACGGCAGTGGCAATTGCGGCTGAATCAGCAGAAAATTTGGGGTTGCATGCCCTCAGCGAGGGCATTGTCAACGAACTCTCGGCGACTGACCGAAATTCATGCGGGTGGATCAATGCCAGCCTGCCAAAGGATTCCGCGAGTGTTTTGGCTTGGCACCACAAATGCATGCATGCGTGCGGTGTGCTTTCTTCCGCCAACCTTACAAGTTGGCGGGTTAGATAGTCGATTCTTGATGCCAGGCAATCGAATGCTTCATCCGAACTGAAATTCTCGCCATCCGTGGAGTAAATTTCTTGGTGGAGAAGTCTGGATCGAATGAGACGAAGCAACAAGTCGGTTCCGTGATCGATTGCCTCATGCGCCGTTTTTAGAGTCCGCTTCGGGTCACGCCTCATTTCTTCCTCTTCCATGTCGTGTTTTGCAAGGCGTTGTTCTTGGGCTGGCGTTCGGTTCGTTGCCACCCGAATCTGTTCGCAATGAAAATACCCAAGTCCGACAAAATCGTGTTTTTGAAACATCCGCTTTTCTTCAGCGGATAGGACAGGAGAAGTTGGTTTTTTGGTCATGGCGGTAATATGCAAAAAGAAATGTCACTGCTGTATTCTTCTGATACGTGGAGTCACGGGTGTCCGGTTGAGTGAATGTTTAGTTTTTGTAAATTGCAAAGAATGAGAATCTTACAGACAGATTTCGATGTGAGGGATTTGAACTTCGACTGCGGTTTTGCGAGTCATTTGGGCCATGAATACTGGCCGCTACGTTCTCTCGCAGATTCTCGATCTGGTCCATTGGCAAACACTTTCCCGGTTGGTCGAGCGCTACGATGCGGAGTCCCGTGTCCGCCATTTTGGTTGCAGACAACAACTCATCTGCATGGTCTTCGCTCAATTGACCTGGCGCGATGGGCTCCGAGACATTGCCACCTGTCTCAACGCGAAACCATCCGCGTTGCATCATCTCGGTTTCACCAAACCGGTTGCCAAATCTACACTTGCCGATGCCAACGAACTGAGAGACTGGCGCATCTGGGAGGCTCTCGCCAAGAATTTGATGCGGAAAGCCAGACCGCTCTACGCCGAAGAAGATCTCGGACTGGATTTGGACAACACGATCTACGCACTGGATTCGACCACTATCGATCTTTCCCTGACTTTGTTTCCTTGGGCCGACTTCCGTCAGACCAAGGCAGGCATCAAGGTCCATACCCAGATCGACTTGCGCGGTCCTATTCCGACCTGCATCCACATCACAAGCGCCCGGCAGCACGACGTTTGCTGGCTGGACAACCTCTTCTTCGAGGCGGGGGCTTTCTATCTGATGGACCAGGCATATATGGACTTCAAACGGCTCATTCTGATAGCAAACGCTGGGGCGTTCTTTGTTACGCGAGCAAAGAGCAACCTGAAATTCACTCGGCATTATTCGATGCCGGTGGACAGGTTCACCGGTCTGCGCAGCGATCATGTCGGAAAACCGACCCTCGAAAAATCGAGGCAATCTTTCCCTGTTCTTCTGAGAAGGGTCAAATTCCACGACTCGGAAACCGCCAAAGAATTCGTATTCCTGACCAACAACCTGGAGATTCCGGCCTTTGCTGTGGCGATGCTTTACAAAATGCGGTGGAGCATCGAACTGTTCTTTCGCTGGATCAAGGGACACCTGCGGATCAAGCATTACTACGGCACAAGTCCCAACGCCGTGAAGACCCAGATATGGATCGCGGTGTCCACCTATCTGATAATCGCAATCCTCCACAAGCAGCTCAAGCTGCCCGGCACACTCCACAGAACTTTGCAGCTTTTGAGCGTTCATCCTTTCGAGAAAGTCTCTCTAAATGAGCTACTTATGGAACCTGACCACAGATCTTTCATCAACTCTGATCCTAACCAACTGAATTTGTTTGAGTTATAACCGGACACCCGTGACGTGGAGTATATGTTGGATTGGCTTTGGTGGGGAGGGCATTCTAGCAGTTCAGTTGGTGAGTCCGAGTGTTTTGAGGGTGTCAAGGATGGCGGCGACTTGGTCGACGCGCTTCTTGGACTTGCGCCCGAAGCAGGCGGCGAGGATTTCTGCATCTTGGCCAACAGTGGGCAACAGCTTGCGCAGGGCGGTCACTTGCGCGGGCAGTTCCGCAGGCCAATCGAGGATGACGGCGGCGGAGGTGTCCGGGGTGGTCTCGTCGTCGCCTAGGCCGATTTCGGCTTGTTGGGCGGTTGCCGTTCCGGGGGATTGGAACTCAGGGCGTAGCCAGCGGATCAGGCCGCGCTTTTCTTCCGCTGCCCGTTCGTGGTTGAGGGCGACGAGGCGGGATAGGATATTCTGCTCGATGGCTTCGGCATCGGGACCGCCATGGGCGAGGATGTCGGCGAGCGGAATGGCGGTTGCAAGGTCGGTCCAGCCGTAGGCGTCTAACACGGCGGCGTCGAGGTCGTCGTGAATCTGCTTGAGCATCGACACCAAGCCCTTGTCGTGAACCGTCTTGTCCTTGGCATCGAGGGCAACACCGGAGCGGAGTTTCTCCAACACATTGTAAATGCCGGTGAGGGTGAGGCCGGGATGCAACTCTTGCTGGCGCTTGCGGTGCGCGTCGAGGTGTTCGCCCAGGTCGCGGATGCGCTGCTTCAACTCGCCTTCTTCGATGGAGGGGAACGGGAATGGCTCGAAACAGCGGGATTTGTTATAGCGGGGATCATTGCCCATGCCGAGGCGTCCGCCTGCGGCCAGAGCCCAGGTGACGTGAACTTGGGAGGACAAGACGCCAAGATGGAATGTGTCGTCGCTCGCTATTGCGATGAGCATGTTATCAGGGAGTATTTCCTGGCCTAGGAAAGTGAAGAAGCAGTGTTTGCTGGTTTCAACCGTGGCGATGTAGCGGGGTAATCCATCAAGAGCGGGCCGGAAGTCGCGGCGAGGTTCGCCAAAGACCCACCAGTTCTTTCGATATGTGTCGCGGTTGTTCTGATCGCGCTCCGGTTTGACATGGACGAGAACATGCTGATAAAGTGTAGGATATTGATCCCGTGTCGCTCCTTCCGTTAGACCGAATAGGTCGATGACCCTGACATCGCGTGGACGATTGGTGAGATCCTTGCCATTGCGGTAACCTTTGATGCGTTGTTCAATGCCGGCGATAGTGCCGAGTCCAAGTTGAGATGCTTCTTCATTGGTGACAATGAATCCTGAACCGTGGAGTTTGAC
>Ga0209697_10009833_pt1 | contig 10493 bp, 10 predicted proteins | sample AliMusrvi5mmetaG_FD_184115 | JGI IMG/M metagenome (GOLD analysis project Ga0209697, IMG submission 184115) | Freshwater lake bacterial and archeal communities from Alinen Mustajarvi, Finland, to study Microbial Dark Matter (Phase II) - Alinen... | ecosystem: Environmental > Aquatic > Freshwater... | reverse complement strand
TGGACTGTGGCGGTCCATAACTGGCCAAGCGCCCTGAGCCATTTCACCATTGAATTCGCAAACCGCATGCCCAACAACTAACCAGCCTTCAGCGAAAGACCACTTACACAAAATTCCTTACACTCTCAAGAGGGGGATGCATGCTCAATGCAATTTTCATTGGCTCCCGTGATAAATCCGGCGTTCCGCTGCGTATTACCGCCATGCGTCACGCTGTTTTATGCTCCGCTTTGTTTCTGCTGTCCTTTGCGGCCAGCCCTGCGGCATCTCCCCCCGCGCCGTATGGCCCGGTTCCCAGCGCCGCCCAGGCGGCATGGCATGACATGGAAATGTATGCATTCTGCCACTTTACTACCAACACCTTCACGGACAAGGAATGGGGATATGGCGACGAGGATCCTGCGGTGTTCAACCCTACTGATCTGGATGTAGATCAAATCGTGGGGACCCTCGCGCGCTGTGGTTTCAAGGGCGTGATACTCACCTGCAAACACCACGACGGTTTCTGCCTCTGGCCTACCAAGGCCACGGATCACAATATTTCAAAATCACCCTGGAGGGGTGGCAAAGGTGATATGGTTAGAGAATTCGCTGATGCCACGAAACGCGCCGGGATTGGCTTTGGTGTTTATCTGTCACCGTGGGACAGGAACAATGCAAACTACGGAACGCCGAAGTATGTGGAAATCTACCGGAAACAACTGAGCGAACTGCTTACCCAGTATGGCCCATTGTTCGAAGTCTGGTATGACGGAGCCAACGGTGGCGACGGCTACTACGGCGGCAAGCGTGAGAAACGTTCGATTGACCGTGCTTCCTACTACGATTGGCCGAAAACCTGGGAAATCGTCCGCAAGTTCCAACCGCAGGCTGTGATGTTCTCAGACGCTGGCCCGGATGTCCGCTGGGTCGGCAATGAGAACGGAATCGCGCCCTATCCGAACTGGGCCACCTTCACTCCCTTGACTGCGGATGGGAGACCGGGGACTGCGGGCACCTGTGCCACCCAGTTAGGATCGCCCGATGGCAAAATGTGGATGCCTACCGAGACGGATGTTTCGATCCGTCCGGGGTGGTTCTGGCACGCTCATGAAAACGACAAGGTGCGCTCGCCAAAAAACCTGCTGAACCTCTATTTCAATTCGCTGGGCCACGGGGCATCATTTCTGCTCAATGTGCCGCCCGATCGTCGTGGTAGGCTTCACGAAAACGATGTCGCCGCCCTCACCGGATTTAAACAGGCTCTTGATCGCATGTTCTCTAATAATCTAGCGGCGGGTGCCAAGGCTTCGGCGGATGCCAACCGAGGCGCGGGCTTTGAGCCGGACCTTGTGCTCGATGGCGATAAACAAACCTATTGGGCCACTCCCGACGAGACACGCGCCGCCACGCTCGATCTGGCACTTCCTGAGGCTCGCTTGTTTTCTGTGATCCGTCTGCGCGAACCAATTCGTCTGGGACAACGAATCCGCAGGTTCGCTGTCGATGTCCGCGAGAACGGTGTGTGGAACGAATGGATAGTCAACGGTTCCTCTGTTGGTCCGCAGGTGCTTCTGCGCGGTAGGCCAGTGACCGCAGATGGAGTGCGGGTGCGCATCCTAGAGTCCTCAGCTTGCCCGTGTCTGTCTGAAGTTTCGCTTTGGCTGGAGCCGACGGATGTTTCTGATAATCTAGCAAATAAATCTTCCAAAGTTCTGCCTAGGGATGGCTGGAAAATCTCTGCCAGTTCTGAAATGCCAGATCATCCATCTGCCGCCGCGTTGGATGGCAAGGCAGACACATACTGGAGTGCTGGCAAGGTCGCCCCGGCATCGCTGACTGTGGACCTAGGCGCCTTGCACGATCTGGCAGCAGTGACCGTGCTTCCACGCCAGGACGGCAAGGCGGATTCCATGGTGGATCGCTATCGCATCGAATGGTCGGCCGATGGCAGCAAGTGGTCGGCACCTGTGGAAGGGGAATTCTCCAACTTACGTGCCAACCCTGTGGAACAACGAGTTGCGCTGCCAGAAGGGACACGCGCCCGCCATCTGCGCTTCACCGCACTCCGGGTGTTGGAGGGGAAGAGTGTCACGGTGGCTGAGTTCGGAGTGATCGCCAGGTGAGGGGGGGTAGGGTTGTGGGTGAAGAGAAGAGGGCTTACGCAAAGGGCGCTGAGGTGATTTTGGTTGGAAGAATTTTACCACAACCGAGCGAAGCGAACCGGAGCGCAGCGGAGATAGCCAACGGCAAATAGCCGAACACTTTAATTCTGAAACTGAGGCAAAGGGAACTGAGTTACTGAGAACACTGAGGAAGAGGTTTTTGGGTCGAAGAGATTGATGAGGCCCGCCGGCCTCACCCTACGGGCTGCCTTCGGCAGTCTGTTTGCCTCGTTGGGCATGAGAAGAGGTGTTTGCTCGGCTATCTCCGCTGCGCTCCGGTTCGCTCCGCTCGGCTGACGATTGATGGTTGTTGATTTTTGAAGGGAAGAGAGACCGCGTAAACGCGGAACTCCGAACGAAGAGGGCTGCGAATGGGTGTCGCGAGCTGAATTCTTTGGCGTGCTAGCGGGAAATGGGCGAGAATCGCGGCGTGTTGAAGCCCCGTCATGAAACCAGCGTATTGAAAGCCCCGGAGGCATTTCGGGAAGCCTTGGTGCGTTGGTTTGTGAAGAATGCCCGGGACTACCCGTGGCGGCGGACGCAGGACCCCTATCAGATTCTGGTTTCGGAGGTCATGTTGCAGCAAACTCAAATCGCCACAGTGCTGGCAAAGGGGTATTACACCCGGTTTCTAACTGCATTTCCAGATGTGGCGTCCTTGGCTGCGGCTCATGACGCACCCTTGTTGAAAGCGTGGGAAGGGCTTGGTTATTACCGTCGGGCCAGGATGTTGCGGGACACAGCTCGGACGGTGATTGCGGATCATGGCGGGGTGTTTCCGCAGGAGTTGGCAGAGCTATTGAAACTACCAGGGATAGGGCGCTACACAGCGGGGGCTTTGCGTGCGTTCGTATTCGGACTGCCGGCCGTGCTGGTGGATGGTAATGTGGTGCGTGTCATCGCACGGGTGATGGATTTCCACGGGGCAGTGGATGAGACGGCCGGGATCAAGCAGATGTGGGATATGGCGGAAAAATTGGCATGCCCGGATGACCCGCGCGCGTATCATGCGGCGCTCATGGAACTGGGCCAGTTGGTTTGCCGCCCCGGCGTTCCAGATTGCCAGATCTGCCCGGTAGCGCGGTATTGCCAGACCAGATCCCCGGAGAAGCTCCCGCATAAGGCCCGCAAGACCAAGATCACAGTGGTGGACGAGCATGCGCTCTGGCTGCGCGATGCGGACGGTCGACTGCTGCTGCACCACGAGCAGGGGAAACGCCGCACGGGCTTGTGGAAACTTCCGGTTCGTCCCGTAGAGGAAATTCGCCATCTGCCCGTGTTGTCAGAACATCCATACTCGATCACACGATACCGGGTGATGCTGAGGGTTCACGAGGGTGACCTATCCCATCACTCATTATATCCCGCGCCCGGAGATTCATGGCACCATCCTGACGATATTCTTTCTCTGGCGATGGCGGCACCGTTCCGGCGAGTCGTGGAGCGATTATTACACAATTGTTAAAATCCGCTGTGGCGGGTTCTCATCACTATGCTATGTATCCGTCCGGATGGATGGTATCACGCGTTTGATGGGAGTCTTGGCAGCATTGTGCCTTGTTTCCGCGTGTTCAGTCCCCCCTCCTCCGGACCCTAAGGTGCCAGGTCAGGATATCCGCCGCATTGTCGCCCGGCGGGCCAGTGCGGTCATCGTGACCCATCGAGACACCCTCAGGCACTGGGTGCGCGGAGGGTTCAGTGCGGTCCATGAGCCGGGTGATGCTGATGGTGGCTCTGCCACACCGGTTTCTCCAGATGGGTATTTTCTAACCGCAGACCATGTCCTGTCACAGATGGAGGCACACAACGTGTTTGTGCTTTACGGGCGGAACGGTCACCTGATCCCGTCCAAGGCGCGGGTGGTTTGGCGTTCGGCGCGGGAAGACTTGGCCCTGCTGCACATACCGGAGAGCACCCCGGAATATTACCACTGGTCATCTCCCCATCATTGGTTGCCAAGCGGCACCGTGATGTTGCAAGGCGGCATAGCCACCGGCCTGAAATCCACGCCGGGGAAACTCTCTACCACGCTCGCGCCGGAGCTTGTGTTTACCGGCACTAGGAAATTCAAGATCAACATCCCGCTGCAACCCGGTGACAGCGGTGGTCCAGTGGTGGACGCATACGGAGATCTCGTGGGTATTAACAGTGCCGTTGAGTTCTTTGTTCCCATGGAAACCGCGTTTTTCGTCGATTCCGAGGCCAGCCGACCGAACACCCGGGCGATTGCGGCATTGCTCAAGGCAGATCGCGCACATAACCCCGCCCCAACCGCTTCCGTGCCATGACTCTGGTTATTACGAGGTGGGCTGTTGCCGGGGTGGGTGCGATTCTCCTGTTAGCTGGCTGCGCACGTTTTGAGGAATCCGGTTTGCCTGGCAGTGCTGCCTCTATGGCGCGCAATCAGATCATGCTTGTGCGCAAGGATCCGCCCTCATTTGGGTACTACCGACTCGAATCACAGCAGTCGATATACCCCGATCTCACATTTTTCATCGAGAAACGTGGGGAGCCGGACTTTGTGGCTGAAACCGGCGATGAAGGCCGCCACTACTTCATTCTTTACTACCTCAGGCAGCGCCAGGCCTATGCCTGCAGATCCAACCCAGAACACCCGCACGCCATTGAGTTCGCCGGACCCTACCCGATCACCGAGAGGGAGTTCCGCACCTTGGATGCGAAGCGGGCCGGTAATACGCCGTAGCATCGCGCCAGAGTGCCCCGGAAAGGGGGATTCGTTCCCGCACGCCCTTGGGAAAACTCGCAATTTATCAAATTTGCAAAATTCTGTCTGGCTTTCGCACTTCCTTCTTGCGCCTTGTGTGGGGGGGGATAGCTTTAAACAGATCGGCGCTGGAATTTTCCTGTGCGATCCATACAAACCGGGCGTTTGCCCAAACAAAAAACCGATAGATACCTAAATACATGAAAACCAACCAAAGAATGCGTCGAGGTTTCACCCTGGTGGAACTTCTCGTCGTGATTGCGATCATCGCCACACTGGCGGGAATCGGCGTTCCTGTCATCATCGCCCAGAAGAAGAAGGGCGATCTTACCGAAGCCATTAGCAATTCCAAATCCATCGGACTTGCGATGTTCAACTTCGATCAGGATTACGGCGGCTACCCCAGCGATAGCACTGTCGATAGTGTTAGTAAACAAAGTGCGGATACCTCTCTGGCTTTCCCTGGTGGCAATTCCAATAGTTATTTCCGCCAGTTGATCGCGGGGGGCTATGCGGACAATGAGAAGACGTTTTATGCAAAGGCTCCTTACACCAAAAAACCTGACGGTGACTTAAAGGGTGCTGCTGCACTTGCAGCTGGCGAAGTGGGCTTTGCATACATCATGCAAAGCGGGGGCGTGGCGCTTCCCGATTCAGGGAACTCCGGACGCCCGCTGATTGTCGCAGCGGTTTACAACGGCTTGGCCGATCAAACGTTCGATGTAGATGTTTATGCGCGTCAGGCCGTGGTTTACCGCATGGACAATAGCGCCACTGCTGAGCAGATCCAACCCTCCACCAAAAATGTCATGCTGAAGAGTGGCCAAACCCTCTTTGCGACAGGTGATAGCACCGTTTGGGGCACCGATATCCAACCGGTCATCATACCTCCAATTAAGACTGGAGGTTGATGTAACCCATCTGATTCATATTCCCAAACCGGAGAATCCTTGTGGTTCTCCGGTTTTTTGTGCCCGGATTTTCACAGGTAATCTTCCGCGCGCGAACTCAACCCGCGCAGGAGCCACAGGCAGAATGCCACCACTAGCACGGTGACTGCGGTGAGCACTGCAAAGCCGCTCCTGTAGGAGATAGAATCGAACAAGCACCCGGCCAGCATGGGACCGCCGGAATTCGTGGCGATCATGCAGAACCCAAGTAGAGTGAAGTGTCCCGCGCGGTGTTCTGGGCGCGGGATGCCGCTGGTCAGTGCGTTCATCGCACCGGAAAATCCGCTGGCAGATACTGCGGCTATGCCCGTTGCCGCGAAAACCGTGATGGGGCACGGAATTAGGGCTAATAGAAAAAATCCAAGACCTGCCAGCATTGCCCACAGCATCAGCGCAGGCCTCGCTCCCCATGTGTCAGTGATCCATCCAGCTACGGGACTCAGGGCCAATCTTGCTCCTGCCGCTGTCATGCCCAACCATGCCGCCATCTGCGCCTTGAATCCCAGGTCCCGGAAAGCGAAGACGTTGGAAAATACCGCGAGTTGACCTAACAAAGGAGAAACCAGGCACACGGCCAGTGCCACCCGCAGGAAATTGTGATCCTGGAAAAACGCCTGCCACATCACCCTGCCCCACGGCGGCGGAGATTTTTCTACCGGTGTGGCAGGCTCCCTGGCCCACAGCACAGCGGCGTCAGCCAGTTGGCACAATAACCATGCCAGCACCAACAATGCACCATAGGCCTGTGGTTTTGGTATTACAGTTAGAATCCACACGGCTATACCGGTGGCTCCAAGACCTAGCAGCCCGCCAAGCGCGGCCGAAACCCCTGCCAGCCTACCGCGCAACCGCATCGGAATGCAGGCGGTGAAGAACTCCTGATTCGGCAGCCCGCCGAAACCCGCCGCGATCTGGCTGGCCAGCATCATCCACACGATGAAGCCCACCATCGCTCCTCCGCGGTCAGCTCCTCCCACCCACACGGCAGCACCCACCAGCCCTACCGGAAGTAGGTAAAGCGAGTCGGTCACAAACAGATAGATTTTCTTGTGGCGGCAACGCCGTGTGATCCATGGGGAGAGAAACATCCCCGGCAGCGTGGCTATCAGCACGCCCTGCACGATGCCTATCTGCGTGTTGCTAGCTCCGAAGTGTACCAGCAGTGGCTGCAACACCACCACCACCTCAGACCACCCCATTGCGAACACCGAGCCCATCCACGCCAGACAAAAGAAATTCCACCGGACGTCGTGTGAGCTCAGTTTCGGGTGATGCGGGCCGCCAGTTTCCATGTCTTGTCGGAATTCTCAGGCCAGCCGGTCGCAGAAATCCTGATAGGTGAACTCCCGGATGATTTCCAGCCTGCCATCCTCGTGCTGCAGCACGATGGGTGGGTGCTTCACTCCATTGAAGGTGGTCGTCTTGACCATCGTGTAGTGCGCCATGTCGTCGAAAACGAGGATGTCCCCGACTCTCAGTTCTCGCGGAAATGTGAAGTCGCCTGCCACATCGCCCGCCAGACAGGACGGGCCGCCGAGGTGGTAGGTGGTGGCGGGGGAGTCGGAACCGCTTGCTCCCGATTCTGGATCGCCAGCCGGGTGATAGGATTCGCCGGGAAAGACGACCGATGGTCGAGAGTCGTTAGAAGAGGGATCCACGAGAAAGACGTCCGGCCGGTATGGCATTTCCAGCACGTCAGGCATGTGTGCGGTGGCAGAGACGTCGAGGATGGCACTGCGCCGACCCCCTGATTCCACCACATCCATCACCTTGGCACGCAGCACGCCGCTGTGAATGGCCACGGCCTCGCCCGGCTCCAGCCAGACCGTTACTCCGTATTTTGCACGGGTTTCCCGTATCAAGCGGATGAGACGCTCCCGGTCATAGAACGGTTTGGTGATCCAGTGCCCGCCGCCCATGTTCAGCCAGGTGAACTGCGGTTGTTCTAGCAAATGCCCGAATTTCGCGTCCACTGCGGCTAGAGTCTTCTCCAGATCATCGGAGTTTTGTTCGCACAGTGTGTGGAAGTGCAAGCCCGATATTCCAGTTAGATCAGCTCCTTCGAGTTGGTCCGCTGTGATGCCCAGGCGCGATCCCGGGGAGCATGGGTCGTAGAGCGGCGTGTGGCCCGTGGAGCATTCCGGGTTGACTCGCAGCCCACACGACAACTTGCCGCTTCTGAAGCGCTGATGTGCCATCACCTGATCGCGAAAGCGGGTCCATTGGGACAGAGAGTTGAAATCCAGGTGATCAGTGAATTCGCACAATGCTGTGATGTCCGCCTCATCGTAGGCGGGGCTGTAGGTGATCACGTGCTTCTGGAAATGCTCATGTGCCAGACGCGCCTCCCAAAGACCCGACGCGCAGCAACCGTCCAAGTCCTCGCGGAAATGCGCAAAGGCCTTCCAACAGGCGAATCCCTTGAGCGCCAGCACGATGTGGCAGTCCGCAGCCTCCTTCACCGCGCGAAGGATCGCGGTGTTGCGTTTGAGCGCGGCAATTGAAATCACAAACATGTCCGTTCCGGAGGGTGGGGGATTCTCCACCGGGAAGTCAACAGCCTTGGCAAAGAAGGTCCTCGCTGCTCAGCGAGCATCATAGGGAGTCGAACGGGAGCGGGTGCCTAAGCTACTGTTGTGACTGAAGGCCAAGCCAAACCAGCCCTTCGGGAACATACTGCTCAGGAGAGTGTTAACAAAACAGTCTGGTTCGGTGCGTCTTTTATTTCCTTTATTTCGGTGTGAGATCATAGTTTTCTGCTCCCATCTCTTTCAATATCGACACCAAGGATTTGTGGGTGGCGATGCAACCTGCTTGTGTCGCGACCTCCGTCTTATCCGAATGTAGGGAGGAGGCTAATTTCATGAAAATCTTTGGTTCTATGGCACGAATGCCCACCAAGGCGTAACACTTGGCTTCTGGAGTTCCTGTCTGAAATACTTTCTGAAAATCGGCGAGGGCTGTGGGGCGCAATAGAATCTCTTTATAGTCCTTGTTCCCTTGAAAAATAACTCCTCCCAAGCTAATTTCTCCAAAAGAAAAGAGTTCGACATGCGAGAGACGGTCAAGCGTAGGATCACGCATGACTGCTGCCTGAATGGCGGCCTTGTTCGGAGTCGATACATTTTCCGGTTTTTTGTTGTCCGTGTTTTTTCTTAGCTCTGATTGTCTATCTTGCGCTAAGTTTTGCGCCGATAGGCTAGCGGTATCTGCTTTCTTTATGTCGGAGGACTGTGGCAGATGGTCTGGTGCCAATGATGCTTGCGGGGCGGTGGGAGCCATAGGCGGCGTTGTTGGTGCGCTACTCCTCCCGAGGGTGGGAGCCTCCCGATCATTGGGAATGGAGTCGGCAGTGGGTGCCACCGCCTTGCCGTCAGACTTGCTCGCCAACGCCATGGACTCCGTGTCGTTGTGTTTGCCGTTATGCCCGGGCGGTTGTTTAATGATTACCACGCTTGCGCAAGGATCTTCGCTAGAAAACGTCGCCGTTATCAGTTTGAGTTTCATTGTATGAAGAAGCTTCTGGTCGGCTTCGAAATCTTTTATAGCATCGACGTAGTCTTGTGCATCGAGGTTACGCTTGATCGCCTCATCCCGGTCTTCGTTGTTATCACCATGATTTTTATCCCTGCCGATCTTGCCGTAAAATGAGTCCTCTCCACGGTGGATCAAGCTATCGGTGCGGGCTATCTGAGCAAGAATTTTGCGGCGCTCCTCGACCTTTTCCTCTTGGTCACGGACGTCCTTTTTGAGTTTCTGCAAGGTCCACTCCGCATCTCTGCTATCATTTTCCTCGAGTTGGGTTTTGCAGGAGTTGGCCACTTCTCGCGCGATGTCATCGGCATCCTGCTTGTTGGCATGGCGAACGCGGATCGAAGTCAGATCAGTGCCGCTCACGTTCTGTGATGTAACGCTGGCTTTGAGGATACGCAGGGCGGTTTCTTTGTCCACGTTCCAGCGCTTCTCCAGTCCTAGGTGATCCACTACTTTGGCGAGCAAGTTGCGGCTCATAAAGATGGAAATTGCCGGGTCGAAGGTGCAACCACTGGGTGGTGGTGATGATATCCAAGCTTTAAGTGGCTTTACCTCAATGATCGCCTCGCTCGTGTATTTCCACGGAGCCCAACGCAGGGCCACTAGCGTGAGTATCAGGCACGCTGCCAAGGCGAACAATGTAAATGGGACCAGTCTTCGCATATTAACAAAGTATGAGTGGGGTCGGTCATTGGCGATTAACATTATAGAATATCAATGGAGTCATTATGTGTGATTGTCCTCTGGCATGCCAGTTAGTGCTTTCGGCAATTATGGATGCCGCCGTGATCACGGCTTCCTGCGTTCCAAATTGATATAGGGTAATTTTTTTGAGTGATTGTCACTTTGATGTCGTGTTTTTGGTCCGCTGTGGTTGTGCTTGAATGTTAGGTTTGCGATGTGGTGGGTTACTTTGAGGATGGTGTGGCAGAGAAGTGCTGGATGGTGGAATTCTTTGCTCCGGGATTCTTTACTGTCATCTCACCCGCCTTGCTGCCGCCATAGCACCGGTTAGCGCGCAGAGCAGCAGAGTCATCCATGAAAATCCGCTGTTGGAGCGTTTGAAATTGAGTTCTATGCCTATCGGGCGGGTGCCATCAGCCTGGACGCTGCGGCTGAAGCTGAGCACTGTGCCGCGTT
>Ga0209697_10009831_pt1 | contig 10494 bp, 5 predicted proteins | sample AliMusrvi5mmetaG_FD_184115 | JGI IMG/M metagenome (GOLD analysis project Ga0209697, IMG submission 184115) | Freshwater lake bacterial and archeal communities from Alinen Mustajarvi, Finland, to study Microbial Dark Matter (Phase II) - Alinen... | ecosystem: Environmental > Aquatic > Freshwater... | reverse complement strand
TCTCCGGCTACGGCGCTGACAAAACCATCGCGCTCACCGGCGACACCGCCGGTAGCGGCGAACTCGCCGGCAAGCTAGCGAATCCATACGACCGCACAGGCAAGGCGGCCACCGCAGTCACGAAATCCGGGACCGGCACCTGGACGCTATCCGGCGCGAATACCTACAGCGGCAAGACAACGGTAAAGCAGGGCACACTGTCGATTGCCGGTGCAACAAGCCTTGGCGACAAGACCGATGTGTATATTTCCGCAGGCGCGCTGCTTTGCCTCAACTTCAAAGGTGAGATGCGCATCGGCAAGCTCTATATCGATGGCAAGCTGCAACCCGTCTTTACGTATAGCGCGGCCAGCAATCCCGCGTATTTCAAGGGTCAAGGCATATTGAGAAATTCGTTATGAAAAAAATCCTCATTGTATGGCTCGGTCTGGTAGTCACCGCGCTGCTGGCAGCGGACAATAGCGTGCCGCCGAAGCCGTATGGCGCGGTGCCAAGTGCGGCGCAATTGCGCTGGCACGAAGACGAGATCATCAGCCTGGTCCACTTCTCCACCATCACCTACGCGGACAAGGAGTGGGGCTATGGTGACGAGCCGGCGGCGTTGTTCAACCCGACCGAATTTGACGCGCGGCAGATCGTTAAGTCTGCTAAGGACGCCGGCGTAAAACTGTTATTGCTGGTCACCAAGCACCACGGCGGTTTCTGCCTGTGGCCGAGCAAGTATAACGACACCTATACCGTGAAGAACAGCCCGTGGCGCGGTGGCAAGGGTGACATGGTGAAGGAACTGGTGGACGCCTGCCGTGCCGAAGGCCTAAAGGTGGGGTTGTACCTTTCACCGTGGGATCGCAACCACAAGGACTATGGCATGCCGGAGTATGTCACGTATTTCCAAAACCAGCTTCGCGAGTTGCTCACCAACTACGGCGAGATCCATGAAGTGTGGTTTGATGGCGCCAACGGCGGCGACGGTTGGTACGGCGGTGCCAAATGCACCCGCCGCATCGAGGCCGAGAAATATTACCAGTGGGACAAGGTCATGGCGATTGTCAGGGAATTGCAGCCCAAAGCGGTTTGTTTCGGCCGTGAGGACATCCGCTGGGTGGGCAATGAAAACGGCACCGCCGGCGATCCCTGCTGGGCCACCATGAATGGCGATGGCTATGGAAATGGCGTGCGCAGCGGCTCCGTCTGGATGCCGGCCGAGGCTGACTTTCCCCAACGCAACGGTTGGTTCTGGCATCCCAATGATCATACGAGGTCGCCCGCCGATCTGCTGGGCCGCTACTTCGCCTCCGCCGGCCGCAACACGGTCATGAACATCGGCATCTCGCCTGATAGACACGGCCTGATCTGCGCGGAGGACGCCGCCGCACTGAAAGGATTTGGTGACCGCGTCCGGGACATCTTCGCCACCAACCTGGCGACCACCGCCAAAATCACCGCCAGTAACTCGCGTCCCGGATTTCCACCCGCGAATCTGATAGACGCCAAACCTGCCACGTATTGGGCCAGCGACGACGACGTGCTCACACCAGCGGTGACGCTCGATTTCGGCAACCCTGTCACCTTCAGCGTCATCAGCCTGCGTGAATATATCCAGCTCGGCCACCGGGTCGACGACTGGGCGTTGGATACGTGGGACGGCGGCACCTGGAAGGAATTTGCCGCCGGCACCTGCATTGGCGCTCACCGGCTCTGGCGTGGGCAGCCGATTACGAGCGGCAAGATTCGCCTGCGCATCACCAAGGCTGCCGCATGCCCGGCCCTTGCCCAGTTTGGCGTCTATCTGGAACCGGAAGCTAGCCGCCGCGAAGCCGGCAAAGCGCTCGCCAATGCGATCGAGACGGGCCTGCCCAAGACCGGCTGGAAAGTCGTCGCCGCCAGTTGCAAGGGGGATGGCGAACTTGTAGGCAACGCCATTGACGGCAATCCCCGCACCCTGTGGTCCACGCACGACAAGGAGGGTCATCATTCGCCGCCACAGGAGGTCGTCGTGGACATGGGCGAGTCACACGAATTGTCCGGCTTCCTCTATTTGCCAAGGCAGGACTCGATCACCGCCGGCAATGTGGACCGGTACGCTTTCTATGTGAGCGCCGACGGTGTTGTCTGGGACGATGCGGCGGCGCAAGGCGAGTTCGGCAACATCCTTGCCAATCCCGTCCAACAGAAAGTGTCGTTCAACAAACCGGCGACCGGCCGCTACTTCAAATTCGTCGGTCTGCACAGCGCCGACGCTCGATTCATCTCCGTCGCTGAACTCGGGGTGGTGGCGGCGAAATAGACAAGCACTTATGAACCAAAATATATTGACCGGCCCGCTCCGCAGGCCCCGCGTTGTTCTGTTAGCCTTAACCATGCTGATGGCACTGCCCGCGGTTGCGGACGTGCGCCTGCCCGGCGCGGTCGAGGCCGGTTCGCGCCTCTCGTTCAACGCGGGTTGGCGCTTCGCACGCTTTGGCGAGCAGGCCGACGGCAGCAAGGCGGCCGAGCCAGCAGGCATGGAGACAGCAGGCTTCGATGACAAGCAATGGCGGCAGCTCGACCTGCCACATGACTGGGGCATTGAAGGACCGTTCAAGATCGAATTGCCGGGCGAAACCGGCAAGCTGCCATGGTTTGGCATCGGCTGGTACCGCAAGGTCTTCACTGTCCCCGCCGAGGCCAAAGGCAAGCGCATCTTCCTTGATGTTGATGGAGCGATGAGCGACAGCACGGTATTTTTGAACGGCGAGAAAGTGGGCGGCTGGCCATACGGTTATAGTTCCTACCGGGTTGAATTGACCGAGCATGTGCAGTTCGGAGCCGCCAACGTGGTGGCGGTGCGCCTCGATAACAAACCCCACTCCAGCCGCTGGTATCCGGGGGGCGGCATCTATCGGAACACCTGGCTGGTGACCACCGATCCGGTGCACGTCGCCCACTGGGGTGTTTACGTCACCACGCCCCAGGTGGCCAAGGACAAGGCAACGCTGCAAATGCAGGTGACTCTAGACAACCAGAGCGCAGCCGTCGCTGAGACGACAGTGGCCGTGGATATCTGGCGCCTCGGTGACAAGCCTGTCAAACTGGCCGCGATTGCCCCGTCCAAGCTCCAGGTGGCCGCCGGCGGGAGCGCCGCCTGCACCTTGAACGCCACACTCGCTGATCCGGTGTTGTGGAATCTCGAAAGTCCCGTCCTCCACTGCGCCCTAACGACGGTGTGCGTCGGCGGCAAGGTGGTGGATACCCAACGCAGCGTGTTCGGTATCCGCAGCATCGAGATCACGGCAGAGCGTGGAGTGCTGGTCAACGGCCAGCGCGTATCTATCAAGGGTGTGTGCAACCACCACGACTTGGGTGCGCTGGGTGCCGCGATCAATCTGCGGGCCATGGAACGGCAGATCCAAATCCTGCAGGAGATGGGCTGCAACAGCATCCGCACCAGCCACAATCCGCCGGCACCGGAGCTGCTGGACCTCTGCGACCGCATGGGCATGCTGGTCATGGATGAGGCCTTCGATTGCTGGGTGTCCGGCAAGAAGCCCAACGACTATGCGCGTTTTTTCCCGCAGTGGCACGTCAAGGATGTCACCGCCATGGTGCATCGCGACCGCAACCACCCCTCGGTGTTCCTGTGGAGCGCGGGCAATGAGGTCCCCGAGCAGGAACAACGTGAGAAAGGCAATGCCGTCCTCAAGGCGCTGACAGAAATCTTCCACCGCGAGGATCCCTCGCGCCTGGTGTCGGCAGGCTGCAATCACGGCGGCGTCATCGACAACGGATTCTACAAGGAAATGGACGTGCTGGGACTCAACTATAAGCGGGGCGAGTATGACGGTTTCCACAAGAAGGATCCCAATGTTCCGTTGTTGGCCAGCGAGACATCCTCATGTGTGAGTTCCCGCGGCGAGTATTACTTTCCCGTGAGCAACGACAAGGGGTCGGGCTTCTTCGACTTCCAGGCCAGCTCCTATGACCTCTACGCGCCGTTCTGGGCCTTTCCGCCGGACAACGATTTTAACGCCCTGGACAGATGTCCCTACGTGCTTGGCGAGTATGTGTGGACCGGCTTCGACTACCTGGGTGAGCCGACGCCCTTCAACTCCGATCCGAGCAACCTGCTCAACTTCCAGGATGAGCAATCGCGCAAAGCCGCCGCGGAGGAGTTGCAGCGCCTGGGCAAGATCAAGTGCCCGTCACGCAGCTCCTATTTCGGCATCGTTGACCTGTGCGGATTCAAAAAGGACCGGTTCTATATCTATCAGGCGAAGTGGCGGCCGGAACTGCCCATGGCCCACATCCTGCCACACTGGAACTGGCCCGGGCGCGTCGGTCAGGTGACTCCCGTCCACGTGTACACCTCGGGCGACGAGGTCGAGTTATTCCTCAACGGCACGTCGCTCGGCCGGAAAAAGAAAGGCCAATACGAGTACCGCCTGCGCTGGAACGACGTGGTCTATGCGCCGGGCACCTTGCAGGCCGTGGCATACAAGGATGGCAAACCCTGGGCCAAAGACGAGGTCACCACCACCGGCACCGCGGCAAAACTAACGGCTGTCGCCGACCGTGCCGCCATCGCCGCCGACCGCCGCGATTTGTCCTACGTCACCGTCACCGTGGTGGATAAAGACGGCCGCATGGTGCCGCGCTCCAAAAACCTGGTGCATTTCACCCTAACAGGGCCGGGCGAAATCGTGGCAGTTGATAATGGCGACGCCACCAGCCTCGAACCCTTCATCGCCAAGCAGATGAAGGCCTACAACGGCCTGTGCCTGGCCATCGTGCGGGCCACCGGGCCGGGGGCGATCACTCTGACCGCGAGCGCCGACGATCTGGCCGGTGCCAAGGTAGCGATAACCGGGAAATAGCTAACAAACCATGATAATGAAAACCACAGTTATTTTGACATCGCTTATGGCCGTCACGCTGGTGGAGGTGGCGGCGGAGGCGGCTGTGCCGATTGACCGGCAGGCGCTGGTGACGCGGCATAATATTTGCTGGAATGACGCGGCGGGACGCGTTGCGCTGGGCAACGGTGAGTTTTGTTTCGGAGCGGATGGCACCGGTTTGCAGACCTTCTCCGGCAACAGCATGGCACACTGGGGCTGGCACAGTTTTCCGCTGCCGGATGGATGCACCACCGACATGGTGCCCGCCACCGGCGCGTTCGAGCAGCGAAATATCGACGGCAAGCTGAAGGGTGCCATCAATTCCTGGATGTTCGACAATCCGCACAACATGAATCTCGGGCGCCTGCGACTGATGCGTTCCGGCGGCCGCAATCTGGCGCCGGGCGACATCAAGGACTTGCACAGGACACTTGATTTGTGGGCTGGAGTGCAGACCTCGAAATACCAGATTGATGGGCAGGAGGTGACGGTGGAGACCTGCGTGCATCCGCAACTGGATCTGGTGGCGGTGCGGATTGAATCGCCACTGGTGGCGAGCGGCGACTTGGAAGTGGTCCTGGATTTTGCCTATCCGAATCTCGACAAAGGTGGCCCGTGGGTTGGTGATTTCAACCGCAGTGACGGGCATGCCTCGACGACAATCAACGCCAAGAACCAGCGCCTTGATCTCAAACGCGTGGTTGATGCACGCGTCTATCATGTGAGTGTCTCCGCTGCGACGGGTTGTGTGATCGGTCAAGCTGAGGGCAAGAGTCATACGTACAAAGTTTCGCCGCGTGGAGTACATGTGCTGGAGTTCTCCTGTGCCTTCGCGATGGCACCGCCGCCTGCCGGCTTGCCGGCTTTTGAGCCAACCCGGACGGCCTGTGCCGGACATTGGAAAAATTTTTGGACGCACGGCGGGGCGATCGATCTATCAGGAAGCAAGGATCCGCGCTGGAAGGAACTGGAGCGGCGCATTGTGCTGTCGCAGTACCAGATGGCCGCGCAGTCGGCCGGCAGTTGGCCGCCAGCCGAGACGGGTTTATTGGGGTTGGACGACTGGCGCGGTCAGTTTCACATGGAAATGCTGTGGTGGCACCTGGCGCATTATGCCTTGTGGGATCGCTGGGCAATGGGAACCAAGGCGTTGGACTGCTACCGAAAATTCATTCCAACCGCGCGTGAGTTGGCCACCCAGTTGGGTTCCAAGGGCTTGAAGTGGGGCAAGGAATGCGGACCCGAGGGGCGCTCCGCCCCATGGAGCGGCAACCATCCCCTGTTATGGAAACAGCCGCACCCGATCTTTTTTGCCGAGCTGGAGTATCGCCTGAAGCCGACCCGCGCGACGCTTAAGAAGTGGGCCGAGATAGTCGAAGGCACGGCCGAGCAGATGGCCGACTATGCCAAGCGTGATAACCAGACCGGCATCTATTCGCTGGATCCCGCCATGCCGCCCAGCGAGCAGGGAGTGACGAAAAATGACGTGTTTGACCTTGCCTACTGGCGTTGGGCGCTGGACAAGGCGCAGCAATGGCGCGAGCGCATGGGCATGCCGCGAGAAGCGCATTGGGACGAGGTGCGCACCAATCTAACTTCCCTGCCGGTGGCCGATGGTCTCTTCGTACATTCCACCGAGTGGGCCGATACCTATACCAAGCGCAATTTCGAGCACCCCGATCCGATCGGTGTCCTTGGGATGCTGCCACCGACCCGGGGAGTGGATGCGGCAACCGCCACGCGCACGGTCGCCAAGGTCTGGACGACGTGGCAATGGGACCGCTGTTGGGGTTGGGATTTCCCGTGGATGGCGATGGCTGCCGCACGTACCGGCCAGCCGCAGATCGCCGTGGATGCCTTGCTCAAAAAATCCCCCCGCAACGACTACGATGCCCAAGGGATCAATACCGGAGGGCCTTGTCCCTATCTGCCCGGCAATGGCGGACTGCTCTACGCCGTCGCCATGATGGCCGCCGGTTGGGATGGCGCGCCGCAACGCAACGCCCCGGGCTTCCCTGACGACGGCAGTTGGGTCGTGAAATGGGAAAGCTTGTATCCCGCGCCGTGATGACGGAAACTCCCTTCCAGGACTCCGATCCAGCCACTTGGATTCTCCATGTTCGCCCACTTCCAAATGATTCCACCAACAAATTCAAACATACCATGACATACCACCTGACGAAACCAATGGCTGCGGGAGTGCTCGCATTGCTGACGATGCAACCGGCTTCGGCCCAATATCAAGGCTGGCAACATTCCGGCCCGCTCTCCATTCTGACAACCCCGGATGGCGCGGACCTTCCGGCCACCGCATCGGAAGCGGACTTCCCGCTGCTGGTGCGCCTGGACAAGGGAACCTTGGATTTCAGCCAGGTCAAACCCAATGGCGATGACGTCCGTTTCTCCGCCGCCGGCAAACCATTGGCCTATCAGATTGAAGAATGGGATGCGGTGCAAGGTCACGCCAGCATCTGGGTGCGCATCCCGCTCATCACGGGCAACTCGCGCCAGGAAATCAAGCTGCACTGGGGCAAGGCCGATGCGGCGAGCGAGTCCAACGGCAAGGCGGTTTTCAACGAGTCCAACGGATTTGTCACCGTCATGCACTTGAACGATCCCAAGGATCTTAAGGATGAGGTCGGCACGTTGTCGCCCACCAATCTTGGGGCGACGCCGTGCGACGGAATGATCGGCAAGGCCCTGAATTTCGTGTACGGTCGGCCCGGTGTCATTGGCGGCGAGGCCATCACCAACTACCCGACCGGCAACAGCCCGTCGTCCACCGAACTCTGGTTCAAGGATAACAAGCTGCCGGGACCCTGGGGCAGCCGGTTTGTCTGCTGGGGCAATGAAGGCAGTGGCAGCAAATTGCTCATCGGCGTGCTCAGCCCGTTGCATATCAGTTGCGGCGTCGAATGCCCCGGCCCGGTGGCTTTGAACCAATGGTATCATGTGGTGCATACCTACGCGACAGATGGCAGCCAGAAGGCATATATCAATGGCCAATTGGTCGCCTCCACCAAGGCTATCATGGATTTCAAGAATCCGTGCCGCATGTTTGTCGGCAACTGGTATCGTAACTGGGAAAGCGATTGTGACGTGGATGAGGTGCGGATCTCCAAGGTGACCCGATCCGCCGACTGGATCCGCCTGGCCTATCAAAACCAAAACCCGCTCCAAACCCTGGCCGGCACCCTGCCGCAACCGGGAAATGAGTTCACGGTTTCAACTGCCGCAATCAAGGTGGATGAAGGAAAAAGCGCGACCATCACCGCCAAGACCGGCGGCGCCCAAAAACTGTATTGGATCGTCAAGCGCGACGGCACCGAGAACATTGTCGCGGTGGACCGGAATTCTTATACCATCGACGCCGGGCGCGTTGCGGCGGACACTTCCTATATCCTGCGCTTCAAGGCGGTGTATGCCAATGGCGTCAAGACCAAGGACATTCCCGTGACGGTGAAGGACACGATCCCCGAGCCGGTGTTTACCCTGAAAGCGCCCGCGAAGTGGAACGGCCGCGATGCCATCGAGGTGATTCCCGAAATCAGCAATCTCCCTGCCATGAAAGCCAAAGGCGCGGGCGAATTGCATTATACCTGGACCGTCTCCGGCGGTGCTGTCATCAAGGAGGTCGCTCCCGATAGATTGCTGCTCAAACGCTCGCAATGCGCCGGTCCACTCACCATCAAAGCGGTGATTGACAACGGTGGCGAGCCTCGCGAAGGGACAACCACGCTGTTGGTGACCGAACCCAAGAGCGACCCGTGGATCCAGCGGACACCGGACAAGGATGAGAAACCCGAGGACGGCCAGTTCTATGCCAGGGATGACAAAAACGAAGGCACGCTCTATTACAACGGAACCCTCGAACGACCCGCCGACTCCGTGTTTCTCAAAGTCTATGCCGACGACAAACCCCTGAAAATGGAAACCGCGAAACCCGCCGCGGACATGAGTTATGCGTTCACCGTCAAACTCAAACCAGGACTCATCAAGTACAAGGTCGAGTTCGGGACCAAAGCCGGTGCCGCCGAAACCGTGGCACAAACGGTCACGAATCTGGTTTGCGGCGACGCATTCCTGATAGACGGCCAGTCCAACGCGCTGGCAACCGACACCGGCGAACCATCGCCGCCTGAAACCAGCGAGTGGATCCGCAGTTATGGCAAACCGGAGGGCGACCAGAAGGGACCACACAAGAACCTGTGGTGCAAACCGGTCTGGAAGGCGCAGAAAGGCGAGATGGCGGAACTCGGCTACTGGGGCATGGAACTCGCCAAACGCCTGGTGGCCAGCCAGAAAATGCCGATCTTCATCGTCAATGGCGCGGCTGGCGGCACCCGCATCGACCAACACCAGCGCAATGAGGCCAAACCCACCGACTTGACCACGATCTACGGACGGATGCTGTGGCGCGTCCAACAAGCCCGGCTGACCCACGGCATCCGTGGCATCCTGTGGCATCAGGGTGAGAACAACCAGGGAATGGCGGGTCCCACAGGCGATTATGATTGGAAATCGTATCAACAATACTTCGTGGACATGTCGGCCGCCTGGAAACAGGATTTCCCTAACATCCAACACTACTATGTCTTCCAGATCTGGCCGGGTGCCTGCGCCATGGGCGATGGCAACATGATTCGCGAGATGCAGCGAACCTTGCTGCGCTTGTTCTCGAACATGGATGTCATGCCGACGCTCGGCATCAAGCCGCCCGGCACCTGCCATTATCCGTTGGCCGGCTGGGCGGAATTCGCTACCTTGATGCAGCCGCTGATCGAGCGGGATGTGTATGCCAAGAAGTTTCCCCAATCCATCACCGCACCCAACCTCAAGAAAGCAACCTATACCAGCGCGGCCAAGGATACGATCACTCTGGAATTCGACCAACCGGTGATCTGGCTGGATGCCCTGGCAAAACAGTTCTGTCTGGACGGAGAAAAGGACAAAGCCGCCTCGGGGACCGTGAACAGCAACGTGATCACACTCAAACTCAATGCCCCATCCACGGCAAAAAAGATCACCTATCCCGCGCCTAACTGGAACCAGAACGACCTGATCTACGGCGCCAACGGCATCACCGCGCTCACGTTCTGCAACGTGCCGCTGGAATCCGCCAAAACGACGCCTTGACAAACATAACGGCCCGCGTTATGAATCATCCCGCAGCATGATTCGCTCCTTCGCCTGCCGGAAAACCGAACGCTTTTTCGAGGACCGAAGAAGCCGGTTCTTCCCGGCGGACGTTCAACGGATCGCCCTGCGCAAACTCGCCCAACTCCACGCCGTTACCAAACTCAGCCACCTGCCGGTCCCGCCCGGCAACCGCGTCGAAGCACTCTCCAATCTATAAGTGGGCGGACCGAGGCCGGATCCGCCCTACCGCGCAAATGGTAGGGCGTGGCGGTCTCGCCGCGCCCTAATTGCCCCCGAGGGTGAAACAGCCCATCTGAAGCCCACGAAATGCCTTTATCCAGAAACTCAATGCAGAACGCCCAGAATGAATCCTCAGAACTCCCTAAGGAGCCGTAAATAAATAAACTTGGCGTTAAAAGTCTGATCATTCAGGAATTAGGCAAAATGATGAAGGGCAAAATGATGGAAGAAAAGATCAGAA
>Ga0209697_10009821_pt1 | contig 10502 bp, 9 predicted proteins | sample AliMusrvi5mmetaG_FD_184115 | JGI IMG/M metagenome (GOLD analysis project Ga0209697, IMG submission 184115) | Freshwater lake bacterial and archeal communities from Alinen Mustajarvi, Finland, to study Microbial Dark Matter (Phase II) - Alinen... | ecosystem: Environmental > Aquatic > Freshwater... | reverse complement strand
ATTTTCGGCAGCATCAACCACGACACCTATGATCCGCACGAGAACGTGGCCTACTCGGTGGCATGCCGCACCTGGTTGCTGGCCTCGCGGGTGCTTCGTGATCCGGCGCTCCGGACCTACGCGCTCGAGCATTGCCTGCGCCCCCTCGACCAGTTCAAGATGCGCGAAGACCGCAACGGCGTCACCACCCGCGGCCTGCTCTACATGGAGAAGTCGTGGGACACCGCCTATCTCTGGGAGAATGCCGAAGCCGCGCTGGCTTATTTTGAAGCCGCGGTGGAAATCCGGGAAACTGACCCGGTCCGCAGCCGGGAACACGAGTTGGACGGATTGGTTATTCTGCGCGCCTGCGCGAAACACCATTACGGTCCTTATGGTTTCCTCACCGAGGGAGTAGACTGGAACGACCACGTCGGCCAGAAGCACCACATCGAACAGGCCAAGTATGGGGCCATTCGCTACACCGAACCTTTCCTCAACAACCAGCACATCGTGGAGCCGACCCTCTTCTACCTGAAACGCTGCGCGCGAAAACGGCCCGCCGGCCCGGCTACCGAGTGGTTGGACTTGGAAGGGAACCGTCTTTTCGGCCCGGCTCCCGCATCTGCAAGCCAGAGTAACTAGTGGGCGATGCCAGTCTTGGTGCCCCAGGCCTTCTGGGCCCAAACATCCATGGCGTTGTATTTATCTTCCCAGGTGGTGTACATCGCGCCGATGATGCCCGGGATGCCTTCGGTGTTATGCAGCCATTCGCTGATTGCCGCGCCATCTTCATCCCCATCGTAATAGCCGGATAGAATCTGTTTGAGGCCGAGATCGGCAAAGAACTTGCAGTTCTTGCCCTTGAGCCCACCGTGCCAATTGACGATGCCGATTCCTTTGTCCAGGCCCTTCCACGACCCCGTCAGGGGACCATTCACGGCGTAGAAATGCTCGACCGCATTGTGCAGCGGATCGAACATGTCGTTCCAAACCCAGATTCCCGCGTCCGGCCGCGCGTCACGGATGATTTGCGCTGCCTGCTTCACGTTCCACGCGAGTAACTCGCCAGGAGTCAGGTGTTTGCTCTGGCAAAGCGCGCACTGGTTCATCACGCGCAGTTCATCATGGGACATCAGGAAAGCCGCCGGGTGCAACAACTGGTCCGCCTGTTTCACCTCCTGGCGCCAATCTTCGAAAATCCTGAGCTCGCTTAGGCAACTCGTCACCCGATCCTCGTAAACGATGATCGGGTGGTAATAGCTTACCCTTAGCTTGGCGCCGTCTTTGATTCGAGTGCCGCTGGTCAATTTGATTCTCGGAGCCTCATGCCAGGCCTGCCAGGGATTAAGCACCGGATCGACTATTCGCTTGAAATCCCGCTCCTCTTCGTAGGCGGTGCCTTCTTCTCCACGCACCGTCACGGGGCAGCCTGGCCGGCGCAGAACGTTCAACAGCCCGATTTCTTCGATGCCCAGGTCGTCCCACCAGAGCTTCCCGTTCTTGCCCGACCAGCAGCCTAGGTAGAGGCGGGCCTCTCGGTTTTCCAGGCTGTTGAAGACCAGGTCGTAGCGCTTCCAATCCTGGGTCCCCTCGACGTGAAAGGTCTGAAAAGAAATGGCGTGCTGCGCATCCGCCGTCAGCACTTTCACTTCGGCGTCCGCCGGAGAAAGACGGTCCGTCTTGACCCAAACCGAGATGCGATACTGCCGGTGTGGCTGCAAGTTAAGGGGTTGTGCCAGCCGGCAATGGCTGTTCTGGTTCTTGCTAATGCTCTCCATTCGCAGTGAAGTTTGGCCCCCATGCACCGTTTCGCGGTCGGCGAACGTCGTCACGCCCTCGTCATCCTGCATGGTCCAGCCCCTAAAGTGATTGCCGGCCGTGTCCTCGAAATCGCCATTGAGCAGGCGCGTCGGGTTATCAGGCTGGAACGTGGCTGCCCCATCGTGCGCCACAAACAGAGCGTCCTGCACCAGAATCCCCTCGGTGTAGTTTCGATCGTGCGCCCCGCCCATCACAATGGCGACCAGGTCCAGCCCATTTTGCTCGGCTGCCTGCCGCAGTCTGGCTGCCTTGCCCGGAGCGACGTTGTACGAGAAAGCCACGCCATTGTATCCCGCTGCCGCAGCACGCGGGAACCGGGCGATCATGCGCTCGACCTCTTCCGGGTTGCTCATGTCGCGCCACTCAAACAACCATCGTTTCTGGAGCCGCGAGCCGGGCGCATTCTCCGCCGCGCTGGACCCCACCGTGGGTCCCAGCCAACCCAGCCACAAGACGAGAATGCCAATAGACCCAATCCACCACCGCCAAGCACTGTCCTCGAGGCTGCGCCCGTATCCAGTTCTTGCTGGGTGAATCTTCTGGTCTCGACCATGCGGTTGGTCGTCGGGGGGCAGCGTCGCCTCCGGTGTCGCGATGTTCATGGATAAAATTACTAACAACAGGGGGAGATTAGGGAGCAAGAACTTGCTAAACTCCCATTAAAGGCTTAATCGTTATATCCCACCATGGCAGGTCGTCTGAACGCGACAACCGCTTTTCAAGCTCCTGCTTCTCTTTGCCGCAAAGTTTGACGCCCTTCTGGTAAACGCCTTTGAGCAGGGTGCTTGTCGTCCGGGCGGATCGCCAGACAAACTGGTTGGCTCGCATGAGAACTGCTGCAACGCTGTCGAGCAGATAGCCGTTCCACGACCGCTCCAGACCTCCCCAGTAGCGTTCGATCCCGTTGTATTTGCTATGGTAAGGCGGGTAATAAATCAAGCGAACCTCCAGTTCTTCGCGATCCGCAAAAGCCACCATCCGCTGCAAAAACTGGCTGCGGTGACCGCTGCATTCGGGGCCGTTGTCCAGGTTGATCACCACCCGTTTGATGCCCGCCAGGCGTCCCTGGTTCTCACGCCACCAGAGTTGGATGCCATCGACCATGAAGTCGCTCGTTTTGCAGCTCTCCGTGAAAAACAAAAACGGGCGGCCGCTGCCCATCTCCAGAACTCCGCCCGGCACCAGCTTCTCCTTGGCCATCAGGTCGTGGTCGGCCGCCGCGACGGGCCGCAGACCGCGCGAAAGACCGCCGCGTGAATAGAGGCCGAGGTTGATCACCGCCTTGGTGTCGATACTGATGCGCACGCTTTCTGGATCGGCATTGGCCGCCGCGTTCGCTCGCTTCACATTCGCAAAGATCGCGTCCGTCCATAGCGTTTTTTTTGGACCCGGGATTTTTCCACACGCCGGAGCCGGTAGCCTTGGCGGTTCAAAATATTGGAGAGAGTCCGCACGCCCGGCAACTCGGCTTCCAGCGAACCGCTTTCCAGCAGCGCCGCGCGCACCGCCTTGGCGGTCATGTGGGTGTAGGACCAGGGCGTGCGCAGGTGGGACTGTGCCTGGCTGTTGGGGTCCATGATGAGGCGGATGCTCGCCAGCAGCTTCGGGTGCTTCTCTTCGCTCTTAGGCTTGCGCCGCTGGGACAGATCATTGACGCAAACGATGCCCGCCCGCAACTCATTGAGCCCGAGTTCGACCGTCGAACGCCCCCAACCAAACACCGCTTCGGCCGTGCGGGCCTTGCCTCCCAATAACGCCAGCGTGACCTCCGCCATCGCCTGCCGCCGCTCGGGCCAGGCTACTCGTTTCACCAGTCGCCCGGCTAACTCGACTGCGCATTCCGGTATCTGTTTCTGTTCCAATAGGGATTTCTTCATGTGCTTGGAGCTCTGTTCTTCTTGCACATGAAAATACCTAAACATGGTATGTTAGCAAGTACTGTATCCCTAACGGCTTCGAAGCCGGGCTCGCGTCCATGGGAAACCCCACCCATGGCCACTGGTTTCGCACAGGTAGTGGTGCCGGAGGGCGCCACGCCCCAAACGCAGATCACGGTTAACGAGGTCGTTCTGCGCCCGGACAGCAAGTAAAGGAGAGCACTTTCCGAGCATGGGAAAGCCAGATCAATTCACACTCTCCGGAGCGCCGGTCTCCGACCCGGCGCCCCCCAGCCCCATGGCCGACGCCGGGTCGGAGACCGGCGCTCCGGCCTGCTGGCGTTTCAAGGCTAGCGTGAAGAAGCCAAGCCAGGTGCCGAAGCCGGCGTGGCGCTTCACCCCCTCGGTCCGAGCATGGAAGTGGCCATGGAGCCGATCGGGTGGAGGCAGGTCGTCGAATTCTTATTCGCGCAAGCAGTATGTCTGAACGAGGGCGTGGCGTAGCGTAGCGTATCTTGTTCGGGGAAGCGAATGTAGTGTCTCAGAATTGCATATACCTTTGCGCACGAAAGCGGCAGAGGACAGCCGCACTCCAAGACGCTAGCGCGCCCACCCATGCTTCGGAAAACGCGAAGCGTCTTGGAGTGCGGCTGTCCTCTGCCGCTTTTGTGTCCGCCCGAAACGTAAATTGAATTCTGAGACAGCACACGAAGTAGCATTACCTTGGCTGCTACGGGGTCTGAAATGGGCTATAGGCGTTTGAGGATGCCATAAGGCAAGGCAACCGACGCCATATACACGCCGTTCTGCCGTGCCTGACCATTCGCCCCAAAGACTTCCCAGGGCGCACCGTAACCTGGACCCTTGCGGAAGTCCTGAGCGCGCAGATGAGTTATCATCTCGCCGAAGACTTGCAGCGCAAGCTGGCGGTCTTTCTTCCAGAGTGCCTCAATGAGCCAGCCGGAAGCAGTGTGCCAATAGCCTCCATTCTGGTAAGTGTTCACAGGGCTCAGGGAGCGTTCCCAGGCGGTCGTCTTGCTGAAATCCCTGTTCGTGGGCACCTGGCGGACGCCGCCCTCAAGTGTGATGGTGCCCTTCCTCACGGCGTCGGCGACTGTCGTTCGCGCAGCGGCCGCCCTGGCGCGATCCAACACTCCGAGGTGGAGGGCGAACAGCGTGCCCCAGACATCCGGCTGGCCGCTCAACCCTATGGAGGCACGCAGCCAGCCATCCCCACTCTGGGGGTCGCTGAAGGTGCGCGCCAGGTTCGCCCGGATAATCTTCTGGATTTGCCGGTAACCGGCCACGCGCTCGCGATGGCCAAGTGCACTTGCCAACTCGGCCAGTTCGCCCGCCGCGCGGTATCGCAGCAGGGAGGCGAACAGTAGCTTACCTGTGTGCGTCTCGGCGTCGCAAAAACCGAACCCGATCGCACGGTCGGCTTCAGTCGTCTCCGCCAAGCCTGTCTCAGGGTAAGAAGTCGGGCAGGCAAATGCCCTCTCCAACCGGTCGAAGACCGTGATTCCCTCGATCCCAACCTGGAAGATGCGAGCATCTCGAGTCCCCTTCCAGCAGGTGTAAGCGATATGGACGAACTCGTAGTGGTCGTCAATCGGTGGGACGCGGCCAAATGCGCCATTCCCCTGATCCTGGCCTGAGGAGTAGGAGCCGGGGTAGCAGCTTGGGCGGCCATCGTAGTTAATATGGTCCGGGATAGCCCAGGGCGGCAGGTGCAGCCCGTTGGCGAGTTTGTGTTCGCTGGGCCCATTCTGGGCTTTGCAGATCAGCAGCAGATGGTTGCGCAGTTCCTCGGGGGTGACGAATCCGGAATCCACGGACATGGAGAAATCCCGGACCCAAAAGGCGGTATAGGTGTCTTTGCCAGGTGTGATGAGGGTGAAGCCGCAGGAGTTGGTAATTGGCCAACGCCCGCCGCCGTTGGAGCCGGGCTTCACGCGCGAGGCTTCGACCACATCGCGCGTCATGTCACGCAAGAAAGCCAGGTCAGCCTTTGGCAGTGCCTTGGCAGACGAGGGGCGAGCCGTCTGTTCCTTCTGCGGTTTGGCAGCGGGCGGTGACCAGGCGGCGGACTTGGGGTTGGGAACAGTAAGCGCGCACTTATCGCCGTATTGCTTGAGCGCGCTTTCCAGTCGCGGCAGTAGCTCCTGGACCTTAGCGTCCGACTCGGGCTTGCCCGCCAGGTCGTTCCTTTCGAATGGATCGTCCACCAAGTCGAACAACTGCGTTCTATTGATCTGGGGATAGCGGATGAGCTTCCAACGGTCATCGCGCATGGCGCGTTGAAAGCCACGGTAAGCGAAGACGAGTTCCGAGCGCGAGGGGCGGTTGGGATTCAGTAGCGCCGCGCTGAACTCGCGCGCTTCGCTGGGTTCCTGGTTGGTGACCCCGCAGAGCTTGCCTAGCGTGGGCAGCACGTCGTAGAGGTAGCACATGGCTGCGGATTTTGTCCCGGCAGGGATGCCCGGCCCGGCAATGATGAGCGGGACGCGCACTGAATGTTCGTACAGGTTCTGCTTGCCGATCAAGCCGTGGCTGCCGCGCGCCACGCCAGAGTCCGCGCTGAACACCACAAAAGTGTTCGAGGCATTAGGCGAAGCGGCTAACGCGTCGAGAATGCGCCCGATTTGCCTGTCGAGGTACGAGATGTAGCGGTAATAGTCGGCATTCATCGCCTCGACCAGCTCGGGGGTGCGCGGGTGGGGCAGCAGCATTTCGTCGCGGAGGGTCATGTCGCCGTTGTCGAAGGGATGCAAGGGCAGGAAGTTGGGCGGCAGAAGCAGTTGGTCTGGGAAGTAGCGCACCGGGTAAGTGGGCGGCACGACATGAGGATCATGGGGCCCGTCGAATGCGACATAGCAGAAGAAGGGCCCACCCTTGTGCTTCTTCAGGAACCGCACCGCCTCATCAGAAAACACCGCACAGGCATGTTTGGCAGCTCGCTTCGGCTTCGTGAGCTTGCCGTCTTCCAGGTTACTCAATGGCGCCTTCAGCGGGTCGGTCATGCCGCCCGCGAAAATGGCGCGAGCCGTTTGGAAAGCCAGGGGCAGAGACTCCGCGCCGTTATGCCATTTGCCTGTCGCGAACGTCTCGTAGCCAGCCTGCCCGAACGCCGCCGGCCAGGTCTGGTGCCGCAGCAACTTCTCGTCTGCGTGGAAGAGTGATTGCCCCGACAGCAGCATCGCCCGGGACGGGACACAAGTGGCGCCGTTGAACCCACCCTGCATATAGGCGCGCGAGAAAGCCATACCTTGACGACATAACCGGTCCAGGTTTGGCGTGCGGATGACCGAGTTGCCAAGCGCCGCAATAGTGTCAGCCCGCTGGTCATCGTTGAAGATGAACAGGACGTTCGGCCGGTCCGCTGCGAATGCGGACCCCAGGGACGTGAGCACGACCAGCCAGATGAGGGATCGCTTCATGGGGCAATAGTCGAATTGCCGGTGCTGAATGTCCAGAAGGAGTGAAACTGATTACCCCGCTGCCTCATTTTTCCGTGTCATTGGCCAGCCGCTTATTTACTCTCGTTGGAGCATGTCCGAGCGCGTTGGTGCCAAAGATGGGTGTCAAAGGGTCCTGGCTACCCTTTGCTGTCTCCTTGCGCTCGCCTGGCTCTCCCCAGCTCACGCCGCGCCTGGCGCCTCTCCCAAGCAGGTCCTGTTGTTGCACTCATTCGGACGCGAGTTTGCGCCCTTCAACACTTTCACCGAGGCTTTCCGTTCCGAGGTGGGACAGCAGATGGTGGACCGGGTGGAGTTCCACGACGTGGCCTTCGAGAGCGCTCGATATTCATCGGCGGCTTCCGAAGGCCCACTCGCTGAGTACCTTACCGCGCTATTTGCCTCGCGGCAGCCCGACCTCGTCGTCACCGTGGGCGGCCCTGCCGCAGGCTTTGCTTTAAAGTATCGGCCGCGACTCTTTCCGGCGACACCGATGGTTTTTGCAGCGCTGGATCAACGCCACTTGCGCGACGCCACTCTGGGCACGAACGATGCGGTGGTCGGGATTTCCGTGGACATCCCCCAGGTCCTGGAGGACATACTGCATGTGCTGCCAACCACCACCAACGTGGCTGTTGTGCTCGGCACCTCTCCCCTCGAAAGATTTTGGCTGGGCGAAATGCACCGCCAGCTTGAGCCTTTCACCAACCGCGTGATATTCACTTGGCTCACCGAGCTGTCTTTTTCGGAACTCCAGAAGGGAGCAGCTACCCTTCCTCCGCGCTCGGCCATTATTTATGCCTTCTTCACCGCCGACGCCGCGGGGGTTCCGTATGTGGAGGAAAGCGCCTTGCGTAGGCTTCACGAGGTAGCCAACGCCCCCATCTTTGGCGTCTTCGACACCCAACTCGGCCATGGGATAGTCGGCGGGCGGCTCATGCGCGTTGAGGAATCGAGCCGCAAAGCCGCGCAGGCTGCCGCCCGTATCCTCCAGGGCCAGCCGCCTGGCAGCGTCAAAACACAGCCCCAAGTCCCCAGCCAACCAATATACGACTGGCGCGAACTGCAGCGCTGGCACATCAGCGAAGCTCAATTGCCGGCGGGAAGCGTGGTTCGCTTTCGCCGCCCTGGATTATGGGAGGAACATCGCTGGCAAATCGTCGGCGTTACTGCACTTTGCTTGGCGCAAACCACGTTGATCTTCCTGCTCCTCATTCATCGTGCCCGGCGACGTCAGGCCGAAGCTGCCGCACGTGACTCCGCCCGGCGACTGATCAATGCCCAGGAAGATGAGCGGACCCGGCTCGCGCGCGAACTGCACGATGACATCACCCAGCGCCTGGCGTTGCTCGCCATCGATGCGGGTTACAGCGAAGGTGAGGCCTCGGCCCCGGCCGGCAGGGCTGTCAACGGCAAGCTCAAGGAAGATCTGGTCCGCCTCAGTGACGATGTTCACGCGCTCTCACACCGGTTGCATCCCTCTGTGCTGGATGATCTTGGACTCGGCGAAGGCCTGCGCATGGAGTGTGAGCGGCTGGCGGGCAGCAAATCCCTAACTATAAACGTGAACATCGCTGAGGGTTGCGCTCGACCGCCCGGCGATGTTGCTCTTTGCCTGTTTCGGGTGGCACAAGAGGCCCTACGAAACATCGTTCGCCATGCTCAAGCCCGCATTATCAGGATTTCCCTGCGCAAACTGGAAGGAGGCCTGCAATTGATCGTGGCGGACGACGGCGTGGGCTTCGATTCCACCCTTCCCCGTGAACAGCCAGGCATAGGACTGGTGAGCATGAACGAGCGGGCGCGGCAGCTCGGCGGAACCCTCGAAATCGACACTGCTCCCGGCCACGGGACAACAGTGCTGGCCTGGGTGCCACTGAAGGAAAGGCTAAAGGCTGAGGGCTAAAGGCTAAAGTTCGGCTGGGCTGAAGGCGAAAGGTTATGAATGAGACACGAGACTTGAAGCCACGGACTAAGGCATTCGCACTCAGGATCATACGGATGTACGCAGCCTTGCCGAAGAACGACGCCATTGCGCAGACTCTTGGCAAGCAGGGCATGCGATCTGGAACTTCGGTGGGCGCCAATTACCGGGAGGCATCGCGGGGACGCTCGAAAGCGGAATTCGTTTCCAAGATCGGCGATTGTCTCAAAGAGATCGAAGAGACGGAATACTGGTTGGAGTTGCTGGTGGACAGCGGCTGTGCCACCCCGTCGAAGATGGCCGACCTCCTCGACGAAACCCGCCAACTCATCGCGATCTTCACCACCATCGACAAGAACTCCAAAGCGTGAACGAACTCAAGGCCCTTTTGACTTCAGCCTTCAGCCTTTAGCCTTTAGCCTTCCCCCATGCGCCCTCGCATATTATTGGCTGATGACCACCGCCTGGTGGCCGAAGCTTTAAAGGCCCTGCTCTCTGCCAATTTTGAGCTGCTCGGCATCGTGGAGGACGGGCGTGCGCTGTTGAAAGCGGCGCGTGAGCTGCACCCGGACGTCATTGTTGCAGACGTCGCCATGCCGGGGCTCAACGGCATTGACGCGCTGATCCAGATGAAGAAGACCAATCCGGGTGTCAAAGTCGTCTTCCTGACTATGCATCCGGAGGTTGTTTATGCGCGTCGTGCGCTGGATGCCGGCGCTCGTGGATATGTTCTCAAGCATTCCGCTCCCGAGGAGTTGGTGACAGCCATTCGGGCCGCGCTCACAGGCAAGACTTACATAACTCCGACCCTCGCAGGAGAGCTAATGCAAGCAATGAAGCAGGAGCCCGCTCAGTCTGCCGATCCGGTGGCTCTGTTGACTCCACGGCAGCGCGAGATCCTTCAGTTGGTCGCAGAGGGACGCTCGGCCAAAGAGATTGGCTCCACGCTCCAGATTTCTGCAAGAACCGTGGAGTCTCACAAATACCAGATGATGGAGACTCTGGGGTCGCGTACCAACGCCGACCTGATTCGTCTCGCTATTGAGAGCGGGCTTGTGGGCCGGCAAAATACTTGATCCGGCCGCATAAGGAAACTCCGGGTTGTCTATACTGGCTGAATTCGGCGCAGGATTTGGGAGCCTTGGTCTCTGAAACGGACCCGTTCGTCTCAGTATATTTTCCGGGCGAACACAGTAATTTTACGGAGTAGCCACCACGAAGACCTGGTGCAAGGTACTCGCGTTCGCTCCACCGCGTAGTAAGCGATTACCCCCGGCCATGCTGGGAAGGGGTGAGGGGCCAACGGGAAAACACTCAGTCTCAATGTATTGTCAACAGTAACTACTCAGGTCAGAACGCGGGCGAAGGAATAGAGGCGCAAGATTTCTAGATTTTGTACGGGACTCCAGAAAGCCGTCATGGCAATCTGGCGGCGTGCTG
>Ga0209697_10009815_pt1 | contig 10506 bp, 7 predicted proteins | sample AliMusrvi5mmetaG_FD_184115 | JGI IMG/M metagenome (GOLD analysis project Ga0209697, IMG submission 184115) | Freshwater lake bacterial and archeal communities from Alinen Mustajarvi, Finland, to study Microbial Dark Matter (Phase II) - Alinen... | ecosystem: Environmental > Aquatic > Freshwater... | reverse complement strand
TTACCGAAAAAATACCGAATTCAGTTTGAATATATTTGCTGTTGCTCACACGCGAAATGGTTGAGATATCGTATCCGGTTCGGTCGGCAATGTCTTTCAGAATCATTGGTTTCAAATAAGTATCATCACCTTCGATAAAGAAATCGCGCTGAAAATCCACTATTGCCATCATGGTATTAAGCAAGGTTTGATGGCGCTGTTTGATGGCATCAATAAACCAACGAGCGGAATCGATCTTTTGTTTTACGAACATCACTGCGTCTTTCATTTCGCGACTTTGGTTCTGTTTGTTTCCGGTATAATCCTGAAACATTTCGTTGTAAGTACTGTTCACCCGCAGTTCAGGAATATTGCTATTATTGAGCGACACTGTCAATAGGTTTTCATCATTTTCCAAAATAAAATCGGGGACAATGGTTGCCATCGATTTTTCCAAAATATTGCCACCCCAGGCATTTCCGGGTTTCGGATTGAGGTGAATGATTTCGTTCATCACTTTTTTCAGCATGGCATCATCCATTTCCAATCCACGCTGAATTTTATCGTAATGTTTTTTCGAAAACTCTTCAAAATAATCTTTTATCAAGCTGACTGCCAGTTTTACAGAATCAGACATTTCCTTGCGCTTGAGTTGAAGCATCAGGCATTCCTGCAGGTTAGAGGCACCCACACCAGCTGGGTCTAGTTGCCGAACAAGGCTAATAATACGGTACATTTCTTCGTCGGTGGTTTGCACGCCGACCTGAAAAATAATGTCATCGACCATGGCTTCGGGCATGCGGCGCAGATAGCCTTCGTCGTCGATATTGCCAATCACGTATTCTGTGAGCAGACGTTCTTTTTCTGTAAGTTGAAGCAATCCAACCTGATCAATCAAAAACTCATGAAAAGTCATTCCCACCGAAAACGGAATATCCTCGTATTTATCATCTTTGGAAGTATTGTTGGCTTTCAATTTATAGTCGGGGATATCATCGTCAACAACGTACTCATCAATGTCAAAATCATCATTATTGCCACCATCATCAATGTTCAAATTATCTATTTCTTCAGATTCTTTGTCGGCTTCGGAACCTTCTTCAAGTGCTGGATTTTCTTCCAATTCCTGGCGGATGCGCTCTTCGAGCTCCAAAGTAGGCACTTCGAGCATTTTTATAACCTGAATTTGTGCAGGCGATAATTTCTGTTGTAACTTTTGTTGTAACTGCTGCTTTAACATAAAACAAGTTCGCCTATTGACTAACAATAGATTGCAAAGATAAGATTTTTTTTGGAAGAAATAATCGGAAAGTAGACCGCTTCACAATTTTCGGATTAAAGGAATTGCATCTATTAACCTGAGTTCGGGATAAGCAATGAATAACGAGAATAATCATTTTAATGATATGTTCTGTTTTTCATATACTTACAAATACAATGTTTCGGTGCGCTGCACCTCTGGTTTTATGTGTATGATAAATTTCTACAAATAGGTCGGTGCTCTGCACCTTTATTAGGGACAAAGTCCTGATATATAGGTAGTATTTAACGTTAAATATTTCATTTGGTGCAGAGCACCATAATATCCAATTGATTATTTTGAAAATCAACTCCTGCTTATCCCGAACTCAGGTTATTAGAAAGGGTCTTACAATTATTAATCGCGTTTTTAAAGAAACCGCGTTTGAAAATCATGAAACCCAAGCATCTGTTACTCGTCTAATTTACCCGCCAAATTTAAATATCCTCTTAGTAGATTTCCCGAATAAAATCAGTAGTTTTGTATTCCAATTTCTTTGCGAAAATTTGCGCGATTTGCGTAATTTGCGTTCTCAAAAAAACTTAGAATGATTGACCAACCCACCATTGACCGAATAACCGACGCCGCGCAGATACAGGATGTGGTGGGCGATTTCGTTACCCTGAAGAAACGCGGGGTGAACCTGCTCGGTTTATGTCCGTTCCACGGTGAGAAAACGCCATCGTTTACGGTTTCACCAGCGAAGGGCATTTTTAAATGTTTTGGTTGCGGGAAGGGTGGTAACTCGGTGCATTTTATCATGGAGCATGAGCAGATTTCGTACTACGATGCACTCAAATACCTTGCCCGCAAGTACCATATCGAAGTGCAGGAACGTGAACTTTCGGTCGAGGAAATGGCCGTGCGCAACGACCGCGAAAGTATGTTTCTGGTTAACGAGTTTGCGCAAAAACATTTTACCCACACGCTTCATAACCATATCGACGGAAAATCCATCGGGCTCAGCTATTTTCGTGAGCGTGGTTTCCGTGACGACATCATCCAAAAATTTCAGCTCGGCTACAGCCTGGAGCAGCGTGACGCATTTACACAGTCGGCTATCAAAGCCGGTTACAATAAAGAATACCTAGTAAAAACGGGTCTCACGCTCGAAGGCGATAATAATTACCTTGCCGACCGTTTCCGAGGCCGAGTTATGTTTCCCGTACATTCACTGTCGGGCAAAGTGGTGGCGTTTGGGGGTCGAATCCTCAAAAAGGACGACAAAATGGCGAAGTATGTCAACTCGCCCGAATCGGAAATCTATCATAAAAGTAACGAACTTTACGGTATTTATTTTGCTAAACAAGCCATTGTAAAACAAGACCGTTGCTTTTTGGTGGAAGGTTATACCGACGTAATTTCTATGCACCAAAGCGGCATTGAAAACGTGGTGGCTTCGTCGGGTACTTCACTTACACAGGGACAAATTCGACTTATTCATCGCTTTACCGAAAATGTAACCGTTATTTACGACGGCGATGCGGCCGGTATCAAAGCGTCCATTCGTGGTATTGACCTATTGCTGGAAGAAGGGCTAAACATAAAAGTATTGCTCTTGCCCGATGGTGATGACCCTGATTCTTTTGCTCGCAAAACAAATGCCTCCGACTTTATAGAATACGTGGAGCGGAATGCTTCCGACTTTATTCGTTTTAAAACCAACCTCCTGTTGGCTGATGCCGGAAAAGACCCGGTGAAACGCGCTGGATTGGTGCTGGACATAGTACGAAGCATAGCTATCATTCCCAATACCGCCATTCGTGGCGAATACGTGAAAGAATGCAGCACCCTGCTGAACGTGGAAGAGCAAATGCTTTACTATGAAATCAACAAACTGAAAAATGCAGAACAAGAGAAAACTGCAATGCGCCGTCCTAATGATGGAACCGATAAGCTACCGTCCGATGAGTTTTTCCTTCCTGAATCAGGAGTGGTCACTTCAAAATTTGAAGATCAGGAGCGCAACATCCTGCAGGTACTTGTAAAACATGGAGAAGCCATTTTCTTCTATGCCGATGAAGAAAAGCAGCATCCGGTAACTGTGGGCAATTATATTCTGGAAGAATTGGAACGGGACAATCTCGTATTTAACAATCCGATTCATACCTTGATGCTCGAAGAATATAAGATTCATCACAAACAGGAAAACTTTATTGCCGAACGCTTTTTCCTCTATCACCAAAACGGACAAATAAGCATACTCACTGCGGATTTGGTTACCGAAAAATACACGTTGAGCAAGGTTCACTCTAAAATCAAACGGATAGAAACCGATGCCGAACGCTTTATTGACCTAATTCCCAGGGTGGTTTTTGAATTCAAGAATATGATTATTCTGGATATGATTAAACAAAAACTACTTCAAATGAAAGCTGCCAATGATGTCAAAAATCATGCAATGGTCGATGAAATTATGAGGGAAATGAGCCAATTAGAAATAGTTAAAAAGCAACTTTCGAAGACCCTCGGGGAGAGGATAATTATAAAGTTATAGATATTAGCTTCGCCGATATTAATAAAGAAAAAACAACAGTTGAATATGAAAATAAAGAAATTGATAAATTGGGATTTAAACTTAAAATTGAACAGACATTATGGGTCATCGGAAAGATTGCTTTCCCATTGTTTGCAGTTGGATTAGTAAGTTACAGAAAAGATATTTTACAAATTAAAAAAAAACTAATTAGTTTTCCCCAAAGGGGAATTAAAGGGGGCTTATGTTTTTATTCGACCAACTTATTTTCGGACCCATTCAAAGCCGTCGGCTGGGGCTTTCGCTGGGTGTAAACCTGCTACCAACCGATGCCAAAATATGTTCTTTCAACTGTATTTACTGCGAATGTGGTTTCAATACCACCATGCAGGAATCGCCCATTCCTTCTCGTAAGCAGGTGCGCGAAACACTCGAAACCAAATTGCAGGAAATGGTTGCCGAAGGGCAAATTCCAGATGTCATCACTTTTGCCGGAAATGGAGAACCTACACTTCATGCCGAGTTCGAAGGCATTATTGATGATACCATCGCGTTGCGAAATACCTATTGTCCAACGGCGAAAGTCAGCGTGTTGTCCAACTCCACCCGCATTCATAAACCACATGTTTTCAGTGCACTGAAAAAAGTTGATAATAATATCCTGAAATTTGATTCAGCTATCGACCGTACCATGAAGTTGATGGATCAACCTGTAGGAAAGGAAATCAATGTGGCCTGGTTTATTGAACACTTGAAAAAATTTGAGGGGAAACTAATCATTCAAACCATGTTTCTACGTGGTGAAGTAAATGGAGTGAGGCTTGATAATACGACTGACGAGGAAATAGAGGCATGGTTAAAAGCCCTGAAAGAAATAAATCCCCAACAGATAATGATTTACTCGCTCGACCGTGAAGCCCCAACACAAAACCTTCAAAAAGTATCGGTTGAAGAACTGAATGCAATTGCCGAAAAAGTTAAAGCAAGAGGATTTGATGTTTCGGTGGCGGGATAGACCCCTAACCCCTAAAGGGGGATTGAATTAGCTTCGTCATGTATTGCTCTCGTTGTTCATAATTATTTTGAAATAAACAGTTGTAATTTTGTTCCCCTTTAGGGGTTAGGGGTTTGTCATATGAAGATATTAGTTTGCCCACTTAATTGGGGATTAGGTCATGCCACGCGCTGTGTACCGATTATCCGAAGACTTTTGGTTGAAGGTCATGAGCTGGTGGTGGTAGCAGATGGTTATCCGTTGGTGTTTCTACAACAGGAATTTCCTTCACTTCGTTTTATCGAATTTCCTTCCTATGCAGTTTATTATGCTGCAGGCAAATCGCAGGTTGGTGCCATGATATTCAATTTTCCAAATATTATCAAAGGCATTATTCAAGAGCATTTCTGGCTCCGAAACTTGCTTCAAGACGAACATTTCGATCAGATTATTTCCGATAACCGCTTTGGCATGTGGAATAAACGGATTCATTCCGTTTATATGACGCATCAATTGATGGTAAAAATGCCAATAAAACTGAGGTTTTTTGAACTGTTGGTTCACCGTATTCACAAAGCATTTATAAACCGTTACAACGAATGCTGGATTCCCGACCGTTCCGAAAATGGAGGTTTATCGGGCGATTTGAGTCACAAATATCCATTGCTATACCATGCTAAGTTTATCGGTACATTGTCGCGTTTTCAGGGCTTGGAAAATACAGTGCCGAATACTGACTTTGATATTGTGGCGGTTATTTCAGGTTTGGAACCTCAACGAACGATTTTTGAAGACTCTTTGATTTTAAACTACAAAAATAGACCGGAAAAAACGCTTATTGTTCGCGGGAAACCGCAATCAGGTAACTATCTGCGACATATTGGAAATGTCACACTGGTTTCGCATTTGCCGGATAGGGAATTAGTCGCAGTTTTACTTGGAGCGAAGAAAATAATCTGTCGCTCAGGTTATTCCAGCATTATGGATCTGGATGTGCTGAATTGTCTGCAAAAGGCAGAATTTATTCCTACGCCGGGGCAAACAGAACAAGAATATCTTTATTCAATGCACATATCCTAACGTGCTGTTGATGGTTAACAGTGAGTATTTGATTTTTTCCAAAGAATATCAACAATAAACTGTGCATTGTCAACTTATCCGGTGTATATCCGCAAATGTTCGTTTTACACCTTTGTTGTAATGAACATCTGCATATCCGAAAATCACAAAAAGTCCTTCGCGGGAAGGAAATTTAATACCCCATTTTTCGCGGAATTGTCTGGCCTTTTTGCCGTTTTGAATAAATGGATGAATAGTTCCAAGCATACAAGTGCCTAGTCCGAGTGATTCTCCGGCTAGCATGGCGTAAGTGGCGGCAATAATCGGGTCAGCAGGGTCGGTGTAGGGTGAGCCATAGAAATACATGGCTATCGGCGCATCATAATTTATCCAGTTATCGCCTTTTGCCATATCGTCAACATAAACATCAAAAACCGGTTTGATAAATTCGCGCATCATCTCGTCGGTAGGTTTGCCCCAAAATGGTCGCATTAGCGTAAGGAACCATTTTGATGACATCCAACGGATATTCTTTAGATAGTTGGAAAATTCTTCGGCAAAAGTTCGAACCTGTTTCTTGTTTTCCAACACTAATACATGTACATCCGAAGGTGGCAGACCCATTGGTGCCGTTTGTGCAGCTTCGAGAATTTGATTAATTTTTTCCTTTTCTACAGGTATATCTTTAAATTCACGAATGCTGCGACGGTGCTGAAGCATGGTCAACAGACTTTGGTAAGATGGAACAGATTTTTTATCGGGCAAATCAAACAACTGAACGGGCGACAAGGTACGTCCTTCAATGGCTATGGCTCCGGTGGGGCATGCCATCATACAATGTCCGCAAGCAATACAGCCAAAAATAGACTTGTCCGATATTGAAACTTTTTTATCGATTATTTCAAAATTAAAGTCTTTGCAAACATAAGCGCAGGTTCCGCAGCCGTTGCATTTTTCAAGCTCAATTTTGATGGAGGCTGTTTCTTTGGTTCGTGATGTTGGAATTGCCATATAATTGATTTATAATGAACAATGAGTCTTCTCAGAATAGTCAATTTATTAATAAGTACACAAAGACACGAAGACACAAAGTGTTGTTTTACCTATATTTCATTTTAGCATATTTGAGTCTTTGCGTACAAAATTACTTTTCGGATTGGACTCAACAATTAATATTGGATAATTATACCGACAAATTTATCAAATAATTTCAGAAACTATATCAGTCAAATAAAAAAACCGTTGAGAAATTATCGCAATTTCTCAACGGTCATCGTTAACTAACTAATCTTTATTCTTATTTACTTTGTTTTATCTTCTTTCTGAGTTATTACGGTTTCCTTTTTCATCGCTTTTCGTTTCCTTATTTTGATTTTTTTCTATCGGCTTCCGTTCTATGGTTCTTGTATTATTCGATCTGTTGGGTTGATTTACAACGGGAGCAGGTCTTGTATTCATGTTTTCACGGGTTACAGCGGGTTCTCTTCTTTCTGTGTTAGTATTGATTCCTGGCCGTTGTTGATAAGTATCATTCCTATTATTCCTATTCATTTCTGTATTTCGGTTTGCAGGAGTAGGTGTTTGAACCGGAGATGTATTAGTTTGTGTGCTGCGCTCCATCCTGCCTCCATTATTTTGCCAGTTTCCATTATTTCTACCACCTTGATTTTCAGGGCGTGAAGTACGGTTTTGATACACATCATCTTGTATTCGGTTAGTACCTGAGTTTCTATTTATTGAAGGTGTATTTATCCGTTGATTTAAACCATTATTTGAATTTCTTCTTTCAACACTTCTTGATCCGGCGCTATTGTCGATTGATCTGCTTGGTCTGTTGTTTCCCGAACGTTCATAAATATTATTGTTTTTACGCTCTTTATCAAATTCTTTTTTATTGGAGATACTTCTATTTCGATTGTTGAAATTCCGATCTGGATATCTGTTACCGAAGTCATTTCTTCTCATGGAGTTATGCAATTTATCTGCATATTCATTTCTGTAACGATCTGAATAATAATACCGATGGTCGCGATTGATATGTGAATTAATGTGTGAAAGATAGAAATTTACTTCGAATGGATGACGATTGCGGTAATAGTGTGGATAATATCCGTAGTAATAAGGTGAATACCAGCTATGATAATTATATCCCCAAAAAAATGAAAATATCGAAGGAGTATAAACATAAACCGGTTCTATAATGTAATCATTTCCATAAAGATAAGGATCACCGATTATTTGAACAATTGTTCTGCGGTTTTCTCTCTTTTCAACTACAATGGTTGCTACATCCTGAAAAACATCCTTGTCTAACACAGCTTGAATAACCACAACATGAACATTTTTTTCCATATTTTCAATAACACGAAGGTAATCAACTTCACCATCGTTGTTTAAGTCCAGATTCGAAATCTGACTATCGTAATCATTCAGTCGTCTTTCAAAGTCTTCCAAATCTTTTGATTCGCCAAAGGTAGAAGCCACAGCTTGTAAATCGAGATTATTGCTAATATCACTGTTCTGAGCTTCAACTGTAATTGTTCTTTGTGCCGTGCATGAAATAGTGGATATAAATAATACCACTAACAAGCTTGCTACTTTTGTTTTCATAATCGTAAATTTTAAAATTGTGGATACTGTATTTTCCCGAACTTTACCGGATAATGTTTATTGGTATGCTAGTAATAAACCAATTTCTGTGCCAAAAATATTTCTATTGCATTAAGTCTGTCTGTTTTAATTTAAATAATTATCATTTATCATGTTTTCAGCACTTTATGGTGGATTATAACATCATTATAATCTTTAGAACTATAAAAAAATATCCATTGATTTTTCATACCTTTGCATCTAAACTAGATTTTTCGGAATATAAACCAATCATGAACCAAAAGTCAGCGTAGCTAAAACAAGTATTCTCCTGAGGGGATGAAAATATGATATGCGAGTTCCATATAACTTTAAAAAACTCTATTCTTTTCATGAATAAACTGGACATAATTCTTTTACTTCCCATTGGATTGGGATTTGTTTTTGGTCTTTTCAAAGGGTTGATAAAAGAAATTACATCGTTGGCTGCCATTGTGTTAGGAATTTACGGAGCAAAACTACTGGCTCCGTTCGTTTCTCGTTTATTGATAAGTTCGTTTCATTTCTCCGAGAAAACAGCTCTCCCAATGTCTTATCTGGTACTTTTTGCAGGCATTGCCATTGGATTGCTTATATTTGCAAAATCACTCGAAAAGATATTTGATTCCATGTCGTTAGGGGGGTTAAATAAACTGTTTGGAGGAATTTTCGGGGCATTAAAATATGCATTGATTGTCAGTGTGTTGTTGATTTTTTTCAATGCCATTGACAGTCGGTTTTCAATAATGAGTTCCGAAACTAAAAATAATTCCTTTGCCTACAAACCATTGATGAAACTAGCTCCCACGCTATGGGAGGAAGCCAAAAAAGAACATCAATCCAAACCAAAAATTTCAGATGAAGAAGGCGAAGATTACAACAAATGATTATTTGCTTTTTGAAGACAACATTGGATTAAAAGCCAATTATTCGAAATTTACCTACGAATGTGGTTGCGACGAAGCCGGACGAGGTTGCTTGGCCGGACCAGTAGTAGCTTCAGCTGTTATATTGCCAGCCAACTTTGATTGTCCTTTGTTGAATGACTCCAAACAATTATCCGAACACGAACGTGAAACACTTCGTCCGATTATCGAAAAGGAGGCTCTGGCGTGGGCAGTTGCAGAGGTTGACAATAATGAAATAGATGAAATAAACATTCTGAACGCGTCCATTCTGGCCATGCATAGGGCGATTGATAAGCTGTCCATTCGTCCGGAATTTATTATCGTGGACGGAAATAAATTTAAACCATACGCTGATATTCATCATCAAACAATCGTGAAAGGAGATAGCAAATATCTTTCAATTGCTGCAGCTTCGGTGCTGGCAAAAACGCATCGGGATGAAATTATGCAAGGCTTACATGCTGAATTTCCAGATTACGATTGGGATAAAAACAAAGCTTACCCAACTCCGAAACACCGTGCTGCTATCAGAAATATGGGCACAACACCTTATCATCGAATGAGCTACGATATGTTAGGAGAAAGAAAAGCGGAGAAACTGGTAGTGCTGAATGCAAAGAAAGAGGCAAAAAAACAAATTAGAATGGATAACCGATAGCAAAGTGAAATGCAAAATCGTCGGATATTTTTGGACTAACACGCCATCTTTCAGTTCTGCCAAGAACCGGGTCATAGAGCTTCATTCCCAAATCGACACGGGCGATAAAAAACGAAAAATCAAACCGCAGACCCACACCGTATGCAATGGCAATTTGTTCCATAAATGAATCTAATTTAAATTGACCTAAAGGTTGAGTGGCATAATCTTTTATTGTCCAGATATTTCCTGCATCGAGGAATAGTGCTCCTTCCATTAACCAAAACATTTTGGCACGGTATTCCATGTTCATGTCCAGTTTAATATCGCCCACTTGATTGAAATCACGGGCTTTGCCTGTAATACGTTTGTAAACACCCGGTCCGAGCTGGCTTTCGCCCCAACCTCTGACACTGTTTGCTCCACCACTATAAAATCGTTTTTCATAGGGGATTACATCGGCATTTCCATAGGGAACTCCTAATCCTAACCCAAGGTGATAGACAAAGCGGTTCTCTTTGTCGT
>Ga0209697_10009809_pt1 | contig 10510 bp, 11 predicted proteins | sample AliMusrvi5mmetaG_FD_184115 | JGI IMG/M metagenome (GOLD analysis project Ga0209697, IMG submission 184115) | Freshwater lake bacterial and archeal communities from Alinen Mustajarvi, Finland, to study Microbial Dark Matter (Phase II) - Alinen... | ecosystem: Environmental > Aquatic > Freshwater... | reverse complement strand
CTTGGGCTGCATCAGAAATCACCAGAAATTGAAGGGTAAAAGTACAATATCCTGCAATCCATAGTGATATATTTCCATGACCTTATCAAGTTAAATCAATTACATGAGTATTTTTCAAGGCCAACTAATTACCTTGCGTCAGTCAATGGAGCCGCCAATCAAAGTGCTCTATATTTAATCAAGTCAGGCGATAACGATGCAACCTATGTCAATAATCAAAGTCCAGCGTGGATCGCAGCAAATCCAAACTATTTAAGCGATGGAGCCGCAGCCCTGGCGGTGGCAGTCGCGCGTTTGCAAACCGCCGGCGCACGTTTTATCGTGGTACGGAACTCTTATGACTCCGCCTACTTTGCCGGCTTGGGTGGCGATATACCCAGTAGCAATGCCGCATTTTATGCGCGTTCAAAGGCGCTTGGAACAAGTGAGTGGTCAAACCTGACAGCGATGGGCGTGCACTTCATCCCCGCTGACAACGACAGCTTATTCAGGTTTGTAGTGCATAATCCCACACTCTTCGGTTTCACCCCCTCATCGGTGGTGTCGGCGAATGCTCCGTCTCCCGTACCCACCGCCATTCTCGCTATTGCCACCCCCGCCCAACAGCAGGATTATCTATTTGTTAATGGCCCACACCTCTCCACAGCAGGCCAAACCATCGAAGCAGATTATACCTACAGTCTGTTGACTGCGCCGAGTGACATTTCATTGATGGCGGAGAACTCAATACAAAGCGGCCTTTCGCGAACTGCCACTATTCAACGACAAGTCGAACTTTCCGGACAGGCTCGTGGACCTAAAGAGCTCAATGCTTGGGCAGCAGCTGGTTACGGTTATTCTAAAACGGAGACCGAATCGTATTTTCCAAGCGACTCGGGAAATCCAGCCCAAGGTACCATTGGTGCAGATTACCGGACTGCTTCAGGAATCATTTTTGGTGGAGCGCTTACAGCAGGTTATCAGTCACAAGACTTTTCGACTGGCGGCAATTTCGATCAAGATGAACAAACAATGAGCGTGTATTCTGCGTATCAGTATGGCCAATTTTGGGGCAACGCAATTGCATCATACGGTCTGATTCAAAATGACATCAATCGTTCAGTAAAACTTGGCATCTTCACTGACCAGAATAACGGCGACGCGGATGGTCACTCGATCTCCTTGGCATTTCGCGGTGGTCACGATTTCAAGATTGGCCAGTTCACCACTGGACCGGTAGTTGGGGCAATTTTCCAAGAGGCTCGCATTGACGGATTCACAGAACACGGGACCACCGGTGTGACGGCTTTGTCATTCAATAGCCAAACAAGAGATTCTCAAGTGACGCAATTGGGTTGGAGAGGCTCGGTTGAGCTTGGCGATTGGAAACCGTTTGTCGAAGCTACGTGGAATCATGAATGGAACGATGATGACCGAACCGTGACGACGACACTCACTTCGGTATCGGCTCCTGCATACAATACCTTAGCCACACCGGTGGCTGCTGACTGGGGAAATGCAACAATCGGCGCATCTTACAAGATAAATCAAAGAACGATGATATGGGGATCCTTTTCAGAGGTTTTCGGAAGTTCTGAAATGACCAACTATGGCGGTGAGTTGGGCCTGAGAATAAGTTTCTAAAACCCACCGAAAGATACTTGAATCAAAAGGCTCGCTTCAGAGGGGTAACGCCTGGCTATCAGATAGGTAAGGGATAAGAACTTGACAAAAGTCGAAGGAAACCTTGATAATTAAACATAAGACTTATTGTCAAAGGCATTTTTCGGTACCCATTGCAACGGAGGGTAGAAGGAACCACGTCAAATACTAAATAATTTAGCATCGATGATTCTAACTACCTGATATACAAATGGTAAAAACCATAAATCAAAAAAACAATTAAAGGAGCGGTGCGTTATGAAAAGATTGTTAGTTATCGCAAGCGTTGCAGTATTTTTGTCAATGGGCTGTTTGGTAGGTTTTGCTAGTGCTGGTGATCAAGGCACCAAGGACGAAGCCGTTGCAATGGTGAAAAAAGCCATCGAATACATCAAAGCTAATGGCAATGATAAAGCTTTTGAGGAGTTCAGCAATCCCAAGGGCAAGTTTGTCGACAGGGATCTTTATGTGGTTGTCTATGATATGGCTGGAAAATGCCTTGCTCACGGTCAAAAAGCGAACATGGTCGGCAAGGAATTGATTGATTTCAAGGACGCAGATGGCAAGGAATTCATGAAAGAGCGCGTGGAATTGATGAAGAAGCAATCGATAGCTTGGCAGGATTATAAATTTATGAACCCTGTTTCCAAACAAATTGAGGCTAAATCCATGTACTTGGAAAGGTCTGGCGACTTAATCGTTGGTTGCGGGATTTATAGTAAATAATTCAACAGCTGAGGAAATCGCTCTTCGTGCTTGCCTGGTTCGTGTTTTGGGGAACGGCTATCTATCCGATAGTCAATAGAGAGGAGACCTTCCCCGGCTAGAAGAATTGGATTGTTTCTTTCAGATGTACTCTTCAATAAGGCCAACATAATCTCAAATTAAATTCATCGCAGATATAGCACTTTTACGGGATCATCAACTTTAGAAGGATTAAGCTATGAAACTAAGCTCAAAAATATTTGCTGGTTTCGGGATTGTGTTGGCCGTAGCTATGATATTGACCGGGATTGCCCTCTACATCATGAAAGGCGTGGCCGGGCAAACGCAGATTTTATCGAATCAATATATGCCTGAAACGCGCATAGCCAGCAGCGCTGAGCGTGCAGCATCCAGAGTCGTTTCCGCCATGAACGCATACGATGCCGCTTACGAGGAGTCATTTTTGTCTGCTTCCCGCGAGCATTTGAAAAATGTTAAACAAATTCTAATAGATGCAGGTCAGTTGACTGCTAAATTTCCGGAGCTGAAAACCCTTAAGGAAAATACAGCTAATGCCTCGGCACGACTCTTGGAATACGAAGCCTTAGTAAACGAGACAGAAAAAACAGGGAAGGAAATTCAGGTTATCCGCAAGAAACTTGAATCCGCCGCCCAGGAATTCATGAAATCTTGCTTGGAATTCGTCGACGATCAAACTAATGCGATGACGGTCGGAATGAAACAAGCCGGGGCAAATTCCAAAGCCTTAAAAGAGCAACTTGAAATGATTAGTGGCATGAACGATGTGATCCAGCTCGTTTATGTCATTCAGTTGGACACCTTAAAAGGGCAGCTGATGAGAGACCCGCAGCTGATCGAAAATTCGGCCAAAAAATTCATCGAAATGGAGAATTCCCTAAATACGATTCAAAAAATGACCACCAGCAACTCCAGCATATCACAACTGGAAGACATCAGAATGGCTGGCTCCAGTTATAAAACGAACATGAAGAAACTCGTGGCAAATTATGCAGCCATGACCGATCTTGGTAAAAAACGTGGCGTAACCGGAAATGCGGTCTCGGCATCAGCCGAGGCTACCGCTGTCGCAGGGATAGATGAAACCTTAAAAAGCGCCACCAGTGTAGAGCAAATTCTGAAGAGCTCCAGCAACATCTTGCTTATAGCGGGAGTCATCGGCATATTAATCAGTCTGGCGTTGATTTTTATTATCACCCGGGGGATCGTCCACCCTATCCGGCGGACAGCAAATATGCTCAAAGACATTTCCGAGGGGGAAGGCGACCTGACTAAGCGGCTAGAAGTGATCAGCCAGGATGAAGTGGGGCAGTTGGCAGTGTGGTTCAATGCCTTTTTAGACAAACTCCAAACCTTGGTCCAAGATATCGGCGCTAAATCATTGGCCTTGGACGCAGCTGCTGCTGATTTAACCCGCCTGTCCGATGGGATGTCAGCGGAGGCTATTGGCATGTCGGCAAAATCCGGTTCCGTAGCTGCGGCCACTGAAGAGATGAGTACTAATATCCAATCGGTTTCCGCAGCAATGGAGCAATCGTCAAGCAATGTCAACATGGTTGCTTCCTCTACTGAAGAGATGACGTCTACGGTCAACGAGATTGCCCAGAATGCAGAGAAGGCACGATCAATATCTGAGGGTGCGGTTAAACAGTCAAGATTTGCTTCCGAAAAAATGGCTATCCTCGGCGAATCAGCTCGGAAGATAGGCAGGGTTACGGAAACCATTACTGAGATTTCAGAGCAAACCAATCTGTTGGCTTTGAATGCCACCATTGAAGCAGCGCGGGCCGGTGAAGCCGGTAAAGGATTTGCTGTTGTTGCCAACGAGATTAAAGAATTGGCTCGACAGACCGCCGCCGCCACCGTGGACATCAAGAATCAAATTAGCGAAATGCAGGCCACGACCTCAACGACAGTGGCAGACATAGAAAAGATTTCTGAGGTAATCTTCGAGATCAACAACGTGATTAACGGCATTGCAACTGCCGTTGAAGAACAATCTGCGGCATCAGGGGAGATCTCCAGCAACATCTCTCAAGCCTCTCAAGGTATTGCCGAGGTCAATGAGAATGTGGCCCAAAGCACTTTGGTTATTGCAGATATCACTCGCGATATCGCTGGAATCAACAAGCAGTCAAATCAAGTCGGAGAAGGTAGCCGCCAAGTTCAGTTAAGCGCCCAGAGTCTAGCTGATCTCGCAGTCCAACTCGAAAATCTCGTGAAAAAGTTCAAGGTCTGATGGCGAGGATGGGTTTGCCACGTTAAATGAAATAGTAGCTTTGTATAATACTTTGCAAAAGTTGTGGTAGATTCCGGTTCGCTCAGGGAGAAGCTGCAGCAAAGATAAGATGGCACTGCAAATTCTCTGCGGCACCCCGGTTGTAGCGTGACCGAGGGAGCCGCGATGAGTTCCTGCAACCCCTCGACATAAGCCGCGACATGGACGGGTCGCACCTGACGATGCCCTGTACCGAGCACCAGGTCGCAAATTGGCTCGTCGCCCGTGCATACGCCTTGCGAGTATTCGGGTTGCGAATGCACGCGGTGAAGAATTCGATCACCCGCTCCGCGGTCCTCGCATCCTGAGCAAAGAGTGCGGGCAACGCCACTCCCTGCTGCCCTCCAATCACCACCAGCGATTCTGTCATGCGCCCTCCTCGGGTCGCCTATTTTTATGTATCTTAACGTCCTTTATGATAAATAATAAACCCTGAGGACTCCAATTCTTTTTGGTCATCGGTCATCAATCAATTGCCACCAGCCGACTTTTCAAATTCGACAAAAACTAGGCCATCAGGGTAGCTCATCATTTTGCCCCATGTTGGTTAGCAACAATGTTCAAATGTCCCTGTGAAATTACCTCCTTCTACCCACAGGGTTAAATCAATCACAAAGAATGTCCAGTACTATACCTTCGTAAGCGTCTAATCCGATATTTTCAGCACATCCTGCATTATTTTCACACTGTCCATGTTCCACGGGAGCAGGGCCTCGTATCCTGCCAGTGAGTTCACTCTGGGCAGTTGGTCGAAGATATGGCGGAGGTAACTGTAAGGTTCGCAACTATTAGCTTTGGCGGTCTCAATCAGGCTGTACAACAGCGCGCTGGCCTCGACTCCTTTGGGCGTTCCTGCAAATAGCCAGTTTTTGCGACCGAGCACAAAAGGGCGGATGGCGTTCTCGGCCATGTTGTTGTCGGGGGTAATTATGCCGTCTTCCAAATAGACACATATGGTCCCATTGATTAAGGGCATAGGAGAGCGCCTTTCCCAGCAGCCCCTTGGGCGGGGTCTGGGAGGCGCGCTTGTGCAGCCACTGCTGGAAAGTGTCAAGAATTGGGCGAGCGTGTTCTGCTCGCATCTCCCTGATGGCATCGGGCTTCAGCCCACTGGCCCGGGCCTCTTTTTCCAGGCCATAGAGTTGCTGGATGTAGGCAAGGGCGGCACAAGTTGATGAAGATATTAATCAGTTCATAAATTAGCGAACATGTGGTGTGCTGCACCCATGAACGAATTTGATGGGCGCAAAATAAATCGCAAGGCACTTGAAGAGAAGGGTTTCTTTCGTCATCCCATCATCAAATACACCGAAATGTTCGGTGACTTGTGTACTCATTAATAACCAGGATTATGGAGAACAACTCGAAAGCAAGTTGGGGAGACGACATGCCCGCTGTATAGTGTATCAGGCAAGCCTTTAAATCTGCTGCTATAGGCGCTTAAGTGCGTCTATAGCAGACGTTGTATTTCGAATTTTTCAACTCAATGCATTAGAAAAACATTTCATATATATATTACTTTATTGATATATCATTAATCATTCACCGATGAATTCAACTACATAAGGAGGGCGCGGTATCAATCAAGAATACGAACATTGAAACATAACCAAGTTTGCCCTTGAAATGACTACTTTATTTTTTAAGCGTAGGAAAGCATCCGCTCGATGCGGATAGGCTTTTCAATAATTCCCAATCCTACATTCCTACGGAGGCATTATGGAAACTAAAAAAAACGGAAGATTCACGCAATCATTCATACAGCAGCAATGACTGCAGCAGGTGTTGGATCTGGTTTAGCACAAATCCCAGGATCCGATATGCCACTCCTCATGGCACTGCAAACAGCCATGATCGTAGCCATCGGTACAGAGCATGACTGTTCCATCACAAAAGCTAATGCCAGAAGCATTTTGCTTACGTTCCCTGCAGGTTATGGGGGTCGAGCACTTTCTCAATACCTGATCGGCTGGATCCCTGGCTACGGGAACGCCATCAATGCTAGCACCGCAATGGCTATGACCGAAACAATCGGCTGGATCGCAGACGCATATTTTGCGAATGGCGATAGCAAACGACAATCCGATTCAAATTCTTAACTCCTTACCTTTCAAATCCCCCTGTCCAAAAACGACCGTTTTTGAACACCCCGAAAATCAGCCCTAAATTCCGTTCAAAAATTAGCCCTCAACCTACTGAACATGTTCATAACTCTCAGTGGCGTTATTGAACATGGAAAGGGTGCTCTATGTTTAAAATTCAGCGAGGAATATTATGGCAATCTTTGCTTATGGCCGGGTCAGCACCAAAGATCAGATGAGCGAAAACCAATGGCTGGATATCGAAAACGCCGGGATAAAAGTTGATTTCTGGTTCGCTGACGAGGGCGTTAGTGGCAAGACTCAGGCATCACAACGCCCTCAGTTTAAAGTGATGCTCCACCAGATCCGTAATGGTGAAACACTCGTAGTCGCAAAACTCGATCGTCTAGGTCGTGATGCCCAGGATGTGGGTGCTACGATTAAAGCGCTCGCAAAACGCAAAATAGAAGTCATTGTTTTGCAGCTTGGCAAACTGGATCTCACCTCATCGGCAGGAAAGCTGATGCTAGCCATGCTTGCCGCCGTTGCTGAAATGGAAAGAGATCTGCTGGTTGAGCGTACCCAGTCAGGGCTTGCCAGAGCCAAGAGTGAGGGCAAGACCCTTGGTCGACCGACCAAGACGACCGACAATCAACGCGCCGAGATCAAAAATATACGGGGGAACGGCGTATCGGTAAGCGCATTATCCCAGACCTATGGCATATCACGAGCCAGCATTATGCGGATAACGGGGGAGTTGTGATTCTGTTATTGGCGTATTGACCAATTAGCCCAGGGCTCTTCTTTGAAATAGTTGAGCATTCTGTGCCCTCCGTCTCATTCCACCCAGCCAGAACCTATCCATCCAAGTGGAACAACTGCATGGCTCTCACCGGGGCTATGCAGTTGTGTTCCCAAAATCTTCAGGAGGCACCACCATGGCATCATTACAGGAACAGATCTGTCTAATCAACGATCGTTTACGGTCATTCGGTATCGAGTCCATCCAGGAAATCAAGATGACCGACCGGGAAGGCAAACAGATCGGCCAAATAAAGTACGGTTATCGGCCACAGTACGTCTTTGACAGCGTCAACGAGATACTTGGTCCAGAGAACTGGCGGTACGAACTGACCAAGGAGGAAATTTATGAGAACCAGGCCGTCGCTGAGATTACACTGTTTTTAAAAATCGATGATGCGTGGCTCTGCAAAGGCTCGCACAAAGGACAAATGCAGATCATCAAAGGCAATGTCGGCGATGCCCAGAAAGGCGCAATTACCGACGCCATTCAGAAATGCATGTCACTCTTGTCCATCGGTAGCGATGCTTACAAAGGATTGCTGAAAAACGTCTACCACCAGGGAGCCAAAACTCCCATGTCACAAATTCCGAACAGAAGCAGCCAGTCCGTTGATCCAACGGCTCATCAGAGTGACCCTGCGTCAACTCTTCCCAAGATAGCCGGTGTCACCTTTGAGAATCGTCAAGGGGTGATCGTTGCCATCGGTGACCATCTGTTCGACAAAAAGGAACTGCTCAAAGCTGTGGGCTTTCAGTGGGATAAAACTGGTAAGTCCTGGCTGAAGAAAGCAGCCTGACCCTACCTCACCTAACTACAGAGGGAGTGATACCATTCCCTCTGCGGAATCCGTGTATGCTCCCTTCTTAATTCCAGGAGGATGCAACCATGTCAGACGAATTGATGATCACCCTGCAAGCCGCTCTGCAGCAGCTTGCCAGCCAGCAAACCGTGGAAACGCTTGGCGACCGGTCCGCCTATCTTGGAGCGTCCGATATCGGCAACTGTCCCCGCAAAACTATTCTCAATAAACTCAACACACCGAAAGCCGATCTTGTCACCCTGTTGCGCTTTCGTCGGGGGCACATGGCTGAAGAGATTGTTGCCTCTGCCTTCACCGTCGCCGGGTTCACCAACTTCCAGCGGCAAGTTGAAGTTCGTCATGCAGGCGTTGTCCCGGTCACCGCTCATCTCGATTTTGTCTTCATCTCTGAAGCCCGGAAAACTATGGCTGTGCTGGAGGTCAAATCCCCGGAGAACATCCCGGAGCATCCCTATGGTTCTTGGGAGAGCCAACTCTATTTACAGATGGGACTGTTGGCCGACAGCTTCCCCGATTACACCGTGGAGAAAGGGGCTATCCTGGCGGTCAACTTCGGTAAACAAGGGATGCAGCTGTTCAACGGCTACTCACCCCAGACCCTAATCTACGAGGGCCTGATCGACCGAGCCGCCTCCATCTGGAATCAATACCGGCAATATTCAGCAGGTGACTTGGTGACACCTAGTATGGAAGTCGGCCCTTTATGCGGCTACTGTCCATTTATTAAGGATTGTCATAAGTTTGAGGCGGAAGAGGTCTTGGAACTGGCTGAGAGCGTCGAGATCCTTACCGAATTGCAGCATAAGCAGCGAGATATGGAAACAGAGATCGGTATGCGTAAGAGCGACCTGTTGGCCATCGTGGAGCAACGTGGTCAGTTCAAAGCGCACGGGCAACTGCTACGCAAGGCGGTTCGTACCCGGAAGGTTCTGGATACGGATCGGTTGGGCCAGTTTCTCCAAGGGTATGGTCAATCGCTGGCAGATTTTCAGAAGAGCAGCTCGTACTCATTCCTTGAGATCAAAAAGGCCGCCTGAACCGTTTCGATTATTGCATGGCCTCTTCTACTGCCACGAGGTGCTAAAATAGTATTTCCAGGAATGCCGGGTACTTACTCAACCCCCCGTTAAATGAGCACTGATTGATCAATTCAAGCCCGCCTACACGGGCTCCTTTTGAACGTAATTCCATCTTATGCCGCCATGCCTTTTTCACAGGGGTATGGCGGTTTTCTTTTGTCACCTACCCTATAGAGGAAAATATCATGATCAACATACCGACCATGGAACAGCTCAACATGCTGCCACAATTGTACGAAACAGAGAATATACCCCCGGAGGATAAGATCGTTCTTCTGCATTTCACCGCAAACGAGTGCCACTGGTACGTTATTGAGTGGGACGGAAAAGATACCTTCTTCGGTTACGTCCTATTGAATGGATGGAGCCAAAATGCCGAGTTCGGCTACTTCAATTTGAGTGAATTGATTGAGGTCAAGGTTGGGGGTTGGCTTGAAATAGTTAATGATCCGTTCTGGATACCCCGAGCAGCGAAAGATGTAGCACTGATCCAAGAGACGTTACATTTACAACCCATGCTCCAAAATCTGTAAGCATAGCAGGCCTTTTAACCCCACCAGAGCATCAGCAGTATTCCCTAGAGCCTTTCTGGCCACCGTGGTTGGGGAGGCTTTCTATTTTTATAAAAACGAATCATTAGGAGATATTACCATGTCTGAATCAATATTGATCGGAAGCAATAAAGTAACCGAAGCTGAGGTCATCAATGTTCCGGCAGTTCCTTTCACCAGGACCTTTCATCCAGTTCATCATCGGCAAGTCATCGATGCCATCCGTTCCGGGGTCGTGGCCACAGGATTAGAAATTGTTAAAACCGACTATGTTTTGGCCAATAACGGGAACAGGATGTTTGGCATTTGGGATTTGAGTGGGGGTAGCGATGAACTGTGTTGGTCCATCGGTATCCGGAACTCTATGGATAAATCTATGGCTCTTGCGTATTCCGGTTGAATCCGGCCACCATTCCGGCGGGAAAAAGACCACCGTTCCGATGGGAAAAAGGCCAGCATTCCGATTCGATTGCGGGCACCATTCCGACGAAAAAGGCCAGTGCCTAAAAAG
>Ga0209697_10009802_pt1 | contig 10515 bp, 2 predicted proteins | sample AliMusrvi5mmetaG_FD_184115 | JGI IMG/M metagenome (GOLD analysis project Ga0209697, IMG submission 184115) | Freshwater lake bacterial and archeal communities from Alinen Mustajarvi, Finland, to study Microbial Dark Matter (Phase II) - Alinen... | ecosystem: Environmental > Aquatic > Freshwater... | reverse complement strand
CCACCGGCTTCAGTCAAACCGCCGCCGGACCTTGGGATTACAACACCACCGGCAACTGGGCCGGCGCTACCATCAACGGCCTGTGGGACACGTCGCTGACCTTGGCGGCAGGGCAAACGGTCCAGTTTGCCGCCGACACCACGCTGACCACGGGGTTGACCTTCAACTACGCCGGCAACTACGCCCTGACGTTGGATGCCTCCGCGGCCGGCACCAAAACGCTCACGCTCGCTGGTGATGTGGGTTTGAATACCGGTGGCGGCACCTCTGCCAACGTCACCATCGGCGATGCGGCCAATCACCTCAATGTCGATCTGGGTGGCGCGACCCGCACCATCACGGTGGCCGCCAGTCGCACGTTGACCGTCAAAGACGTCGTTTCCAACGGCGGCATCACCAAGGCCGGAACCGGCACGCTGACGATCAACGGATCTAACACCTATGCCAGCGGGACGACGATCAGCGCGGGCACGGTCATTGCCGGAAATGCCAATGCGCTGGGCACCTCGGGCACAATCACTCTGGGCGACGCCAGCTCCGGAGCGAATGCGATCACGCTGTTGTATGGTGGCAACACCATTAACCGCCCCATCACCGTGGCTAACCAAGGAGGCACAATAACTCTTGGGCGCGGCAACTTTACCGGAGCGATCACGTTGAACAAGAACGTGGTCTTGGGCTACACCGATAGTGCATCTTACACCGGCGGCATTTCCGGGACGGGCGATGTGACGATTCCTGCTTTAGGCGGATGGGCAATCGGTTTCGTAAACGTGTCAGGCGGCGGAACCGCCAACACCTTCACTGGTAATTTATATATCCTTTCCGGTGGTGTTTTGAATTTGGGCGGCGGCTGGGGATCGAGCAACAAAGCGATTCCCGACTCATCTACCGTGAATGTTGTCGGCACATTGAATATAGGCATAGGCGGGAACAACGAAACCATTGATGCCCTGACCGGTTCCGGCTCTGTGACGCTCAGTGCCACGGGTGACAGATTGACCCTCGGCAGCGCCGGTGGCTCCGGCACGTTCAGTGGCGCCATCAGCGGCGCTGGTGGCATCACCAAGACCGGTGCCGGCACGGAGACGCTCTCTGGCAACAACACTTACACCAGCACGACGGTCGTCAATAACGGTACCCTGAAACTCTCGGCAGGTTCGTTGGGTAACACCGCCATTTCGTGCACCGGTACCGGCACCCTGGCCGTCAAGCCGGGCAGCGCCACGACGATCAATCTGGGCACCACGGTTGCCGGAACTGCGGGGGCGACCCTGAACCTCGGTAGCCAGACGTTTGATATGACCGATGGCTTTGTCAGCACCTGCAACCTCCAGCAGCAGGCCAGTTTCGCCACCGCCGGGTTGACCGTTGCCAACGGCGCGACCTTCAAATTCAACCTTGGCAATTCGAGCGCCGACAAACTGGCCGTCACCAAGGCGGCTTCCGTGGCCGGCACGGTCAATGTCACCGTGGACACCACCGGCGCGACATCGCTGACACCCGGCACCTACAATCTCATCACCGCGGCGTCCGGTCTAACAGGCGGCACCTGGCAGTTCACCGGTGGCGGCACCTCCGCACTGGTCACCGTCGGTGGCCTGCCATACAGCCTCACGCTGGTTCCTTCGGGCACCGCCATTCAGGTTCAGGTGGCCTCCGCAGCGCCGTCGCAGCTCGCGATCGCCGCAGTGAACGGCGGGTCGAACCCGATCTCTGGCACGCCCTTCAGTGTGGTGGTGGAGGCGCGGGACGCGGGCGGCACGGCACGCAATGTGCTGGCGGATACCGCAGTCACCCTCAGCCTTTACAGCGGCACCACCGGAACCTTGGGCGGAACATTGTCGGACACCATCACGGCGGGAACCAGTTCGAAGACGATCACCGGCGTCATCTGTTCCAAGGCGGAGAGCGGCGTGGCCCTAACAGCCACCCGGACCAGCGGTGACAGCCTATCAGCGGCCAACAGCTCGGCCTTCGCCGTGCTGCCGGGTGCTGCGGCATCTCTAACAACCTCCGGTTTTCCGGCCTCGCAACCGGCGGGCGTGGCCGCCAATGTCACGGTCACCGCCAAGGATGCCGCCGGCAACATCGCCACCGGCTACACCGGCACGGTTACCCTGACCAGCAGCGATGTCGCGGCGTCATTGCCGGGTCCCCATACGTTCACAAGCGGCGATGCTGGCGTCTATGTCTTCAGCGTGACACTCAATACCGTTGGCACCCAATCCATCACCGCCGGTGACGGATCCTTCACCAACTCGCAGTCCGGCATCGACATCTATGCGGGCGCGCCGGATCACTTCGACATTACGGCAATTTCGTCGCCGCAGACAGCCGGCACGGCCATCACGGGGATCACCATCACGGCGAAGAGGGCCAACGATACCACCTTGACCAACTTCATGAGCACGGTGACGTTTGGCGGCACCGCGGGCATCACGGGCACGTCCGCGAGTTTCGCGTCCGGCGTGTTGAATAACGTAAGCGTGACTCCCCTCACAGCGGGCAGCGGCAAGACCTTTACCGTCACCCTGGGCACCGCCACCGGCACCCAAACCTTTGATGTCAATCCGGGCGCACTGGACCACTTCGCGATTTCCACAATCGCCACGCCGCAGACGGCGGGCACGGCCATCACGGGCATCACGCTCACCGCGCAGGATGCCAATAACAACACTCTGGGAACCGGCCCGAACACGTTCTCCGGCACGGTCGCCTATAGCGGCACGGCGGGCATCACGGGCACCTCGGGTGCCTTCACCGCCGGGGTGCTCAGCGGCGTGAGCGTGACGCCCCTCACGGCGGGTACCGGCAGGACTCTCATCGTGACCGCTTCCGGCAAGACCGGCACCCAATCGTTCGATGTCAATCCAGGCTTGCTCGATCACTTCGCGATTGCAGGCGTCTCGTCGCCGGAAACGGCGGGCACGGCCATCACCGGCGTCGCTCTAACAGCCAAGGACTTCCACAATAACACCGTGTCGGGCTTCACCGGTACGGTCACCTACAGTGGCACGGCAGGGATCACAGGAACCTCGGCGAGTTTCACCGCCGGCGTGCTGAGCGGCCTGAGCGTGACGCCCACCGTGGCGGGCAGCGGCATGGAGTTCAGCGTGACGGATGCCATTTCGGGCAAGACCGGCACCCAGATCTTCGATGTCAATCCGGGTGCCCTGCACCACTTCGCGATTTCCGCAATCACCTCTCCGCGCACGGCGGGCACGGCCATCACGGGCATCACGTTCACCGCGCAAGATGCCAACAGCAACACCTTGGGAACCGGCCCTAACACGTTCACCGGCACGGTCGCCTACAGCGGCACGGCGGGCATCACCGGCACTTCAGATGCCTTCACGACCGGCGTGCTCAGCGGCGTGAGCGTGACGCCCCTCACGGCGGGCACTGGCGTGACGCTGGTTGTGACCGCGTCGGGAAAAACCGGCACCCAAACCTTCGATGTCAATCCGGGGGAACCCGGCAAATTGGCGTTCGGCGTCCAACCAACCAATACGGCACCGGGTGCGGCGATCAACCCGGCGGTGACGGTGAAAGTGGAGGATGTTAACGGCAATACGGTGACTGGCGACACCCGCAGCATAACCATCACCTGCAGCGCGACCGCGTTTGGTGGCACCAGCATCCTCACCGTGAGCGCCGTCAACGGCGTGGCAACCTTCAGCGCGATCAAGCCCACGACGCTGGGCACCGGTTATATGCTGAAGGCCAACGACGGTTCGTTGACAGAGGCGACCTCCAGCGCGTTCAACGTCGCCATACCGGTGCAGTCATTCATCCCGCCCGGACACACGACCACAACCGTGGGCGCGGGTGAACAATACATAATCGGTACCGGACAGACGTTTAAGGTTGCCAGGTGGGACAATGCGAATGCGATTCTCAATCAGACGGGAGGGTCGATCACGGTTACCGGATCCTGGGGTGATTTTGGCATTGGATCTTCGGACGGGCCAACCTGGGGTGAATACAACATGTCCGGAAATGCAACTTTCAGCGCGACGAGCCTCAATGGCGCTAGCGGGGCCTACACCTTCACGATCACGGGGTATTTGGGGAAATCCAAACTAACCATGACCGACAATGCCGTTGCGAATATCGGCAGTTTGACGCTGAAACCTTACGGCGGCGCGGCGGCTAGAGTTGTGCTTTCCGGTAGCGCCAGCCTGACCGTGGGCAGGGTCGGCAATGCCACGGATGGTTACGTTATCGGAACCGGGTGTTACATCGACTTCGTATCCGGCAGTTTGGCCACACTGACCATAACGGGCACGCATAACTTCACGTCCCTGGTCAACGCGGGGTCGATCCGCATTGATGGCGCGACAACCACCATGAGCCAGTTCGTCGAGTCGGGGAACACCTTGTCGCTGGTCACCGACCCTTACGGGATGTGGGCCAATGCCTATGACTGGTCGGCTTTCACAAATCCCGACAAGACGGCCACCGGCGACCCGGATGGCGATACCCTGACCAATCTCCAGGAATATGCCTTCGGCATGGATCCCACGGTTTCATATTCCGGTGAAATCGTCTATGACGGAACTCATGTCATCACGCCGGGGGTTCCCAAAATCGTCGAGGATGGCGGGATGTATTACGCGGTGTTCGGTCGCCGCGCGGACTATCTGACCGCCGGGATCACCTACACCGTGCGCTTCAGCGCGGACATGGGTACGGACTACTGGGCGACCAGCACCGACACCCCCACCGAACTCACGACCACCGGCACCGTCCATGCGGTGCGGGTACCGTATCCGCTCGAATCCGTCCCCTCGGCGAACGGTCCGCAGAAAGCCAGGTTCTTCCAAGTGGGCGTTTCCCAAACTCCGTGAACCGAACCAGCGCGTCCTGCCCCGGGCGAACCTCAACAATCAACTCCCGTCAATGCGCCCGAAACTGATAGTTAAGTGGTGATTCCCGATGGTTGATTGCCGAGGCCAAGGAAGCTGAAGATCATGTGTTCCATACCGTAAGAATCCAAGTCACATTCCTGATGAAAGCCAAGCACCGCCATGTCATCGGACTCACGGTCATCTCGCTGATCCTGCCCGCATCGGCGGACATCATCTACAGCAACCTCCAGAATATCGCCATTCCCAACACCTACGCCGGCGTGTATCTGGACGTGGACGGATCTAACGGTTGGAACACGAACATGTTCAGTCCGGTCTCCGGCTGGGACATCAATCCGTTCTTCGGCGGGCAGGAAATCGCCAGCAGCCCGGCTTTCCAACCGGTCCGCGGCGGCACGGGCAGTTCCTCGCCCATGGTGGATTTGGCGGCGGGCGCCACCGTTGGCAGCGGCAGCGTGTTTGCCACCGACTATGGCGGCACCGGCTATGGCTGGTCCGATACGCATCTGGGCAGCGGCACCAACCAGTTTCCCGCCGGCCAGGAAGGCTATATCGGCTTCCGCCTCAACAACGTGGGGTATGGCTGGATGCGCGTGGTCCTGGGCGGCACCACTCCCGTCATCAAGGATTGGGCCTATGACACCGCCGGCAGCGGTGGCTCGATAGTCACCGGCAACGTCCTGCAAGACGGGACCACCGTCACGCTCAACTCCGCCGGTGGCTCGTTCACCCTCGGCTCGCAGATCACCGGCGCCAACAGCGTCCTTAAGACCGGTGCCAACAGCGTGACCCTCACCGGGACTGACAATTACGCCGGAACCACCACCATCAACGCCGGCACCCTGTCCATCGCCACCGCCGCCACCACCGGCAGCGGCGCGGTGACGGTCAACAACGCCGACACCAAACTGACGGGCACCGGCACCGTGGGCGGCAACACCACCGTCAATTCAGGCGCGATCCTCGCGCCGGGCAACAACGTGGGCAAAGTGAGTTTTGCCGGCGATTTGACCCATGGCGCGGGGTCGATCTTCGAGTGGGAACTGGCAAGCGACCCATCCGGCACCACCCGCGGCACCGACTACGATGCGGTCAATGTCGCCGGCACTCTCGGTGGCTCCGACGCCATCTTCCGGGTAGTGCTCAATGGCACGCAGGACTTCAGCGGGGCGTTCTGGGATTCCACCCACACTTGGTCGGACATCTTCAAGGCATCCGACGGCGGTGCCAATCTGAACTTCGCCTCGATCTTCAGCAGTGTCCAATACTGGAACAGCGCCACCGGCAACCTCGGCACGCCAACCAACCAAGGGACTTTCACCATCAGCGGATCATCGCTTACCTGGACCGCCGTGCCCGAGCCGACCGCCGCGCTCGCCGGAATCCTGTTAGGAGCCGGCCTGCTGCGGAGAAGGAGGTGAAGAGATAGTGGATTGAAGATCGAGGATCGGAGATAGAAGAAGAGATGATTCATCAGTAATCCACAATCTACAATCTTCCCATCCCCTTTCCGGAGTTAATGGGTTTTCTCCGGACTCCAGCGGGGTCGCCGGTGCGCACCGGCGGCCCCGCACCTTCTAAAAAGGGGGGCACGGGCGGCCCGCCCGTTATCCTAAATTGGAAAATGGAATCGGTTCGCCGGACAGCAGTTACCACTGATTATACTGATTATACTGATTTCACTGAAAGAATTGGATTGGAAATAGCAGATAGGAAGTTCACCTTCTGGGTTAGCGGACACGACAACATAATGTATTCCAAATCAGTATAATCAGGTTCCAATTTCCCTTCCTAGGGTTATCCAAAGCAAAGCACGGGCAGGCTGCCCGTGCCCCTCTCTTTGTTTTCCTTCCGGCTCCGCATATATGGAACTTGCAAAAAAGTCCGCTTTCACCAATAAGGTGGCGTCAACCAGCCCTGAGATATGATATGAAAACAACAGCGAATCAAATGAACAGACTGCTCATGTTATCTGGTGTGTGTCTGCTTGCCCTTGCCGTGCGCGGCCTGGCAGCGGAACTGGTCTTGCGGTATGACAAGCCGGCCAATGACACGATGACCGAAGCCCTGCCCGTGGGCAATGGGAAGCTGGGCGGGATGATCCACGGCGACCCTGCGCTCGAACGGGTGGTGCTCAACGAGAGCAGCCTGTGGACCGGCGATGAGAAGACGGCCACCGGCGGATACGACGAGATGGGATCCTATCAGACGCTCGGCGTCCTCGGCATTGATACCACGGCGCGGCTGGGTGCGGTCGCGGCCAAGGTGCCGACGGTGGTCTGCGCCAGCGGGCAGGAGTCGTTTTACCAGCATGAAAGCATCGCCGCGAGCGTGGATCACAATCCCGGGACGAAATGGTGCGTGGTGCCTGATGGCGTGCCGCTGGTCTGGGAACTCAGGCTGCCCGATGCACGCGCCCTCAACCAATACTCGTTCACCTCCGCCGGCGATGTTCCCGAGCGCGATCCATCGACCTGGGAGTTCAGCGGATCTAACAATGGCAAGGACTGGACCTCGTTGGATCGCCACCAGAATGAGCCGCCGTTCGCCAAGCGCGGCGAAACGAAAACATACACCTGCAAGAACACTGCGGATTTCAAGTCCTACCGACTGACATTTGCACCTAAAAAGGGAGTGATGCATTTTCAGATTGACGAGATCTCCATTCCAGGCGTGGCCTTCCCGGGCAAGGCGGCACCCGCGCAGGTGGATGGCTATCACCGCTCGCTCGACCTTGCTACGGCGACTCATGTCGTGACCTACAAGGCGGGCGATGTGACCTACCGCCGCGAAACCTTTGCCTCACATCCCGACCAAGTGCTGGTAATGCGGCTTACGGCCGACAAGCCCGGGTCATGCAGCGGCGCGGTGCAACTCAAGGGCGGCCACCGCGAAACCACACAGGCCGCTAACAGCGGATTGCGGTTTTCCGGCGTGTTGGCTAACAACCTGAAATATGATACCCGCGCCCTGGTGCTGAACGACGGCGGTTCGGTGCGGGCGGGCGACGGGCAGGTCTATTTCAGTCAGTGCGACAGCGTGACCATCCTGCTGGCGGCGGCTACGGATTATACATTCGATCATTCAACCAACTACAGGGGAGGGGACCCGAAAGTGGTCGTCGAGAAACGGTTGGCCGTTGCGTCAGCCAAGAAGTATGACGCTCTGAAAGCGGCGCACCTCAAGGAGTTCCAGTCATATTTCAACCGGGTGGCGCTCGACGTCGGGGTGACGCCAGTGGACCGGTTGGCGCTGCCGACCGACCAGCGCAAGGTGTTGCATGCCGAGAAGGGCGGCGATCCCGACCTCGAAGAATTGATGTTCCAATATGGCCGCTACCTGCTGATCAGTTGTTCGCGGCCCGGCGGCCTTCCGGCTAACCTGCAAGGCTTGTGGAATGATAACAACAATCCCCCATGGCATAGCGATTACCATGCGAACATCAATGTTCAGATGAATTACTGGCTCGCCGAACCGGCCAATCTCTCCGAATGCCACACGACATTGTTGGATCTCATCACCAGCCAACTTCCCGCATGGCGCAAGGCCACGGCGGAGGCGCCGGAATTCAAAGCTCATTCAGGCAAACCCGTGGGCTGGGCCGTTAGAACTTCGCACGGCATCAACGGCGACATGGGCTGGCAGTGGGACATCACCGCCAACGCCTGGTATTGCCAGCACTTCTGGTGGCACTATGCCTACACCGGCGACAAGACCTGGCTCAAGTCCGTGGCCTATCCGGTGATCAAGGAAATCTGCGAGTTCTGGGAAGCGCGCATGAAAGCGCTGCCCGATGGAACATTGGTCGTGCCTAACGGTTGGTCGCCGGAACATGGCCCCACCGAGGATGGGGTGAGTTACAACCAGGAAATCTGCTGGGATCTCTTCAATAACTACGTCGCCGCCAGCGAGGTGTTAGGAGTTGACACCGATTACCGCAAGAAGATCGCGGCCATGCGCGACAAGCTGTTGGTTCCGAAGATCGGGAAATGGGGACAACTTCAGGAATGGATGGTTGATCGTGATGATCCCAATGATCACCACCGCCACACCTCGCACCTGTTCGGGCTCTATCCGGGAGAACAGTTCAGTGTCGCCAAGACCCCCGCGCTGGCGGCAGGGGCCAAGAAATCCCTCGACGCCCGCGGACCCACCGGCGATGTCAGGGAGTGGTCGTTTGCCTGGCGCACCGCGCTCTACGCCCGCCTGCATGACGGCGAAAGCGCGCACAGCATGTTCCAATACCTGCTCGCCAACCAGCACACCTGTCTCAATCTGTTCGGGCTTCATCCGCCGATGCAAATGGATGGCAATTTCGGCATCACCGCGGGCGTCTGCGAGATGCTCATGCAGTCCTACGCCGGTGCCATCGAGTTGTTGCCGGCGCTTCCCAAGGCGTGGCCGGCTGGCAGCGTCAAGGGCCTCAAGGCCCGCGGCAACTTCACCGTGGATATTGCCTGGGCCAACGGCAGGGTGACATCCTACAACATCCGCTCGGCCACTCCGCGCGAGGTCAAGGTGCGCGTCAACGGAACGGAAAGAACCGTCAAGTCAGAGGTGGAAAAATAGTCGCATTATGCAATTCGGAAAATCATTGTTCAAAGTCGCGGTGGTGACAAACGCCGCTGTGTGGATAGTGTCTTCAGTACTCGTGAACGCTGAGGTGGTCTCGTCCATGGCGGCGTCAGCCGATGTGACGCTGAACGGACTGTTTACGGATCACATGGTTCTTCAGCGGGAGATGCCGGTGGCGGTCTATGGCATGGCTGCTCCGGGCGAGAAAGTCACCGTCGCTTTCGCCGGTCAGAAAAAATCCACGACGACCGATAAGGCCGGCAACTGGAGCGTCAAGCTGGACGCGCTGCAGCCGTCGATGATCCCCGCCAGCATGAGCATCGCCGGCAAGAACAAGGTGACGCTCAATGATGTGGTCGTCGGCGACGTCTGGGTCTGCAGCGGACAGTCTAATATGGAATTCCTGTTGGGCAACTGCGGCAGGCCGGACGATGCCAGGGAGGCTGACTATCCGCTAATCCGGCAGTTCGATGTGCCTCACAATTTTTCCGGGTGGCGTCAGCCTGATGTTAAGGGCAACTGGGTGTCGTGTACGCCCCAGACGGCAGGCAACTTCACGGCGGTAGGTTATTATTTCGCCCGCAAAATACACCGCGAAACCGGCATTCCCATCGGTCTGATCAGGTGCATATCGAGTGGAACCTCGATTGAGCCATTCTGCTCCGCCGACGGGTTGGCCTCAATTCCGGAACTGGCGGAAGATAAGGCCAAAATCGATATCCAGATGGCCGAGTACCGTGGGAATGTATCGAAGGCACTTCCCAGGATCGAAACCTACATTGCCGATGCACGCAAAGCCCTCGCTAACAATACGGAGTTGCCCGACACGGTCAGGATTTCCGGTGAGCCCGCAACCGGGCCCTGCGCCTGGCATTGTGTTTACAACGGCATGATTCACCCCCTGGTCAACTTCCGGATCAAAGGGGCACTCTTCTATCAGGGCGAGACTAACGGCAGCGAGGAAGCCAGGTATTATCACAAAATGCGTGCCCTGACCGGGGGTTGGCGCAAAGCATGGAACCAGGGCGACTTCCCGTTCTACTTCGTCCAGCTTCCCAATTACAGC
>Ga0209697_10009793_pt1 | contig 10521 bp, 8 predicted proteins | sample AliMusrvi5mmetaG_FD_184115 | JGI IMG/M metagenome (GOLD analysis project Ga0209697, IMG submission 184115) | Freshwater lake bacterial and archeal communities from Alinen Mustajarvi, Finland, to study Microbial Dark Matter (Phase II) - Alinen... | ecosystem: Environmental > Aquatic > Freshwater... | reverse complement strand
GCTTCTGTAAAGCAATAAGTGATTAATAAAAGGTGGCGGATATTTCTTGATTTTTCTTTGAATCTACGTTATTCTAATATTAATATCAGCAAGTTATTGCAGTTTGCAGGTACTTTTAAACCAATTGAACCCAAATAGGGAGGATGAATGTCATGCCTGAAAAAATCCGCTGGACGGAACACCCTGATTTGGCAAAAACGGACCTCGGAATGCACCGTTTGGAAAATCAGAAGGTCACGGAGCTTTATCCCGGCGAACCGCTGCAAGATAAGGGAGCCTTTTCACTCCACCCACACATCACTTATTACAAGGGAATACTGTTTGCCCATTGGAGCGTTCATCTTTCGGATGAGGATTCACCGGGCCAGTATGTCCGCTATGCGTTTTCGAAAGATTTGGGGGAAACATGGTCGGAAACAAAACCGCTGTTCCCGCCAATGGAAACGCCGCTCGCCAATCCGGATATCAAGGATGGGGACGGTAATCCCTGCCGCGGGCACAGACCACACGACAGATGCGGTTCCGGACTGCAGAATGACACAGAATCCTGGAAAAACGACCTTTGCGGGCATTACCATCTGATGCTTTGCTCAAACAGTTTTGCCATTGCGGACGGCAGGCTCTGGGCGATGGCGGACGCTGCGAAAGGCGTCAATTGGCCGGGAATCGGCAGGCTTGCCAGGGAGCTGAAGGAAGACGGAACCCCCGGCGTACTGATGTGGCTGAACCAGCCGCACGAACAGCTCGCGGATATTTTCCCGCTCGCTCAGAATAAGGAACTATATTCCGACCGGGATTATGATCCGGCAATTGCGGCGGAAATCATCGAATATCAAAAAGATCCGCGGCATATGACACAGTGGGACATGCTGCCGGCGGGATGGCCGCAATGGGACGGTAAAACATCATTGGACTGGTGGAAGGAATACGCTGCCGTCCATGACGGCAACGGCTGCGGCGAGCCGTCCCGCGCTTATTTAGCCAAGGACGGAACCTGGGTACGGTTATGGCGGAGCAACATTGGCGTACAGAACGCCCATTTCAGCGTAGATCAGGGCATGACATGGTCGGAAGTTGTCCCGATGGAATACCCCGATACAGGCGCGCGTACAAGCACCGGAAATCTGCCGGACGGCAGGGCGTACATTGTCGGGAATCCGGGTTACCGCCGTTTTCAGCTTTGCTTTTCCGTTTCGGAGGACGGATATCTGTTTGACCGGAATTTTGTTATCACCTGTGAACCTGAAGTGATGAAATACCGCGGTAGAGCAAAGGGACGCGGATTTCATTATCCCGATACCTGCGTGGCCGGTGAACACATCTTCGTGATTTATTCCCGGAACAAGGAGGATATTCTTGTTGCGAAGATCCCACTCAGTGAGTTCGGCATGTAATGAGCTGTATCAAAATAAGAACTGTTTTTTTTACTTGTTTGGCTATCAACGCGGAGAAGAGGTTAATTTATGTTTGCAGGCAAGTGTTTAATCAGCGAAAATTCTGTACCGGATATGCTATGGCTATACTATAACTCCGTCATAAAGAAAAACGAAGAACCGGACTGCCGTTTGAATTATTCGCCGTCTGTCGTGCCGATAGGTGATATAAAATGCTCTGCTTTTGACGGCGGATATAACCTTTGGTTTGCCTCACCGTTTAACGGGTTGCTTTGCTCGGCAAATCTTATCAGCGGAAGCATTGCGGAACGGAGTGATTTGACGGAGAATAACGCTGTTACCGCGCTGTATCTTGCCGGCAATAAAATGTGGGCGCTGACAGAAAACAACGCGTATGCCTTTGAAGTTCCGCCATTAAACCCGATATCCGCTTTAGGGCGCGCACCGATGCAAAAAATACCATATTACTATGATTTGAACGGTGATGTGCCGGAAGCGGTAAAGCAAAAGCTGCTGAACTCACAAAAGTTTGAAAGCGATTCTCTTTTGGAAAATATAGGCGGTGTTACAGCCGTTTCGGATGACAATATGGGCGGACGGTACATCGCCAGACATGACGGAGTGCTGCATATTTTAAAAGAGCCGCAGTTTGACCGGCGAAAAATAGAACTGTATTCGGGCGGAAGATATGTTTTCGGCAACGCCCCATCAATTGTTGCGGTGTGTTCCGACGGTGAAGGGCTTTGGATACAAAATAAGTCGGGCTATGTTCATATCGATCGCAAACGTGTGACCTTGGCGCAAAAAGCGGAACATTATGACCATTTGGCTTGGGAATTGCAGTCTGTTCGCGGGTCAATCTGCGATATTGAGCACAAAACAGAGAATTACGGAAATAACGATAAAATCATTCCTGTTAAGCGTTATTCCACCAATAATGACGCTCTCTGGTCGGTGTTTCACGGAATAGGCGAGGCACAGCGCTATTCCGTCATGATTAAAGAGGGCAACAGGGAAGCGGCCGAGGATTCAAGAAAAAAGCTTGTGCGATTAACAGAAAACGTTCTGCTGCAAAGCCATATCCACGGCTTAGGCAACGGATTTATCTGCCGCGGCTATGTATCCGTTAAGGACAAGGTTTTTATTAAGGACGGCAAACTGGATACGGACGGGTTATGGTTCGCAAAAAGCGGTCAAGATGAAAACGGAAATCCCGTATGCACATGCGTCGACACCAAAACAGCGCATTTCGGATGTTCTTTAGTTGAAGGAAAAAACTTTTTGCTGACTGAAGAAGTCAAAACAAGGCTGAACACAATTGCTGACAGGCCGGTTACGGATGATTTTGTGCTGTCCGCTCCGATTCCGGCGGAAATTCCGCCGAGGCTTGCCAAGCTCTATAGAGAGGCCGACCCGTATCACCCCGATACATGCCCGGCAAGTGAAGACAGCGATATTATTTTCAAGTGCGACACATCATCGGAAGAGGTGATAGCCGCCTTTGTGCAGTATTATTTCACCTGGAAACATCTTATTTCGGTGAACAGCGACCCGGATACGGTTGAACTCGGTGAACTGATCCGCCTAACCGCCGCGGCAACACTGACACATTTGCTTGACAATGAATATTGCCTACGTGATGTGCACGGCAACCCGACACAGTGGGGGAAATGGTTCGTTGACTACTTTGCGGAGCCAAATGGTTCCGAAAGTCCTTGGCGTCACCCATACTACGCATTTTTGGACGGTCCGCTGAACGCTGCCGAGTTTATGTGTATTCTTCGTGTGGCGATGCTTGTTCTGGAGGGCAGTGAGCAATATAAGACTGTGTACCGGCGCGCATGTGCCGAATATGAGAATGCATATGAACTGCCTTTTGACGGTGTGACAAACGGAGCGGGTTATGCAACGCTGCTTTCGCAGTATCGTCGGCGCCTGGCAAAAATGTCACAGGCGAGGTTTGGCGTTGAAGACTATATATTAAGCATCAACTATTCGGACGAAACACTCGCGATTATCGCCTATTGGCCGTTGCTTGAACTGGAAAAAGACGCAGAGAGAAACAGGCTTCTTCACGAGGGATTGGATGAGTGGTGGGACAATATGCGGCGCGAGGGGAATCCTATTTACACGTTTGCCTATGCCGCCCTCAACCCCGGCAAAAAAATTGATTTTAACAGCGCCGTTGATGCATTAAACCGTTATCCGCTGTATTTAAGAGCTTTTCCGGTTAAAAACAGCGAACGAAATGATGTAATAATGTTAAACGGAGAGGAGCAAAATCAGTCGGATATCCTTCTGCCGGTTGATGAATGTCGGCTTCACAAGGCAAACACCAGCCCGTTTACGGTGGACGCCGACGGCCGGACGGGGAGCGGTATATATAAAGAGGGCTATATGTACAGCGGAAATATTTTCACTTGGCCGTATTGGACAATAAAGTATTACAATATTTTGGATATAGATTAAAACGATATTGATAATATTAATCCGAAATAGACATAAAAGCGTGCAAATTGTTTAATTTGTTTGACAATGCTGTACCGAAAGAATATTATTGAGATAGTAAATAATCCCGTATGAAAGGATGCTTTGCACTTATGAAAGACGGTTTTATAAAAGTAGCTGCCGGTTCTGTTGCCATTACGGTTGCGGATGTAAAGGCTAATATGGTGGAAATTAAAAAGCGTATCGCTCAGGCTGATGCTGCGGGTGTAAACTTGCTCGTATTGCCCGAGCTTTGCATAACGGGATATACATGCGGTGATTTGTTTTATTCCGATACCCTGCTCAATGCGGCTATTGAAGCCGCGGCAGATATCTGTCAATATACCGCTGACAAATATCCGGTTGTTATCGCCGGTCTGCCTGTAAAATACCATTACAAACTGTATAACTGCGCAGCGGTTATACAGCAAGGCAAGATTTTGGCGCTGGTACCTAAAACACATTTGCCGAACTATGCCGAATTCTATGAAAAACGCCAGTTTTCTTCCGCAGATAAATTGATGAATATTAATGCTCACGTTTTAGTGAACGGAAAAAAGATTCCGATAAGCAGCCATATTCTGTTCCGCCACGCCGATATGGATACGTATCGGTTCGGCGTTGAGCTATGTGAAGACCTGTGGGCACCAAGCCCGCCGAGTGAAGGGCTTTGCAAAAACGGTGCTGTTATCATTGCCAATCCTTCCGCCTCGAATGAAGTGATTGCAAAAGAAGGTTACCGGCGGATGCTTGTCAGTTCAACATCCGCAAGGCTTATATGCGGTTATATTTACTGCAATGCCGGGCCGGGTGAATCAACGCAGGATATTGTTTTTTCTCAGCATCATATCATTTGTGAAAACGGAGCCATGCTGGCGGAAAACAAGCCTTTTGAGGAACAGGACTTATTGATAACAGAGTTGGATTGCGGTCGTCTTGCCAATGAAAGGCACAAGATGACCAGTTATGTTTCTGTTCCGGATGAATCTTACTTAGTCGTTGAATTTAAACAAAAGATGAAAGAAACTGTGCTTACCCGCAAGATTGAAAGGCATCCGTTTGTACCGTCCGACGATGCTTTGCTGAATGAGCGCGCTCAGACAATTCTGCGTATCCAAACCTGCGGGCTGAAAAAGCGATTGGAGCATACACAATCCAAAACAGCAGTGGTCGGCATTTCCGGCGGCCTGGACAGTTGCCTTGCCTTGCTGGTTATGGTTCGTGCGATGGATTTGATGCACCGTTCCCGTAAGGATATTATTGCCGTAACAATGCCTTGCTTTGGGACAACCGAACGCACAAAATCTAATGCCGAGAAGTTAAGCGAATATCTTGGCGTGACACTGAGAAAAATTGATATAACGAAGGCGGTCAATCAGCATTTTGAGGATATCAGCCATGACAGCACCATCTATGATGTTACCTTCGAAAACGCTCAGGCGAGAGAGCGTACGCAAGTGCTCATGGACATTGCCAACCAGGAAAACGGCATCGTCGTCGGCACCGGTGATTTATCCGAACTTGCTCTCGGCTGGGCAACCTATAACGGCGATCAAATGTCGATGTATGGCGTCAACGCGTCCGTGCCGAAGACTCTTGTTCGGTACATCATACGCTATGCCGCTCTCCAGGCGGATGAAAAATTGGCTTCTTTGTTAGAGGATATTTTAGATACACCCGTGTCTCCGGAATTATTGCCTGCCGACGAAAACGGGGATATCAGCCAGAAAACCGAAGATTTGGTCGGACCGTATGAACTGCATGATTTCTTTCTGTATTACATGCTTCGTTTTGGATTTTCACCGTTAAAAATTTACCGGTTGGCCAAGTATGCCTTTGAAGGCGCTTACCCGGATGAGATCATTTTGAAATGGCTGAAAATATTTATCAAGCGTTTCTTCGGCCAGCAGTTTAAACGCTCCTGCATGCCGGACGGCCCCAAAGTAGGGTCGGTTAGTCTTTCTCCCCGGGGTGACTGGAGAATGCCGTCCGACGCGTCTTACAGATTGTGGATGAACGAATTAGAAAATTTGAAATAGCAGTACCCGGATTTTAGACCGTATGCGTCGAATGTATAATAAATATAATCAACAGCAGCTGAAAGCCGGTATTTTATGAAAAAGTCAAAAATTATTATAGGTGCTGTATTTGTATCTGTTATTATTCTTGGAATATCGGCATTCATACTGATACAAAAAAACGCAAATAATCCGCTCGCTGACCTCCAATATGATAAGGATGCATATCAAGTATTGTGCAAAGCGGATACTTTTTCTTACAGTGGTGTAGGCTATAGCGGAACAATGTCGCAAGAAACCGAAGCATACACAAAATTGTATAAATCAAAGGATGCGAAGAAAGTTTTTAAATGTCTTGAAAAAGACGCGAACATTCAGGGTAAAATGTACGCGTTATGCGCATTTTATTATTTGGACAATGCATACTATCAAAAACAAGTTCAAATGTATATGAAATCCAATGAAAATGTGAATTTGATGTCCGGTTGCATTGGATACGGGGATTCAGTAAGCAAAATTATGAAAAGTTCAAATAGCAAGGATAGTGAAGATTTCTATTCAGGTGCAATTCCGAAGTGGCTCAATTACTATATAACGAGTGAGCCTGTGTCTTATTGAGAAAATATACAAATCAAAGGAGAAAACAAATCATGAAAAAAATGCTGTCAATCCTAATTGCGTTCATTCTTATTTGCTCATTAGGATCCTGTTCGGCTTCGAAAAGCGATTCGACAACTGCAACTTCCGCAACGGCAACTTCAGCAGCGGTTCCCACCAACGCTCAAATAATTGCCGCCTACAATAAAGCAACAAAAATTTACTTTTATTTTGATGTTAATTCACTGGATGTGAATAGTAATGTTACCGTTAAAGACGCCGGTAAAACTTATTACAAGGTGAAAGCTTATTCAACGCTTGCCCAGCTGAAAGCTTATATGGAGACAGTACTTTCCGATAATCTGGTTAATAATTTGATTAACAAGACCGATGTTTACCGCGAATTTAACGGCGTTCTTTACAGCGTTGACGGCGCGCGCGGAGAGGATATCACTCTGGGCAAAGAAACGGTTTCGGTAACGCAAAGCAGCAATTCAATTTTTACTGTTACGGTTAAAGTCGAAAAGCTTGGCGATGACCATCAAACAGTAACCGGTTACAGAACTTTTAAAGACATATACAGCAACATTAACGGCAAATGGGCGTTTACCGGGTTTGTTTATTTCAGATAAATATTTATTGTGAGGTGCGGCAGGTTGGCTAAAAGGAAAAAATCTAAAACCAAAACAATATTCTTCGGCATTGCCATACTGTTGATATTCGGAATCGTTTTTTGTTTAATGCTTTTAATCGGCTGCAAATGGTATGTATATCTTTGCCCGGCTGCGTTGGCGGCAGTTCTTGTTTTAGCCCGGAGGACAAAGCTATGGCACGGTTGGCGTGTTTTGGCATGTTGGATTTTTGCGATAGTGCTTGCCTTTTCCGGCTTAATATTCGGAAGAACTGATTTGAAGGTATCCTTTGCCGGAACGCTTGCGCGAGAAAGCATAAGACTCGTTATGCAAATGCCGGCTCTGCAAAATGGCGGCTTGTTTACTGTAGGGGCTGATTATGCAAGTAAAGGGTCAACTTGGAAAACGCCAACAGGCTATACAAACATAAAATACGACCTATCAAAATCAAAGCTGGAACTCCTGCAAAACAGCAGCGGGTCTCATAAAAATGTTATTTATCAGCTTCACGGCGGCGGATATGTTATCGGGTTTTCGGATATGTACCGTAATTTTGCCGTGAGATACTCGAAATTATCGGGCGGGGCAGATGTTGCGTCCCTTGATTATCGAATTGCTCCCAAAAACACCTATCCCGCAGCATTGGATGATGCAATGGAGGGCTGGGAATTCCTGCTGGCAAGAGGTTATAAGCCCGAAAATATCATTGTTGTTGGGGACAGCGCAGGCGGGAATCTAACGCTTGCTCTTACAGAAAAACTTCGCGACGAAGGTAAAGCATTGCCATTGGCGCTTGTGTGTATGTCGCCGTGGGCAGACCTTGCAGGGAAAGGCGCGTCACATACCTACAATATTTATAATGACCCAATGTTCGGTATTAAGAAAGGCACATCAATAAGCAAAAGCTTTAAATCACCGGCTTATGCCGGAAACACAAATCTGCAGGATAAATACCTTTCACCAATGTATGGCAGTTTCAAGGGGTTTCCTCCCATGCTGCTTCAAGTGGGCACATACGAAGTGCTTGAAAGCGATTCTGTGACGGTGTACGAAAAGGCGAAAGCAGCAGGGGTTGATGTTAAGCTGACAAAATACTACGGGATGTTCCATGTATTCCAAATGGCCGGTAATATGCTGCCTGAAAGCAGAGCAGCATGGGCTGAAGTGTCTGCGTTTATTAAAACACAATTTGCCCGATAATTGATATTCATTATATCCCAAAAAAGCACTCAGCCGATTTGGCCAAGTGCTATTTTTATAAACAGTAATATTATCCGGCGTTGAGACGGTCTTTATACTGGTAAGCCCTTACATAGTCAACAATAAATTCCGCCGGCAGATTTTTGTTGTCTGTTATATTAGCGGCGACACCCAAAGATATTATCAGGTAAAGCGGAACCTGGCAGACACCGCCGAAATCGGTTCTCGCTGTTTCAACACCGTTGATATAAAAAATGTAGCCGTCAGGATTCCATTCCAAACCGTAGGTATTATATTCCTCATATGGGTTGTTCGCGTAAAAATGACCCTGCATCTCGGAGCGGTGATATTGCTCATAGCCGTCAACATGGATTGTATGATAAACGGAATTGTCGAAAAAGAGATTTTTCACGGTATTTGTTTCAAAAACATCGATTTCACAGCCGGTTACGCCGCCATCGGTAAGCCCAACCGGATCAGTGCGAAACATGCCATCACTCAGCAGCCAGAAAGCAGGGTTAAGCCCCGCACCTTTTGGCAGAATGCAGCGAATCTCAAAATAACCGTATAACTGCTGAAAACCGGGCTTCGTAGGTCCGTCAGTCCAAGGATTTGTGTCCATGCCATAGGAATAATATGCCGGGCCGTAAGGTCCTTGAGGACCGACAGGACCATTCTGAAGGTAGGATGCCTTCAGAATAAGATTGCCGTCACGGAAACTGACCTGCCCTCTGTTCCAGTAGGCGGTGTCTCTGGGCCAGGTGCCGTCATCTCCCCAGCAGTAGTGCCCGGACCAGTATGTTTTATTAAATGTACCGGTATTAAATTCATCTGACCAGGTTAAGGTGAATTTGCTCATATCAAGTTTAGGCCCGCTTGGGTTGGTTGGCGTGTCAAAGATAAGCGCGCCCATAAGCTGCATAAAAACAAGAATAGCCGCCAGGAACTTGATTAAACTGCCGGAGCTCAGCAATTTTGGGAAAGAGAGGAAAGCATAACCTATTTTCTTGAGCGCGTCGATCTGACGTTTGTTGAAAATACTGCTCATAAAATAACCCTCCGATTCAAGATGAATTTGAAACCCAAGGGAATTGTAACATTATATTCGAAATCATTCAAGATGAAAAAATAAGAGACGGGAAGCAGAACTGAAGACCTGCGGTTCAAGTTATATATTTAGACGCGTGTAACAGGAGCTTGAAAGGTTAAAGTCAGTAACGCTTACCAAAAAAACTGAGGCACAACCACAAAGTAATTGTGCCTCAGTTTTTGGTGCGGGTAACAGGACTTGAACCTGCAAAGCCTTACGACCATTGGATCCTAAATCCAACGTGTTTGCCAATTTCACCATACCCGCAAATAATAATTTATCTCTAATAAACAGCGTAAAACATAACCCGGTTATGGGCTTTTACCGCTGCAATATTATAGCAAATCATATCTGTTAATGCAAGCACAATATTTCTTTGTATGCAGTCCCATTCTTAACCCTTTGAAGAAAATATCTCAGTATATTTCCTTTTCAGATTGACAAATCAGTTGCGAATAAGTTAGAATGTTAACAATGAAAAACAAATATTAATTCATAATTTGATATATGAAGTTTGAAGGGGGTGCAGTGTGAAGATCGCAATTTGTGACGATGATGAAGAGTTCAGAGCAATCATTTCTAATTATATAAAACCATATAAAGCAAGCAGACCGGAAATCATAGAAAGTGAATTCACATGTGGTGAAGATTTAGTTAATGCTTATTCAAAGGGACAGCAATTCGATTTATTGTTTTTGGATATTAGAATGAAGGATGTTGACGGCGTCGAGGCTGCTAAAAAAATCAGAGAAAAAGATCAGAATGTAATTATTATCTTTATAACAAGCTACACAAGCTTTGTTTCCGACACATTCAGAGTCGGCGCGTTTCAATTTTTGACGAAGCCTGTGAAAGAAGAAGATTTTAAAAAAGATTTGAGCGCGCGCTTGAGTTATACAGAATCAGCCACTTTAAATACTTGGTAAAATGGAAGGATAAAACTTCTATTCTTGAGATAAGTGAAATATATTATATTGAGGCTTCCAACCGTCATTTGTTTGTTAATACGGACAGCAGCCGATGCGAATGTGTGGGGAAAATTTCGGAGGAAGAAAAGAAACTCAGCTGCTATAATTTCGTCAAATGTCATCAAAGCTATCTGG
>Ga0209697_10009790_pt1 | contig 10523 bp, 8 predicted proteins | sample AliMusrvi5mmetaG_FD_184115 | JGI IMG/M metagenome (GOLD analysis project Ga0209697, IMG submission 184115) | Freshwater lake bacterial and archeal communities from Alinen Mustajarvi, Finland, to study Microbial Dark Matter (Phase II) - Alinen... | ecosystem: Environmental > Aquatic > Freshwater... | reverse complement strand
ATGAAGTTGATTTTCTGAAAGAGGCACCTGCCCATCCTGCCCTTGAGGGAATTGATGCAGCCTATTACCTGATCGGTACGATGGGTGTAAAATCCGATCTGACAGGCGATCACGACAGGGTACTGGCACGAAATTTCATGCAGATGCTGCAGGAAAGAGCTTCCAGGCAGATTATCTACCTTGGCAGCCTCACTACCAATAATTTTTCCGGCATGGAAGATGGATCCAATGAGGTTGAAAAAATATTGGCATCCGGCAACATTCCCTTGACTTCCCTCAAAACTGAAATTATCGTCGGGTCAGGAAGTGCCTCCTTTGAGATTATCCGGGATCTGGTCGAACACCTACCGGTGATGGTGACGCCAAAATGGCTCAACACGCTGAATCAACCCATTGCCATCCGGAATGTGTTGGAATATTTAAGCGGAGTATTGCTGATACCGGAAACATTTGGGCAGACCTATGAAATTGGAGGACCTGATGTATTGTCCTTTAAAGAGATGCTGAAACAGTTTGCAGAGGTCCGTGGACTAAAGCGTTACATCCTGACTTTGCCTGTAAGTGCAGTAAGATTTTCTTCTTTTTGGTTGTATTTCATTACCTCCACCTCCATCCAGCTGGCTGGACATCTGGTCAGCAGCATGAAGCAACCGGTGATTCCAAAAGCCAACAATTTGCATCTTTTGCTTGGCATTCAACTGATTTCCTACCGGGAAGCGGTTAAACTTGCTTTTCAACGAATCGAACAAAACAATGTGGTCTCCAGCTGGAAAGATTCTCTCATCTCCAGTTATGAAGACAACTCCTTGCTCGAGCACGTCAAAATACCCACCAAGGGATGTTACAAGGACCGACGGAGAATAGAAATAACAACAAGTGTAGATCAGGTACTTTGCAATATGTGGTCGATCGGGGGCGAACGAGGTTGGTATTATGGGAACTGGCTCTGGAACATCCGGGGTTTTTTGGACAAACTCTGGGGCGGAGTGGGTCTGCGCAGGGGCAGAACCAATGTTAACACCATTCATACCGGTGATACACTTGACTTTTGGCGGGTGCTTGCCGCTGACAAACAAAACGGAAGGTTGTTGTTGTATGCTGAAATGAAACTCCCCGGAGAGGCATGGCTGGAATTCAGAATTATCCGGAAAAACGGCAACCCCTATTTGCAACAGACTGCGACTTTTCGTCCGGTGGGACTTGCAGGAAGACTTTACTGGTATGTGGAACTTCCATTCCATCTCTTTATTTTCAATGGAATGGCCCGGAACCTTATCCGTTACAAAAACGATGCACCGCAAATGGATTGCAAATAGCCATTTCTGTTCACCATAAAATGAAAAAGAGGCTGATGGCCTCTTTTTCTATGTTCCCACTGAAGATAAATTATTTCTTGGCTTCAGGTTTTGCGTCTTTTTTGTCAGTCGCTTTTGCGTCTTTGCTGCAGCAAGCTTTTTTGCAATCTTTAGAACAGGCTTTGCCATCCTTTGTGCATTCTGTTTTGGCGGCTTCCTTTTTAACTGGATCAGCGGCAAAAGCAGGAGCTATCATGGCTACACCGAATACGAAGGTCAATACAACGGCTAATTTTTTCATAACAATTATTTTTATTGTGTAATGTGTAACAAAATAAAGTAAAAAATTGATTGGTCCGACACGGTTGCTGTTAAAGCTTTGTTAAAATTAATTTACAATTGAATATGTTGCTAATTTTGTCTGCATGAGCAAGCTGAAAAGATATCTTCTGGTGCTTACTGCACTCCTCGCCATTCTTGTGCTTTTGGGCGTGCAGGTCTATTGGCTGCTCTATTCTTACAAGATCGAAGAGGCGCTATTCAGTAAAAGCGTTCGGGTTGCACTCAATCAATCCATTGCCACCCTGAGCAAAAATGAGGGCATGTGCCAATCTATGCAAAGCTGCTTCTCTTGTGACAGCTCATTTAAGGCCAGTCAGCACAAGACACCGAATGTTTTGCAAAATCTCGACCGGCAGATCAGGGATGAACTTTCAAGATATGACATTGATTTGGCCTATGAACTGGCCATCTTCAAAGGAAAGGACACTCTTAAACTAAACAATCTGGATCAAATTGCAGGTTCGGCCTGCTACAGGCTAAGCCTCGACAAGGTTTTGCAATCGTCAGACACGGAGATAGGGGTCATTTTCCCCAGTCGCTATAATTTTTTCCTGCACCGGATGGGGTTGATGTTTCTTGGTTCTGTCCTTCTAATTTTGATGATCACATTTATCTTCTCCCTGGTAATAAGTTATTATCTGAAAGAGGTCACCTTGTCCAAGAGTATCAAGGAGATGGTCAATAACCTGGCGCACGAATTCAGAACTCCTTTGTCCAGTATCTCACTTGCAGCCAAGATGATACATCAAACAGAGGAAGCTTCGATCAATGGGAAAATCAAAAAATACGCGGATACTATCCTGGAAGAGAACAGACGACTGCAACGGCAGTCAGACCACATTTTGCAATTGGCTGCCCTGGAGCAGAACAACCTTTTCTATCAGTTTAGGGAGGTTGAACTAACCGAAATTGTCGAAGAGGCCATCAAATCCGTTTGGTTTCTGGTCGAACAAAAGGGTGGACATATATCTAAGTCTTATGATTCAGGAGTTTATCCCATTTATGGCGATCACAACGAATTGGTACACGTCTTCATGAATCTGTTGGTCAATGCGTGCAAATATTCCCCACAAAAACTGGAAATAAACCTCTCCATCCAAAAATCACAAAAGGGAACAATGGTCACGATTGCAGACAAGGGAATTGGAATTGCCGTGGGAGAAAAGAAAAAGATATTCGAAAAATATTACAGAATTTCTTCTGGTAATCAACATAATACCAACGGATTCGGGATTGGACTCTATTATGTCAAAGAGGTTTTAAAGGCCCATCGTGCCTCCATAACGGTAGAAAGTGAACCTGGAAAAGGAAGCCTCTTTAGCGTATTCTTTCCCAATGACCTGAAAAAAGATGGAACGAAAGACTAAATTATTGCTGGTGGAAGACGATCCAAGCCTGGGTTTTCTGATGACTGAATTTCTTGCATCGAAGGGTTTCGAGGTATCTCTTTGCGCCAATGGACCTTCCGGATGGCAGACGTTTCTGGCAGGCTCTTTTCAGTTTGCGATTCTGGATGTCATGCTGCCTGGAATGGATGGGTTTGAACTTGCTGGGAAAATCAGGGAGAAACAACCGGAGATACCAATTATCCTGGTAACCGCCAGATCCATGAAGGAAGACAAAATAAAGGGTTTTAACCTGGGGATCGATGATTATTTGACAAAACCCTTCGATGAGGATGAACTTTTCTGTCGGATTCAAGCCATAAAAAACAGAGCCGAAGCAAGATTGGCAGTCAGGGTGGATCAAATTCAGCTGGGCAAATATCAATTTGACTACCACAACCAAAGTCTCCATTACGAAGATAGCTATCGAAGATTGACAGGCAGGGAAAATGAAGTGATTGCGCTTCTGATAAATAATTGCGGACACATTGTAAAAAGAGAGACCATTCTCCAAGCTATCTGGGGAACCAGTGACTATTTTTCAGGAAGGAGCCTCGATGTTTATATTTCCAAATTACGTAAATATCTCCAGGAGGATCCCAACTTGCTCATTGAAAATATTTCCAAAGTTGGCTTTATCTTGCAGGTGAAAAGTGAGTTGGAAGGTAAAAGATATGAGTTATGAGATATGAGTTATGAGTTATGAGATATAAGTTATGAGATATGAGATATGAGTTAGGCAATTAATTATCCGGTTTCATGTGTGGGAGGTCTGGATTATTCTTTATGGGCAAAAAACACCTGAAAATAACCGTTTACCAATTTTTTGGAAGTAAAAACTGGGGTCATTTATGGGCAATTGTTGCAAAAAATGCTGACCAATAAAAATAAATATGCATTCACTAGTGTCCGGTTAAGAAATTATAATACCCTCTGAAACCCTTATCATTAAAGGGCGAGAGGCACGTTCTTTGATTTTTCGATTTGAAATCTTGATTTTTGATCTTTGCGGTATTAATCCGCAAGACGATGAACCAAGGGAAGACTGTTTTATCACAATTGATGTCATTTTTGCCTGAGTATGAGTTTAACAAATGCGTAGATTCTTATAATGGTAATTATCGTGTAAGAACTTTTACTTGTCGGGAACACTTCTATGTAATGAGCTTCGCACAGCTCACTTATCGTGAAAGCCTCCGAGACATTGAAGCCTGCCTAACAGCTTTGTCCGGCAAACTTTATCACTGTGGTATCAAACATCCCGTTTCAAAGTCCACATTAGCAGAAGCCAATGAGAACAGAAACTGGCGCATTTATGCAGACTTCGCACAAGTATTGATCAAGGAAGCCAGACGTCTATATCGATCAGACAATGATTTTCTGCTTAATATCGACAATATGGCTTATGCTCTTGACAGTACAACCATCGATTTGTGCCTGAATCTATTCCCGTGGGCGAAGTTCCGAAAAGCCAAGGGTGCTGTAAAAATGCATACCCTTTTGGACTTGCGCGGTTCTATTCCGACTTTTATCGAGATTACCGATGGATTGTGCCATGATGTCAATGTCCTTGATCTGATTGAAACAGAACCAGGCGCAATTTACGTTATGGACATGGGCTACGTTGATTATGAAAGGCTTTACAATATCCATCAGAAAAAAGGCTTCTTTGTCACAAGGGCAAAGACCAACATGGCTTGTAAAAGACTCTATAGCCGACCCGTCGATAAAGTTTGTGGTCTACGTTGTGATCAGTCGGTAAGGCTTACCGGATTTTACGCCAGGAAAGATTATCCTGAATTGATTCGCAGAATAAAGTATTTTGATGCAGAAACCGGAAACACTTATGTCTTTTTGACCAACAACTTTGAGCACGAAGCATTTATTATTGCACAGTTATACAAAGAACGTTGGAAGATTGAGTTGTTCTTCAAATGGATCAAACAGCATCTTCGAATCAAAAATTTCTACGGCACCAGCAGTAATGCAGTATTCAGTCAAATCTGGATTGCCATCTGCTCTTACTTGCTGGTCGCAATTGTCAAGAAGAAGCTAAAAATTGGATATAGTCTCTACACTTTATTACAGATTTTCAGCCTATCTCTATTTGAAAAAGTGCCTATAAATGAACTGTTTACAAATAATAACTACAATTTATCCGTGTTAGAAGATCCTAACCAATTGAAGTTGTTTGACTTATAACCGGACAGTAGTGATATGCATTTCACATTTAACTTTTGTATAGAATCTGGTTCGAATCATATTATGTGCGTTTCCTATCTCAAGATACTATTTGACTGAAGGAATTTAAGGGTCTACTGATCATAAGGTAAAATTCGTCTAGGTTAATCCCCTCAAAATATTTGGTTTACTTAATTGAAAACAATAACTTTACTTGCTTGATTCTATTTTTTATCATCAAAACAAAGCTGAAAATAACTATAAACACTAATTAAAAATCGAAAAATGAAACGTCAATTGATGTATTTAGGTTCTCTTCTTATCGCGGTAGCCTTACTGGTTACCTATGCCTGCCAGAAAGAGGGTACATCTACAGCTGCAAGCACCTCATTAAGTGCAAATTCCATTGAAAAAAATGCAGTTGTAGCTGCTACTACCTTTGAGTCACTGAATAATTTTGCCATGACGGGTTTCACTTCTTCCGGGCTCAAGGCAGGAAACATTACTTTTGGCAGTTGCCCAACGATCATTGTTAATTATTCGACGCCTCCCTACTCCATTACGCTGGACTGGGGAACGGAATGTACAGGTCCTGACGGAGTTAAAAGGAATGGTAAAGTTGAAATCAGCGTGAATGGCATGATGACAACGAAGGACAATGTTGCTACCATGAAGATTGAAAATTATATCGTGGATGGCAAAAAAATAACCGGTACGACCAAGATCACCTTTGCCGGACCGAATCCTGGAAATGGGTGGCCGCGTTACGACGTTGTATCTGAAGGAAAGATTGAATATGCTGACAAAAGCATCCTCTCCTACAAGTATGATGGTGTCACACTTCATGCTGAAGGAGCTACTACTGCAACCATTACAGATGATGTATGGAGAACGGAGATTCACAGCGCCAGCGGAGTAAATCAGGACGGAACCACCTGGACGGCAAAATCCACCAAGGTCATGATCAAGAAAGGGGATTGCAAATGGTACAACAGCGGCACTCTGGAGATCACTCCTTCCAAAGGAGATAAAATTACCATTGATTTTGGCGATGGTACCTGCGACAACAAGGCAATGATGACGGTTGGCACAAAAACTACCGAAATTACATTGGATTAACAAGTTCTTAAACATAAATAAGCGGGAGGTCTTTTGCAAGACCGCCCGCTTTTTTATGAGCCTTTGGCATTTAACTTAGCAGAATATTGACTTGTTTGTAAACATTTTCAGCAGTGAATCCCAGCTGTTCATCCAGTATCTGGTAGGGAGCGGAGAATCCGAAGGAGTTCAATCCCCAAACGGCTCCGTCATCACCAACCAAACCTCTCAGCGTAACAGGCAAACCGGCCGTCAGTCCAAATTTGGGAATACCAGGTGTCAAAACTGACTGCTGGTAGTTTTTATCCTGTTCCCTGAAAAGTCCTTCTGAGGGAGCCGATACGATACGTACTTTCTTACCATCCCGTTCCCTAAGTAGAACGGCACCTTCCACCAAGGTAGCTACTTCCGAACCCGAAGCAACCAGAATTACGTCTGGATTCTCACAGGCCTCCACCACATAGGCACCTTTGGCCAGTTGTTTGGCCTCTTCCAACCTGGAAGTGGCCGCCGGCAGGTCTTTGATATTCTGACGGGAGAGTATTAAGGCGGTAGGGGAAGATGTATTTTCAAGGGCAATCTGCCAGGCTACCGTGGTTTCACTGGCATCAGCGGGACGAAGCACCAGGACTGAATTATCTCCGTGGTGATTTTTCAGCTGCTCCATCAGACGAAGCTGAGCTTCGTGTTCGACGGGTTGATGTGTAGGCCCATCCTCTCCAACCCGGAAGGCATCGTGGGTCCAGACAAACTTAACAGGAAGCTGCATCAGGGCTGACATCCGCAAGGCTGGTTTCATGTAATCCGAGAAGACAAAGAAGGTTCCGCATACTGGGATAATGCCTCCGTGCAGGGCCATTCCGTTCATGACGCAAGCCATGGTCAATTCACAAACGCCAGCCTGCAGAAAAGCGCCTGAAAAGTCTCCGTTTGCAAAGGCATGGGTGTTATTCAGGAAACCATCCGTCTTATCAGAATTGGATAAGTCGGCTGAAGCAACGATCATATTTTCTACGCCTTTTGCATAGGCAGCCAATACGGTGGCTGAGGCATTACGTGTGGCAGCACTTGCTTTCTGAACTATCTTTGAATAATCGAAGTCATTCGCCTCCCCTGAAAGGAAGGTTTCAAGTTTCTTTTCCAGTTCCGGATTGGCAGCGGCCCAGTTGTCCTCTTCAAGATTTTTTTCATCGGCCCATTTCAGCAGAAATTCTTTTCTATTTTGATAAAGTTCAGCCACTTCCGGAAAGATGACAAACGGATTTTCAGGATCACCTCCCAAATTGGCAACCGTTTTTTTGAAAGAAGCACCGGCGTGTGTGAGTGGTTGTCCGTGGGTAGAACACTGGCGTTCAAAGTTGGAGCCATCCTCTTTTACCGCACCCTTACCCATGGTCGTCTTCCCAATGATCAGGGAAGGTCTTTTTTGTTCGGTAAGTGCTGCTTTAAGGGCCAATCTAATTTCGGATGCATCATTTCCGTTAATGGTCGTCACATTCCAACCCCAGGCCTTGTATTTGGCTTCCGTGTCTTCGGAGGTCACTGAGCTGGTCTCTGTAGAAAGCTGAATATCGTTGGAATCATAAAACATGATGAGATTGTTGAGTCCAAGGTGACCTGCCAAACGACCGGCGCCCTGCGAAATCTCCTCCTGAACACCGCCATCAGAGATAAAAGTATAGGTTTTATGTGCCATCCACTCACCGAAACGTGCCACTAGAAATCTTTCCGCGATAGCAGCCCCAACAGCCATTGCATGACCCTGACCCAGCGGTCCCGAGGTATTTTCAATGCCACGATCCGTATCCACTTCAGGATGGCCGGGAGTTACAGAACCCCATTGACGGAAGTTTTTAAGATCCTCCATTGAGAAATTTCCACCCAGTGACAATACGGCATAGAGCATCGGTGACATATGCCCCGGATCCAGAAAAAACCTGTCGCGGAAGGGCCAGTTCATATCGGCCGGATCGTATTTCAGGAATTCCGAATAAAGGACATTGATAAAGTCGGCTCCACCCATGGCACCTCCGGGGTGACCAGAGTTGGATTTTTCAACCATGGCTGCGGAGAGAATACGAATGTTGTCTGCTGCCTTGTTGGCAATTGTGTTGTTCATCTTGAATGTTTGGTAAGAATGTATGTTATTTTGCGAGAAGGACACGAACCATCAATACACCGTCGATGTCCCTTAGTTTTTGTACTACTTGTTCCGGAATGTTGCAATGATCGGTATCAATGATGTTGTAAGCCACCTCATTTTTGTTGCGGTTCAACATATTGGATATATTGATACCGACCTGAGCCAGAATGGCCGTTATCTGGCTTACCATCGTAGGGATGTTCCTGTTTGCAATGATGATACGGGCACAATCAGTACGGTCCATCACTGCTTTTGGAAAGTTGACAGAATTCCGGATATTTCCATTTTCCAGAAAATCAATCAGTTGATTGGCTCCCATGATCGCACAATTGACCTCCGACTCATTGGTAGAGGCACCCAGGTGGGGAATTGGGATCACTCCCGGAACGTTGAGCATAGATGCATCCGGGAAATCTGTGACATAACAAGCCACTTTCTTCCTTTCGATACCGGCCAGAATATCCTGGTTGGAAACAAGCTCTCCCCTGGCAAAATTCAATATTTTAACCCCGTCTTTCATGACGGCTATTTTTTCCGAATTGATCAGCGAGCGGGTGGCATCCATTAAGGGAACGTGAAGGGTAATGAAATCAGCCTGAGAAAGGGCTCCTTCGATGCTTTCAGCGCGTACGATGCTTTGATCCAACTTCCAGGCATGGTCAACAGTAATAAATGGATCGAAGCCTATTACCTTCATTCCAAGAGATTTGGCTACATTGGCAACCAATACACCAATGTCGCCGAGCCCAATGATGGCCAACGTTTTACCTTTTAGCTCGATGCCCCCAAATGCTGCTTTTCCCTTTTCAACCACTGCAGGCACTTTGTCTCCTTCACCCGATAAGGTTTGGGCCCAGGCAATACCGCCGGTGATATTTCGGGAGGCCAGTAACATACCGGCAATCACCAGCTCTTTTACGGCATTGGCATTGGCCCCGGGAGTATTGAATACGACGATCCCTTGATCCGTGCACCTTTCGATAGGGATGTTGTTAACCCCTGCTCCTGCCCTTGCAATGGCCTTCAGGGAAACTGGCAGTGCCATGTCGTGCATGGAAAAACTCCTCAGAAGTATCGCATCAGGATCGGGCATCTCACCAGCAATTTCATATTTTGACAATGGGAATACCTGCAGACCTTCATGGTCAATCTTATTCAGCGTTTGAATTTTCAGCATCTTGATAATTTTTTTTGGAAAGATGATTAATTGAAACAAATATCACTAAAATTGGCGCATCCTGAGTCAAATGGGGCACAATTTTAACGTTAACTTCAAATACCCAGAAAGTTCAGCAAAAATTGCACCCGCTCCTCCGGATTTACCAGTGGTAAGTTAATGATTTTGTAATGATATTGCAAATAGGCCTTTACAATTTCGTCGTGAATGGCAACCGCCTGATCAAAATTTTCCTGCCTGATTTGATCCTTTACATAAATTTCCTTCCAGGGTGGCGTGATGAATACAGTAGATGCATACCTGTTGGCTTTTACCATTTCTTCCAGAAAGAAAGAGGGCTCCCTCTTCTTGTATTTCGAATAACCAACCTGATCGGGTAACCCCCTGTCTGAAAAAGCAATCACAGAAGAATCCGTCTGTTGCAAAAAATTTGCCCGGTAGGTGGCAACCGTCCGTTCAAAATCAGCCGGAATATTGAATTTCCCACCCGTCGTCAAAAGAGACCTTGCATTTTCCTGACAGACAGGGAAATGGCGATCTGCCAACAATTTCACCAAGGTTGTTTTCCCAAAACCAGGTCCACCCGTTATGACATAAACCATATCTAAGATTTGATTATCTGGTATTTAATTTATAAAAGAAGCCGTCCCTGATTCCAGAGACGGCTTCCCAATAAGTTTGATTCAACCAACTATTCGATCACCAAGGTTTCGGTTCTGCGATTGAGTTGGTATTCAGCTTCTGTACATTTAACTCCATCCTTGCATTTGTTGATGGGTTGAGTTTCGCCGAAAGCCTGAGCATTGACCCTTGAAGCACTGATGCCTTTCGCAGTCATGTAATCCAAAACTGATTTGCCACGTTTTTCTGAAAGTTTCATGTTGTAGCTAGCAGGACCTCTG